>VFQP010003301.1_pt1 | contig 16568 bp, 23 predicted proteins | sample 3512351 | NCBI WGS metagenome assembly VFQP01 (sample SAMN10412372, study PRJNA504923) | tailings metagenome | isolation source: Relicate 1 Philex TSF1 revegetated site | place: Philippines: Tuba, Benguet | collected 2017-08-29
ATCAACGGAACGGACCCCGCAGGTCGTCACGCGGCGATGCACTTGCGAAAGGGAAGTGCGGCGAACGGTGTGCGCATGGGGGGACTGGGGCGGGGCTCATCTCCAGCTCGCCCCGCCGTCATTTGCCCTCAGCAGCTGCTATGCCCTGACCGTGCCCTAACCATGCAGGCAAGTGGCGCAGTGGGTGCGGAGCTGGGACCCGCTGGTGTTTGGGCGGGCGGTGGGCCCCGCCACCTCGGCGGCGCAGCAACAGGCTGTGCTGCAGCGCACTGGCGGCGGCGGCGGCGGCTTTGGCGGCCGTGGCGGCTTTGGCGGCGGCGGCGGAGGCTCGGCGTTCGGGGGCCGGGGGTTTGGGGGCCGAGGCGGGCGGGGCGGCGCGTGGGGCGGCGGCCGCGGCGCGTCGTCGTCATCGGCGGCGGGGGCGGAGGGGGGAATGCAGGGCGGGGGAGCCGGCGAGAAGGTGGGCGTGGCGGCGCTGCAGCCGGAGAAGAAGGTGGTGCTGCTGTGCGGCCCTCCCGGTGAGCGTGCTGCGGGGGCTTGAACGGCAGGCCTGGGCGTCGCCCTTGGTGTGGCGGCGATGACGCGCCCGAGGCGGGCGCACCGCCTGCATCTGTGCGCTGGCATTCAAAGGGAGCGCGGAGTGGCCAGTCCTGTCGAGTGTGCCAGGGCGTGCCGTTGGTGCGTGCTGGTCGTGCGCGCAGGCCTGGGCAAGACGACGCTGGCGCACGTGGTGGCGCGGCACTGCGGGTACCACCCGTATGAGATCAACGCCTCGGACGACCGCACCGCCGCCACCCTCACGGAGCGAGTGCAGGTGAGTTGGTGTGCGCGCGCGTGGTGGGGGGCGAGCGCGCCCCTCTCTGCGCCCTCCGTTGCCGCCAGCATCGCCACAGCCGCCAACCTAACGGAGCGCGTGCAGGTCGGCTGTGAGGGGGGGACGCACGGCTTTCGTTCGTCCGCGATTGCAACATCCGCCACCGCACGGCTGCGGGGACGTGCAGGCGCAAGGGGGAGCAGTCCCGGACGCGGTGCGCACAACCCTGGCCCGAACCCTAGCCCTTTCTGGCCCTGACCCTAGCCCTTTTCCGTGCCCTCGCCATGCCCCTCTCACAGGACGCGGTGCAGATGCAGCCGGTGCTGGGCCAGCGCAGGCCCAACTGCGTCATCATCGACGAGATTGACGGAGCGACGGGCGGGCAGGAGGGCCACGGCGCCATTGCCGCGCTGCTGGCCATTGTCAACGCCACTGGCGGCGGCGGAGCAGCGGGCGCCAAGCAAGGTGAGTGGGCGGCGCGACGTGCGGGGGCAGGAGGGCCAGCCACGGCGCCATGGCCGCGCTGCAAGAAAGGAGGCGGCGGCACGGCCAGGCTGGCCTGATCTTGGCGCCGTGAAACCACGCCGCCCGCGCAGGCGCGGCGCAGCCAGGCGCCCGCGGCGGCGGCGGCGGCGCCAAGGAGGGCGGCGCGCCGCGGCGGCGCGGCGGCAAGCGCGCGCCGCCGGCGCTCACGCGGCCCATCATCTGCATCGCCAACGACCTGTACGCGCCGGCGCTGCGCCCGCTGAGGGAGGTGGCGCAGCTCTTCCACTTCAAGGTTTGTTTGTGCGCCTCTTGCCTTTGATATTGAACCTTTTCTCCTCCGCTCCTCTCGCACCAAGTCTTGCGCCGCGCGACGTGGCGAGAACCCTAACGCAAGCCCTAACGTCATGCTGCAGCCGCCGGACGTGGACAAGCTGGTGGCGCGGCTGGCGCTCATCTGCGAGCAGGAGAAGGTGGCCGTCGACCGCTCGGTGCGTCGAGGGCTTTGCACGGGCGACGATCCCTAGCCGGGTGCGCCGCCACGACGCAGCAGAGCCGCGCCACCACAGCCGTTCGATGCTGCGCGCACGTGCTCCTGTCTTGGCGTGTGCTTGACGGGTCGGCTTGGTTTCCGCACGGTCGTTCCGACGCCTGCAGCGGGCATGCGCCGCCGCCGCCACCGTCAGAAGCGCGCTGCTGCTGCTGCTGCTGCTGCTGCTGCTGCTGCCGCCGCCATGGCTCGCAGGCGCTGTTTGCGCTGGCGCAGCGCTCCGAGTGCGACATCCGCACCTGCCTCAACACGCTTCAGCTTCTGGCCAAGCAGCAGCACGGCAACGCCGCCCCCGCCCGCCCAGGCCAGGTGCGCCCACCCCTGCTACGCGCCGCCGCGCCCGCCCTCTTTCCCCCTCTCAGCACGCGCAGCTCGCACGCCGCCGAAGCTGCTGCTGCGTGCGGATCAGCTCGCATTGATGGCGCGGCCCGTTGCCCGCTGCTGACGATCGCGCACACTGCCGAATCTTCCTCGCTGCTGATCTTGCTGCATGACGCGGTCGGTGGTGCCGTTGATGCAAGACGCGCACACACTGCGTCTGGGCTTCGCAGGCCCCCCAGGCGAGGCGCATCACGGTGCAGCAGGTGGAGCAGCTCAACATCGGCAGCAAGGACACGCAGGTGCGTTTCCCATGAAAACCCCCAGGGCTTGAGTAGGGTGCACGCTGTTGCCCTCGTGTCGCTGTTGAGGCTGGATGAGGGGAGAGAGAGAGAGACCGCTTGCACTTGGTGAACAGCCGGGAATGATAAGCACGCACAAGCATGCATCCACGCCGCAGCTGCCGAGCCATCTGCCGAGGAGCAAGCAGCGCTCGTGGATCCACGCTCTGCTGCGCGAGTGGATCGCACCGCCTGTTCCGTTGATGCGCGTGGCACACACACCGCCCTGGTTGCCCTGGTTGCTGCGCGCAGCGCTCGGCGTTCGGCGTGTGGGACGCGCTGCTCCAGCAGCCCAAGGCCGGCGCCGTCGGCGCGGCGGCCGTCACGGCGCCCGGCGCCGTCGGCGGCGGCGGCGGCGGCGGCGCGGCGGTCGCGCGGGGCCGGGCGGGGGCGCAGCAGCAGCTGTCTCGGCTGTACGGGATGATGATGGACCTGGGAGAGTGGGAGCTGCTCATGTCTGGCCTCCACGAGAACCTGCTGGTGAGCGTTAGGGTTCACGAGCATGGTGCCGGTCAGGGCCTGGGGGCGTGGCAGCCGCTCCCTTTCTCGTTCGCTCGCGCGCGTGGAGTTGTGCGCTTGAGCGGGCAGCGCCGAGGCGTGATGCTGGGAATGGGGCGGTGGTGAGCCCAGGCGCAAGCCCTAGCCCATTCATGTGCCGGTGGTTGCAGTCGCTGCGCTACCTGGACGTGCACCTCAAGAACACGTGCCTCATGAGCGATGCACTGGCCGAGGCGGACCTGCTGCTCAGGTCAGGGCTTTGCATGGGGTTTGGGCTTAAGGCTGGCCCATGCACCGGCGATTGCGCGAATCCGACTGGGTACGAGTCGGAGTCCCCAGCATGCGTTGCGCCTGGGCTTCCTGGCCATTGCGCGTGGTGTCGCGCAGCGCGCTGCGGCGGAACCAGGACTATGCCCTCATGGCCCATGTGCCCTCGTGGCTGCTGCTGGTGCACGTGCTGGCGGCGCAGCCGGGCAAGGTCTCGCTGCAGGTGAGTCAGCGCTCTTGGTGGTGCCTGCTGGGGAAAGGGTCACCTGTGCTGCGCGGCTTCGGTCGCTCAACTACTACTCAGCAGCGGCAGCAGCGGCAGCGGCAGTGCAGGCAGGCTCCAGATCCAGCTTCCTCTGGCATGCTGTGCGCGCGCCACGCCTGCATGGCCCGAGCGCCAGGCGCACACACACCGTGCGCTGTGCGCGTGCTGTGCGCGCTCTGCCGCGCCCCGCAGTGGCCCAAGGCCCAGACCGAGTGCGGCAGGCGCGCGCAGGCGCAGCGAGAGGTGCTGCGCGGCTGGGCGGCGCACCGCGTCACGGCGCGTGTGCTGCAGGCGCACTCGCCCAGGGCGCTCATGCTGGTGAGGGCTTAGGGCTTGCGCCCAGGGCTCTCTGCATGCGCTGCTACATGGGCCCCACGTCTCGCCCCTCACGCGGCGCAAGGCACGGCCCTCCTCGCCACATCATTTGCGTCGCTGGCGGCCGTGCAGCACCAGAGCGCCTGCGATCGTTGTGCGGGCGTCATGTGCGCCCTCCCGCACCACCGCCTGTGCAGGAGGTGGTGCCGTCGCTGCTGCGCCTGCTGTCGCCCTGCCTCCGCCCGCTGGCGCCTAACTTGCTCACGCCGGCCGAGCGCGCCGCCATGGCCTCCACCGCCCGCGTAATGGTGGACTTTGGCCTGCGGTTTAACCTGGAGGAGCCAGACGTGCGGGCAGGCGGCGCGGGGCAGCACGTCATGACGCGCCTCTACGGTGCGTGCTTTTCCGCCGGTGGTGGTGGTGGTGGTGGTGGTGGTGGAGGGGGATGTGCGGGCGGGCGGTGTGCGGGGCAGCACATCATGACGCGCCTCTACGGTACGTGTGTGCCTGCTTGCGTCTGCGCTGCTTTCATCGACGAAATGGAACGGGCCCCCCGTTCGCGCGCCCGAGCACACCATGGATCGATCAGCAGGAGAGAGTGGCACGGGGGGGCGCGTCGCTGGGTTGCCCAGCGCGTGCCAGATCTGCGGTGCGCATGAGTTTGGCGGGGCCCGCAGCATCCCGCGGCACGACGCCGCACCGTGGGTGCGGAACCGCCCGCCTGTTCGCAGGCGGCGCCCCCGCGACCGTGCGCCCCGTCCCCCTGGACCCTCCCCTGGACACCACGCAGGCGTTCGCCGGCCTCTCCACGCAAAACCCCACCGCCGTGGTCGCCGCCGCGCAGGCGGCCTCGGCCTCGGCCGCCGCCGCCGGCGACCCGCTGCGGCAGCAGCAGCAGGTGTGTGGCGGCGGGCGCAAAGCCACCTGCAAACAAGAGCGCTCAACGGCAGGTCGCCGTGGCTGCGCTCTCACACGCCCTTTGCTGAGCGCACACGTCGACGGCGCTCTGCTCAGGGCCTGTGCGACGCCGTGCGGGACGCCCAAACCCTAGTCCTAACCTGGTGCCATGCAGGTGATGCGCGCGCTGCTGTTGGGCGAGGTGGCGCTGCCTGCGCCGCTGCGGCCCGTCGCGACGGTGCTGAGGCAGCTGCTCAACCAGCAGGCCACACTCGCCACCATCGCCCTCGAGGTGCGGCGCATCACGAGGGAGCGCATGCGGTTGCTGTTCGGCCACGCCTAAGCAGGAGCAGGCGAGCAGAGCGGATGAGCAGCGAGACGGCGTTTCCAGATGCATTCGCACACTCATGGCTGGCTGCACCCCGGTGCGCAGGCCAAGGAGGCGGACGCCGCCGCCCGCATGGAGGCGCAAGCCCTCATGAGCCCCGGCGCCAAGGGCCCGGCGGCCGCTCCGCCGCCCGCGCCGCCCGCGGGCGTGGCCAAGCTCCTGAACGTCAAGGTCTGAAGGGGGATGCGCTTTGTGACGCGACGTTGCTGGCGTTCTGCCTCTGCTGCAGTCCACGAGCAGTCACTAATCTCAGGGCGCGTCATGGCAGCGGCCCTGCGGATCCCGCCACATGCCCGCTGTGCGGTCCGACTGTCGAGTCGCAGGTGGTGCCGCAGGCGGCGGGAGCGCAGCAGGCGGGAGCGAGGCAGCCGCTCAAGGCGTCGGACCGCAACGCGCAGCAGCAGGGCAAGGCGGCAGCGCCGCGAGGTGCGCGCTCGCCCTCCTCTCGCTTCTCGGGTCGCCTCGCCCTCCGCGAAGGGCGTCGTTCTCATCGCGCAGATCAAACCGCTGCGCTCGTGTGTGCGAGAGGGGTGCACGCTCGTGAGCCTTTGGTGTTCTGGCGCGCGTGCCACTGCAGGCGGCAAGGGCGGGCACTGGCTGGACCAGCTGCGAGCGCAGGCCGCCAGCAAGCGCAAGGCGGGCGCCGCCGCCACCTGGGAGCAGAGCAAGCGCGCCGCCAAAGGTGGGTCGATACCGACGAGACTCGCGGTCGGACTCGCCGCGCCCCGCAGCGTTCACCGTCGCACGCCGTCCGTGTCGGGCCGCAGGCGGCGAGGGCGGGGACCCGGCCGCGGCCGCCAACTCGCCGGGCCCCGGCAGGGACGACGGCGGCGAGGGCGACGAGGGCGGCGCGGGACCGTTCGTCAAGCACCCCGTGCTCTACCGCTACCTCGAGGGCTACACCAACGCGGTCAAGCGCCCCCTGCTCATCAACGAGCTGCTCTGAGGGCCGGCTCAGCGTGCACGTCAGCTTGCCGCTGCTGGAGAGCCTCAACTTGGTGGTCTCACGTGGTGGTCTTTGCCATTTCTGCAAGGCCACGCCCGTCACCGAATGCAGGCGAAGCAGCGACTTCATGATGTGCAAGGTGGGGGAGCGGGGATGATCGCTTGTGCGGGGAATCGTGTGGAGGAGGGTGTGGGGGGGGGTCAGGGCCTGGACGAGAGCGTGGGGAGCAGGTGAGGAGCAATAAGCAGAGATGAGAGGGCAAGGCGGACTAGAAGACGTCCACCCCGCTAAGCAGAGCTCCGGATCCCAGGCAGTCGTCACCAAGAGCGTCAGCGCTGCAGAGCCACGTTGCCACTGGGTGCGCAGGGATGTGCGTGTGTGCGCGCGCGAGCGTGCCCTAGAATGAATCCTCTCAGAAGTTTGCGCGTGCGTTGCGCCCACAGTCCTTGAGAAGTGCGAGCAACTGTGCCCCCGAGACGAGCACGCAGCGCTGTGTGGAACTCAGTGCTTGGCAGGCCGCAAAAACGTTGTGTGGCATCCCAGAAACAACTCTCATGAGAAAGGCTGGCCGCTGCGCGAGCAGCCATTTCCAAGGCCAACAACAGTGTGCTTGCGCAACAGTACCTGTGCACAAGTTGTGTGCCTGCTGCTTCGCCCCTCGACATTACGATCACGACCTGGCCACACTGCGGCCAGCGCGCGCCTTTGGCTCAGGCGTGCCGCAGCAAGTCACTGCTGTTCCCTCCGCCCTTCCTCCCCGCCGTCGCGCCAATCACATCGCTCCAAAGGGTGGTCCTGAGGACCCCGGTTCGCAAGAATCGACCATTCCGCAAAGTGCGGGGAGCGACGAGGGACCGAGGGTTGTGATCACGCCTACGCCAGTTTGCACTGCACCAGCTCGACGGGCTCGGCCACGCCCTTCAGCGCCACGGGCCCCAGCGGCCTGGGCTCCAGCAGGCCCTCAACGTCCTTTTCGTGCGCCAGATCCCACGCCACCTTGGACGCCCACACTTGGCCCGCCTGGGCCTTGGCGGCGACGCGCGCGGCGCGGTTGACGATGCGGCCCCTGCAATCACGGCCGTGCGACAGGCGGCCGCCGTTGACCGTGTGCGCGAGGTTCAGAGCGCTCGACTGCTCGTCGCCACAGGACACTTCCGTCTGCTGCCAGAGATGGCTGTACGCCAGACGTAAACCTGGTTGTGCTCACCTGTAGTCCACCCTGCCGGTGCCCTGGATAATGGTCGCCTGCACAGGCCCGGCGTCCACGCCCACCTTGAGCCGCAGCCCCCGGAACAGCACGTGGTCGTTGCCGGCATCAACGTCCACTGCGCGCACGCAACGCGCAACCGCCCCAACCTTCATCGCTGCACGACGCGGGCGGTGGCCCCACGCAAGATGCGTGCACGCACCGCCCCCGCCGTGCTTGCTGACACGTCAGTGCGGCCAACTCCGCAGCCGCGCCGTGGGGGGCGCGGAGCAAGGAGGCGGCGGCGGTCCTCGGACGCAGGGACGCTGATGTGACGAACCCCGAACAGCCGATCCTGGCTGAAGGGCATGCCATCAACATCAGCATCAACCTGGCCTGGTGAGGGACGCGCACCGTGGTGGGAGGAGACGCTGGCCGCCCCGTCGCCGCCGGCCGCCGCGCCCGACGGCCGCCGCGGCAGCGCCGCGCTGGACGGCACGCGGCCGGCGTCGAGCGACCAGGGTGACGCCGAGGAGTGCTGCCGCAGCTGCGACCTGGGCGTGGTGCTGCTGTGGCGGTTGGTGGAGCGGCTGGTGCGGTTGGAGTGCCCGTGCGACACGCGCGTGAACTCGGCGGGGTCCACCACCACCTGCAAGCGGAGCGTCAGGGTCAGAGTTAGGGTTAGCGCACCGCATGCAGGGCGTGCGCACATCACTCGTTTGACGGCTGGCTGGATTTGTCGGCGATTGATTGGCGTGGCGCAGCGCCGCGGCACCGCGCCGCAAACGCGACGGCAGCGGCGGCGGCGGCAAGCACAAGCCTCGTCGCAGAGGCCGTGCGTCAGCAGCACGAACCCACGCACGTGCACACACAGGCCCACTCACCCGCACCCATCCTCACCTCGTCGCAGAGGCCATCCGCCAGCAGACGCCCAACCACGCACGCGCACAAACTGGCCCACCCACCCACACCCACCCTCACCTCCTCGCACAGCTCGTGCGCCAGCAGCGCCGGCTCCCACTCGCCCGACAGCCTCAGCCCGTCCACCAGCCTGGCGCCCCACAGCATGGCCGCGGCCGGGCACGCAAACGCGCACAGGCACATGCCCTCGGTCATCTTGACTGCGTATCCCGCCGTCTCGCCCTCGGGGAGGCTGCTGCCGCCGGGCGCGCTCAGGCCCAGCAGCCGCCGCGCGTGGTGGTGCAGCAGCGCAAAGGCGCGGCCGGCGACGGCGGCGTCCCACGCGCTCAGCACCGAGGCGCCCACCACGTTGACGAACACGACGGCGGCGTGGCCGGCGGGCGCCTGCGGCGCGCCGGCTTGCACCTGCGCAGCACCACGATGGCGCGCGCGCGCGCGCGCGCAAGGGAGCGTTGCCGCGCGGGCGCCCTCCCTGCGTCCTCGCCCTCCCGCTTGCCCCTTCCTCTGCTTCTGCGACACTCTGCGAGGCACGTTTTCTTTTTGTTTCCTTTCGTTTCTTTTTCTTCCTCGTATTCTTCTTCTTGCCGGCGACGCACCTGCAGCACGCGCCGCAGCGGCCGGGGCAGCAGCAGCGGCAGCCGCGCCTGCACCCCCGTGCCGATGCACCAGTACAGCGCCGTGGGTGGCACGTCGGGCGCGCTGGCGAGGAACTGGAAGTCGCCCAGGTGCAGCATGTGGCCAAAGGCGGCCAGCCCCGAGGCCGGCACCAGCGCGCCGTAGCAGGCCTCGGACAGCAGCACCATGCCGCCGTGCCCGCAGTCGCAAAGCACCTTTGCCACGCTGAGCGCGCGGCCCACGTACTTGACGGCGTTGGTTTGCTTGTCCTCCACCACGTCCTCCTCGCTCAGGCCGCTGTGAAGCCCCACGCGCACGCGCAGGCCCCTGCGCGCACGCACGTCCAGGCGCGCGTACGCAAGCCGCGCTGATTTGCATGACCCGATTCCCTGATTAGCGTCCCTGATTGGCGATAGGATCCCTGAAGGCGATAAACTCTGCAGCACCACGACACCATGTCATGCAACGACGACAACGTCAACGGCGGTTCGCACCTGAGCACCAACCGCTTCTCCTCTGAGCCTGGCTTGCCCTCAGGCTCCGCCGGCGCCTCGCACTCTGCCCAGCCCTTGCAGAGCGCGGCGCCCACGCTCTGCGTGTGGCCCATGGCGCCGATCAAAAAGCCCTCGTAGGGCTGCTGCTGTGTCGCCCACGCCGCCTGGTCGCCCCCCGTCAGAAGCGCGAGCGGGTTGAGAGGCACGCCGCGCCCGCCCAGGAACTTGGGCAGCGCATCGAGCGCCCTCTTGCCCCTGAAGAAGCCCGCCGCCGCGCCGCCGCCGCCGCCGGCTGGCAGCGGCGCCGCGACGTCCACCGCCGTCACCTCGCTGTCGCCAGTCACGGGCATCGGCGCCGCCGCCTGCCCGCCGCCGCCGTTCCCGCCGCCGCCGACGACGCCAAGCGCTGAGGAAATGTCCAGCGCGAGGAAGTGCGGCTTCGCGTACGGCTGCGGCGACGCCGGCGGCAGCCGCTGCTGCTGCCGCTGCTGCGCGCCGGCGCCGTTGCCGCCGCCGCGCGGCGTGTCGACGGCGGCGAAGATGGACTCCGAGGTGATGGCCGCGGCGTCTCCGTCCGAGTGCTGTGGGGCGGTGAGCGAGCCCTGCTTACGGTCGGCGTCCAGGTCATTGTTGGTCGTCATCATGGGGCCCCAAAGGTCGGCGCCCTCGCCGGCCTCGCCGCCCGAGTTCTGCGCCCGAGCGCAAACGGTGTGCAAGCGGCGTGTGAGTGGATGGCGGGAAGGACACCTTACGTTGTGTGTGTGTGTGCACGCGTTGCATCTTTTCGGACACCTCGGCAGGGCCGGAGACCAGCTACCGGGCCACGCGCTTTGCCAAAACCATACACAGGCTGTGTGTGGTGCCGGCTGCCCGCCGCTGGAACCCGCATCACCAGTGCCCGACGCAGCGGCGCGGGCCCCCGGGCACCCACAAAAACACCGAACATGCCGCACCTGCATCCAGACGCTGGCGGCGGCGCGGCACTGCAGCAGCTCCTCGGGCCACTCGACCGCCAGGAGCTCCGCCTGGAGCGCCTGCGCACGTCCACGAGGCGGCGGCGGCGCACTCCCTTCAAACGCGTGGAGCCAGGCTTGGAGCCACAGTCGTGACCAGGATCGTGGACGGATCTGACCACGGGTTCCTGTCCCTGCTCCCTGTTACGGGGTCTGTGTGCCTGTGATCTAGGAAGGCGGGACGCCGCGAGCCCGACGCACGCCTGGCCTTGCGTTGCTGGCGTTCCGCCCGGCCCAGGTGCGCCCCCTGATTGCGGACCGTGCGGCCAAAGCGAACCCGACGGCCCCCCTCGCGCGCGCGCGCGCTCACCTGGGCGAACGCCAGCGCGTCCCAGGGCGAGGCGAACACGACGGTGAAGCTGTCGCCCTCGCAGTACGCCTCGTGGCCGCCGTGCTCGTGCAGCAGCAGCCGCGCGACGGCGTTGTGCAGGTCCACGGCGCGGTCCATTGCCTCGTGGGGCAACGCCTCCTGAACAGGCAACGCAATCGGACCGCCCACTCCTCAGGTGCGCGCCGCGACGGCGCCGCGCAGCCTCCCTGCGGCCCGCCGCGGCACCACCCTCACCTCCTCTCCTGACACGGAGTTTCGCCGCACGCGCCGACGCATCTGGGATCCCAGATGCGGGATCCCTCAGCGCGTGCAGCAGAACAGCGCCGCCAAGTGCTCCAGGCCACTCACCCAGAGCTCGGTGCTGCCCTCAATGTCCGTCACGACGAGCGTGGTGGCGGCGCCGGCGCCCGGCGGCTTGACCGGCCCCGCGCGGCCCTGCCGCCGCCGGCCCTTGCGCTGCAGCACCAGCGCCAGCGTGGCGGCCAGCCCCACCAGCACAGCGCCGCCCACCGACGCGCCCACGATGACGCCCACCTCGGCCTGTCAGGCACAAACGTTCAACACGCCAGCAATGCGTGGTACGGCGGCCACGCGCGAGTTTGAGGGGCGAAGCGCCGCGCGGCGGCCCTCAGAATGCAGCGCACGAGGGCTCGGGACCGCGGACGCTTGCGCTCGCGCTTGACCTGAATCGCTCCTGCGCTCGACCCAAGTCGTTCCCGCACCTGCCGGGAGAGCCCGTCGGAGCTCGAGGCGCTGCCCTGCGGCGTTGCCGCCGTGCCGTTGCTGGCGGCGGGCGGCGGCGGGGACTGCAGCGGCGGCGTGAAGCGGCGGCGCGCGTTGAGCCCGGCCAGGTACGCGTCCCCCAGCTGCAAGGTGCACCACAGGCCGAGGGAAATGCACGCTTGGGTTTGGTGACGCTCAGGCCCGGCAAACCAGCATTCGTGTCCCGAGCAACGGAGGATCGAGCGCGGTTGCGTGCGGTGCGGAGGCCGTGCCTGCGCTGCGGAGGAGGAGGGCGCAGAGGAGGGCGCGCAGAGCAGGCAGAGGCGGGGAAAAGGCGGCGCGGGAGGGCGCAGGGGGGCGCCGCACCTCTTGCAGCGGCGTGAGGCCGGTGATGGCGGCGAAGCGGCGCGACGTGGCGAGCTGGATGTCGGCCGTGCTGCCGTTGTTGAGCAGCATGGCCATGGCGTCGTTGAGCGCGTCCCTGCGCGCTCGCACAGGCGGGGCGGACGCGAGCGAGAGCATCGGCACGCGTCAGCGCGTCCCTGCGCGCTCGCACAGGCGGGGCACCCGGGCAGTGCTTGTGCGCGGGGATCACTTGGGCCGTGGCAGGCGCCAGCGGGCCCCCACTCCCAAATGCTCCCCTCGTCCTCCCTTGCCCTCAAGCGTCGCTTGGCGCCTGCTCCCTCATGACGCTGCCATGGGTTTAGGCCACGCATGCACCATCTGGCACGCCCGGTAGCTGGGCCCCGGCCAAGGTGTCCAAACAGCTGCAACCCCCTCCCCCCCACATCCCTCCCACACACCTGTACTTGTCGGCGTTCTGCATGCGCAGGCCCATGGCCACGTTGCCGCTGTCGGCGATCTGCCGCGTGACGTTGAGGTACTGCGCCACGTCGGTGGTGTTGTAGCCGGCGTTGCGCCAGGACGCCAGGCACGGCGGCGTCACGCACAGGTGCGAGTAGCGCACGGGGCCGATCCAGCCCAGGCTCATGACGGTCTGCACGCGCGGCGTGAGCGGGGCGGGGCCATCAGTGGCTCGCAGGGAGGAAAGGCCGCAGAGGAGCGGGGAGAGAGAAGTGTTTTTCGAGGGGCCGGCGGCCGCAGGGCAGGCAGGATGACGTGCCGACAAGCGGATCCGCTCTCACCGACATTGCTGCCTGCCCTTGTGTGAAAAGCGACGACCTGCGCGCGTTGGGCATTGGCAAGCGTCAGCAAGCGGAATGCAAACGCCGTGATGGCTGGAGGAGGGCGGGGCGTGGGCGCGCGCAGGTTGTCGCCGTTCCTCAGCACCACCTGGTCAGGCGACACCCCGACCGGCTCTCCCTCAAGTGCACAAAGCCCGCTCCAACGCGCGTGCTCCAAGCCAAGCAGACGCACATGGTGTACGCGGCGGCCTTGAATGTAGACGGCGCGAAGGCGTTGATCATGCCCAGGCCCGCCGTGTAGCCCGAGTAGTGCGCGCGGTTGATGCCGACGCCGTCCACCCACGTGGCGTAGGGACACAGGCCCGGCGTGCACGGCACCAGCTTGCCTGCGCGTTGTGCATGGATGGGCCCTATTCATTCGTTTGGCGATGAGGGGCCACCTGAATCGTTGCTAGAGCGCCGTGACGGCGCTCGCAAAGAGCCCCCGCCGGGCAGGCACCGCCGCGCCGGCATCGCTTGCAGGGCGACTCCTGCGTGCCTGCCGCCGACGCGGCGTTGCTCCGCCCCAGCACGCGTCATCAGCGCCACCGGCGGCAGGCGCCAGGGGCCGCGGCGCCGGCGCGTGTGGAGGAGGCGAGGGCTCTGCGACGCGGGAGCGCACCTGTGCTGCGGTCCAGGACGGTGGTGGAGCCGGGCAGGAGGGCGGTGCCCACGCGGCCGCCCAGCTTGCCCACCAGCTGCGCCGACTGCAATGGAAAAGGAAAAGAAAGCGAAAGCATGAGGATTGGGGCCACAGCGATGTGTGCAAGACCGGGGGCCCCACACGCCGGCTGCACAGGAGCAGGGCAGCAGAGGGCGACGATGGCGGCGGGATGGGACAGCCGCCGTGCCTCCTCCTCCTCCTCCTCCTCCTCCTCCTCCTCCTCCTCCTCCTCCTCCTCCTCCTGCGGCTCACCTTGAACGTGCTCATGAAGCGGATCTGCATGGCGCACTTGCCGTGCACAAACGGGTTGGACACCTGGTTCTCCAGGTCGGTCGCCGGCACAGAAAAGGCCAGGTTGTAGGGCAGCAGCTGCCGCACAATGTCCAAGGCCTCCGCCATGGCCTGCGAGGCGCAAGCGCGGGGCGACGTCGACGGCGCGCATCGCTCCCGCGCGCCGCGCGCTTCGCCCTCCCCTGGCGTTGCCGGGTGCGGCGGAGTTGGCTGGGAAACGCCCTGCGCGGAGCTCCGCGCCGCGCCCCTGCTGGGCCCCCCCTTGGCGCCACCAGCGGTGGCGGGCGGCTGGGAAACGCTCCGTAGGCCAGGGCCGCAACGCACCGGCGAGTCCACGAACGTGCCCATGGTGCCCGGGTCGAACAGCCAGCCCGTCTGTGTCCCCTGCACGCACGCACGCCACCACAGCCAACCGCGGACGCCGCGCACGCTTCCGTTGCTGCTGACGGGCACACCCGGGCGCATCACACCCGGGGATGAGCAAGTGGGCCCTCGGGGCCGGCCGCGGCAAGCCAAAGGCTGCGGCTGCGGCTGCTGGCCTCTCCTTCCTCCCGTCGCGGCCGACGCGGCACGTGAAGCGTGCAAGGCGGCGGCGGCCCCCGCGCCTTGCGCGTGCGCCCTCACCTGGGTTTGCGTCATGGAGGCCAGCACCTGGCCCAGCAGCACGCTGGGGTCGCTGTTCGTGGATGGCGTGGTGAACATGCACAGCGCGTACTCCCCCTGGCCGTCTGCGGGCGGAAACCCAACGCACAGGGCGTCGAGGTGACCCAGGGGCCCGCGCAAAGCGACCGCGCCCCGCTCGCGTCGCCGCTGGCGCCGCGCACAAGGCCCACGCCGGTGGGCGCCCAGCGCCGCGCTGGAGAGCGCCTGCAAAGACCTCGCAGCAGCGCTGCAGCGGCGCGAGGCCCTGGAGCGCCCCCTCGCTTGCCCCCACCCCACCCAACCCCACCCCGCCAAGCGCATCACGGTAAGCGTGACGCTTTACGCAGTGCCGGCTGTCCTCCGGGTGACCCATTTCCCTTGATCCACTCACCCTTGTCCCAGTCTGTCCCGTTGAGCAGCCGCGCCACCTGCACCAGCTCCTGCCAGGTGCTGGGCGGCGCCTCCACGCCCGCCAGCGCCAACGCGTCGCGCCGGTAGTAGAGCGTGTTGAGGAAGCTAGAGAGGGGCGTGCCGACGATGGAGCCGTTCCAGAGCGCCGACGACGACCGCAGCACGCTGCGCCAAGGGAGGGAGCATGCGGGCAAGCGAAGGCGGCACAACCGGAGCCGGTCGGTGCGCACCCCAAGAGCTGTGCAGCGGCGGGGCCGGGCACCATGGCGGCGCGAGCCGCCGCCGGTTTGCCGCTGCGTGGCTGCCAGAGCCGGACAGGCGCCACGCCGTCAACCCGGACGCTTTCGCCTCCCTGCCTGCGCCGCCGCCGCCGCCGCCGCCATCTGCCCTCTGGCGGCGCGCCTAGTGGAGTTCCGACGCTGCAAGGGCGGGCAACAACCCAACCGCAAAGCGGGAACATGGCGCGCGCGCTCACCCGAGAAAGTCCGAATAGTTGATTTGCTTGTCGGTGAAGACGTAGGCGTCAATCTGCTCCACCATGCCCGCCTGCACCAGGTCCACCTGCAGGTGCGTCGACGTGCATGCCCGCGGGCCAAACAGACGGTCTGCCTGGCGTCGCCACGGCCGCGGGCGCGCCGCGGCGCCTGCGTTCCGCATCAGGGCCGCGCCGCGCTGCGCGCCACGGCGCCCGCCCGCCTGGCGCCCGAACGCCCATCCGAGGCGCAGGAAGCCCAACCCGTCCGCCGCTGAGCGCGCGCCCAGGCTGAAAAGCCGCCGCGGGCGCCCCCCACGGCGCACCGTCCACGTGGTGTCCTCGCAGCCCATGGCGTCATAGTAGCCCTTGCCCAGCGTGGCAGCCTGCTCCAGCAGCGCCCCGCCGATTTGCGAGAAGGGCAGGAACTGCACCTCGATGCTCCATCCCGTCAGCAGCTTGACGGCCGGGATCACGCGCTGGAACGCGCCCTGGGCCTCGGTGGGCATCATGAGGCGCAGCGGCTGCGCGGAGGGGCAGCGCGTGGCAGTGCGCAGGCGCTGCGTCGTCCCGCGGCTGATGCAGTTCAACTGCCGCCAGCACGCCATCCCCCCCTGATGGCCCCAGTCCCAGGATGGGGCATCTGACACTTGGTGCAGTGCGCTGCCCTGCTGCACGTGCGGCGGGTGCACTGGTGGCCCCATCCGTGCGCACCCGGATGGACGACGCGTCGGCGCTGGCCCCGGCGCAAGCCAGAACCGCAGCGGTCAGATTGTTAACCAAGCCCGCCGTCAGGAACGTGGTTCTCCTGCGTTCACAGGATGCAGCACGCTAAACTGATCCTCCCGCCCTGTGGAGAAAGGGAAAAGTCCGGACCTCCACCTCCGCGAGCTGCGAGGCCCCCCTGGCGACGCACGCGCACCCCAGCGTGTCGATGGTGAGCTTCGCCAGGCACGCCGGGCTGATGTTCGGCAAGCACCCGTCCTGCTCTGGTACAGTCTGTGCGCCAGTCGCCTGCCACGCGGCCGCCAGCGCCAGCACCGCCAGCACTGAGCTCGCCATGCGCTGTGGCTCGCGCCGGCCACACCGCCTGCCCATTTGCTGGCCTCCCTGGGTGCCCTTGGGTGCCCCAGGGAGGTGTCAGAGAGGTCGTGCCCCACCGAGCGAAGAGGCGGCCACCATGATGCGGCGGCAACGGAATGCGAGCAGCGCCTCTAGGTCTGCACTCCTGGCGCGCCCGTGTGCGCTCGCTGCTTCTACCTGTACCTCGGAACCCCCATGCGTCTGGTACAGGACGCCAGCAACGGGACACAGCACCCGGGAGCGAGTACACGCCAGGGGAAGGCTGCAAGGGGATCGTTTGAAAGCTTTTCTGACGCCTGCACGGTGTGCACACCTGGCCGAACGGTCACCAGTGCAGCGCAGTGGTACATTACGGGTGGACAAGAGCTTGCGTGGGAATCAACGACGAGGTGGAGGCCAGCTTGCACTGCACCAGCTCGACGGGCTCGGCCACGCCCTTGAGCGCCACGGGCCCCA
>VFQP010003302.1_pt1 | contig 16567 bp, 17 predicted proteins | sample 3512351 | NCBI WGS metagenome assembly VFQP01 (sample SAMN10412372, study PRJNA504923) | tailings metagenome | isolation source: Relicate 1 Philex TSF1 revegetated site | place: Philippines: Tuba, Benguet | collected 2017-08-29
CACAAATGGTCAGGTGTGCGACGCCATCCCCGTAGCGAGGTGTGCTTAGCATCTCGTTGAAGTAAACAAATACGCTCCAATAGAGCCCTCCAAGATCCGCGAGGGCATCACGCGCAAGTAGCGGCGTTTGACACAGAGCGCCGGTCTCTGCTCTAGTGCCCTCGCAGCTGAAACTGAATTTGACGATCGGATTCTTTGGGCGTGTGCTGCCGTCTGGCATCGCTTGAAATACAGTCAGACACCCATTGTCCCCCTCTTTGGCAGCGAGCATCAGCCACGTCTCTCCGTCATCGCCAGGGACGACGAAAACCTGATAGGGCTCAGGCCTTCCGTCACCCAGGAAGAGGGCATGCTTTTCGGATCGGAGCTGTTGCCCAAACGCCCTGCGTTTTTCATGCGTAGCGAAAGCGTAGATGTAATCGAGTTTGCGCGGCGTTACGTACACCGCCGACTGCCGAATTGCGCGCGCCAATCCTTTGTAGATGCTATTGAAGGCGCGCTCTGCTTCGGCGCTTGCTGCACTGTCAGCTTGCGCCTCCACAAAATCTAGGCACTGGGAGACTGCACGTGCAGGAAGCATTAGAGAGCCTCGCTGATAAGCCAACCGCTAGTATGGTCGGTGTTTCAATGGCGATAAAGCGGCCGATCCTTCGAGTACGCAGTTATCAACCGCGGAGGCCGCCCGACGAGCGCCGTTCGACTTAGGCAACTGCTGCTGAGCGCCAAACCACTACGTGTCTGGCTGGTAGAGAGGACGACTGTCGCCAGACTACTGTCTGGCGCGTGCCGTGTTCTACTTGGCACGCAGCTTCGAACGGTCGTGCCAAAAGAGTTGCAGACAGCGCGCAGCAGTCAGTGCGTATTGCCGTCGGGTGCCTCATAAAAGGTCAGGCACTTCTTGTGCGCCGCGAGTTGGTTGGGCCGGTAAGGTCCGAAGGACGTGCATTGTCCCACTTCCGCCAGTTTCAGGCGCTCGATTACAGACGCATGCACTGAAGCGCCAGGGTCAATTTTCCTCGGCTTCACTTTGTAATTCAGGTTCTTTGTGAAACGTCTCAAAAGACGTGGCGTCCGTCTCTCGACAGTATCTCTCATCCCGGCGACTTCGCAATGCTGCAAACCCGCGACGGACGGGAAAAGGCGCAAGGCTTCACCGTCATTGCCGGAGCCTGCAAGCTTTTCTCCATTGACGAAGACCGGTCCGACCTTGAGCGGCAGCGGCAGGCTGAGTGCCTCCTGGATCATCCAAACCAGCGTGATATCGGACAGGCGGCTTTCCGTTTCCGGATAGCTGCCGCCGACGTCCGAATGGTTTCCCGCGAACCAAACCTGCTTCAGACGGATCACGCCATCGATTTCATTGGGCACTTTGTCGTCGCTTTTTCCCCAATGGCATCGTGCGAAGTCCTCTCGCAGTTCATCAATCGCATTCGCCGACCGGGCGTAGGGTACGTGCCGGCTGAGCAGCCGATCGAAGTGCTCACCCTTCCATTCGGCATAGTGTTCGCGCGACTGACCTTTCTCGGGATAGTCCTGTATGACCTTCCTGATCCCACGACGCTGCGCAAAGCGCATGATCGCCATCCCGGCCGCCGCTGCGGCCAGCAGCCAGTAGGCGGAGATCCAAGCACCGCTGATGCGCGATGCGATATAGAGCAGGATGAGGCCTGCGATCGCGCCGCCGACGGCCGCAAGCGAATATAGGATCGCCTGGTGGATGACCCAGAGCGAGCCTTTGACGCCAAGAGCTGCAACCGTATCGAACACGCCAATGAAGTAAGGCGCCACGTTTGATCGATGCTGGTCTTCATCCGGCAATGAGTAGTGCGAGCCATATTTTTCGCGGAAGCGTCGTGCGAGCTCGAAGCGCTCGGCCTCGAACTCTTCTCGCGGATGGCCGGCGCCATGTTCAAGAACGCGATACACAGCTTCTTCCGCGATATCTCGAGAGGTCTTGCGGAACTTTTGAAGACGGGCCCCATCTTTGATCGTAGGCACGCCACAGAGCATGAGTAGGTTTGCAACGCTCCGAACCGTGTACGCGCCGCGGCTGAACCCGAACAGAAAAATGCGGTCCCCAGGCTCGTAGTGGTTGATAATAAACTCGTAGCAGTCGGCGATGTTGACAGCGATGCCGCGGCCGGTGACAGACGCGTGCAGCTTTTGGAAAAACTGGGCGATCCGCGTCCATCCCGTCGCGGTGGTATCGGTCCCCAACCCGGGATCGTAGAATGTCACTTGTTCATTCGGGTTGATCGCGCTGTTGGGCGATATGCGGCAAACTCGATAGAGCTTGTAAATGTTACTGAGCACTTGTTCAGGACGCATGCCGCCGTCTTGACCAGTTCCATCGGAAAACACGACAATGTTCTTGGCCACTGTTTCGCCCTCGCCTTAAAACGGAGCATTCTAAGCCCGCCGCACTCGAACTACCTATTTCGGCCCGAAGAAAGCTGTTGATGGGTTTGGGCGGCGAGGCGACGAGAGTACCCGCGTTATTAAATTGAGCGGTTTAGCGGTTCCTTCCCACGGGTTAGCGAGAGAGAGCAGGGCAGTTCAATAGCCCTGCATGAGGAAATCGACCGCGTCGACGATGACGTCGCGTTGATCCTCAAGGTTTGCGACCCGGTCACCAAGCTTTGCACACGGAAGGGCGGCCAGCTCGGGTGTATTCATTATCCAATCCGCACCGCCGATCCGCAGGCGAGGCCTGAGTCGTGCCGCCGCTTCTCGACCCATCGCTTCCAGTTTAACGAGCGGAACAACAACGCGCGTGCTGAGGTCACACAGCAGCTCCGCCTGTAAGTCGATGACGTAATAAGAAAGGCCCTCGATGCGATAGACGTCGAATCGGGCCATTACTCGGGAAGCCAAATCGGTTTGAGCAACGTACCTGTGCGGGCAATGCGCTCGTTGTATGCGTCGATGGCCGCCTTGTTCTCCGAGCGCCAGGCATCCTCTTTCGCTTTCCTTACCGCAGCCTCTATCCCAGCCTCGGCAGCGCGCGAAGTGTTCAGGCGCAAAGCCCGCGCCTCCTTGATGAGATCGTTTCTAACCGTCAAACTAACGGGACGCTTCTTGGCGGGATTTTGGTGTGTTTGCTCAATGGTGCTCATACGGATACTATAACATTATTCCGTATGCATATCAATTGTGTAGATTTCCCATAAGATATATTATCACACCGTCTGAAAGGCACAGAAATCCGACGTTCCTGTGCCGATGACTTTTCATAGCGTATCGCGCCAACTGGCATGAAACACCAAGGGGCAGCGCGAAGGCTACCCCTTGGATGGCATCCTTTCGGACACCTGAGCGAGCTCCCCGTTGCTCATGCGGCCCGCCCCGCTTCAGTTACTCAGTCCTGGGCCGCACTCGGGGATTCAGGTTCTTGTGCTAGCATAGCGAGAACGCGCTCGCCAAACTCGGCTAACCAACAACGCCCCAAGGCTGAACTTATCAGACATCGGTCCACCGAAAACGAGACATAGACCAGTTCGATGGATCATTCAGGCCGAAAACTACCAGACATCCTGGCTCGGCTTCTCAAGCCTCAACGTCATTCGGATGAGGAGCTAGCGGCGATGTTCGCCGAGTCGTTGACCAGCCTCTCGATCTTCAAGCAGCTCAACACCACAGATCAGGAGATCGCCGAACTTTGCTTCAGGAAGGGCTGGTGTGTTCTTGGATTCGACTATCAAAGCCCCCCAACCCTCGACGAGTTGATGGGCAGGTCACCTGCAGTTGACCTCGCTCATCAGACACCAATCGCAAACGACGCACAGCCACACTCCATATGGAATGCATGGCTCGACCTCGGTCACGCCCTATCCAGAGGACTCAATAGCCAGATGCTTGCTGAAACGATGACCGCGCTCGGACGGTGGCCTGTCATGCGGGAATCGATCGCTCGCCAATCTGGCTCGAATGTCACCAGTTTCAAGCCGCGCAAGACGCCACATTCATAGTCAACGATGTTGCGGTGCCACCAACAGCCCTCGTCTCCTGTTACCGCCCGCGCCCAGACCGACGTCCACGCGAGCGAGTTCCCCGTTGCTCATGCGGCTCGCCTCGCTTTCTCGCTCAGTCCAGGGCCACACTCGGGTTAACATCAAAATCACCCCAACCAAACCCGGCCCACCAAAAACCATGGCCCGTCGGCCGGCCACCGGAGCCGCTGCCGCGCGCCGATGCGTAGCCGACCGCGCCGCCCTACCGGCCGCAAGGCAACCCCTCTCGTGGCGCGCTCTGCGCGGCCTTGCGTCCCGGCGTCGGGATCGGCTTAATTGCATCTCGCGACGGCGGCTCCGAAAACCATGCCCAAATCTGGGCAGTGAGCTTACGAAGGGCTTAATTCCTTTCGTCATGCGCGCAAAGAATGCGCGACACTGTTGAAGGTGAGATCCCTAGCTCCACTGCAATCTCGCGCTGCTTCGCGCCCTGGTTGGCAAGCTGTTTAGCGGTTTCAATCTGCTTGGAGTCGATCGCACTGGGCCGGCCAAGTCGGACGCCTCGCTCTCTTGCGGCAATCAAGCCAGCTCTCGTCCGCTCCGCGATAAGCGATCGCTCGAACTCCGCCAGAGCGCCCATGATCTGAAACATCAACCTGCCGGTGGCGTTCGTCGTATCGATCGTCTCCGTCAAAGAACGAAAGCCGACCTCCCTGACGTGAAGCTTCTCGATAGTTCCAAGCAGATCGATGAGAGAGCGCCCCAATCGATCTAGCCGCCAGACGACGAGCACGTCACCAGCCGACAAAGACGATAGCGCCTCTTCAAGGCCGGGCCGCCGGATGGCCAGACCTGACAACCCCTGATCTTGAAATATCACGTCACAGCCCGCCGAGCGCAGGGCGTTGATCTGGAGATCCAGGTTCTGATCATCGGTCGAGACACGAGCATATCCGACCCTTCGGCCAGGCCTCATGTTGAGCTGCCCCAACCCCAGCATCCTCGAGACATGAACATAGTGATCCGGAGCAGCCAAAAACGGTCGTTTCTGGATGCGAGGTCTTTTGACGTAAGGCCGGAAAACATGCTCAAATTAGGAAATGCCAATTCAATTGTTTACGTGGATTGAATGCGCATTAATAATTCATTCATTTGAATTATAGTAGAATTAAGAGTAATCCCAGAAACGACCGTTTATGCACGGCGAGCGAGGGAAAGGGGGCGAGGGAGACTGCACGAAGCTTTATCGACTACGTCATTGTTAGACGCGTTGCCTGCTCAGCACGTCGATCGCTTGCGAGCACTCGCGGGGCTGCTGACTTCATTTTCCGGATCCGCAGTATCACCCGAAAAACTAGCGGATGCCGCGCGCCGCCATCCACGGCTTATCGAGATCACGGCCACGAAGATGGCCGCGAACATTGAAGGCGCCGCCCAGCTCCTTCAGGTTGATCCCACAAAATACATCCATCTCGCGATCAGAAGTCCGGCACTCTTCTACACCCTGCCCTCTTCGATCGATGACCGCATCCGCCAACTGACTGAGCTTCTTTCATGGAGCCGTCAGGCTTGCGTAAAAGCCGCGCTGCGCAATCCCAGCCTGCTTATGCTCTCACCCAAGACTCTCGTCGACCACATCACCGATGCCGCTCGCGTCCTCGATCTCGACAGAGACATCTATCTAAAGGCTGTGCGCCGGCAGCCGACGCTGTTTCACTTCCACTCTGCCACAGTCGCAGAGAACGTAGACACGGTCGTTGAAGCGCTTAGCTTGCCACGTCACCAATACATCACCGCGGCTGTGCGGCAGCCCAACCTGTTCTACATGCGACCGGAGACGTTGCTAGCAACGATCCGCAAGCTGGCCGCGCTCATGGGAATTACCGTTCAAGAGCTGGCCCCGCGCGTTCTGACGGCCCCGGGCTTGCTTCTGCGTTCGCCATCAGCCGTCATAAGAAACATCGACGCGACCGCCCGGATCTTCCGCATGTCGCGCGCGGAATACATCGAGCACGCGATCGCCGAGCCACGGCTGTTCGTCACAGCCGCTCGCCTCATCTCGGAAAAACTGCCCGTGCTGATGGCCATCCGGCAGGAGCTCGGCGTCCCCAGCACACCGCTCGACACACTCAGCAACGTCCCGAACGCTTTCACCTACGCGCGCGACCGTCTGTTGCAGCGGCTTGAGATCGCGCGGCACAGCCACGGTCGCTTTGGATACGGAGCGCTTCTCGCGATGCCGGCCAGGAAAGCCGACATCATCCTCAATAACCCATTTCAGGAGAAGATTACGGGCAGGCCCATCGTACCGGACGCCTCTGCCTTCAACAATGTTTCGGCAGGGAGACACGCATGAGCTTGCGCCACATGATCCAGCATATTCGCCACTCGCAATCGGGGAACGTGTTCTTCGCGCTCTTCGGTACCGTCGCCCTCGTTGGCGTCGTCGGCGCGTCCTCCATGCAAATCATGAAGGGGCCGGTCAGATCGATGTCCGAGGTGACCAAGCGCACCGTCGCCGAGAACAACATGATTGCGTCCGCCAAGCTGGCGCTGATCGCGGCCACCTCCCAATCCGATTCCGGCGACTGCGATGCCGACGGCTATGTCGAACCTGTTCCGTTTGAAGCATCGGCCACCGGTGCGCCTGCGGGCGGGGGCTTCTTACCTGCCGCCATCGGCGCCGCGCTGAACGACCCGTGGGACACCAGGTACGGGTACTGTTCCTGGGACCATGGCGCGGTGACTACCGCGTGTGGCGGCAGCAATTATCTCGCGGGCGAGAACGCCGCGACGGGTTATGCGATCGCGCTGATCTCGGCCGGTCCGGACAGACAGTTCCAGACGACGTGTAACGCCTATCCATCTGCCTCCGCGATCGACAAAGTCTCGGGCTCGGACGATATCGTACTCGGTTACACGTATGGCGAAGCCTCTGCACTAGCCGGGGGACTTTGGAACCTGAAGTCGGGCGACGCCCAGACAGCCGAAATCGACCGCAACCTCGAAGTAAAAGACGAAAGCGGCAACGTCACCTTCGCGCTGGACGCGCAAAGCGGCCTGGGCGATTTCATCGGCCTGACCACCGGTTCGATCGCGGGCAAGAGTGGCCCGCTGGATGTCACAGGCGGGCTGAAATTCGAAAGCGACAGCATCGCGCTGAACGCGGCCTGTACGGAAGAAGACGCGTTTGCGTTCGACACCGCCACCGACATGCTGGTGCGATGCGACGGGTCGATCTGGGTTCCGTCTGGCGGTTCCGACAATCTCGGCAACCACGAAGCTACGGAAAATATCCAGCTCAAGGGTTTCTGGTTGTCCAACGACGGCGACGACGAGGGCCTGCAGGTCGCGGATGACGGGCTGGTCAGCACGTCAGGCGACATGACGGTCAACAACAACCTGACAACAACGGGCGGGGCTGCGATCGGTTCCACACTGGGTGTTACGGGCGCGACAACCCTGACAACGCTTTCCACGTCCGGTCTGGCGACGCTGAATTCTGCCAGCGTGACGCAGAACGCGGGCATCGGCGGCACGCTGGATGTCACCGCCGGCACCACGCTGACCTCGCTCACGACCTCGGGCGCGGCGCAATTGAACGCCGCGACGGTCGACACCACGCTGGGTGTTACGGGCGCGACAACCCTGACAACGCTTTCTACGTCCGGCCTGTCCACGCTGGATGCACTGGCGGTGACGAACAATGCATCCGTTGGCGGCACGCTGGACATGACGTCTGGCAAGATCACCAACCTGCTTGATCCGACGCTGGCGCAGGACGCCGCGTCCAAAGCCTACGTCGATGCGCGCGTGGCATCGGGAGCGGGATTCTCCGAAGCCGACCCGCAGGTCGGCACGATCCAGTCTTCGAAATGGTGTATCGGTAACAACGACGGCACGGCCATCGTCTGCGACCAGAACGCGCCTGCGGGGGGTACGGACACGCTTGCAGGTCTGTCCTGCGGCAGCGGCCAGATTCCCAAATGGAACGGCACGGTCTGGGCTTGCGCCGCGGATAACGCGGGTGGTGGTGGCTCCGGCAGCAGCACGATTGCGCCTCATCTCGGTTTGACCGGGAATGCGCCGGATGGGAGTCCATGGCCGGATGCTATCGTTTGCGGTGGCGCGGTTCTGATGATTCTGGATGTCTTTGATCCGGCCGGCACCAGTAACAATAGAGTTCGTTACGGCAAGCTCAGCAGCTATGCCTACTATCATAATACAACGGGTGCACGTGGTGGAACGGCGGGTGTGGGATCATCATGTCCTGCTACTTATGGTGCAATCGCAGCGGGAGACAAACTCAATTTTGGCGGCGGCGGAACCGGCGTGGCCGATAACCTCGGGGATCACATCGCGACGCAAAGTGTGCGCCTGTTCAAGGCCACGGGTTCCGCGGGAACTGTTGTTGCCGGCACGGGCGACGATCTGGGCAATCATACGGCGACCACGACCCTGCTGATGGGGGCAAACGTCGTCGATTTCTCCGAAGCGGCTACCGATAAAGTCCTTTGGTATAGCAACACCTATGGGACGGGGATTGAATCCGGCACTCTGACAAACTGGGCTGGTACCAATCATCGCTGGCGCATCGGCGGCACGTCTGTCTCGACAGGCACGGAGCGGATGCTCTTGAACAACACCGGCCTGACGGTCTCCGGCACAATTACGGGCAACGGTTCGGGTCTGACCAACCTCAATGCTTCCAACCTGGCATCCGGCACGGTGGCCTCGGCACGTCTGGGAACGGGTACAGCAGACGGCACCACCTACCTGCGCGGCGACGGCACGTGGGCCGTTACTCCGTCGGGCGCTGACGATCTTGGTGCGGGCGGCACGACGGCGGGCACGCTCTTCAGCAAAGGCGCTACCGGTTACGGATATGTCGGAAGCGGCACGGCAGGTTCCACAGGTGCTTTCATGCGATACGACGATGCACCGGCGGCATCGGCGGGGCGTATCTACGTGAACCTTCTGGGCACGTGGGAATATCTTATGCATCCGGATTATTTTGCGCCGTATGCCACGAATATAAACGATCTGGGTACGAGCGCCATTCGCTGGAAAGACGGATGGTTCGCTGGCACGGTGACGGCGACCACGGGTTTCGCAGGCCCCGGAACGTCTCTAACAGCGTTGAACGCGACGAACCTGACATCAGGAACAGTGGCCGCGGCGCGGATGCCTGCGTTGACAGGCGATATCACCATGACGGCGGGAACAACGGTGACGAACATCGCCGCCAACGCCGTGACGACAGCTGAGATCGCGGCGGACACAATCACGGCGGCGGACATCGCGCAGGATGCGGTCACATCTTCGGAACTCGCCGATAGCGCCGTGACGATCGCTAAGCTTGCGGCCACGGGCACGGCGGACAACACTACCTTCCTGCGCGGTGACAATACGTGGGCGGCGATAGAAGCAACTGTGACCCGAGGCACTCTGTGCGGCCTGGCGTATAGCGCTCCGGCCATGGGAAATTGCACCAATTACAGCAATGTCGCCAGTTGCGATGGGGCCTCTCTGGCATCGAAAACTTGCCCATCCGGCTTTACGTGGCGGACGATTGAAACAACTGGGTCCAGTCCACTCCGCTGCTTCGGAACTTGCAGCAAGAATTGACCCATGGATTTAAACCAAGGCTGAAACATACAAACAAAACAAAGAAACGGTGACGACATGAGAGCAGACAACTCCGGTAAGAAATCGGGATCGCAGATAAAGCTGGCGGCGGTTGCGCTGCTCGCGTTGACGATGCTCTCACCGCTTACCGCAAAAGCGGACTGCGCATCACCCGCCGGGGTCGAAGCCGACATGTATTACAACACCACCTATAAGCGCGTGCAGTTCTGCGACGGCACGAACTGGATCAACATGGGCGTGAGCTTCGCCGGAACCGTCGATAACCTCGGCAACCATACCGCGACGCAGACCCTCGACATGGGCGGATTTGGCATCACCAACGCGGGTGCGATCACGGGCTCATCGTTTACCGGTGTCGGTGCGGCACTGACCGCAATCAACGCCTCGAACCTTGGATCTGGAACCATTCCCAATGCGCGCTTCCCTGCAACGCTTCCGGCAGTGTCAGGCGCGAACCTGACATCCCTGAATGCCTCCAACCTTGCTTCCGGTACCGTGCCCACCGCGCGACTCGGGACTGGTACGGCGGACGGGACGACGTATTTGCGCGGTGATGGCACTTGGGCAGCCATCTCGGGTGGCGATGACCTTGGTAACCACACGGCGACGCAGACTCTCGTGCTGGGCACAAACTGGATCAATGGCGATTCGGGAGCCGAAGGGATTTCCGTGAGTAGCACTGGCCAAGTGCGGATGGATCAGGCCGGTGCGTATGATGTCTGGATTCAAGGCGGTGCGGCGACCAGTACCGAGGCGCGCAACCTGGCCCTGCTCGGCATGGAATCTACCGATACACTCTACCTCAACTATGCCAGTGAATACGCCGGCGGGACAGTCATCGGGGGGCCGATCACGATCACCGCGGGCGCGCTGAGCGACAACTCCATCCTGACGGCGGATATCGCCCCCAACGCGGTGACGACAGCGGAGATCGCGGCGGACACAATAACGGCGGCGGACATTGCAGCGAACGCGGTCACGTCGTCTGAACTAGCGAACGATGCCGTTACCATCGCTAAGCTGGCGGCCACCGGCACGCCGAGCTCCACCACCTTCCTGCGCGGAGACAATACATGGGCGGTCCCGGCCGGCGGCGCAGCATTGGCGGTTACGACGGCCACTTGCACCAAGGGCGGGATAGGGAACCAAACATGTACGGCAACGTGTCCGGCCACTTATTTGCGGACCGGTTGTCATGCTCAAGATGGGGGCGACATAACCCCGTCCGGAACTACCGCATGTGCATGTACCAGGCAAAACGGTATTGAATGTATTGCCTTCTGCGCGAAATAGCCCTGCTTCGGAGTAGCGCAGGAAAATGGGCATCAATCATCGATAGCTGCTGTCAAGCCACCTGCCATCGATCAATGCCCGGATTGACGACCGCTCTTGCGCCGCGACGAACCTCGTAGACGTTGACGCCGTCCCAACTTTCGCCCAGCATGACCCACATCGGCTCGAGGGCCTCTCGCAAATTGTCGCAACGCTGCATTTCGTAAAACACCATCATCCGGTCGTCCTGAAACCGCATGAGGTAGTCTGCGCCGTTGGCATCCGCCATAAACCGATGCCACCACGCATCGCGCCTTGCCGCAGCATCCGCCTCCTTCCGCTTCTGAACGGACTGCGGGTGATCGTGCGCGAGGACGTCAACAACGCGCACGGGGCATGTGCCTACCAGTGCTGTCCATTTCCCTGGTCACGAGGAGCAGCCGTTCACCGCCTGGCGAGAGAACATCGTAACCGTTCGCGCACGGTAGCGTCGCCCGCACAAACCGGTCGGAGACGAGAAACGCCGAGTCCCCGAAATGTATGCGGCTCCATCCGCATTCAAGACGCTCGCCTGCATTGAGCGTCACACCGCCGAGCCGCGCCGCCCAGGCAAGCCCCTCCTCGCACACCGCTTCTTCTGCTGATGCCAGGCGGGGTAATCTCACCGAGACCACGGCTCCCACGGCCGCCGAACCCAGCAACAGCGTCCGCCTCGAAATCTTTCGCATCTCCCCTCCTTCACACGTCGCTGTCTCGCCGTGCCCACTGCTCTCGCCTGCACCTCTCGTCTTCGTCGACTCATGCCCATGGCTCGTGATGCATTTCGACCCGTGCGCGAGGTCCTTCCGCCGTCAGTACCACGCCCTCACCCGGCCGCCCGCAGCAGCGGTTTCTTCACGATGCTCTCTGCGCCGGCGCGCGGACGCTTCAATGCTTCGCACGGACTCTGCTCACGCAGGCCGCCCTCGCCCCGGCTCGAGTTCCGCGCCCGCTTATCCGCCGTCGCACCCGGTTCGCATCGAAACCGCTCATCCCGAGCGGTGCAACCGGAAGGACTTTGAGCATGACGACGAGATCGAAAGCCACACACGCGCCGAAGCGCGACCTTCATCGAACCATCACCGACCGGCTCATCGCCGCCATCGAAGCCGGCCCCGGCATGCCGCAGATGCCGTGGCGGCGCTCTGCGACGCCGCTCTGGGTGCCCGAGAACGCGCTCTCGAAGAACAACTACAACGGCATCAATGTCGTCAATCTCTGGGTCGCCGCCGAAGCGCGCGGCTTCACCTCGCCTATCTGGGCCACTTACAAGCAATGGACGGAGCTCGGCGCTCAAGTGCGTAAAGGCGCTAGGTCGGAACTCGTCATCTTCTACAAGGAATTCGAGGTCGAGCCTGCGCCCGATGCGGTCGACGATGACGGCAAACGCCGTGTAGCGCGCGCCTCCTTCGTCTTCAACGCCGGCGAGGTCGACGGCTTTCCCCCGCCCGATGCTCCCAAGCCGCTTGGTCCGATCGAACGCATCGAGGCTGCCGACCGCTTCATTCGTGCTACGCAGGCGGTCATTGCTCACGGCGGCGACCGCGCTTTTTACCGCCCGTCGACCGACACCATCCAGATGCCCGACGAGCATCTGTTCTGCGGGACAGACACCATGACCCGCGACGAATCCTACTATGCCGTCGTCCTGCATGAGCTCACCCACTGGACAGGCGCGGAGAAGCGCTGCCATCGCAACCTGGAACCGCGTTTCAAGCGCGATGCCTATGCCGCCGAAGAGCTTGTTGCGGAAATCGGCTCCGCCATGCTGTGTGCCGAAATCGGCATTACCCAAGACATCCGCCCCGACCACGCGCAGTACCTCACCAACTGGCTGCAAATCCTGAAGGACGATCCGAAGGCGATCTTCACCGCCGCCGCCAAGGCCTCCGAGGCTGTCGCCTTCCTGAAGCGTCTCCAGCCGCCCGAATGACGGGCGGTTCTCCAGGCCTGTCATTGGACGACACCGCGTCACGTGATTGATCACGTACCCACACTAGACGCCAAAGGCTTCCTTGCGCATCTCGAGCAGACGCGCGTGATAGACATCGTCGAAGCCGGCGGCCTCGTATTCCGCCAGCTTCTGCTCCTCAGCCGTTAGATCAGGCCAATGCACCGATAGAAGGACGCCGACGCCAATCAACGTACGCTGCGCCTTGGCCCAATTCACTGCCCGTACGCGATTGAGCACCGATCTCGGTGCTGCCTCGATGGCATCATCAATAGCAAGGATGACATCCTGCTCGCGATCACGTGCTTGCGGGCTGGTCGGATCGTCAAAGCGATCCAGGAAGCTATCGAGCAGATCTTGCGGATTCTCACCGGTATCCGCGAACCACTTTTCAACTCGCCGCCGGATGGTTTCTTCCTTCATGACACACCGCGCTCGCTAAGCCATAACGACGCCCGCCCACCCCACATCATAACCTCACGGGTCTCCGCGGCTCGCAAGCCGCACCAAGAACCCCATCAGGCGGCAACCGGATCGATCAGGCGCACGACCGGTCTTGGTCTGTACTTATCCGCGATGGGGCGCTTGCCGTACCACCGTGTTCCCGGACGGTGCTTTTCGATCGCTTTGATATGAACACGGCCCCACATATCGTAGGCTAGGCGCACCTGAGCGAACGTCGGCAGCTCAAGCTCTACTATCCCGGCCGCTAGAAGCACCTCGATCTTGCACCGAATCTCATCTGTCTCCGACGTTATGGAACGAATGCGCTCGGTCCTGAGATCGTACCCGATGATGTCGACTAGATAGCTCTGCTCCCATAGAGGATCAGGCGCGGCGTCGATGCTCAGTATCTGGACAACTTGAGAATGACACTTCGGCACAGGCTTGGCGATGCACGCTACGCGAGTTCCCATCCGCGTCGTGGCGTGACCCGTCGCTTCCAGCAGCGGCGGGGTGAAAATCAGATCCCGCACGCGTTCGCCGTTTAATGCGTGCCCTCTTATTGATCCAAGCCCCCACCTCTCGCAGAACCAGCTGACGTGACCGGACACCGCGATGTAATCCGGATGTTCAATGGAAAGCATCGAGATTGCCTTCGCTGCCGGAACGCTAACCGTGATAGCCGCCCCGCCCCCGATCAATGCCGCGCGACGTGACATCTGCGTTGCCATGCACCTCTCCACGCATCAAAAACCGAATAGAGATTGCCGCTCCCAAATCATCGCGTGCATCCATGACTGATCGCGATGCTTTTCGATGCGCCACGAAACAAGCTGCTTCATGTCCGGCTTTAAATGCGGCCAATACACCGTCATCATGAGCCGCCACGATTGGACAGAGCCCGCCATGTCCCACCATTGCAGAGCGCGCCATCGATTGAGATCCGTCGAGGGCAGCGTGATCATGGTCACGTCAATCAGATCGACCAAATCATCGATGACGTCTTGCGTCGCGTGCCGGCCGGTGCGGGCATTGTCCATTCGCATCAGCCTATCGAACAACCCATCGATGTCATCGTCCGGTCCCCAGAACCACGCCAGCACAAGGGCTTTTTGTTCGGGATAGATCATCGGCCACCCCTCGCACACTATTGCAGTGCCTTCTCCGCATTTCCCAAGTAGGAGCGGCTTTGCCGCGTAGCTTACTGCAAATCCAGGCTCAGGCCTGGTCGTACGGACGAGCGATCCATGACTGCCCTCGGCACCTCGAGATCGGCAGCGGGTGCGTCCGGTTCGATGGACAAGCGGCGCTTTACGGCAGCCGGCATGTTGTCCGCCAGGTCCTTGCGCACTTCTTCGAGTTCTTTGGCCGTCAAATCGGCCTCGTCTTTTCGCTCACGCGCCTCCTGAATACACTTATCGAAAGCCTCAAGCTCGGATCGTTCCTGGATCAACGACTTCTCCGTTCTGCGATCGCCTAGATACTCTTCGTATCTCGGTCGCCAGTTTTCGATTGTGTCGGGATCGATGGCTTCGGGTTTGAGCTCTTCACCGAACTCATCATAGGCGCGCATACCGTCAGCGCTTTTGAACACGCGGCGTCCATCGGGCAGCACATACGCCCTGGCAAGCTTGTCGCGAAGTTCGGCTTGAATCTTTTCTAGCTTCTGCTGGTTTTCCATTATCGCTTCGACGGTGGCGGCGTCATAGCGATCCAACTCGGCGGAAAATTCGGCGATTTGCTCCGCCGTTGCCAAGACCAGCACGTCGACGAAGTTGTCCATAGTCGTTTCGTTGAGCTTCTGGTCCAGCTCGCGCCTTTCCTCCACCTGCGCTTCGTAATGCCGCTTGCGGCGCAGATCGTCCGGTCTCGCGTCTACTGCGCGAGAGAATTCAGCTTTCCAGGATTGGGCGGAAGTCATCGTCATTTAGCGGCGCAGACTTTCTTTGTGAGCGCCGCGAGCACTGCCGCCGGCGGGTGGTTTGGAAATTCGCCGAAGGCCACGTAGATGGAATCCAACGCACCCTTCTTCTCGTAGAACCAATCGTAGATGCAGTTCATCCCCTTCTCGTCTTTCCCGCCTTCCTTGTAGCGAGCATACGCGGTCGCCTCGATCATCCCGGCGATGAACGGATAGCGGTCTTCCGCCGGCAGCGCCTTCATGATCCCGGCTGTCGTGCCGTCATTGGCGGCGACTTGCGATGAGCCCAGGACAAAGGGCACGCCGGCGAGAATTACCCTCGCAGTCATCCCTAACTTATACGCGCCACAGAAGCTCATAAGCGTCCGATTTTGCTACGATTTTCATAATTTCTTCACCTGTGTTATCCTATAATTACTTGTAAGTATTTTCAGACACTTGCGAGTGCTTGCGCAGTATTTCTCAGACTGCGGGGGATGGGAGCGAAAGGGGACATTTTTGAGGCTGGCGCTACACGGCATAACGGCGCTCAAGCCACTGAAAGAATGAGAAAAATAGGATATCTAAGAGTTTCAACCGAAGAGCAGCGACCGGATCGGCAAATCGATGGCCTCAGCTCCATATGTGATGAGCTGCACGTAGAGACCCTGTCCGCCATCAGTAAAACCCGTCCCGTGTACGCTGAAGTAATCAAGCGTCTGGAGCCCGGAGACGTCTTGGCGGTGTGGGATTTAGACCGGGCCTATCGATCTGCCGCCGACGCTCTCAATGAGATCAATGCGCTCAGCGCGCGTGGCGTCGGGTTCCAGATCGTCAATTTCCCGCTCGATACCTCCACACCCGAAGGCTACTTGTTGCTGACCATTCTATCGGGGATGAGCGAGTTCGAGCGGCGTCTGCTTTCTCGCCGGACCAAGGAGGGACTGGCTGCTGCCCGGCTCAGAGGAAAAACGCTGGGTCGCCCGCGCAAGCTATCCCCCTGCCAATTGGCAGAGGCGCAGCGAAGATTGAAAAACCGCGAAACGTCGCTGAGAGCACTCGCGCAAGAGCTCAACGTCGGAAGATGGACACTCAGCCGCGCGCTCAAACGGGATGGTGCTCCGTCGGGCGTATGAAGCGATGCATTGCTTGTTGCACTGCAACAGCAGCGCCTCAAATCTGGATAAAGTGGTTGCTAATTGGTTGCTAGCGACCAAATTAGCGACCACAACTGAACGATGCATATTTATTAAGTTATTGAAATCATTGGTGCGGACGGTGGGACTCGAACCCACACGACGTTGCCGTCTCAGGATTTTAAGTCCTGTGTGTCTACCGATTCCACCACGTCCGCTTGCCTCG
>VFQP010003303.1_pt1 | contig 16564 bp, 12 predicted proteins | sample 3512351 | NCBI WGS metagenome assembly VFQP01 (sample SAMN10412372, study PRJNA504923) | tailings metagenome | isolation source: Relicate 1 Philex TSF1 revegetated site | place: Philippines: Tuba, Benguet | collected 2017-08-29
ACGTTGTTTTTGGACGAGATTGCGAATGTGTCGATGGCGCTGCAATCGAAGTTGTTGCGGGTTCTGGAGACGGGGGAGTTGGAGCGCGTGGGGAGTTCGCGGACGCAAAAGGTGGATGTGCGTGTGATTAGCGCGACGAACGCGAATCTGGATAAGGAAGTGGAGGAGAATCGCTTCCGGCAGGATTTATTGTTCCGCCTGAATACCATTGAGATTCATATTCCTCCTCTTCGGGACCGACGTGAGGACATTTCTCCTCTAGCGAATTTCTTTTTGGATAAGCATGCGACGCGGTACAGGAAGGCGTTGTCGGGCTTCGATCATTCGGCGATGCAGGCGATGTTGGAGCATAAGTGGCCGGGGAATGTGCGGGAGTTGAATCACGTGGTGGAGCGGGCGGTGTTGATGGCGGGAGGGACGCAGATACGAGCGCAGGATTTGGCATTGCGGGCGGTGTCGCCTTCGTCGCAGCGGTTGGAGGATATGAGTCTGGAAGATGTCGAGGCGCATTTAATCAAGAAGGCGTTGGATCGATATAAAGGCAATGTGTCGGCGGCGGCGGATGCGTTGGGGTTGAGCCGGAGTGCGTTGTATCGCAGGTTGCAGCGGTACAACTTGCATCGATACGCAGTCTAAGAGCATGTGATGCCGATCCCTCTGGAACGACGGGTACAGTTGACCGCGCTGGGAGCGGCGGCGGTGCCCGCGGCGATCGCACTCTGGATTCTTTGGACAGAGGATTACTCCGTGAAAGTGCGGTGGACGTTTAGCGCATTGATTGGTTTGGCGGCGGTAGTGTTTTTGTCTTCGGTGCGGGAGCAAATCGCGTCGCCCTTGCGGACCTTGGCGAATTTGTTGGAAGCGATGCGGGAGGGGGATTATTCCATTCGGGCGCGGAGCGGGTCTACGTTGAGCGCGCTCGATGAGGTGCATGAGCAGATCAATGCAATGGGGGCGACGCTGCAGGAGCAGCGGTTGGGGGCGCTGGAGGCGACGGCGTTGTTACGGAAAGTGATGGAGGAGATCAACGTCGCGATCTTTGCGTTCGATAACGAGCGGAAGCTGCGTTTGGCGAATAAGGCGGCGGCGGCGTTGATGCGAAGGCCGATGGAGAGGTTGTTGAGTTCGACGGCGGAGGAGCTAGGCCTGGAGGATTGTTTGAGTGGGAGCGTGCAGACGCTCACACGGACGTTTCCGGGGGGCAGTGGCCGGTGGGGCGTGAGTTGTTCGGGATTTCGCGAAGGGGGCATTCCGCATACGTTGCTGGTGTTGACGGATTTGACGCGACCATTGCGCGAGGAAGAGTTGCAGGCCTGGCAAAGGCTGGTGCGGGTGCTGGGGCATGAGTTGAACAATTCACTGGCGCCGATCAAGTCGATTGCAGGGAGCCTGAATTCGATATTGGATCGCGAACCGTTGCCGGAGGATTGGCGCGAGGATATGCGGCATGGGTTGAACATTGTGGGGTCGAGGGCGGAGAGTTTGCAGCGGTTTTTGAGCGCGTATACGCGGCTGGCGAAGTTGCCGCGGCCGACGTTGTCGGTGGTGTCGATTGAGGCGCTGGTGCGACGGGCGGCGGCGTTGGAATTGCGGGCGAAGGTGCAGATCGTGTCGGGGCCGGATTTGGCGGTGGAGGCGGACCCGGATCAGATTGAGCAGGTGTTGATCAATTTGATTAAGAATGCGGTGGAAGCGGGGGCGCCGGTGGAAGTGAGCTGGCAGAGGGGAACGCAACTTGAGGTTTCGATTCGCGATTCCGGGCCGGGTTTGGCGAATACGGCGAATTTGTTTGTGCCGTTCTTTACGACGAAGCCGGGCGGGAGTGGGATTGGGTTGGTGTTGTGCCGGCAAATCGCCGAGGCGCATGGCGGTAATCTGGAATTGAGGAACGCTAGCGAAGGGCCGGGCTGTATTGCTAAGCTATCGCTACCGTTAGCGGTCAATGATCCGGGCGCTGCTGTTACTGGCGCTTAGCCAGCCGAGTCCGCAGAAGCTTTATCAAGAAGGCACGGCAGCCTTCGAGGCGGGGGATTTTGTGCGCGCGGAGACACTATACCGGCAGGCGTTGCGGGGGGAGCCGGCGACGTTGGAATTTGAGCGGGCGTTGGGGGCGACGATTGCGTCGCAAGGGAGGTTTGGGGAGGCGTTGCCGCATTTGGAGAAGGCTTGCCGGCAGAGCACGCCGCCGTTGCCGAATCGCGGGTTGGCTTGTTATCAGTGGGGGCGGACGTTGTTTTATATGCAGAGGCCGGCGGAGGCGCTGGAGGCGTATCGCATGGCGAAGCAGGCGGCTCCGTTTACGGCGCAGATGTATTTGGGGAGGGCGCAGGCGTTGGATATGTTGGGGCAAGTGAAAGAGGCGGATTTGGAGTTTCGTCATGCGCTGTCGGAGAGTGCGTTGCGGGCGCAGGAATCGGCGCAGATTCAGTTGGTGTATGGGAATTTCTTGGCGCGCATGGGGAAGCATGATGCGGCGATTTGGCAGTTTGAACAGGCGCTGAAGAAGGCGCCGATGGATCATCGGATTTGGGAGGAGAAGGCAAAGTCGTTATTGGCGATGGGGCATGAGAGGAAGGCGGTGGAGGCGTTGGAGAGGGCGTTGGCGCAAGGGGGACGGAAGCGGGAAACTTTTTTGTTGTTGGGGCGCGTTTATGAGAGGTTGGGGCTGGTTGAGAAGGCGCGGCAGTTCTTGGACGAGGCGGATGGGATAGGGCGATCGCGTTAGGGATTGCGCTGCCAGAGTTCGGAGGTTAGGAGGCCGGAGAGGCTTGTTTGGGATGCGGTGAGGGTGAAGTGAGATTGCTGCATTTCGGGTTCGTAGGGGGTTAGGTGCTTGGCTTTTAGGTTGGTGAGGGATTGGAAGGATTTGTAGAGGAGGGAGACGAGTAGGCGGCCCCAGAGGTGTTTGGTGGGTTTGAAGTCGGAGAGGATCCAGATGGCTTGGGGGGTGGCGGACTGGGCCAGATTTCGGATTACTTGGGATAGGGTTTCGGGGGTGAAGCAGTCGAGGAAGAAGTGGGTGACTATTGCGTCGTAGTGGTTGGTGGGGAGAGTGTTGGTGGGCAAAGTGACTTGGTGGAAGGTGGCTTGGGGGCAGCGTTTCTGGGCTTGCTGGAGCATGGCGGGGCTCGAATCCAGGTAGTGGAGGTCGAGGTGGGGGTAGCGGTTGTGGAGTTCGGCTAGGAAGCGACCATCTCCGTCGCCAGCTAGGAGGACGCGCTTAGAGTTGGCCAGGGCTTCGATGTGGGTGAGTCTGGTGCGCCAGAGCAGCGATCCGAAGGTTAAGTATTCAAGGATCGCGTAGGGTTTGGCTAGTATGTCGAAGTTACTCATCGGAAGAGGAAAGGGGTGAGGAGGCAGGCGTCCACGGCGAGGCGGAGGTGGTTGGGTTTGAGGTGCTTGTCGTAGCGGAGGAGGAGCAAGAATAGGATCGCGGAGCTTAGTTCGGCGCGGGCCAGGCGGGGTGAGGATGCGATGAGTAGGGTAGCGCAGACGGCGATGAGCATGGCGGCAGAGAAGAGGATTGTGCGGTAGGCCGGCATTGGCCGTTCCCATGTTTCGATGGCGACACAGTTCCACCAGCAGAGGAGAAGGAAGATGGCGGCTAGGGCGGCTACCAGTGTCCAATTGACGACGATCTCTTCGCGGCGGCCCCAGATGGGGATCCAGACGCCCAGTGTGAAGATGCAGGCGGTGGCAAGCTCTTTGATTCCAATGGGAAGTACCGGAATACTGAAGAAGTAGAGGAGGACGGCAGCGGCGAGGGCGAGGCCAGCTTGGAGGACGCTGACACGGAGGAGCGTGAAGGCGAGGTAGAGGTTGATGGGTATCGCAAGGGCGATGGCTATCCAGAAGGCTTTGGTGTGTTTTCTGGCGAAGCGGTGGCGCGGGGTGTCGATGTTGGTGCGCGCGTCGAGGACGCGGTCCAGCATGTAGACGATCCAGATGCTTAAGGCTGTGACGATCATCGCCGCGGGGCGGATGGCGATGATCTCGCGGCTGATTAGTAGTTGCCAAGCGAAGGCGACGAGCGGGGCGTCCAGGCTGAGCAGATTGAGCCAGAGCAGAGCTACTGACCTCCGGCGCTGGAGGCGGGGGCTTTGAGGCTCTTGTCCGGATAGGCCGGGGGCACTGGTTTGGTGACAGGTTTGGTGCGCAGGAGTTCTTCAAGGTACTTGACGGCGGCTTCGAGTTGGGCGTCTTTGCCGTTGAAGGTGGCGTGGGGAAGATTGTCCACAACAATGTCGGGTTCAAAGCCGTGGCCTTCGATGAGCCATTCGTTTGAGTTCTTCGCGTTGGGACCGAAGACGCCGTTTTCGGCCGCAGTGGCGACGCCGTTGTCGGCGAGGCGGTTGGAGCCGGTAAGCCAGATTTCCCCGCCCCAGGTACGGGTGCCGATGGCTTTGCCGAGGCCGAGGCGGCGGAAGCCGTCGGCGAAGGCTTCGCCGTCGGAGGCGGTGCGTTCGTCGACGAGCACGACCATGGGGCCGCGGAAGGCGTATTGCATGTTCCAGGAGGGGCGGCCGACGCGGGGCTGCCAATACATCCAGGCCTTGCGCATGAGCTTACCCAAGAGCCAGCTATCGATGTTGCCGCCGTTGTTGTGGCGGACGTCGATGATCAAGGCTTCGCGATCGAAGACGGGGTAGTAGTTTTCGGCGAACTGCGCGATGTCGTTGGGACCCATGGCGCGGAGGTGGAGGTAGCCGATGCGGTTGTTCGAAAGCTTGTCGGTTTCGAGGCGGCGTGTGTATTCCCACTCGTGGTAGCGGAGGTTTTGTTCGGCTTGGGCAGAGAGCGGCTTGACGATAATGTCGCGGGCGGAAGAGCCGGGTGTCTCGATTTGTAGGAGGACTTGTTTGCCGTCGAGGTTCTTTAGAAGCTCGTAGGGGTGGGTGGCAGTTTCGATTGCTTGGCCGTTGATGGCGAGGATGCGGTCGCCTTCTTTGGCGTTGACGTTAGGTCGCGAGAGGGGGCTGGCTAGGTCGGGGCGGTCGGGATCGTGGCGGTAGATGTGAGCGATTTTCCACTTGCCGTCGGATTCGCGGGTGAGTTCGGTGCCTAGGCGGGCTAGGCGGATTTGATCGGGGGCGGAGCGGGCATCACCGCCTTGGACAGCGTTGTGCATGACGTTCAGTTCGCTGATCATCTGGCTGATGAGGTCACTCAATTCATCGCGATCACGGACGCGGCCGAGGAATTCGCCGTACTTGTCGCGCATGAGTTTCCAGTCGACGCCGTGCATGTTCTTGTCGTAGAAGTAGTCGCGGTGGAGGCGCCAGGCGTCGAAGAAGGCTTCGCGGAATTCTTCCTGGGGGATGACGCTGAAGCTCCAGTCGGCGAGGTTTACCTTGGCGTCAGCCATGGGCTTGCCGGCGAGGCTCTTGATGGTGGCGTCGGCGACGAAGAAGTCTTCGCCTTTGCGGATGAGCATTTTCTTGCCGTTGGCGGAGACTTCGATGAAGTTGACGGATTCGGCGACGGTGTCGGGCTTTTCGCCTTTATTGGCGATGTCGAGGCAGCGGAGTTGGCGGCCGGGGGTTTCACCGCCGGGGGCGGCGAGATAGCAGAGGCGTTTGCCGGCGAGGTTCAGATTGCCGTAGTTGCCGGCGGGGACGGGGACTTCGGAAATGCGTTCCTGGAGGCCGTCGAAGTCGATTTCGACTTTGATGGCGGTGTCTTTCTTAGTTTCGTCCTTCTTCGGTTCTTCTTTCTTCTCCGCTGGTTTGGATTCGAGTTCGTCCTTGGGTTCAAAGGGGGAGCGGAGGTTCTTTTGGAGGGCGAGTTGGTAGATTTTGTCGATGCGGTCGAAGTTGGGATCGGGGGCGCGGGGGCCCCAGGGGGAGAAGACGGTGGAGCGAAGGGCGCGGTCGGAGATGAAGTAGAGCCACTTGCCGTCTTCGGACCAGGCGGGGTCGGTGGAGTTGTAGCGGTCCGTGGTGATCGCGTTTAGTTGGGCGGATTCGAGGCTGTAGATGTGGATCTGTTCGAAGTCGTTGGCGGCGGACATGGAGAAGGCGACGTGGCGGGAGTCAGGGCTCCACTTGTAGTCTCGGAAGGCGGGGGTGGAGTTTCCGCGCGGGAGATCCGTGTGGGTGATGAGTTTGTTTTCCTTGGTGGCGAGGTCAAGGAGCCAGAGGTTGTTGTCTTTGTCGGAGTGGATGGCTTTCTTGCCATCGGGGGAGAGGGCGGCGCTCCAGCGGAGGACTTTGCCGTTGGTGGTGAGGCGCTCGCCTTTGCCTGTGCCGTTAGAGGGGACTCGCCACCATTCGAGCTCGCCCGATTCGCTGGAAAGGACGAGGAGGTCTTTGGAATTGGGGATGACGTAGGCCTGGCGGTAGCGGGCCTTGGGGCCGGTGGCGGCGACGAAGCGGCCTTGTTGGGTGGGGGCGACGAAGACGCGGCCGCGGGAGACGAGAGTGAGGTATTCGCCATCGGGGGAGAGGGCGGAGGAGGTGAGGAACTCCATGGGCTTCTTGATCCACTTTTCGCGGAGCTGGTCGAAGTCGCTGCCGAGGAGGATATCGATGCGTTGGTCTTTGTTGGTGGCGATGTCGTAGACGTGGATGTCCGAGCTGAGTTGGTAGGCGATCTTGCCGTCACGGAGGCTGGCGTTGCGGACGTCGAAGCCAGTGTGGCGGGTGTGTTGCTTTAAGTTCTTACCCGCTTCGTCCATGGACCAGAGGTTAAGGGAGCCATCGCGGTCTGTAGCGAAGTAGACGCGGCCTTTGTAGGCGAGAGGGCGTTCGCTGGTGCCGGGGTAGTCGGCGGTGAGGGGGATGGCCTCAGAACCTGGGGTGAACTTCCAAAGGGTTTGCGCAAGGCCGCCCTTGTAGCGTTTGGCGACGGAGAAGTTGCGGGGGCGGCGGGCGAAGAAGAGGGTTTTGCCTTCGGCGTTGTAGGTGCCTTCGTAGGCTTGGTGGAGGGGGACGCGGGTGATGGAGTTGTCGAGTGAGATGAGGGAGAGTTGGGGCGCGGGGAGGCCGGAGAACATGACGGTGCGGGCGAGGATTTTGCCGTCGGGAGTCCAGGCGACGGCTTCGGCTCCGCCGAAGGAGCGGCGTTTGGGGAGGCCGCCGTCGATGGGCATGGTGTAGATTTCGGCCTGGCCTTCGTAGCTGGCGGTGAAGGCGATAGTTGTGCCGTCGGGGGAGACTTTGGGGGCGAGCTCTTTGTCGGGATGGGTGGTGAGGCGGCGGGCGGGGCCACCGCTGAGGGGGACGGTCCAGATGTCGCCTTCGGCTACGAAGAGGATTCCTTGGGGGGAGAGTTCGGGGGTACGGTAGTAGCCTTTGTTGCCTTGTGCGTAAAGAGCGCAGGTGGCGAGGAGCAGGGCGGGAAATAAGGCTCGCATGCGGACATGGTAAGACAGGTTATGCAGCGGTTGCTGGAAGAGGCGCATCAGTATGCGCAGTTGTATTTAGAGACTTTGGGTAGCCGGCGCGTGGAGCCGAATGGGGAGAGCTTGGAGAGATTGGCGGAATTGGATGGGGGGTTACCGGAGGGTGGGCAGAATCCGGCATCGGTGTTGGAGCGATTGATTAATATCGGGGATAGGACTAGCTTGGCTTCGTCGGGGCCGCGGTTTTTTGGGTTTGTGACTGGTGGGGTGCTGCCGGTGGCACAGGCGGCGAGTTTGTTAAGTTCCACTTGGGATCAGAACGCTTCGATGTTTGTGCATTCGCCGGTGGGAGCGAAGGCGGAGGAGGTGGCGATTCGGTGGTGCCTGGAGGCATTGCGGTTGCCTTTGCAGAGCGAGGGGGTGTTGACTACTGGGGCAACCATGGCGAACTTTACTTGCTTAGCGGCGGCTCGGCATGCCGTTCTGAAGCAGGTGGGGTGGGATGTAGAACGGGATGGACTATTTGGTGCGCCGCCGATTACGGTGATTGTGGGGGAGGAGGCGCATGTGACGTTGTATAAATCGCTCAGCATGTTAGGGCTGGGGGTCTCTCGCGTGGTGAAGGTGCCCGTGGATGGACAAGGGCGGATGCGGACGGATCGCTTTCCTAAATTCTCGGGACCGGCGATTGTTTGTTTGCAGGCGGGGAATGTGAACACGGGAGCTTTCGATCCGGCGGCGAAGATTGTTCTGAAGGCGGCGGGGGCTTGGGTGCATGTAGATGGGGCGTTTGGATTGTGGGACCGGGTGCGGGGGGATGCTTCGCAGAGCGCCGGGTATGAGTTGGCGGACTCCTGGGCTACAGATGCGCATAAGTGGCTGAACGTGAGCTATGACTGCGGGATTGCGCTGGTGAAAGACCGCGAGGCATTGGAGGCGGCAATGGCGTTGTCGACGAACTATCTGGTGAGTTCGACGAATCGGGATGGTATGCGCTTGGGGCCGGAGAGTTCGCGGCGAGCACGAGGGATTGAGTTGTGGGCGGCCTTGGCGACCCTGGGGCGGCAAGGATTGCGTGAGATGGTGGAGCGGTGTTGTGAATTGGCTCTGCTGTTCGCAAGAGAGATAGAACGCTTGGGTGGGCGCGTGCTCAATGAAGTGCGCTTGAATCAGGTGCTGGTTTCGTTTGGATCTCGCGAACGGACCTTGGAGATCGTTCGCAAGGTGCAGAAGGAGGGCGTGTGCTGGATGGGCAGCACCGTCTGGCAGGGAGAAACCGCGATGCGGATTAGTGTGTCGAACTGGTCGACGACGGTGGAAGATGTGAACTTGAGCGTTGCTTCGATTGAGAAGGCAATGGCTAGTAGCCGGTGACTTCTTTGGCGAAGTTAAAGAAGGATTTCTTGCGTTCGGTGTTGATGCCCCAGTTTACAGGGGGGCATTGGTAGCCGTCGGAGTAATCGCTCTTGCCGGGGTCGAAGTAGCCCCAGGAGACGTAGTGCTTTAGAGCGGCCCACATGTTGTTTTCGGGCTTGTCAAAGTCGAAGTGGTCGTCTTCGTTGAAGAGGATGGGTTGGCCTTTGAAGCCGTTGACTTTGCGGACTTGCTGGCACATTTCCTCGATGCGCTTGGGGTCTTTGACTCCGTTGCCGTGCATGAGGAGGAAGTCCGAAGTTTTGACTACGTTCTCCAAGGGGACGAAGCCTCCGCCGTAGGAGGTGCCGGTGAGGAGACGGCGGCCGCCAACTTCGATGGACTTGGCCATCTCGATTAGCTCATGGACGCGGGGCGGCATGAGGATGGGCTGATCGTAGGCCTTCACGTTGCACTCGTTGTTGATCTCGAAGAGGATGTTCTGGTAGCCCTGCTTCAAGAGCCATTGGGCGGTTTCACGAACGCCGCGCTTGACGGCCTCTTCGTCGCGCAGGCGTTGGTCCTGGCCGAAGTAATAGACGCCGACGATGGGGACCATTTGGAGTTGGTCAGCACGGTCGAGGATGAGTTTGAGACGGGCCATGAAGTCGGGACGCAGGGAGCCATCCGCCTTGAGCGCGCCGGTTTCCCAGGGTTGGCCTTTCGAGTAACCTTCGGGACTGCCGCCTTGGAGGTTGATGGTAAAGCTTAGAACGCCGTGGCGTTTCCATTCGGGCATGGCGGCGAGGAATTCGCGCGTGTTGCGGGCAGGGTCCCACTTCTTGGTGTCGGGGTAGGCCCAGCGGTTGACGGTTTCGGGATTGAGGTCATCGAAGATGCCTTGGACCATGCGGGTGTTGAGAAGGAGGCCTTCGATTTTGGCGCCGCGAAACTTGCGACCGGGGTAGGTGGGCTTGCCGTTGATTTGGAAGGTGTCGCCGGAGATGGTGAGGGTGGTCTTGCCTTTTTGGGCGAGGAGGAGGGCGGGAGCCAGTTGGAGAACGGTTCTACGGCGCATCGAGGGACATCTTATCGGAATTTGCCAACATCTTTGGAACATTTGACCAGTGGCTTCGTATCAAGCTAAGAATTCTTAGTATGGGACGCAAACCGCAGAAGAACGATTCCCTGCCCGGATCATTGGACATGCTGATTCTGAAGACGCTTACGCGTGGGAAGTTTCACGGCTACGCAATCTTGCAGTTGATTGCGCAGAGTTCGGGGGAGGAAATCGTGATTGAAGAAGGGTCGTTGTATCCGGCCTTGCAGCGATTGGAATTGAATGGCTGGGTGAAGGGCGAGATGGGGATGACGCCAAACAATCGGCGGGCGCGGATTTATGAAATGACCGCAGCGGGACGCAAGCAGTTGCAGCGGGAGACGGAACGGTATCAGCAATTGACGATGGCGATTGCGCGGGTCCTGGAACAGGAGTAAGCGAAATGATCTGGAATCGCATTCGGTATTGGATGAAGCAGGGGGAGCGGGAAGCGGCGTTGCGCGAAGAGATGGCGCAACATATCGAGGAGACGGCGGAGGAGTTGCGCGTGGGCGGGATGGGCGCGGAAGAGGCGATGCGCGAGGCGCGGCGGCGCTTTGGAAACTTGGGCACGACGCAGGAGACGGTGCGCGAAGTGTGGATTCTTCGCTATTGGGCGGAGCTTTGGCAGGATCTTCGCTATGCGATGCGAACTATGTGGGCACAACCTGGGTTCACGATTCCGGCGGTGCTGGCACTGGTGTTAGGGATTGGCGTGAATGCCGTCGTATTTAACGTATTTAACGCTTTGGCTTTAGCGCCGTGGGCAATTCGCGATCCGCAAGAGGTGGTGCAGATCCTGGGGCAGCGCGGAACAAACCGATGGGGCGGGATGGCTTGGACTCAGTTCCGTTATCTTCGCGAGAACTCGAAGGCCTTGCGTGGAGTAGCTGGATTCACCGGCACAGAGCGCGTGCAAGTGACCCAAGCAGACACGCTTTGGACCGCAGACGGCAGCATGGTGAGCGAGAACTACTTCGACCTGATTGGAACGGGCTTTGCGGCGGGGCGCGGATTTCTGCCATTGGCGGCGGATGGGCGGCCAGCGCCCGAGGTGGTGCTGAATTACGAAACTTGGATGTCGCGCTTTGGCGGCGATCAGGCAGTGTTGGGCAGTTGGCTGGAAATTAGCGGCCAGAAGATGCAGATCGTGGGTGTGGCCGCGCAGGGATTTAACGGCCCAGTGGCGGATATGGTGCGCTTGTGGATTCCGGCGGGATGGCGCGACGTTTTGCATCCAGGCTGGGATAGCCTGACGAATCCCGATTTCTGTTGCTATTCCGTGGTGGCGCGGCTGGCGCCTGGAATTGCGACGGAACAAGCTCAGGCGGAATTGCAGACCTTGGCGGCGTCATATGCGGCATCGATCCGGCAAGAGCCGACGCGGCTTTTGGCAACGTCGCCCTCGTTTTTGGCGAACCCGCAGCGATTCAAGCAAGCTTCGGCGGTTTTTCTGGCGATGGGAGTGGCTTCTCTACTGATTCTGTTGCTGGCGTGCTCGAATGTAGCGAATCTATTGCTGGCTCGTAGCAGCGCCAGGGCGCAGGAGATCGCCGTGCGGCTTTCTCTGGGCGCCGGGCATGGAAGGATCCTGCGGCAACTAACCATTGAGAGTCTCTTGAACAGTGGGGTGGCGGCAGCGTTGAGTGCGGGCGTGTCTACTTGGCTGCCGGCCTGGACGGTAAGGATGATTGCGCCGCCAGAGGCGCAGCTGACGATTCGCTTCGATAACGACTGGAGGGTAATCGGATTCATTGCAGGTTTGAGTTGCGCCGCGACGCTCTTGTTTGGGTTGGCGCCGGCTTTGCACTCCGTGCGGGAGGGCGTGGCGATGGGGTTGCGGAATGGCATGCGTTCCACTTCATCGAGCCGCATGCGGCCAATGCTCTTGGGAGCGCAGGTTACGTTGTGCGCGGTTTTGTTGAGCGGATCGTTTTTGTTGGCGCGCGCGCTGTATGCGGTGCAAAACATGGATACGGGATTCCGCTACGACGGCGTGGTGACGATGTCCACAGGGTTGGATGCCAGCGGCGTGAATGCCGAGCAAGCCAAGATCTTGCTGGCGGAATTAGCTGAGCGGATACGTGCATTGCCTGGGGTAGAGACCGTCGCTTGGGCGGCGACGATTCCGCTGGGCAATGCAAACAACGCCGCGGGAGTTGTGGATCCCCGAACTAAGGGGCGAATCTCCGTGGCGCACAATGCGGTATCCGCGAACTTCTTCGAAGTGCTGGATATTCCCGTGGTAGCCGGGCGAGCATTCAGCAAAGCCGATGAGGCTGGGTCCAATGCCGTGATCGTGAGCCAAGCGACGGCGGAGCGATTGTGGCCCGGTGAAAGCGCCTTGGGTAAGACGTTGGACTTGGGGAAGATTCACGAAGTCGTGGGTGTGGTTCGTAATTTTGAGACGAGAGAGTTTGGTTCGAAGCAGAACCTGGCGATGTGGGCGCCCTCGGCAGGCGGTTTACAGGAAAGGCTCCTGATCCGGCATCGGGGAGAAGCTTCGGGTTTACTGCAAAAGTTACCGCGGGTGGCGCGGGGCCTGGACAAGCGGATCGTGGTTGCCGCCGCGCCTTACTCCGAGTCGGTTTCTAATGCGAAGCGTACAGCGAAGATTGCGAGTAGCGTGGCGAGCGTTCTGGGCGGGTTGTCGTTGTTGCTGGCGGCATTGGGAATTTACGGTGTGGCGGCATTCCAAGTGGCGCAGCGGCGGCGGGAGGTGGGAGTGCGGATGGCATTGGGCGCGACGCCGATGACTATATTGACGACTGTATTGCAGCAGAATCTGCGGGCAGTACTGTGGGGAACTGGTGTGGGCGTGATCGCGGCGCTTGGGTTTGGGCGACTGCTGACCAGTCTCTTGTATGGAATTGAGCCATCCGATCCGCTGGCGTTGCTGGCGACGATTACGATCTTGGTTGGGGTGGCGGTGATGGCGACGCTGGGCCCGGCCCGGCGAGCGGCGCAGGTGGATCCGGCAATTACTTTGCGGGATGCATAGCGGGGTTCGATATGATTTCGGATTCACATGAATCTGAAAAATATCGTTGTACTGCCCGGTGATGGCATTGGTCCAGATGTAACGAAGGCCGCGGTCGAGGTGTTGCGGGCGGTGGGCGCGCCGTTGGAATTCACCGAGTACGCTTGCGGCGCGGGCGCGTATTTGGCGACGGGAAATCCGTTGCCGCCCGAAACGGTGGAGGCTTGCAGGAAGGCGGACGCGATTTTGCTAGGCGCGATGGGTTTGCCGGGAGTGCGATGGCCGGATGGGCGAGAGATGGCGCCGCAGATCGATATTCGCGAGATCTTCGATCTCTATGCTGGCGTGAGGCCGATTAAGGCATACGATGCGCGGTTGAGTCCGTTGAAGAGTGCGCCGATCGATTATGTGATTGTGCGGGAGTCGACGGAGGGGTTGTTTTCTTCGCGCTTGAAGCCGCGAGATCCGAATGCGGATGAAGCGCGAGATGAGATGTTGATCACGCGCAAGGGCGCGGAGCGGGTTTGCCGGCATGGGTTTGAATTGGCGCGCACGAGACGGCAGCGCTGCACCTTGGTGGACAAGGCGAATGTGTTGCCTTCGATGGCGTTTTTCCGGGAGATCTTCTATGAAGTGTCGAAAGGCTATCCGGATGTGAAGGCGGATGTGGTTTACGTGGATGCTTGCGCATTGTATTTAGTGACAGTGCCGGGGCGATACGACGTGCTGGTAACCGAGAACATGTTTGGCGATATCTTGAGCGACTTGGGGGCGGCGACGATTGGAGGGATGGGACTGGCGCCTTCGGCGGATATAGGCGATAAGCATGCGGTGTTTCAGCCGTCGCATGGGAGTGCGCCGGATATCGCGGGGAAAGGCATTGCGAATCCTTTGGCAACGATTCTTTCGGCTGGGATGATGCTGGAGTGGTTGGGGGATCCGTTGGGAGCGGAGCGGATTGAAAACGCTGTGGCGAAGGTGTTGCGGAGCGGTTGCGAGTTGTCGCCGGATTTGGGTGGGAAGGCGCGCACGGAGGATTTGACGGCGGCGGTCGTGGCGGCGCTATAGGGCATGAGAAACGGGTTTCCTGTATTTGATACACATACGCATTTGGGCGTGGCCGCGCATTCGGGACGTGAGATGCATGTGGAGGGCATGCTCCAGCACATGGATGCGTGCGGGGTGGAGCGGAGTGTTTTGATTCCATGGCCTTGCGTGGAGAGCGAGGCTGAAGCGCATGACGAAATTGGGACGGCGGTACGAGATCATCCTTCGCGCTTTGTGGGGGCGTTGTGTTTGCATCCGTTTCAGGAGCGGCAGAAGTTTCTGGATGAGATGAAGAGAGGGGTGGAAGAGTTGGGATTGCGGGCGTTAAAGTTGCAGCCGCAGTTTCAGCCGTTGAACCCGATGAACAAGAGGCATGACTGGTATTGGGAAGCGGCGCTGCGTTACCGCTTGCCGATAATCGTGCATACGGGGAATGGGGCACCGTTGGCGTTGCCTTCGTTGTACATTGCGGCGGCGCAGCGGTTTCCGGAATTGCGGTTTGTGCTGGGCCACAGTGGGGGCTCGGTTTATTACATGGAAGCGATTTTGGCGGCGCAGTTGTGTCCTAATTTGTACTTGGATTTGTCGACTTTGCCGGGGCACAATGCGGCAGATGTGATCCGGCAGGTGGGGGCGGAGCGGGTGATGGTGGGGTCGGATTTACCGGAGTCCGTTGTGCCCGAAGTGGAGAAGGTGTTTCATTGCGGGCTATCGGATGAGCAACTGCATGAAGTGTTGCATGGGACGGCGGAGCGGGTGTTCTTAGAGGCTGATTAGTTTGCCTTCGCGGGCGCTGGTGTAGGCGGCTTCGATGGCGGAATAGCTTTGGATGTAGTCGTCGAGGTTGGTTTCGAAGGGCTTGTCGTAACGCAGGCAATCGATGAAGTGTTCTTGTGTGGCTTTTACGCTGTCGCCCTTGTATCCGGTGTTGACGGTGTTTTGGTAAACGAGTTCCGTATTGACGTAGACGTCGCCGTTGGCGTAGGCGCGGAGGCGGCCGGATTCTCCTTCGATGTCGTCGGAGCCCATGCCTGGGCCGGGGGGCTCAGGGTGCAGGAAGCGGTGGCCCTCGACGATGCCTTCGACATCCTTGTGGATGAGAGTGATGAGAGCACGGTCTTCGCCGGCGATGATGGGGTTGCGTTTGCGCGTGACGGCGAAGACTTTCTCGATGGGTCCGAAATAGAAGCGAGCGACATCGACGGGGTGGATGAGACTTTCGAACATGAGCAGCTTCGGCATGTCCTTGAAGTAGGGTTGGTTCGGGTAGGGGGTGGGGCCGAAGCCGTCGTTGCTGGTCATGGTGAGGCGGTAGGCGATGGGGGCGCCGATGTCGCCGGCGTGGAGGCGCCTGTGGACTTCGCGGCGCCAAGGTTGCCAGCGCCAATTTTCGTGGGCCATGACGCGGTGGCCTTGGGCGAGTTGAACCATGGCGTTGGCTTCTTCGAGGGTGGGCGCTAGCGGCTTTTGGACGATGGTGGGGATGTTCTTGGCTAGGGCCAGGCGGAGGAGGGGCAGGTGGGTGTCGGGACGGGTGGCGATGTCGAGGAAGTCGAGTTGCTCTTTGTCGAGGAGTTCTTCGGCGCTGGTATATGCGCGGGGGGCGGAGATTTGGGCGCGGGTGAGGTCCTGATCAACGGCGGCGACGATGCGGACGCCGTCCATGCGTCGCCACGCTTCGAGTTGGATCTGGCCGAAAAAACCGCAGCCGATGATGGCGCCTTGGAGCATTTCCCTAGCATGTCAGAATGTGGGCATGGGATACCGGTTTGTGGTTTGGATTTCCCTGGCGGTGGGTTGTTGGCGGCAAGAAGCGCTGCGCGATGTGATGGAGTGGAGTTCGCGAGATGTGGCGCGGATGGAAGCGGCGCTGCGGAAGGATCCGCGTGATAATCGAACTCGGTTACAGCTTATGGCTTACGCCAGGCGGGCCGATCAGGAGCAGAAGGCCGGCAGCCTGGAGAAGCGCATCGAACATGCATTTTGGCTGGCGGAGAACGCACCGGAGTCTGAAGTCCTGGGTTCGCACTATGCGCAATTTCTTCGAGGGCAGTTGAGCGATGCCGAGTTGCGCCGCTTCGTTGAAGCGTTTCGAGGGGCGAAGGGCGATCGCAGAGCAATTGCGGGGAACGCCTCTAATTTCTTTGCGTCCATAGACGAGGCTGAACATTGGAAGTATCTCGCCGAAAGAGTGTGGGTCTCTCCTGGAGACGCGATGGCGATCCGACGGCTTGCCGATCTTTGCGCGGTGGCGATTTGGGAAGGCGGCGAGAAGCGTACCCGGGCTACGAAGGTGTTGGCGGAGAGTTCGAATCCTTGGCTGCTCGGCAATACGGCTCACCAGATGTATTTGCGTGGAGTTGATGGGGCGGATGGGTACTTTTTGCGGGCGAAGATGATTGAGCCATCGATACGGCAGGAAGAGGTGTTTCCGGCGCCGAAGGCAGTGGCGCCTGTGCGGTTGGTACGCAATGGAGAAGTGAAGCGAGTGGCGGCTCGGGAGTTTCGTGAGTTGCCGAAAGGTTTGGCTGAGGTGTTGACGCGGAGAGGTTGCATGATTCCGCAGCCTGGAAGAGAGAAGCAGTTGCGCAATATGATCCGGGGCGAGTTTTTTGCGAAGGGAGAGAAGGGCTGGGCGGTATTGTGCTCGATTGGGGGGAAGAGCCGCATTTTGGTTTTCCGGAACGATGGGGATAGCGAGCCCGCGGTATTAGCAGCGAGTGAAGACATGCATTACATGCAG
>VFQP010005588.1_pt1 | contig 16554 bp, 15 predicted proteins | sample 3512351 | NCBI WGS metagenome assembly VFQP01 (sample SAMN10412372, study PRJNA504923) | tailings metagenome | isolation source: Relicate 1 Philex TSF1 revegetated site | place: Philippines: Tuba, Benguet | collected 2017-08-29
GAAGCAGCTTAAAAGCCTGCCAGCCTGTAGTGCTTTTTGCGATCCCGCCCTATAAAAAAGCGTCGCAAATTGTGAGCACTGGCGCGGGAAGTGCATTAGCCGTTCGGCGTACGCAGATTCTGCGACTTTGGTCTGCGCCACTTAGAAAACTCCCGGTAGACTAGTCCATCAATCATTCACCCGAATTCGTCAGGTCGCCCAATTTTATCCCGGTCTCACTCCGGAACTGTAAGCTATTTATTTCCCGAAGGAACTTTATTCAGTATATCAGACCTTAAATCTTCCAACATTTAAACTTCAAAACTTTTAACCATCATCCATCAAATCTTCTCCTCACTTCCTTTTCCTACCCACTTACCCCTAAAAAAGAAACCGGTCCCCGCATCACTGCGCAAAACCGGTTACTGATTTATATAGAAGGGATTATTGTAGCGGCCTGGTCCAGAACTTCCGGTTCCCTATCCCAAAAGCCAGTTGAAGGACGGCCAATTACTATTATTCAAATCAGATGCCACCGTTAAAACAGGCTGGATTTGCAACAGGCTGACCGTGGTTGTTGCTGAAATTCCTCATTTGCCCATTCGCACGTGTAAAAAAAATACTCAGGAGGCAACCCAGTGAACAGCATCGTCAAGCTCTTCATGTTTAAACCCCTTGAATTCTCCGGGAACCAGCACACTGAAGATATCGGTGAACTTATTTATCGCGTTGGAATCTGTAACGATTGCTGCGCGACGCCATTTTGTGATCTTCTTCAGGCCCATCAGCACATCTTCCCACCACGCACCAATGGTAAAATTTTTCAACGGTGTATCGATCACCATCAGGTAATCAAGCCGGCCAGTTTTTTTCACCACCTGATTTACAACAGGGATGACGACGCTCTCAAAATCCTCACGGGTCACCTCACCGCTTGCGCGAAATGCCGCGATGGTATTGGGCGTATCGTTCAGTTGTTCGATCATTTTCTTGATTTTTAATTAGATATTACTTCTTTCTATTACTGTTCTTATCGTAACCACTTCCCTGGCCAAATCCGGCATTGAAACCTTTCGTTTTTTCATTTTTTTCATAATCACTTTCATCGTCCCTAGCGGCAGTGACTTTATCTCCGGTTTCAGGCTTTTCTGTATTTTCTTTTGACTCCTCTGCCTGTCTGCCATAGCCGGTGCCGGTCATTACGCCTCCATATTCATCCTTTGTTCCCTCATATTTTTTGTCATTCTCAAAGGCTTTCCCGGTGTCCCGTTTATCATTTGTTTCCATAAAGTGCTTTTAAATTGAAAGAATATCATGTTTGTAACGCAAACTTGGTGCCCAGAGAAAGTGTCATGTTTAGACAACGGTTGAAAATAAAAAGACCTCCGGATTTCTCGGGAGGTCTTTGCTTATGTGTTTAAATTTCTTAGTCTTTTGGTAATTCTATCGAAAATGTAGATCCTTTGCCTTCATCTGAAATAAACCATACTTTTCCGTCGAGCAATTCAGTCAGTGCTTTCACTATAGATAAGCCGAGGCCGGTGGACAATTCGCTCTTTAGACCATCGCGGCGTGCCCTGGTTCGTTTATCAAATAAATGAGGTTGGAGTGCCAGAGGAACGCCGATACCATTGTCTTTTACATGAATGCGGAATGTATCCGGTGTCTCCTCTACAATAATGTCAATTTCCCCATTCTCAGGCGTGAACTTGATTGCGTTGGATACCAGGTTATGAATGATCTGAAAAAACTTCACACTGTCTGTAGTGATATTCAGGTTTTGAAGATCAGTGATCAAACGAAAGCGTTTGTCCTTATTGGTTGCAATAAGTTTATCGATCGTCACAATGATCCTGTCCAGCACGTCAAAACGTGTTTTCTTTACGTAGATCTTTTCGGATTCCAGGTGTTCTTCTTTCAGAAAGTCGTTGATGATATCTATACATTGCTGGGTATTGTCCTGTATATACCGCAATTGTTTTCTGATCTCTTCGGCATTCTCTCCTGTATAGGTATCCTGCATCCAATGGAGGATATTTTTGGAAAGATGAAGCGGTCCGGAAAGATTATGGCTCATCATATCGAGCATGGTATCTTTCTTCGCACCATAGTTCACGATAAAGTCTTCATGCTCCTTATTGCGCGTAATATCTTTCAGAAAACCGGAGATCATCCCCGTTTCTTTTGACAGATAGGAATTAAGGCAGAGATGTTTTACAGAACGATCGGGAAACTGAAGGCGGAATTCTACTTCAAGATGCGATTGCTTTAGCAATTCTTCATAACAGTTAAGCAGATATTTGCTGTCTTCGGCATAAAAAAATGGAACGATCAGTCGGGGATTGTCCAAAAGCTCTGCTCCTGTAAGGCCAAAAATATCCGCAAAGGGGCCGTTCACATAAGCAAAAGCTTCTTTTTTGCCGTCGAATATAAAAACTCCTTCCCTGGACAGTTCGCCGATCTGCGGGATCGTATGTTGCGTGATCATCTTCTTAACGCTTTAGAAAACCCCTGGCGGAAGCAAAAGCGATAAGCTCAGCGGTGTTTTTTACACGTGCCTTATCGACCATGTTTTTGCGATGAGATTCCACTGTTTTTTCCGTAATAAAAAGCTCCTGAGCAATATTCTTTGTGGAGAAGCCTCTGGCCAGAAGATCCAAAACATCTTTTTCACGCTGTGAAAAAAAGTCTTTCTCTCCCCGCAGTGTATCTACAATACCTTCCAGGAATTCATTAATGTTTTTTAATTTCTTGGAGGTTTCTTTACAAATATACTTTTTCCCGGAATTTACAGATTTGATCGCCTCAATTAATTCTTCATATCCCGCTTTTTTGGACACAAATCCCATCGCACCATTGTTCATGATCCGGGCGACGCGGTCAGCATCATAATAAACAGAGTGGGCAACAATTTTAATGTCTGGATAATGTTGATGAACGTATTCACAAACACCAAAACCGTCCAAAGAGGGCTGCTCTTCCATACCATCAAGGTATATATCCAGCAACAACACATCTATGTCCATCGCGGGCAACTTATCAATCAGTTCCTCACCCTTTCGAGCCTCCCCTACTACCACGATCCCCGGATCCTGTGACAGGAGAAACTTTATACCATCACGCATGATCTTATAATCTTCCAAATGAAATACCTTAATCCTGTCGTCCATTAGCTAGTTATTTATCCGCGATAAAAATAGTGATAGCGATATGCTTTAAGAAATACCAGACAGAAAATCAGGGATTTCCCTGATATAATTAGTCCCAAAATCGTTCGTAATATTGACACATTGATGCACGAACTAACCAGAACTAATATTAAAACTGCGGCTGACAGTCCGTATGTATTTGAACTGGCTTTCAAATCAGCCGGAGCAGCGGGCCTGCCGCCCGCCGATCAGATCAGATTCGCCGGTATTATAATCGACCTGTTTTTCTTTTCCAATACGTCCAAAGGGGTATTGATATTCCAGACAGGTCATAATCCCAATAAACAGCCTATTCTACAGGTCCAACTGCAGCACTCCGATCTTATTTTTGAAACAATACTTCCGCAAACTCCAACACCAGAAGCCATCAGCCGTTTTTTTCCGGCTCAACCAACATCCCCACTCCAGCTTAAATACGATCTATTGCAGCAAAGAAGCCAGGATATGGAACAATTTTCTTTTGCTGTATCTCACGAATTAAAGAACTCACTCACCAAACTGAAATTAGCCATCTCCCTTCTCGAACTGGATGATGACCCCGCCAGCATACAAAAACACATAGAGATCATCCAACGGTCAACCGCGCAATTGGAGCATACACTTACCGATCTGAATAATATCATTCAGATAAAACACAATACTCCCGTTGCCAAACATATCAGTCCGTCAGAAATATTTTCCAAAGTGTACGAAGAGCTGGAAGACAGAATACTGGCATCAAACGCCAGCATTTCAACCGACTTCAGTGGTGTATCCGGTTTGACGTATGTAGAGGTTTACCTGCAAAGCATTCTCAGCAACCTGCTGACCAATGCGATCAAGTACGCTTATGCAAACAGGAGGCCAGAGATTGTGATCAAAGCCACAAAACACCCGAAAGGCATACGGATCGTTTTCTCTGACAATGGATTGGGAATAGATCTTGAACGCCATAAAAATGCATTATTTAAACCTTTTGCCCGCTTTTCCTCACATGTCCGCGAAGGCAAAGGACTTGGGCTTTATATCATCAAAAGCATGATCGAACGAAACGGAGGCACCATCCAGGTAACGAGTGTGCCAGATGAGGGCACAACGTTTACGGTGGAACTGGTGGAGTATTGAGGGAGAAATGGCTGGTCGATGATCGATGGTCTGTAGTCGGTGGCTGACTCCGTCAGCCGAAGCTTTAGCCAGGGTTTAATTTCATTAAGATCCTATTCTCCAACCGTAATCCATAGACCGAGATGCCTCCTATCGAGCATCGCGCATCGAACATCGACCATCGAACATCGATCTCCCTGCGCTAATTTTTTTAGTATCTTCGGTCTCCATGGCGCAATTCGATCATCTGAAACAATTACTGGAAACGATCAGAACGATCGGTTTCTGGAACAGGCTTTTTAACTGGAAAAAAGTCCGGGAGCAACTTGTACTGGCTGACCGCGATCTGTATTCCAATGAAACGATCGTAAAAGAGCAGGAAAAAAAGCTGAATCTGGCTTTGCAGGGAAATCAATTGCAAAGACAGGAGAATCATTCGATGATGATAAGAAAAGATGAACTGGTAGCCGATGTGGCGCACTGGAAAGAAAACTTTTTTTCGCTGCAGCGGGAGATGGAACAGTTAAAGCAGCAACATAATGCGCTGCTTGCCGCAGAAGAAATCCGGCAACATGAGCATAGCAGCGCGATTCAATCACTTACACAGATAGAAATAAGGATCAGGAACGAGCGAATGGCTGAACAGGAAGTGCAGCAACAACTAACAATTGACCGCCTGCGGCAGTTGAAAGAAACCTGGAGCCAGCATGAACAATTGGTAAAAGCATCAGTGAAAACGATCTGTCAGCGGCATGCGATCGATTATATCGACAAACCGCCGTTCCGCGGCATTCCTGATAATACGATTTCCATCTGCAATGAATTCGTGATCATCGACGCCAAAAGTCCGGCAGGAGAAGATGCCGCAAACTTCCCAGCTTATCTGAAAGATCAGGCAGAAAAAGCGATCAAATACGCAAAACAACCCGGCGTCCGGCAGGATATTTATTTTGCAGTCCCTTCTACTTCACTCGAAAGCCTGACACAATTCGTTCACCGCTTCGCGGATCATAGTGTCTATATCATTGCTATAGATGCATTGGAACCGGTCCTGCTTCACCTGCGCAAGATCGAAGAATATGAATTCGCACAGGAATTGACACCGGAAGACCGGAACACGATCTGCAGCCTGCTTGGCAGATTCGCGCACCTGTCCAAAAGACGGATACAGGTTGACAGCTTTTTTGCACGACAATTTATTCAGCTCGCCTATAAGGCTGAAGCGGAATTACCACCGGATATTCTTGCTGCGGTGATCGAGTGTGAAAAATCGGAAAAACTAAATCCGCCACAGGAAAAAAGACATAAAACCATCCCTCTTTCCGAGATAGAAAAAGAAATGCTCCATGTAAGGCAGGAAGCAGACAGCCGCGGGATAAGAATGGAGGAAGACAGGTTGGGTGATTCGCTTGGCAATCTGCCGTTGTATAAGAATAACGATGCCGAATAAAAAAGATTAATTTCCTGCTTGCACCAATTGTCATTAAATCAACAATGAGATCAGAGTGTCATTCCCGCGCCGTCTTCGCCAGGGTTCAGCGGGCAGGCCGGACAATGTCATTAAGTTGAGAAGTGTCTTCTTCCATACTGGCGTAAGGTTCCCGCAGATCAACGCTGATCAAAGCGCAGATACGCAGATCAGCGCCTGATAGCAGACAAATATCTGCGAATCTGGGTGCCCATCTGCGTTGATCTGCGGGAAACTTACGCCCGCATCGAAGAAAAAGCGCCCTAATGACATTACCAAGCCGGGATGATAGCTGATGATCCCTTCAATGAGATTTCATCTAACACAGGGCACACTAATTGTACAACTGATATCCGCATCCGTCAATTCTCAGAGCTATCCATGTCAATACCTTTAAGAAATGTAAAAAACATAAACAAAGCTTCAGAAGTGATACATGCAGGTCATTAAATCAACTAACTTTGCACCGCCGGCAACGGCGCTGGCAAATTAAAGATATTTGTATGCAGCATATTGTTATTATTGGTGGCGGTTTTGCAGGCATCAATCTTGCAAAAAGTCTCGCTAACAACAAGGACTTCTCCGTCACATTAGTAGACCGTAACAACTACAATTTCTTTCCTCCCCTGCTCTACCAGGTTGCAACGAGCTATCTCGAAACATCGAGTATCTGCTATCCGTTCAGGCGTTTTTTAAGGGGTAAAAAGAATGTAAGTTTCCGGATGGGAGAATTCAAGGAGCTGAAACCTGCGGAAAATAAAGTGGTGCTTTCCAACGGCGAATTAAGCTATGACCATGTAGTGTTTGCTGTTGGTGCCGAAACCAACTTCTTCGGCATGGAGAACGTAAAAAAGAATGCATTACCTATGAAAACGGTAAATGATGCTCTTGAATTACGCAACTACTTTCTTCAACGGATGGAACAAGCCACCAGGACAACTGACCCTGTAGAGCGCAATAAACTGCTCACCATTGTGATCGCAGGCGGAGGCCCTACAGGCGTGGAAGTTTCCGGCGTTCTGGCTGAAATGAAAAAGAAAGTGATGCCCAAAGATTACCCTGAACTGAGTGGAAAAGGTTACGAATCGCATATCTATCTTGTTGATGGCGGTCCAAAACTTCTCGCTCCCATGAGTGAGAAATCGCAGGTAGACACACTCAACGCTCTTACTAAAATGGGCGTTGAAGTAAAACTCAACTCGCAGGTCAGGGATTATAAGGACGATATCGTCACCTTTGCAAATGGAGACACCGTTGCAACAAAGACGCTTGTCTGGGCAGCCGGCGTAACCGGCTCCGTATTTCCAGGAATTCCACAGGAAGCATATGGTCGAGGCCGCAGATTGATCGTTGATGAACACAATCTCGTTACCGGTTTCTCCAACGTATACGCCATAGGCGACACCTGTTTTCAAACCACCGATAAAAATTTCCCTAACGGACATCCGCAGGTAGCACAGGTTGCCATCCAACAGGGGAAACTGCTTGCAAAAAATTTCGCAGCTGGTATTACCGGGAAACCACAGAAACCATTTTCGTACAACGATAAAGGAACAATGGCTATTATTGGCTGGAATAAAGCCGTTGCAGATATCCCCAAACCCAAACTACATTTTAAAGGCTTTATCGCCTGGCTGATGTGGCTCTTTATTCACCTCATTTCCCTGATCAACTACCGTAATAAGATCAGAACGCTTTATAACTGGACCAGCGCGTATTTTACAAGAGACCAGACCTTGCGGATGATCGTGAGACCGGATGGAGAGCCTCCTGTGAAAGGGTGAGTTTAGACCGCGGACGACAGACCGCAGACGATCGCTTAGCGTATGAAGGTTTATTCAATTTAAATGTAGTGAAATTACTGCTGCGTTAGTGGGCCCAGATACACGCATAAAAAGACGTATTCTCTTATGAACGACCGTCTGCGGTCTGCGGTCCGTTGTCCATCGTCTTTGTCCCGGTCTGCGGGCCAACTCCTTAACTCCCGCTTAACATCAATTCTCCATTAATTTACCCGTATAAGCCGAAAGTGGCATCTTTTTTTCTGATCTTCGCTTTAATCCATTTTCGCATGGACAGAAGATCATTTTTTAATTCAGTAAAAAAGGAAAAAGAGATTGAATGGAACTACGCTACTGATCTTGATTCAGTTAGTGCAGGCCTCGATCCCTTTAAAGGAAAGCTGTCGGATGATCAGCTTACTCATTTGTTGAAACGTGCCATGTTTGGCGCCAGCCCCCATGATATTTCACATTTTAAAGGGAAAAAATTAAAGAAAATTATACACGAACTCGTGTATACAGAAGAAAAAGAGCCTGCACCTCCCATTAATAATTATAATGATCCTGATTCAAAGAAAGAAGAAGAGAATTATTATTTTGATGAAGAAATTCCGGCAGGACAAACTTGGGTCAATTCAGTTACTTTCAATGGCAAGAACGGAGGCCGCAGAAGAAACTCATTAAAGAACTGGTGGATCGGACTGATGCTTGACCAGCAGCCAACCCTCCGCGAAAAAATGGTTGTATTCTGGCATAATCATTTTGCTACACAAGCAGCTATTGTTGACAATGCCCGTTACCTCTATCAGCATAATACAATGCTCCGCCGGCATGCACTGGGTAATTTCAAAACACTTGTAAAGGAAGTGACTGTTGATCCTGCGATGCTCAAATACCTGAACGGCGCCGTCAGTACAAAGAAAGCACCTGACGAAAATTACGGGCGGGAGTTGCAAGAACTTTTTACTGTTGGAAAAGGCCCCGCATCAAAATATACAGAAAACGATGTAAAGGCGGCAGCCCGGGTACTCACCGGTTACCGGTTTGACAATAAAACGTACACGACTGTATTCGAAGCAAACCGTCATGACGAAGGTGATAAACAGTTCTCCGAATTTTATGGCAATACCGTTATCAAAGGTCGAAAAGGCACCGCAGGTGCGGACGAAACAGATGAATTACTGACAATGATATTTGCACAGAATGAAGTATCCAGATTCATTTGCCGGAAGCTATATCGCTTTTTTATTTATCATAGCATCGATCCAATCACTGAAAAAAAGGTGATCGAGCCATTGGCGGCGATCTTCCGGAAAAATGATTACGAGATAAAACCTGTACTTGAAGCCTTATTCAGCAGCAAACATTTTTTTGATCCCGGAAACTTCAATGCAGTTATAAAAAGCCCACTGGATTTTACAGTCGGACTTTGCAGAGAGTACAACGTCCGTTTTCCGGAAACAAACAACTTTATAGAGCAGTATGGTCTTTGGGAAGCATCGAGCCCACGTAATGCGTCCCGAAGGTGACGCTGCGCGCCGCGAGGCGGTCGAAATTCGGCGTCGGCACCGCCTGGCCGCCATAGGGGCCGAGGGCATGGCGGTTGAGGCTGTCGAACAGCACGAAGATGAGGCGCATCGCGGTGATCCCTCCGGTGCGGCCCCATCAGCCGCCACGCTTGAATTCCGCCTTGCGGTAGCCCTGCGCGTAGAGCAGCGCGGTGAGGTCGCCGTGCCGGACCTCGGCCTTCGCCGCCGCGGCGACGATCGGCTTGGCGCGGAAGGCCACGCCGAGCCCCGCGGCGCGGATCATGTCGAGGTCGTTCGCGCCATCGCCCACCGCCAGCGTCGCCTGCAGCGGGATGGCGTGTTCGCTCGCCAGCCGTGTCAGGGTGGCGAGCTTGGCGTTGCGGTCGAAGATCGGCTCGGCGACGCGGCCGGTGAGTTTCCCATCCGCGACCAGCAGCGTATTCGAGACGTGATGATCGAAGCCGAGCCGCTCCGCGACCCGCCCGGTGAAGAAGGTGAAGCCGCCCGAGGCGAGGCAGCAGACCGCGCCCTCCGCGCGCATCGTCGCGACCAGCGCGGCCGCACCCGGCATCATCGCGGTCGCCGCCCAGGTCTGCTCCAGCGCGCCGACGGAAAGGCCTTCCAGCATCGCCACGCGCGCGACCAGCGCCTCGCGGAAATCCAGCTCGCCGCGCATCGAGCGCGCGGTGATCTCCGCGATCTTCTCCTTCAGCCCGGCGAAGGCGGCGATCTCGTCCAGCGTCTCGGTGGTGACGATGGTGCTGTCCATGTCGGCCACCAGCAGCCTCTTGCGCCGCCCCTCGGCCGGGGTGGCGATCGCATCCACCGGCGCCCCGCCGAGCGCGGCGCGCACCGCCGCCACGGCCTGATCGGCGCTGCCGATGAAGGGGATGTCGGCGGCCTCGCGCTCCGCCAGCCAGTCCGGCGCGCCCGGCGCCTTGCCGAGGGCATCGAGCGCGAAGCGGGCGCGCGCGACGAGGGCGGGATCGAGCGCGCCTTCGGGCGCGACGAGGGTGAGCACATGCGGCATGCGCCGCGCCCTCTGCCACCGTGACGGCGGCGGCGCAACCTCCGGCGCTGATCGTCGCGGGCCCGACCGCCTCGGGCAAGAGCGCGCTCGCGCTCGATCTCGCGGCGGGGCTCCGCGGCGTGGTGATCAACGCCGATTCCATGCAGATCTACCGCGAGCTGCGGATCCTCACCGCCCGACCGTCGGACGACGACCTCGCCCGCGCGCCGCACGCGCTCTACGGCGTGCGGCCGGCCGCGGCGGCGGGCACCGTCGCCTGGTGGCGGGAGGCCGCGCTGGCGGAGATGGCGCGCGCCCGCGCGGCCGGCCTCCTGCCGATCCTTTGCGGCGGGACGGGGATGTATTTCGCCGCGCTGGTCGAGGGCCTCGCCGCCGTGCCGCCCATCCCGGAGGCCGCGCGGGCGGAGGCGCGCGCGCTGCTCGCCGCGATCGGCGCGCCGGCGCTGCATGCCCGCCTGGCCGCGCGCGATCCCGAGACCGCCGCGACGCTCCGCCCCGGCGACAGCCAGCGCATCGCGCGCGCCTATGAGGTGGCGATCGGGACGGGGCAGGGGCTCCGCGCCTGGCAGCGCGAGGGCGGCACTGGCCCCGCGCCCTTGCGCTTCGCCGCGATCCTGCTCGACCCGCCGCGCGACGCGCTGCGCGCCGCGATCGCGGCACGGTGGCAGGCGATGCTGGCGGCCGGCGCGCTGGAGGAGGCCCGCGCGCTCGGCGCGCTCGCGCTCGATCCGGCGCTGCCGGCGATGCGCGCGCATGGCGTGCCGGAACTGCTCGCGCATCTCGCCGGGCGGATGACGCTTGGGGCGGCCTCGGTTCGGGCGATCCTGAACACCGGGCGCTACACCAAGCGCCAGGCGACCTGGTTCCGCCATCACGCGCTGGCCCCGGCGCGCTGGACGCGGAGAATAGATACGAGATATACAGAATTAGAGCAAGAATCAAAAAGCTTGTTAGAATATTGCGCAGCTTTTGTTGAAAGCCCTGATTGACGCGGTGCAGCAGCCCCGATAAGGCTGCGCGCCCCGGGCCGGGACGAACCTGCCCGGGCACGCCACCCATGTTCGCAGAGACAGGAAAGACCTGCCGAAGATGTCCGCCACCGCCCAGCACGCCGACACGACGCCCCTGACCATGTCGGGCGCCGAGGTCGTCCTCCGCGCGCTGAAGGAGCAGGGCGTCGAGGTCATCTTCGGCTATCCGGGCGGCGCGGTATTGCCGATCTACGACGCGATCTTCCAGCAGAACGCGATCCGCCACATCCTGGTCCGCCACGAGCAGGCCGCGGTGCATGCCGCGGAGGGCTATGCGCGCTCCACCGGCAAGGTGGGCTGCGTGCTGGTGACCAGCGGGCCGGGGGCGACCAACGCCGTGACCGGCCTCGTGGATGCGCTGATGGACAGCATCCCGGTGGTCTGCCTCACCGGCCAGGTGCCGACGCACCTGATCGGCAACGACGCCTTCCAGGAAGCCGACACCACGGGCATCACGCGCCCCGCCACCAAGCACAACTACCTGGTGAAGAAGAGCAGCGACCTCGCCCGCGTGGTGCATGAGGCCTTCCGCGTGGCGCGCACCGGCCGCCCGGGCCCGGTGGTGATCGACCTGCCGAAGGACATCCTGATCAACAAGGCGCCCTACACGCCGGCCCCGCCGGACGAGGTGCCGCACCGCTCCTACCGCCCGCAGACCGAGCCCGATCCGGCGCAGATCAGGAAGGCGATCGCGCTGCTGAAGGCGTCGCGCAAGCCCGTGGTCTATGCCGGCGGCGGCGTGATCAATGCGGGGCCCGAGGCCTCCGCCCTGCTGCGCGACTTCGTGCGCATGACGGGCTTCCCCTGCACCAACACGCTGATGGGCCTCGGCGCCTATCCGGCCTCCGACCCGCAGTTCATCGGCATGCTCGGGATGCACGGCACCTACGAGGCGAACCTCGTGATGCATGGCTGCGACGTGATGCTGAACATCGGCGCCCGCTTCGACGACCGGGTGACCGGCAAGCTCACCCATTTCTCGCCCGGGTCGAAGAAGATCCACGCCGACATCGACCCCTCCTCGATCAACAAGAACGTCAAGGTGGATGTGCCGATCGTCGGCGATGCCGGCCGCGTGCTCGCCGCGCTGATTGAGGCCTGGAAGGCCGACGAGACGCCGCAGGACCGCGAGGCGCTGGCCGCCTGGTGGCGCCAGATCGACGCCTGGCGCGCCAAGGACTGCCTGCGCTACGTCCAGAAGGGCAGCATCATCAAGCCGCAGCACGCGGTGAAGCGCCTGTTCGAGATCACCCGCGAATTGCATGGTTCCTCGGGCAAGGAGACCTTCATCACCACGGAGGTCGGCCAGCACCAGATGTGGGCGGCGCAGTATTTCGGCTTCGAGAAGCCGAACCGCTGGATGACCTCGGGCGGCCTCGGGACGATGGGCTACGGCCTGCCGGCCGCGATGGGCGTGCAGATCGCCCACCCCGACGCGCTGGTCATCGACATCGCCGGCGAGGCCTCCATCCTGATGAACATCCAGGAGATGGGGACGCTCGCGCAGTACCGCCTGCCGGTGAAGGTGTTCATCCTGAACAACGAATACATGGGCATGGTGCGCCAGTGGCAGGAATTGCTGCATGGCGGCCGCTATTCCGAGAGCTACTCCGCCGCGCTGCCCGATTTCGTGAAGCTCGCCGAGAGCTTCCATGCGGTGGGCATGCGCGCCACCAGCGCCGACGACCTCGACCGGGTGATCCGGGAGATGATCGCGGTGGACAAGCCGGTGATCGCCGATATCTGCGTGGACCAGAAGGAAAACTGCTTCCCGATGATCCCCTCGGGTGCCGCGCATAACGAGATGATCCTCGGCCCCGGCCAGGAAGGCGGCGTCGCCGGCGTGACGGACGAGGGCAAGGTCCTCGTCTGACGCGCGGCGCCTGAGCTTCGCGGCGGGCCTTCGCGGCCCGCCACCTGCCCTTCTTCTGGATTCCTGGGATGTCCGACAGCAACGAGATGCGCGCCGCGACGATCGCGGTGCTGGTGGAGAACGAGGCCGGCGTGCTGGCCCGCGTCATCGGCCTGTTCTCCGGCCGCGGCTACAACATCGACAGCCTGACCGTCGCCCCGGTGGACGAGACGGGCCGGATCAGCCGCATCACCGTCGTCACCTCCGGCACGGAGATGGTGATCGAGCAGATCAAGGCCCAGCTCGACCGCCTGGTGCCGGTGCACAAGGTGAGCGACCTGACGATGGAGGGCCCGCACCTCGTCCGCGAACTCGCGCTGATCAAGGTGGTCGGCAAGGGCGATGACCGGGTGGAGGCGCTGCGGCTCGCCGATGCGTTCCGCGCCCGCGTGGTGGACGCGACGACCGAGAGCTTCGTCTTCGAGATGACCGGCAACGCCGAGAAGATCGACGCCTTCTGCGCGCTGATGCGGCCGATCGGGCTCGCGGAGGTTTCGCGGACGGGGGCGGTGGCGATCGCGCGCGGGCCGGCGGCGCTGTGACGGACCGGCTCGGCGGCCTGGTGCGGGGATGACACCCAGGCCCGCGCGGCGGCCGGGCGGGGTCGCCGGCTTGGCGCGCCAGCCCTGCTTCGAGCCGGGCTTGCGCGCGCCGCCGCTTTGTCACATGGGGGCGCCCGACAGCGCCCGGCCTGTCTGAAACCTGTAGGGGGAGTGCGCCAGAGATGCGCGTCTATTACGACCGCGATGCGGATGTGAACCTGATCAAGGCCCGGAAGGTCGCGGTCATCGGCTTCGGCAGCCAGGGCCATGCCCATGCCCAGAACATGCGCGACAGCGGCGTCAAGGACGTCGTCATCGGGCTGCGCCCCGGCGGGTCCTGGAAGAAGGCGGAGGCCGCCGGCTTCCAGGTGATGTCGCCCGCCGACGCGGCGAAGTGGGCGGACGTGACCATGGTCCTCACGCCGGACGAGCTCCAGGGCGATCTCTACCGCGACCATCTGCACGCCAACCTCAAGCCCGGCGCGGCCATCGCCTTCGCCCACGGCCTCAACGTGCATTTCAACCTGATCGAGCCGCGCCCCGACCTCGACGTGTTCATGATCGCACCGAAGGGCCCGGGCCACACGGTCCGCTCCGAATACCAGAAGGGCGGCGGCGTGCCCTGCCTGGTCGCGGTGCACCAGAACCCCTCGGGCAACGCGCTCGAGATCGCGCTCTCCTACGCGTCGGCCGTCGGCGGCGGCCGCTCCGGCATCATCGAGACGACCTTCAAGGAGGAATGCGAGACCGACCTGTTCGGTGAGCAGGTGGTGCTCTGCGGCGGCCTGGTGGAGCTCATCAAGGCCGGCTTCGAGACGCTGGTGGAAGCCGGCTACGCCCCGGAGATGGCCTATTTCGAGTGCCTGCACGAGGTGAAGCTGATCGTGGACCTGATCTACGAGGGCGGCATCGCCAACATGAACTACTCGATCAGCAACACCGCCGAATACGGCGAATACGTCACCGGCCCCCGCATCATCACCGCCGACACCAAGGCCGAGATGAAGAAGGTGCTGGAGGACATCCAGTCCGGCCGCTTCGCGCGCGACTGGATGCTGGAGAACAAGGTGAACCAGGCCAGCTTCAAGGCCACCCGCCGCCGCCTCGCCGAGCACCCGATCGAGGAAGTGGGCGAGAAGCTCCGCGGCATGATGCCCTGGATCAAGAAGAACGCGCTGGTGGACAAGGCGAAGAACTGAGCACCGCTTGAAGCGGGGCGTGGCGGCCGGCAGTCTCCGCCGCATGACCGACACGCCCCGCTTCCCCCCAGGGTTCCCCGACGACGGCTCCGGCTATCCGCGCGACCTCCGCGGCTATGGCGCCAGCCCGCCCGATCCGCGCTGGCCAGGCGGGGCGAAGCTCGCCCTCTCCTTCGTGCTGAACTACGAGGAGGGCGGCGAGAACACCGTGCTCAACGGCGATGCCGGCAGCGAGCTCTACCTGCACGAGGTCCCGGGCGGCAGCCCGGTGATCGGCGAACGCAACCGCAGCGTCGAGACGCAGTTCGACTACGGCGCTCGCGCCGGCGTGTGGCGCGTGATGCGCCTCTTTGCCGCGCAGGGCTTCCACTTCACCGTCTATGGCGTCGGCCGCGCGCTGGAGCTCAACCCGCCCGTGGCCCAGGCCTTTGCGGCGGCCGGGCATGAGGTCGCTTCCCACGCCTTCCGCTGGTTCGACTACCACGCCATGGGCGAGGCCGAGGAAGCCGCCGACATCGCCCGCTGCGTCGAGATGATCGAGCGCCTGACCGGCACGCGCCCCGTCGGCTGGTACACCGGCCGCTTCAGCCCGCGCACCCGGCGCCTCGTCGCCCGCCATGGCGGCTTCCTCTACGACAGCGATTCCTACGACGACGACCTGCCCCACTACGTCACGGTGGAAGGGAAGCCGGTGCTGGTGATCCCCTACACCCTCGACAACAACGACATGAAGTTCGCCGTCCCCCCCGGCTTCGGCGACCCCGACGGCTTCGAGCGCCACCTGCGCGACGCCTTCGACCTGCTGCTGGAGGAGGGCAGGGCCGGGGCACCGAAGATGATGTCGGTCGGCCTGCATTGCCGCCTGGTCGGCCGGCCGGGGCGCGCGCGGGCGCTGCAGCGCTTCCTGGCGCATGTCGCGCAGCATCGCGACGAGGTCTGGGTGGCGCGGCGGGCCGACATCGCGCGGCACTGGTGGCAGCACCACCCGCCCACCTGATCGGCAGTGTCGCAGTTTGAATTTCAGGCCGCTTTCAGCTGACGCGGCTCGTAAGGCCAAGCGATGCCCGCGTTCAAACTGAGACACTACCCCTGATCGCCCCCTCTTGCCCCCCGCCGTGCTCGCCCTGCCGGCGCATCGGCCGGCATCTCTGCGAGATACGCCGCAAGGCGCAGGAGTTCTTCTCCGGCCTGTCCGGCGATGCGCGAGAGGTCGGTAGCGGAGTGAGCAACACCCGGAATCCGTGCAATCTCTATCAATGCGTCTTCGAGAGAGGTGCTTTCGCTGAAGGCGGAGAGGAACTTTTGCCACGCGATAAGCGGAATGCCGGAGATGCGTTCCTCCGCCATCAACTGCTCAATCTGAGTCGTCCAGATGCCGGTGCGTGCGAGGCGGCCCATGTTGTTGCCGCTGTCGCGTGGCGCCGCATCGTTGATGCGGTCCTCGCGAGTCGGGTGAAACCTGGCCTCCGCTGGATCGGGCTTGTCGATCCTGCGCCACTCGTCGTCGCGCGCCTTCTGGAGCCATGATTCTTCCCTGACGCGGGCCGCCTTTCGCGCACCGCAAACCAGCGGCCGGAACAGCGTCGGCTTGCCGGCCACAGCCGCATCAAGTGCCCACGGATAGATGGCGCACATATCCGCGGGGTGGCAGAAGTTCCGGTTCACATTGAACCGGAAGGCGGGCTCCTCCTCCTTTGACAAGGCATACCAACTCTTGATTTCGATGCCGAACATCGGGTCACGTCCGTCAACGTGGTGGAAAAAGCTGATGGGGTTGAGGTGGCCACGGTT
>VFQP010003304.1_pt1 | contig 16552 bp, 15 predicted proteins | sample 3512351 | NCBI WGS metagenome assembly VFQP01 (sample SAMN10412372, study PRJNA504923) | tailings metagenome | isolation source: Relicate 1 Philex TSF1 revegetated site | place: Philippines: Tuba, Benguet | collected 2017-08-29
GCTTCTAATGTTGAAACGGCTCAAAATACGTTAGCTGCGATTTTAAGCATATTAGCCTGCTTGACTGGGGTGGGCATTTATTTTTCAATGAAGGTATGGGATGATAATCTTCAGGAGCGAGGCAGTCGGTTTAGATTTTTTACTAGTGGTGCTAATCAAGCAAGCGAAATAGTTGAATTTCAAAACACCAAAAAATCAAACAACAATACATAGCTCTTTTATTAGGGTCTGTTGTCAACAGACCCTAATATCATCAGCAAAAATTAAGTGGCGATATTTTCTTAAAAAATAAATAACTTCCGATTTTGTTTTAATTTATTGCGTATCTGCTCTTCTTATTTTGTCATCTGGACTACTTTATATTTGATCTGCAAGCATTTGATCATAAAACATTGAATAATATCGAGCTGATTAAAAATGAGTCGATCGGTGCTCTAGGGTTTTAAATGTCAGTATATTGGAGCAACTGATATGCCATCATCACAACAGGATTTTATCCACAATTTCTGTGGACAAAATTGTGTGCAAAGGGGGATAACTTGAGGACATCCCAGCGACCATAGTTTGAACCCTTGGGTTCAGGTGGGCTGCAAGTGAGCTGGTTCAGGCTTCCCAATCGAGTGGTATAGCACAACACCAAAACAGAATGCATCCCTAGAGTAAGCTTATCGGTTCAAAAACCATAGGCCACTGGGAAATCTAATTATATACGATTGTTTGCTTTTTACAAAAATAATAAAGTGAATAAAAACGGTTATTATGCTTTTACGAGTCTTCTTGTTTTTGAAGCATATCTTGCCCATCATCGTGCTTGAGGCGCAGAAACACGAAGCTTGATGTTGTGGTTAAAAGAGCCATGACGATAAATGTGTTATGAAAAACGGTCAACGTTAATGCATGTTCTTGGCAGAAAAAAGAAAATATACGTATCAATATGGCGCATACGGCAACACCAAAACTTTGAGCAAGCTGTTGAATGGTTGCCATGATGCTGGTTACCGCACTGATATCGTGAGAGGGTATATTGCCATAAGCCAAGGAATTCATCGCACTATATTGTAGCGCTAACAAAGAGCCATAAACAAAAGTCAAAAGACTCACGAGGTACAGGGGCGTGTGCGCATTGATGGTAGCAAATAGAAAAATGGCAGACGCCGCACATAGCGTGTTGACGGTTAAAGTACGTTTGTAGCCAAAATAGCGTAATAAACGAAGTGATAATGGCTTGGCAACCAATACACCCATCGCAATCGGTGCCAATAAAACTCCAGATAGTTGAGCAGAAAGGCCAAAAATAATTTGAAATAACAATGGTAATAGGAAAGGTACACCACCAAATCCTAATCGTGAGATAAGATTGCTGATGACAGATATTCGAAATGTTTTTATTTTAAATAAATCCGTTTTTACAACGGGATTTGAACGACGATGTGCATGAAAAATATAAAAAATTAACAAAACGAGAGACATGGCGATGATACCATAGGCAATTGTGGCATCAATGTTGGATTCACTCAACGCTGATAACCCAAATGTGAACCCTGCCAGCGCCGTGCCAAACAGTAAAAATCCAATTCTATCAAAAGGATGTACATCATGAGCCTGTGATGATTCAAAATATCTCAATGTGAGTAATAATGTCAATAATCCAATAGGAACATTAACCCAAAATATCCAATGCCATGAAAAATGCGTTGTAATAATGCCACCTAAAACGGGACCTAACATAATTCCTAAGGCAGCAGTCGTGATCACATGATTCATTTTTTCGATGAAATTATGCCGACCAAATGTTCGCACGATAATCAGACGACCGACAGGGGCACCAAACGCGCCACCCAAACCCTGCATGAATCGAGCAATAATTAGTTCTGTGATGTTATGAGCAAACCCGCACCAAAGTGAACTGATGGTAAAGATAATGAGTGATAGGCTGAATATTTTCTTTGTGCCATATTTGTCAGAAAGCCATCCACTAATTGGAATAAAAATAGCCAAACTTAACAAATAACTAATCAGAGCTATTTTTAAGTCAACAGGCCCGACCTGTAATCCTTTTGACATAGCTGGGATAGCTGTATTGAGAATACTGCTGTCAACAGCTTCCATGAAATAAACAAAGGAAACAATATAAGTGATAATTTTTTTGGTTGTCGACTTTTCTATTTTCACGAAAGACCTACTCATCTTCGTCGGCAACACTGAAAGAAGAACCACAACCACAGGTTGTTTTTGCGTTTGGGTTACGAATCACGAATTGTTCTTGGATGCCTGATGTGTAGTCAATTTCTGCACCACTTAAAAGCGTAACACTCATGCAGTCAATTAATAAACGCACAGGCATTTGATGTTGGGAGCTCGTTTTAACGATAACGGTATCATCTTCATTTATGACTTCATCAAAGCTAAAACCGTATTGATATCCTGAACATCCGCCACCGGTGATGTAGACTCGAAGGTTTAGATTAGGATTATTTTCATCGATAATGAGCGAGGCAATTTTATCGACAGCAGCATCTGTCATGCTGACAAGATTTGAAGAGATATGAGGCGTAACATTCAGATTGTTGGGTGTATAGACGTCAGCCATGGTGAACTCCAGCGAATGATAAAAGTTAATCCTGGTCGTCAACAGCCAGGCTACATCAGTCAATCACATATCATATTCAATGATATGCAGACATAAATTCATATTTTACCAAAACTATTGTATTAAATCATCGAATCATTTGCTCAATTATCGCACCACCCAAACATTTGTTTTTATCATAAAATACGATGTATTGTCCTGGTGTGATCGCGCGCTGAGGATTAGAAAATAGGATAGTGTGGGTTTGATTGTTTTCTGGCGAAATCATACAAGCCTGTTCTGTTTGTCGATAGCGTGTTTTGGCGTAGCAGGTGAGGGGTAACATCTCACTTGGTTCATCAATCAGCCAATGAATTGGACCACAAATTAAACCTTGTGCGTATAAAAGGGGATGGTGCTTGCTTTGTGCAACAATCAATGTATTGGTTTCAACCTCTTTTTCTACAACATACCAGGGTTGGTCTGAACCTGTGTTGGTCCCACCAATTCCCAGACCTTGTCGTTGGCCTATGGTATAAAACATTAAACCATCATGCTTGCCTAAAACAGCACCTTGTGCTGAAACGATGGGGCCAGGTTGAGCTAACATGAATTCATTTAAAAAGGTTTTAAAACGCCTCTCCCCAATAAAGCAAATACCAGTAGAGTCTTTTTTAGCATGGTTCACAAGATTCAAAGAGCTCGCAATCTGACGAACTTCTGTTTTTAACATATCACCCAGAGGGAACAAGGTTTTTGCTAACGCTAGGCGATCGACAGCATGTAAAAAATAAGTTTGATCTTTTTCTCGATCCTTTGCTTTGTATAAAATGCCATCATTATTATGATGTTCTACGCGAGCGTAATGGCCTGTGGCAATGTAATCTGCGCCTAATGTTAGCGCATGATTCAAAAAGGCTTTGAATTTAATTTCTTTGTTACACAATACATCCGGATTCGGTGTACGGGCTTTGGCATATTCGTCTAAAAAGTATGTAAAGACTTTTTGCCAATATTCTTCCGCAAAATTCACTTGGTGCAGCGGAATTCCTAGTTGTTCGCAAACAGCTGAGGCATCGGCTAAATCTACAGCAGCAGCGCAATAGCCGTCTGTATCGTCTTGTTCCCAATTTTTCATGAACAAGCCTTCAACTTGATAACCCTGTTGAAGAAGTAGATAGGCAGATACTGATGAGTCAACGCCACCAGACATGCCAACAATGACTTTTGTTTTCATGCAATTTCATCGATAAAATGATATATTTTACGCCATAAGTTAAAACTAGACTAGGGCTGTTGAGATAACATCATGAAAATAAACCTTAAAAAATATGCAAAAATCGACAAAAAAGAGCATGTTATGCTTCACATTCAACATCGGTTGCCTTATTTTATTTTGACGCCATGTGATTTGTCGTGTCATTTTCAAGTAATGGCTCATGGCAACTACGATCTGCTTTCGACTGAAGTTGGGGGAAAGCTACAGATTATTTGTCAGCGTTGTCTGGAGCCATTTGAATACGCGTATCATCATGTCAATGAATTAGTAATTTGTCGTACTGACGCCGAAGCAGCTCGTTATATGACATCTTTTGATTGTATCGTTTCTCAAACAGGAGAGGTGGATTTATTGGAAATCATCACAGACGAGTTACATTTATGTGGTCATGAAAAACATGAAGATATGGCATTATGCCAGCAAGTTTTAGCTTCTTCAGCAAGCCATTAAATGCATACATGGTTTATTTTGAAACGAATTAATTGTTAAAATTTAAGTTTATCACTTGGATTATCGATAAAAACTCTGTAAAATTCACACCCTGTAAAACAAATTGGTTAGGAGTAGCGCAATGGCAGTACAACAAAATAAGAAATCGCGTTCACGACGCGACATGCGTCGGTCTCACGATGCGTTAACAAAACCAACGCTATCTGTGAATTCGACAACAGGCGAAACACACCTGCGTCATCACTTGACACCAGACGGCTATACACATGACGGACGTAGAGTCATCGATGTCGGAACAAACTACGAAGAACAAGAGTAATGTCCTTGAATACCATCACAATTGCTTTGGATGCGATGGGCGGCGATCATGGACTGAAAGTTGTAGTGCCGGCTGCAGTACGCGCAATTCGCAAACATCCCGGTTTACGATTGATCTTAGTGGGGGATGGTGATCAGATTGTCTCCCATTTAAGAAAACATGGTTTGTCAGCTCAACATCCTCAGTTACTGATCGAGCACACCACGGAAGTGGTGACAATGGATGAACTACCATCCCATGCTTTGCGTAACAAAAAAAACTCATCCATGCGGGTAGCCATCAATTTGGTTAAAGACAATCGTGCGGATGCTTGTGTGAGTGCTGGAAACACAGGTGCTCTGATGGCAACCGCTCGTTTTGTGCTCAAGACCTTACCCGGTATTGATAGGCCTGCAATTATTGCTGAACTGCCTACAAGAAAAGGGCGTACTCGCGTTATTGATTTGGGTGCAAACGTTGATTCTTGTGCAGAACATTTGTTCCAGTTCGCAGTGATGGGATCAGCGTTAATCCAAGCCCTAGATAAAAAAAATCCTAAGATTGCGATGCTCAATATTGGTGTCGAAGAAATTAAAGGGAATGATCAGGTGAAACGAACCGCACACATGCTGTCTGAGTGTGAAGTGATGAATTATGTCGGGTACGTGGAAGGTGATCATTTTTATTCTGGTGATGTGGATTTAATTGTTTGTGATGGATTTGTGGGTAATGTTGCTTTAAAAGCAAGTGAAGGTTTAGCTAGTTTGCTTATTTCTGTTCTGAAAGAATCTTTTACTCGAAGTTGGTGGACCAAATTAATCGGATTATTTGCTAATCCCGCTTTAAATCACTTACGTAAGCGCATGGATCCGGCTCGTTATAATGGTGCAAGCTTAATTGGGTTAAATGGAATTGTGATAAAAAGCCATGGTGGCGCTTCGGATATTGCCTTTGAGTTTGCAATTGAAGAAGCCATGTGCCAAGCGAAAAATAAAGTAGTTGATTTGGTGCGTGATCAAATTACTGAATTTATCAACCAAGGTTTATTGTTATGAGTTTATCCCTTCAAGCAGTTATTTTTCCAGGCCAAGGCTCTCAGTCAGTTGGTATGATGAGCGATCTAGCCGCCAAGTATCCGTTAATTCAAACCACATTTGATTCAGTATCTCAGACATTAGGTTATGATTTGTGGCGTTTGGTTCAAGACGGGCCCAGTGAAACTTTAAACCAAACTGAGCATACACAAGTTGCTATGCTTGCCGCTGATGTGGCAATGTATCGAGTTTTAAAAGAGCACGTTGATTTTGAAGCAAGCATGATGGCTGGCCACAGTCTTGGGGAGTATGCTGCTCTTGTATGTGCTGACGCGATTGATTTGAGTGCTGCCGCAGTATTAGTTCAGCGTCGAGGTCAGTTGATGCAACAGAATGTACCCTTAGGCAAGGGGGCTATGGCCGCGATCGTCGGTCTTTCTGATGATGTTGTCATCGAGCTTTGTCAAGACGCAAGTTCTTCTTCTGTAATGGTTACACCTGCAAACTACAATGCCATTGGTCAAGTCGTGGTTGCTGGTCACACTGAAGCTGTTGAAAAAGCGATTGAGCTTGCAAAGTCTTTAAATGCCCGTTTGGCGACATTGATTCCTGTGAGTGTACCATGTCATTGTCCTTTACTTGAGGAGGCCGCGAGTTACTTTGCGGAGGCTCTAGCAACCGCTCCTTTTAAGTCACCAAATCTGCCTGTGATTAGCAACGTTGATTTAAGTGTTTATGAGTCGCCAGAGCAAATCAGATCACTTTTGCAGCAACAATTATTTTCTCCTGTTCGTTGGGTCGAAACAATTCAGCTTATGCAAAGAAAAGGCATACAGTTGGTGGTTGAATGTGGGCCTGGACGAGTGTTGTGTGGCTTGGTGAAACGTATCGATAGTACACTAGCCTCAAAACAAGTTTTTGATTTATTGTGAGAGAGTGATGTCAAATCAATTTGAAGGAAAAACAGCGCTTGTGACAGGTGCAAGCCGAGGTATTGGTCGAGCGATTGCTACGTTGCTTGCTAAACGAGGTGCCTATGTGGTCGGTACCTCAACAAGTGCAGACGGTGCTGAGGCGATAACACGATATTTTAAAGAAGAAAATTTATCAGGCGAAGGCTTTGAGCTTGATGTGACTCAACAACCAGCGGTCGACAAGTTAATGAAGCATTTAGAAGAAAAGAGCGCGATACCTTCTATCTTGGTAAATAATGCGGGAATCACGGCAGACAATCTTTTACTTCGTATGGAAGATGAAGAATGGATGCGTGTGATTGAAACCAATTTGAATGCTGTCTATCGCATGAGCAAAGCATGTTTGAAGCCAATGTTTCGTGCACGTTGGGGACGTATTATTAATATTGGATCGGTGGTTGGGTCAAGCGGTAATCCCGGCCAATCTAATTATACGGCTGCAAAAGCTGCGTTGGTTGGCTTTTCTAAGTCTCTAGCAGCAGAAATGGGATCACGTGGTGTGACGGTGAATGTCGTTGCTCCCGGTTTCATCGACACAGATATGACTGCTGCATTACCAGATATGGTTAAAGACGAGATGTTGAAACGCATTCCTGTGCGCCGTTTGGGACAAGCCCTGGATATTGCTGAAGCAGTCAGTTTTTTAGCTTCAGATGCAGCAAATTATATTACAGGATCCACCATTCATGTGAATGGTGGTCTGTATATGGATTAATTTTATCTTGTCGTCAGTCCGCTGACCGAGGTATAATAGACTATTTTAACTGTTTAGCGCGTTCCCTGTTCCAAGTTCAATTGGGTGATGCGTTGTTCATCAAATATGCTATGTATTGAAGCACTGATTGATGGGCTTTTTTGTTTTTTATCAACTTAAGAGGATATGCAAAATATGAGTACAGTAGAAGAGCGCGTTCGTAAAATTGTTGTCGAACAATTGGGAATTAAAGAAGATGAATTAAGTAATGATGCATCATTTGTTGATGATTTAGGTGCAGATTCTCTAGACACAGTTGAATTGGTTATGGCTCTGGAAGAAGAATTCGAAACAGAAATTCCTGATGAAAAAGCTGAAAAAATTACAACGATTCAGGAAGCGATCGATTATATCGAATCTAACTTGAACAAAGACGAATAATAACAACATTTCACACTCTCCTCATACCAGGTATTTTTTCTGGTATGAGGATGCAATAAAATTAAAATATCTAATACATACTAAGTCCTGTATGTTAGTCACTAGATTCACCATAGCGCATCATTTTATAAATAATATTAGCCGTATGAGTCTAATCTAGTGTAATAAATAAAGGCCTTCTATCGTGAGGAATTGTCATCAATGAAACGGCGTGTGGTTATTACCGGAATGGGCATGGTGTCCCCTGTTGGATTAAATGTTGAAGAATCGTGGAATAATATCTTAGCTGGAAAAAGTGGTGCTTGCCTGGTCGAAGGATTTGATTGTAGCGACTATCCGACTAAAATTTGGGCCAAAGTAAAAGGATTAGATGTTGAGTCATTTATTCCTGCAAAAGATGCTCGAAAAATGGATCCCTTTACTCAGTATGGAATGGTCGCAGCTCACGAAGCGATATTAGATGCTAAGTTAGAAATTGATGAAAAGCTCGCGCCGCGTGCTGGCGTTGCCGTCGGCGCTGGAATTGGTGGCATTCAAACAATTACCAACAATCAAGAGCGCCTAATGGAAGGTGGTCCACGTAAAGTATCTCCTTTCTTTATCCCAGCAGGAATTATTAACATGTTGGCTGGGCAGATTTCAATTCGATATAACCTAAAAGGGCCCAATATCGCAGTGGTTACAGCATGTACATCTGGTACACATAATATTGGTCTAGCTGCAAGGATGATTGCCTATGGTGATGCTGATGTCATGTTGTGTGGTGGCTCTGAAATGACCAATACACCATTATGTTTAGCTGGATTTTCCGCTGTTCGTTCTTTATCTAAGCGCAATGATGAGCCTGAAAAAGCTTCAAGACCATGGGATAAAGATAGAGATGGTTTTGTGATGGGAGAGGGTGCAGGTATTTTAGTACTAGAATCTTACGAGCATGCTAAAGCACGTGGCGCAAAAATTTATGCGGAGTTAGCTGGATTCGGGATGTCTGGAGATGCGTATCATATCACAGCACCAGATGAAGATGCTGACGGTGCAGTACGTTGTTTTGAGGCTACCATGCGAGATGCAGGCGTTAATCCTGAACAAGTTGACTATATCAATGCTCATGGCACGTCTACGTATCTCAATGATCTTGGCGAAACCAAAGCAATCAAACGGGTTTTTGGTGCTCATGCATATAAACTGGCCGTAAGTTCAACCAAATCAATGACGGGACATTTGTTGGGTGCTGCAGGAGCAATCGAAGCTATTTTTAGTGTGCTTGCTATCAGAGATCAAGTTGCTCCCCCAACAATTAATTTAGATAATCCTGATGAAGGATGCGATCTGAATTATGTGCCCCACAAGCCTCAACACCGCCCAATTGAATACGCGATGAGCAATTCATTAGGATTTGGTGGTACCAATGGAACACTTTTATTCAAACGTTATCATGAAGTTAAAGGTGAATAACGTATTTTTTCAATAAACAAATCTTACCCTGTGTGGTTATATTTAATCACACAGAAAACACCCTATTAGTATTCGTTAAAAAATTCCAATAACAAAAAATCGAAAAGAACAACGAATAGGATACATGTATGAATTTCTATACTCGGCGTAAGACCTATCTGCTTGGTTTTTTTGTTGTTTTTTTTAGTTGTTTTGGATTTTTCCTGTATCAATTTTACACTGGCTGCCAGACTTCGCGCGCAGATAATCCGGGTGTTTTTCGAGTCGAACGCAGTACCTCTGCACGCTCATTTGTTCGCCTTTTGAAAACACAACATATGGTACGTTCAGAAGCTTGGTTTTTGATTTCGCTTCGTTTAAGAGGTTTATCGACAAAGCTACAAGCAGGCTATTATCAAATTCAACCTGGTGAATCAGCAGAGCATTTGTTACAGCGTGTAGTGCAGGGCGATAGATTGAAAATGCGATTTCAAATCATCGAAGGCACCCATTGGTCTCAAATCCTTACCAACCTCACTAAAGCGCCTTATTTAAGTTTTAATCTAGGTTATCTTTTTGAAATTAATGCAAAAAAATTATGTACTGTCACTTGTGCCCAGAACATTCAGACGATAGAAGGTCTTCTTCTGGCCGATACGTATCAATATGAGGCTGGTTCAAGTGCCAAACCAATGTTACTCTTAGCACATCAACATCTGACGGGTTACCTTCTAAAAGCCTGGAATGAGCGAGAAAGCTCATTACCTTACCAAACACCCTATGAATTGTTGATTGCTGCTTCCATTTTAGAAAAGGAGACCGCTATTTCTTCTGAGCGTCATTTAATCTCCGGTGTGATTGTGAATCGATTAATAAAAAAAATGCCTTTGCAAATGGATCCAACAGTCATTTATGGTCTTGAATCCAGATATCATGGCACACTAGCCCACGATGATTTAAAAGATGATTCCCCGTATAATACCTACCGTCATCGCGGTTTACCTCCAACGCCGATTGCGATGGTCAGTCGTGATGCAATTGATGCAGCAGCCCATCCGGCTAAAACACAATATTTATACTTTGTGGCAAAGGGAGATGGAACACATGTATTTTCTGAAACCTACAACGGACAGCGTGAAGCGATACGACACTATATAAGGAATGAGTCATGAGTTTGACACCGGGGCGATTTATTGTCATTGAAGGATTAGAAGGTGCTGGTAAAACAACAGCTATTAAAACAATTAAGCGCGTATTGACAGATTTAGATATAAAATTTATTACTACACGCGAACCAGGCGGCACGCACGTTGGAGAAATGGTACGTCGAATAGTTAAAGATGCAACAGTAGAAGAATTCCTAGATCCAAGGGCAGAATTGTTATTGTTTTACGCTGCTAGGGTACAATTATTAGAACATGTGATCAAGCCTGCTTTGCAAAGAGGTTGCTGGGTCATTGCTGACCGATTTGAATTATCAAGTTTTGCATACCAGGGTGGTGGGCGTGGTTTGGACATGAATACGCTGCAGATGCTGTCATCATTTTGCGTACAAGAATGCAAACCTGATCTAACCATCTTTTTAGATGTGGATCCCAAGCTTGGTTTAGAACGTGCTTTAAAAAGAAGCAAGTTAGATCGTATGGAACAAGAGTCTCTGGCATTTTTTAAGTTGGTGTATCATTCATACCATGAACACCTTAAAAAAATGTCCAATGTGGTGCGCATTGACGCCAATCATCCTTTGCCTGTGGTACAACATTTATTAAGGACAAAATTAAGCCATGTCTTCGCCACAACATAAACATGAACCAATCATAGCGCCGAATGCCATCGTTACATTAAATCCGCCACTATCAGCTCATCACGAACTTTGGAAATCTATTCAATACACAATAGAACAAGATCGTGTTGTGCAAACGTTTTTATTAATTGGTTCCGAAACAACGCTGATTCCATTTGTGAATCGATGGATTGCCATGTTCATGTGCCAAGAGTCATTAAAGCCATGTGGTCAATGTTTGGCTTGCCGAAGACATATAGAAGGGATTCATCCCGATGTGACTCGCATTCAAGCCGAGGGTAAGGGAACGGTTAAAATTGAGCAAATTCGTGATTTGATTGATAATGTTTACCAAACACCTCAATGTGGTGCACGTAGATATGTTGTTCTTGAAACAGCCGAAAAATTGAATGCCTCATCGGCTAATGCCTTGCTGAAGTTACTAGAAGAACCTCCAGAACATGCTATATTTTTTTTACTATCAAAACATCTAAGTCATTTACCGGCGACATTGGTGAGTCGATGTCAACGTTATGTGATACCCGATGAAACGAACCAATCTCTTGAAAGTCAGATTGCCTTAAACTCCGGTTACATAGATGAACTATTGTCATTATTGACGGGTAATATATCACCTGTTGTACTTGCTGATAAATGGTCAAAAAATGATATTTCTGAAATGGTTTCATGGTTATATCAGATTACCATTTTAGCATTAAAAATAGTCAGAGTCGGTTATCAATCGAATAAAAATTTTGATCAAATTGCACATGCTTGCTCACCCGAGACATGGTTCAAACAACTTGATAGAATACATCAAACGTCAAAATCACTGCAACAAAGAATGAATTTAAATGCAAATTTGACGTTAACTTACTTGTTAATAGGATTTTGTGATGTTAATTGATTCGCATTGCCATTTAAACCGACTTGATTTGGCAGAGTTTGAAGGTCATTTGGATAACGTTTTAGCAAAAGCTAGGGAAAATGATGTTACGCATATGTTATGCGTTTCCGTCGAACGAGCAGATTGGCCGGTTTTGCAAAAAATTGCGGCTCAATATTCCAATGTGAGCTTTTCTGTAGGCATCCACCCTGATACTGAAACACCAGAAGATTTAGATATCTTAACCTTAATTGAGGCTGCAGATGATGCGCGTTGTGTGGCTTTGGGTGAAACAGGTCTAGATTTTTACCATACCAGTGCAGATGATTTAAGAGAGAATCAATCTGCTCGGTTTCGTACACATATTCAAGCCGGGATACAAATTAAAAAGCCGTTAATCATTCATACTCGCCAAGCGGCCGAGGAAACCTTACAAATCATGAGAGAAGAGCAGGCCCGTGACGCAGGTGGTGTCATGCACTGTTTCACAGAAACTTGGGATGTTGCTAAGCGCGCCATGGATCTAAATTTTTATATCTCTTTTTCGGGTATTGTAAGCTTTAAAAATGCGATAGCCTTGCAAGAAGTTGCTAAAAAAATGCCATTGGATCGCATGTTGATAGAAACAGACGCACCTTATTTAGCGCCTGTTCCATATCGAGGCAAACAAAATCATCCAGCTCTTGTGAAGTATGTTGCCGAAGCCTTAAGTCACCTCAGGGGTGAATCCTTTGAGAAAATTGCTGAGATAACAGCTCGTAATTTTTATGATTGTTTTCCAGGTGCTCGTCGATGACTTTGTTTATAGGGTTGATGTCTGGTACCAGTATGGATGGCATTGATGCAGCGTTAGTCGATGTGCAACATCATCGATTAATCGGTGGTTTAACTCGATCCTACTCTTCTTTGGCGCAAGATAAGCTGCATCAAATCTTAACTAACGAAAAAATTACAACAGGCGAACTTTGTCAGCTGCATACGATTTTGGGTCATGAATTTGCCAAAGCTGTACAACAATTACTTGAAGAAACAAACACGTTAGCAACGGATATTAAAGCTATTGGAAGCCATGGTCAGACCGTTTGTCATGATGCGTTTGCAGATATCCCATATACGCTTCAGTTGGCTTGTCCACATACCATTGCTGTAGAAACAAGTATCACCGTGGTAGCTGATTTCAGAACCCGTGATATGGTATTAGGCGGACAGGGTGCACCTTTTGCACCTTTGTACCATAGAGAGTTGTTTGCTTCTCTGTCATCCTCTGTTGCAATCGTGAATATTGGGGGTATAGCTAACTTAACTGTATTGAAAGATGGTCAATGTACGATAGGATATGATGTAGGGCCTGGTAATTGCTTGATGGATGCCTGGATCACAAAACACCAAGGTGTGCGCTTTGATCATGATGGTGACTGGGCTGCTTCAGGCCAAGTCATCGAACCATTACTAAAAATGCTTTTGACAGATACTTATTTTTCACAAATAGCGCCTAAAAGTATCGGTAAAGAGTATTTTTCCTTAGATTGGTTGACAGCCCATTTCTTAGACAACAACTACGCGCCGCAAGACGTTCAGGCGACGTTGTTAGCGCTCACTGCTAATTGCATTACTCATGCATGCCAATTGCATGCGCCAAGTGCCAAGCAATTATTGCTTTGCGGTGGCGGTGCACATAATCAAGCCTTGGTCAAAGCATTGCAACAGCAGTTGCTTTCTTATGATGTGAGCGGCACGGATCGTTTTGGTATTGATCCAGACTATGTTGAAGCCATGTTGTTTGCATGGTTGGCTTCCCAAACGATTTCTAATCAATCTTTAGATTTGAGCCAGATTACAGGATCATCTAAACCTACCATTTTAGGCGCCATTTATCCTGTCTAATGTTTTAGATTATGGCTCATACCAGTTAGATTCTTTAGTCAGATCTGGATAAAATAATCTCCAAACCGTCGCCATTTCGAACGAACTGAATCAATCTAGATTGATTCTCAATTGAGCATCGGTTTGCTTCGCTAACGCTCTAAAAGACTTCTTTATGTGTAGATTAAGAAAAAAGGTCAACGTCCAATGATGAGCCCTCTCTATTATGAGCATAAATTGATCTATGAGATCATATTGTGTATTATTCATCTATTCTAATCAATACAAAGGTCAATCATGCCACCCAAAACGATTTTATCTAAAAATGTCTCGTTGCGTGTTAAAGTCAAACCTAGCGATAGTGGGTATGAGATTGAACGTGGTGGTCAGATTGTTTTGACAGCTTCTGGTGATGAGATAACAATCATCGATACCAGTGGCAATGATGGCGAACATGGGAAAATAGGTGCAAGCGGTAGAGATGGTTATCGCGGCAACGATGGTCAACATGCTTATCGAGACATTTGGGGTGAACATAGTGGTACTCATGGCGCACAAGGTGGACCAGGAGGGGCAGGGGAGGAAGGTGGACATGGTCAAGATGGTCATGATGGTGGAGATGTCACCATTGAGTACAATGGTGATGAAGCAGCATATCTACTAGACACTGTTGAAATTATTACAAAAGGCGGACAGGGTGGGCTAAAAGGTGTTCATGGTCAAGGAGGAAAAGGTGGGGAAGGCGGACAAGGGGGCCGTTCTTATTCTTATTGGATTCGAGTCCCTTACAATCATTATCCACTTATTAATAGTCATTGCGCTTATCACCATATCAGCCATTATCAAATAATAGAAAGTCGCCCATTCAATATTCATGAGTATGGTGATCATAACCACCACCATCATTCTCATAGTCGTCCTATTGCGTTCATCTGGCTAGAGAGAACGATACCGGGAGGTCTCCAAGGTAGTCGCGGCCCTGACGGCGTCACACCTAGAGGTGAGTTAAAAAATGGTAGAAATGGTCGGGATGGTCGTATCACTTATCTTAATTTAAACGCTAATCAACAATATACCCAACGATATCAATTTAAATTTATTTCAATGTCTATCGGAACTATAGATGATAGAAGATTATCTGAAGTTAAATTTGAGTATGGCGAGAGTTTACCCATCAGTCGTATTAGATTGAAAAATGCTTCGGACATGCCTACACCGCCAGGTGTTGTCTACTTGAATTCTACCTCGGATCTTATCCAACCAGATTCAACATTAGATGTTGCGAGTATGCGTGCTAATAGTGAGTTACTTCTTAATGCCAATATCAATTTTAGAATTGCGCATACGAAGATAGCGGCTGGCCACACTCAAAAAACAGAATCACTTCCTCTGGAATTACACGTCTTAAATCCAGGCCTTCATCGTAATTATCAAGGTTCTTCCGCTCTTTACACGCTAACAGTTGGATACCCTATTTATTTGGAAAACTTACCAACAAGGATGTCTGTTTTTTCGAATGGTCAGTTATCAATAACAAGTATTGTTAGCCGCGACCCTACTTTTCGACCAATTGAAGGCGATAAACGTTCTTTCCAGGTGAGATTGCAGCGAAATAGTAAAATGAGTATCTCTGGCATAGACCATACTAACTGGCAAGAAACTTTTTGCCACGAGGGGCATTCAGTAGCGAACGAAACACTGTTCATTAGTCTCTGGTGGCCTAAATTAGGCTCAGGAGAATGGACCGAAATTCAGCGACAAACTATCCTAGTTCAAGTCACACCAACTTATCAAGCTAATCATAGCGGCTATTTACTTGTGATTAATGGCGAAACACCTAAAACATTGGTCGATGCTTGGTATCATCGATTACAAATTTTGGCATATGGCGATACAAATAGAGCGATTCCAATCTGGAATGTTTCAGCGTATAACAGGTTAGATTTGCAAGAATCTCTTGCAGAAAACACAAAAAATGGAACGATAGTGATTTTAGGTAATCATGTGAACCATCACCATCAATACAGCAGCACGATGATAAATGAGAGTAGTTTACATGCGGCAAGAAAATATCACGTCCGTTTGGTTCATGCAGAGGTGAATGAGCAAAATAAATCTTTAGAAGAAATGGACAAGAGAGACACACTTGATTTGTTAGTTCAAACCACAACTGTTCACGCTATTCATGAATTAGTTGGAAAGATATTCCAAGATTCTGTTGATAGTAGAACGTTATACTCACTATCTTTTAAGTCTAGTGAACAAAGCACAGAATTAAAAAATAAGATTCAGCATATACTTCAACATACCTTTCCCAATCGACGTTATGCTGTGGTCATTGATAAATCTAATATTTGTGTTCAACAAATGTTTATGCCTTGTGTTGCTCGCTTAGAAAATAGTGACCCAATAGAACAAAACCTCGCTCAAGCTTCTCCCTTCGTACAAAAACTTCAAACTATTTTTAATCAAAATGTTACAAGCTATCAAAAAATCTATCTAGCTGCCATTCTCAGCGACTTAAAAAAAGAGCGTGCAAATTTAGCAAAGTCATATAATTTTTATAGTTTATACAAAAGTTATTATCATGATTTCACCAGAAATTTAGTGTGTCTAAATCAATTATTAGAGCAAGTCAAAAAGATGTCTTTGGATGAACTCAAAGCATTTTCACCTATTTTGATTCATCTGGTGGTTGAAATTCAGCAAGAAGCAAAAAAGCATACGTCATTTTGGACCTGGTTAGTGAGCTTTTTTGTGACTCAGAATGATGAAAAGCTTAAAATAAGCACGCAATGTTTATCCAATGAAATACTACAAAAAATGCATGAAGCAGATCCAAATGCA
>VFQP010003305.1_pt1 | contig 16548 bp, 16 predicted proteins | sample 3512351 | NCBI WGS metagenome assembly VFQP01 (sample SAMN10412372, study PRJNA504923) | tailings metagenome | isolation source: Relicate 1 Philex TSF1 revegetated site | place: Philippines: Tuba, Benguet | collected 2017-08-29
CGCTGTCCAAGGCCGCCAAGGCGCTGCGCCTGGAGATCCACACCGTGCTCAAGCAGGTGGACTACGACTACCAGCGCATGCAGTACAACACCGTGGTCTCGGGCGCGATGAAGATGCTCAACGCGCTGGAGGACTTCAAGGATACCGGCGACGCGGGTGGGCAGGTTGCGCTGATCGAAGGCTTTGGCATCCTGCTGCGGGTGCTGTACCCGGCCACGCCCCACATCACCCACGCGCTCTGGAGCGGGCTGGGTTACGCCGGCACGCTGGGCGAGCTGCTGGATGCACCCTGGCCGCAGGTGGACCCGGCCGCGCTGGCGCAGGACGAGATCGAGCTGGTGCTGCAGGTCAACGGCAAGCTGCGCGGTTCCGTGATGGTGCCGGCTGGCGCCGACAAGGCCGCCATCGAAGCCCTGGCGCTGGCCAGCGAGGCCTTTGCCAAAGCTGCCAACGGTGCTGCACCCAAGAAGGTGGTGGTGGTGCCCGGCCGTCTGGTCAACGTGGTCGTCTGAAAGGAAGCGCCATGCAACGCCGCCGCGCCCTGCTGCTGACCCTTACGCCCCTGGCGCTGGCCGCGTGTGGCTTCCAGCTGCGCCAGGCGCCCAAATTCGGTTTCCAGAGCCTGCAGCTGGACGGTGGCGCCACGCCCGTGGTGGTTGATCTGCGCCGGGCGCTGAACGCCGCTGGCATGCGCCTGGTGGCCGCCCCGCCGCCGCGCCCGCCGGAGTCCACCGACCCGCTGCCCGAGGGCCCGGACGTTCGCCTGCAGGTGCTGCAGGATCAGCGCGAGCGGGTCGTGGTGGGGCAGACGGCCTCGGGCCAGATCCGCGAACTGCAGCTGCGCACCCGTTTCCGTTTCCGGGTGACCACGCCGCAGGGGCGCGAGCTCATCCCCGACACCGAACTGCTGCAGACACGCGACATCAGCTTCACCGAAACCCAGGTGCTGGGCAAGGAGGCCGAAGAGGCGCTGATGTACAAGGACATGCAGTCCGACATCGCCCAGCAGGTGATGCGGCGGCTGTCGGCGGTCAGGCTCTGAGCGCCGGCGGTTTTCAGGCGTTCCAGGTCTCGCTGGCGGCCTGCTGGAAATGCGCCACAAAGGCTTCACCCGCGCTGGTGAGCGGGCGTTCGGGTGCGTTCAGGGCGACGATGGCGCGCTCGACCACCGGGTCCGTGAGCGGCACCGCGTGCACGCCGATGGCGCGCGTGCGCATCAGCGCATAGCGCGGCAGCACCGACACCGCCAGGCCCGCCTCCACCAGGCCCACGGCCGTGGCCACGTTGGCCACCTCGAAAGCGGGCTCCACCGTTTCGCCCACCTCGGTCAGCCCCCGCTCGACCAGCTGGCGCAGGCCTGAACCCGGCTGCATCAGGGCCAGGTGCTCACCGGCCAGATCGCGCCAGCGGATCTCGTGCCGCGAGGCCAGCGGGTGGCTTTCCTGGCAGGCCAGCACCAGCCGGTCCTGGTACAGCACCGTGGCCTGCAGGTCCAGCGTGTCCACATCGGCGGTGCACACACCCAGATCGGCCTCGCCGGCACGCACCGCCCGCGCCACCTCGCTCACCGGCAGGTCGCGCAGCGTGAGCTGCACGGCGGGGAACCGCTCGCGAAAACCCGCCATGAGGTGGGGCAGCAGCGTGGCACACAGCAGCGGCGATGCGGCGATCCGCAGGCGCGAACTGCGCCGTTGCGAAAACTCGCGCAGGTTGGCGATGGCGCCATCCAGGTGGCCGAACACCTGCTCGATGGCCGGCAGCAGCTCGCCACCCGCATCGGTCAGCACCATGCGGCGCGTGGTGCGCTCGAACAGCCGCACACCCAGTTCACCTTCCAGCGTGCCGATCAGCATGGACAGCGCCGAGGCGGTGAGGTGCAGGCGCTGTGCGGCTCGGGCAATGCTGCCCTCATCGGCCACGGCCAGGAAGGCGCGCAGCTGGCGCAGGGTGACGGCGGAGGGACGGCTCATGGGCGGATTGTCGCAGCCGGTGGGGGCATGTCACCCCCGTTGACCATCTGAATTTCTCATGAATCTATTAAATTAAATCGTTTGTGAAATGGATGAGGCAGCGTTGAAATACCGCCCAGGCCAGCGCCAGAGTGCTGGCTGACACCACCCCCACCGCTGCGAGGAGACCCCATCCATGACCCCTCAAACCGCCAACCGGCGCATGGCCATGCTGGCCGCCCTGGGCGCTGCCCTGACCTTCAGCCTGGCCGTGCCGGCACCGGTGCAGGCCCAGCAGGCCACCACGGCTGAAATCGAGAACCTGCTGGCCAAGCAGGCCATCACCGAACTGATCAACAAATACCCGCGTGGCCTGGACCGTGGGGACCGCGAGCTGCTGTTGTCGCTCGCGCACCCTGGCGCGAAAATGCGCTTCGGCAACCGCGACTTTCCCAGCTGGGAGGCCTACGTGGACTGGCTCATCAAGGCGCACGACGACATGACGGGCAACAACCACCGTATCACCAACATCCTGATCGAGATCAACGGCGACCGCGCGGTGAGCGAGTCCACCGGCACCGCTACCCTGCTCGTGCCCAAGGAAGGCAACCCCAACCTCTACGAGGAACGCTGGATGCATTCGCGCTACCTCGACACCTGGTCGCGCCGCAATGGCAAGTGGGCGCTGGATGGCCGCCAGACGGTGGCTGACTACCGCCGCGTGCTCGACGTACCGGCCGAACTGGTCAAGTCGCGTTACCAGGTCATCGGCCACATCGGCCGCAACGACGTGTCCTACCGGCATTTCGAGAGCATCAAGTGAGCACATCCCAGATGAACACCACACGCCGCCGCGCGCTGGCCGCGCTAGGCCTGGGGCTGGCGGCTGGGCCGCTGTGGGCGCAGGGCGGCGCGTGGCCCGCGCGCACTGTCCGCATCGTGGTGCCCTATGCGCCGGGTGGCGGCGTCGACCTGCTGGCGCGCCTGCTGGCCGACCGCCTGCAGCGCCAGTGGGGCCAGCCGGTGGTGGTGGAGAACCGCACCGGAGCCTCCACACTGATCGGCGCGACGGCGGTGGCCAAGGCACAGCCCGACGGCCTCACGCTGCTGCTGACCAGTGAAGCCACCATCACCAGCAACCCTTTCCTGTTCGACAAGCTGCCCTACGATCCGGTGCGCGAGCTCGCACCCATCACCCAGCTCGTGAGCCTGCCGCAGATGGTGGTGGCGCACCCGTCGCTGTCTGCCGGGAGCATGGCGGAGCTGGTGGCGCTGGCCAAGGCCCGGCCCGATGCGCTGAGCTACGCCTCGTATGGCTCGGGCAGCCTGCCGCACCTGCTGTTCGAGGCACTCAAGGCCAAGACCGGCGCCAACATCGTGCAGGTGCCCTACAAGGGCATCTCGCCGGCGGTGGCTGCGGTGCACAGCGGTGAGGTCCAGCTCACGCTGGCTGGCGTGTCGGGTGCTCTGGCGCTGCTGCGTGCGGGCAAGCTCAAGGCGCTGGCCGTGGGCCGCGCAACCCGGCTGGCCGAGCTGCCCGATGTGCCCACGCTGCGCGAGGCCGGGCTGGCCGACATCGATCCGCGCGAATCCTGGTTCGGCCTGTTCGCCACCGGCGGCACACCGGCGGCCGTGGTGCAGAAGATCCACCATGACGTGGCCGCGATCGGTGCCGACAGCGGCTTCCGCGAGAGTGCGCTGCTGTCACGCGGCTTCGAGCCGGTGTTCTCGACACCCGAGGCCTTCGCCCGGTTCATCGAGGCCGACATGCGCCAGAAGGCGCAGCTGATCCGCATCTCGGGCGCCAAGGCCGAGTAACCCCATCCCACCCTTTGCTGATGAGATGCGCCCGGTGCGGCGCAGGAGATTGCTCGTGCCTTCGACAACCCCGTCCAACCGTTCCGGCTCCGATCAGGCGCTCGTCATCCGTGGCGGACACGTTCTGACCATGGACCCGGCGCTGGGCGAACTGCCGTGCGCCGACGTGCACGTGCGCGATGGCGCCATCGTGGCGGTCGGTCCGGACCTGCGGGTGCCCGGCGTGGCCGAAATCGACGCCCGCGACACCCTTGTGCTGCCGGGTTTCGTGGACACGCACTGGCACCTGTGGAACAGCGCCCTGCGCGCCCTGGTGCGGGGCGACGACGCCCGGCATGGCTACTTTCCGATCACGCTGGGCACCGGGCCGCTGTTCACGCCCGAGGACAGCTACCACTCGGTGCGGCTGGGGCTGGCCGAAGGCCTGCTCACCGGCATCACCACGGTGCAGAACTGGGCCCACAACGCCCGTTCGCCCGAGCACGCCGACGCCGAGCTGCGCGCCATGGCCGAGATGGGCGTGCGTGGCCGCTTCGCCTACGGCTGGGGGCAGGAACAGGCCCTGGACCAGGCCATGGACATGCGCGGCATCGAGCGCCTGGTGCGCGACGGACTGCCTTGCGACCGGCTCACGCTGGGCGTGGCGGTGCGCACGCCGGTGGCCAACCCGCGCGGCGCCGTGCCCATCGCCGTGGTCAGCCAGGAATGCGCCCACGTCCGTTCGCTCGGCCTGCCGCTGACCATGCACGCGCGCCCCGGCATCGTTTCGGTGCTGGCCGAGCACGGCCTGCTCGGGCCCGACCTGCAACTGGTTCACCCGCAGGGCATGTCGCCCGACGAGTGCGCGCAACTGGCGGCAGCCGGCACCTCGGTGACCTGCTCACCGACCATAGAGATGCTCTACGCACAGGCCATGCGTGGCGTGATCCAGTTCCACGAGCTCGAAGAAGCCGGCGTGCACCAGAGCCTGTCGGTGGACAGCTCCGGCGCCTCGGCCAGTGCGGATTTTTTTGCCTGCATGCGGGCGTTGCTGTGGTCGCACAAGCAGCGCTTCGGCAACCGTGCGCCGCTGAGCGCGCGCCGGCTGCTGCGGCTGGCCACGCTGGATGGCGCGCGCGACCTGGGGCTGGCCGATCACATCGGTTCGCTCACGCCCGGCAAACGCGCCGACATCCAGATCGTGCGTACCACGGACATCAACATCGCTCCTGTCTTCGACCCGGTGCACGCCCTTGTGTACTCGGGTCAGCCGGCCAACGTCGACACCGTGCTCGTCGACGGCCATGTGCTGCTGCGCCGCGGCCAGCCGATGCGCTGGGACGCTGGCGAGATCGTGCGCAACGCCACCACCGCCATGCGCGAGTTGGCCAACCGCTACCAGCCCTGAACCGATTCCCCCACCCTGGCCGGCATGGACGCTGGCCGCATCCACCAAGGAGCTACCGATGAAGAACCATTTTCCCCGCTGGCTGGCCGCATGGGCCCTGACCGCGATGCTGATCCCCCACGTCGGTGCCGCCGAGCACATGGAACAGGGCGAACGCATCAAGGGGCGTTCGTATTCGCCGGCCGTGGTCACCGAGGGTGGGCGCATCGTCTGGCTCGCGGGCGAGACCACCACCACCGACCTGAATGGCAAGGATATCAAGGGCGACTTCGAGGCCCAGACCCGCACCATCTTCGCCTTGCTCGAACAGACCCTCAAGCGCGCGGGCGGCAGCCTCAAGGACATCGTCAGCATGACCGCCTACCTGACCGATGCGCGCAACGGTGGCACCTTCGCCAAGGTGCGCACCGAGATGTTCCCCGACCGCAACTTCCCTGCCAGCGCGCAGATCACCGTATCCAACCTGGCGGTGCCCGGCATGCTGGTCGAGATACAGGCGATTGCCGTTATTGGCGACAAGTGCGCCAAGGACAAGAACCCCTGCATCCCGCGATGAGTGACTCAGGCCTGCAGCTGTTTGCAGCACGCCTCCAGGCAGGCGCGGAACGCGCTGGCGCCGGGCGAGAGCGAGCGCCCGGCGCGCCAGGCCAGATCCACCTGCCGGTGCACCACCGGGTCGTGCAGCTCGCGAAAGCGGGCACGGGTGGAGCGCGCCAGCAGGCCGACATAAGCCGGCACCACGGTGATACCCAGCCCCGCTTCCACGAGGCCGATGGCGGTGCCCAGGTGGCCCACCTCGAAACGCGGCGTCTCGGGCGGGCCCTCGCGGTGCAGCAGCGGATCCACCAGCGTGCGAAAACCCCCGGCCGGTGCCAGCCCGATCAGCGGCTGGCCCTCCACGTCGGCCCAGGTCAGGCGGCGCCGACGCTGCGCCAGCGGCCAGCCGGCCGGCACCATCACGCCCAGGCTGTGGCGCAGCATGGGCGCGCGTTCCAGCGCGGCGTCCACCTGCGGGAACACGCCGAAGCCGACATCGGCGTCACCGTTCTCCACCAGCCGCACGATCTGCTCGGTCGGCAAGTCGGCCACGCGCACCTCGATGGCGGGGTGCGTGGCCTGGAAGCGGGCGATCGCGTCGGGCAGGAAATGCGCCGCCAGGAAGGGCGTGGTGGCCACCGTGACCCGACCTCGGCGCTTCTGCACCAGGTCCTGCGTGTTGGCCACCGCGTGTTCCACGTCGGCCAGGATGCGTTCAGCGCTGTCAAACAGCTCGCGGCCCGCGTCGGTCAGCGCGATCTGGCGTGTCGTGCGGTCCACCACCGGCAGGCCCAGCTGCGATTCCAGCTCGCGCACCAGCAGGCTGGTGGCCGACTGCGTCAGGTGCAGCTTGCGCGCCGCCGCCGTGAAGCCCCCGCAGCGCACCACCTCGACGAAGGCACGCAGCTGCCGCAACGTCACATTCATTGATCGACCTCATGACTGTTGTTGATTGATTCGATTCAAGCATACCAACCCACCCACCGCCAGGAGACCTCCATGAACCCATCCGATTCCCCCGTCACGCAGCCCGGTCACGCCTCGCGCCGCGGCTTCCTGGGCCTGTTCGGCTCGCTCGGCACCCTGGGTGCCCTGGGCGCGGCCAGCCTGGTGCCCGAGGGCCGGCCGCTGGCCCAGACCCTGTCGACCAAGGGCTCGCGCATCGATTTCCACCACCACTACTTCTCGCCCGAGTGGCTCAAGCTGGTGGAGCGGCAGCACCTGAAGCAGCCGGTGCTGGGCTTCGACCAGTTCAAGACCTGGACCGTGGAAAAGGACCTGGAAGCCATGGACCGGGGCGGCGTGGAGAAAGCCTTCCTGTCGGTGACGCAACCCGGCGTGTGGTTCGGTGATGTGGCCGAAAGCCGCCGCGCCGCGCGCGAGCTCAACGACTACGCCGCCCGCATGCGCGCTGACCACCCCGGCCGTTACGGCCAGTTCGCGGTGCTGCCGCTGCCCGACGTGGACGGCAGCCTGCGCGAGATCGAATACGCCTTCGACGTGCTCAAGGCCGATGGCGTGGGCCTGCTCTCCAGCTACGACGACAAGTGGCTGGGCGACAAGTCCTTCGCGCCCGTGTGGGCCGAGCTCAACCGCCGCAAGGCCGTGGTCTACGTGCACGCCACCGCGCCCAACTGCTGCGCCTGGAACTTCCAGCCCGGCATCCTGCCCACCTTCGTCGAGCTGGGCTCCGACCTCGCGCGCGCCATGGTCAGCCTGATCCACGGTGGCACCGCCAAAGCCACGCCCGACGTGCGCTACATCTGGTCCCACGGCGGTGGCAGCATCTGGGCGCAGCGCTACCTGGTGGGTGAAACCGCCGAATCGCTGGCCCGCCCGGCGCCGCCCGATTCGCGCCTGCACCACTTCCGCCGCTTCTACTACGACACCGCCGCCGCCGCCGACGCGGTGCACATGGGCATCCTGAAACTGGTGGTGCCCAACTCGCAGATCGTGTTCGGCTCCGACTACCCCTGGGGCGACCCGGCGCGCATCGTCGAAGGACTGGAGAAATCCGGGCTCACCCAGGCCGAGCTGCAGGCCATCTACCGCGACAACGCCAAGGCGCTGACGCCACGCTGAGGAACGTTGCCGTGAACACCCACACCCCGGCCGGCCTGCCGGCCAACGACCCGGGTGCGCTGCTGGCCGCCGTGCTGCGTGCCAACGCCACCACCCTCAACCCGCGCCTGCGGCAGGTGATGGACGCGCTGGTGCGCCACGTGCACGCCTTCGCACTGGAGGTGGACCTGACGCCGGCCGAGCTGGACCTGGGGCTGGACTTTCTGGTGCGCATCGGTCAGGCCAGCGGACCGCACAAGAACGAGGGCATCCTGCTGGCCGACATCCTGGGGCTGGCCACGCTGGTGCAGTTGCGCGGCGCGCGCGAGGCGCTGGCGCAGGGCGGCACCGAACCCGCGCTGGTGGGCCCGTTCTGGCGTGCGAAGCAGCCGGTGCGAGCCAGCGGCGACAGCATCGCCGCGCCCGACACGCCCGGCGCGGCGTTGCATGTGCGTGGCCGGGTGTGCTCGCTGGACGGCACGCCGCTGGCTGGCGCGCGTGTGGAAACCTGGCAGGCATCACCCAAAGGCCTTTATGAAAACCAGGACCCCGCCCAGCAGGACATGAACCTGCGCGGCGTGTTCCTGACCGACGCGCAGGGCCGCTTCGATTTCCACAGCGTACGCCCGGCCGGCTACCCCGTGCCGGTGGACGGACCCTGTGGCGAACTGCTGGCAGCACAAGGGCGCGGCGTCATGCGGCCCGCCCACCTGCACTTCATCGTGGTCGCATCTGGCCACAAGGTGCTGGCCACGCAGTTCTTCGACATCGAGGACCCGCATGCACACGAGGACGTGGTGTTCGGCGCCGTGGGTTCGCTGCTGCGCCGCTTCGAGCCCGACGGCCGGGGCGGTTTTGGCCTCGACCTCGACCTGCGCCTCGAACCCGGCGAACCGCACCTACCCCATTGCCCCTTGCCCTGATGACCATGGAACCACAACGACGCTACGCACCGCGCGATCGGCTCGATGGCGAGATCGCTGTCATCACTGGTGGCACCGGCGCCATCGGCGTGGCCACCGCGCGCCGGCTGGCCGCGCTGGGTGCGCGCGTGGTGCTGCTGCAGCGCGGTGCGACCGACAGTGCCACCGACTTGCTCGCAAGCCTGACCGGCACGGGCCATCACACGCTGCAGGCCAGCGTCACCGACAGCGCCAGCCTGCGCGCCGCCGCCGAGACGGTGGAGCACGAGATGGGCCCCGCCTCGCTGCTGGTCAACTGCGCGGGCTTCACCCGGCCCGTGCCGGCGGCCGACCTCGACGGCCTAGACGACGCACTGATCGACAGCATCTTCGCCACCAACTGGCGCGGCACCTTCGCCGCCATCCGCGCGTTCGCGCCGCAAATGAAAGCTGCGGGCGAATCGCTGGTGGTCAACGTCTCGTCCATCGCCGCCTTCACCGGCCTGGGCAGCAACCTGGCCTACGCCGCCGCCAAGGCCGGCACCGACGCGCTGACGCGCGCCCTGGCGAAAACGCTGGCGCCCCACATCCGCTGCCTGGCCGTCTCGCCCGGCGTGGTCGACACGCCCTTCGTGCCCGGGCGCGACGCCACCTTCAACGAACGCGTGGGCGCCTCCATCCCCCTGAAACGCGTGGGCGTGGCCGACGACGTGGCGGCTGCCATCGTCGCCTGCTGCACCACGCTGCGCTACGCCACCGGCAGCGTCATCGTTGCCGATGGCGGAAGGCATCTCGGCTGAACACGCCATGGACACCACCACCATCCTCACCTGTGCCGTCACCGGCAACCTCACGCGGCCCGAGCAGACGCCACACCTGCCCATCACGCCCACGCAGATCAGCGACGCCTGCCTGGAGGCCGCCGAAGCCGGCGCCGCCGCCGTGCACATCCACGTGCGCGACCCCGACACCGGCGCGCCGTCCATGGACGTGGATCTGTACGGCCGCGTGGTCGAGGCGCTGCGCCGCCACCGGCCCGAACTCGTCATCAACCTCACCACCGGCCCGGGCGGCCGCTTCGTGCCGGATGAGGACGAACCCCGCGTGGCTGGCCCCGGCACGTCGCTGCTGCGGCCCGAGCTGCGCGTGGCCCACGTCGCCGCGTTGCGGCCGGATGTCTGTTCGCTCGACCTCAATACCATGAACTCGGGCGAGCAGGTGGTGATGAACACGCCGCGCAACGTGCGCCGCATGGCTGCCGTTATCCGCGAGCACGGCGTGCGGCCCGAGCTGGAATGTTTCGACACCGGCGACCTGGTGCTGGCCCAGGCCCTGATCGAGGACGGCACGCTGCAAGGCCCCGGCCTCTACACCTTCGTGATGGGCGTGCGCTACGCGCTGCCGTTCACACCGGGCGCCATGGCGCTGGCGCAGTCGCTGCTGCCGCACGGTGCCTCGTGGTCCGCTTTCGCCGTGGGGCGCCACGCCTTCCCGGCCGTGGCCCAGGCCCACCTGCTGGGCGGCAACGTCCGCATCGGGCTGGAAGACACCATCTACATCGACAAGGGCGTGCTCGCGCGCAGCAACGCCGACCTGGTGCGCAAGGCGCGCCGCATCGTCGAAGACCTGGGTGGTCAGCTGGCCACCAGCGCCCAGGCCCGCCAGCGCTGGGGCCTGGCCCCGACCAACGCCGCCCGTTGAACCGATTTCTGTTTTTCAAGGACTCCCACCATGACCACCCCCCCCACCGCGCGCGCGCTGCGCGTGACCCAGAAAGCCGCCACGCCCGACGCGCTGCAGCTGTTGCTGCAACCCCAGGACCCACCCGCCGCGCCACCCGGCCACGCCGTGGTCGAGGTGCTGGCCGCCGCCGTCAACCCCAGCGACGTCAAGGCCGCCATGGGCCTGATGCCGCAGGCCATCTGGCCGCGCACGCCGGGCCGCGACTTCGCCGCCCGCGTGGTGGTTGGCCCTGCCGAATGGCTGGGCGCCGAAGTCTGGGGTACCGGCGGCGACCTGGGCATCACCCGCGACGGCAGCCACGCGCGCTACCTCGTGCTGCCGCTGGCCGCGCTGGTGCGCAAGCCGGCCGCCGTGCCGCTGGCTGCGGCCGGCACCGTGGGCGTGCCCTTCATCACCGCCTACGAAGGCCTGCGCCGCGCCGGCCTGCGCGCGGGCCAGACCGTGGTGGTGTTCGGCGCCAACGGCAAGGTCGGCCAGGCCGCCATACAGCTCGCCAGCCGGGCCGGCGCGCGTGTCATCGGCGTCGAGCGTGGCAGCGGCCCTTACCGTGGCCACGCCAGCACCCCGGTGCAGGTGCTGGATGGCGAACGCCCCGACCTCGGCGAAGCCGTGCTGGAAGCGACTGGCGGCGGCGGTGCCGACATCGCCTACAACACCGTGGGTTCGCCGTACTTCGCGGCCGCGCTGCAAGGGCTGGCGGTTGGTGGCACCCAGATTCTCATCTCCACCATCGAACGCAGCGTGCCGTTCGACATCCTCGCGTTCTACCGCCGCAACCTGCAGCTGCTGGGCGTGGACAGCCTCAAGCTCGGCGTGGTCGATTGCGCCAGCATCCTGGACACGCTCGCGCCCGGCTTTGTTGATGGCTCGTTGCGCGCCTTCGACGTCGATGCCGACACGCTGGTGCCGCTGGACGAAGCGGCCGACGCCTACCGCCGCGTCATCTCCGGCTCGTCCGCGCGCGTTGTGCTCGCCCCCTGACCCGGAGGCCACCATGCACTTGGTCCGTCTGGACGACGCCCCGGCCTACGACGCCCCGGGCCACGAGGGATTTGCCATGCGACGTCTGCAGGGTCGTGAGGCCGGACCGGCCGACACCGCCTGGATCGGCCTGTCGGTGGTCGAACCCGGCGGGCGCACCACGCTGAGCGCGTCGGCGCTGGAGAAGTTCTATGTGGTGGTGGAGGGCGAGCTGGAAATCATTGGCGTGCAGCCCGACGGCAGCACCCGCACCGAGACGCTGGGGGTGCTGGACAGCTGCCGCATCGCGCCGGGGGAGTCGCGGGGCCTACTCAACCGGGGGGGGCAGGTGGCCAGGGTGCTGCTGGTGATGGCGGAGCCGCGCTGAGGGTGTTTGTCGACGGATCAATCACCGGGCCGCGCCGTCACACGGTGATCAGATCGGAACCCGTGTGCCCAGTTCGACCACCGCATTGCCCGGCAGACGGAAGAATTCCACCACGCCCCCCGCGTTCTGGTTCATGGTGGCGAACAGTCTCTCGCGCCAGTTCGCCATGCCCTCACCCGGTGACGGCACGATGGTCTCTCGACTGAGGAAGTAGCTGGTTTCAAACAGTGGCACCGCAAGCCCGTACGAGGTGGTTAGCTCCAAGGCTTTGGGTATGTCGGGCGTGTCCATGAAGCCGTAGTTCACCCGTACCTGCCAGAAGCCATGGTCCAGGGCCTGCACGTGCACCCGGCGCTCCACGGGGACCCAGGGTACATCGTGAAATCGCACCGTCAGGATGACATTGCGATCGTGTAGCACCTGGTTGTGCTTGAGGTTGTGCAACAGGGCCTGAGGCACCGTATCAGGATCGGTCACTGCGTACACGGCGGTGCGTTCGGCCCGGTTCATGCCGCGCGGGTCGAGTTGGGCAATGAAGTCCTGCAGGGCCAGACCGTCGCGACGGATGCTGTTCGCCAGCAGCTCTCGCCCGCGTCGCCAGGTGCTCATCAGTATGAACAGCATCAGACCCAGCGTAAGCGGAAACCAGCCACCGTCGAAGAACTTGATGGCGCAGCCGGCTACCAGCAGCACGTCGATGAACAGGAAGAACGTGGTCGCGCCGATCGCCACCGACGACGGCAATCGCCAGCCCTCACGCACCACGAAGTAGGTGAGCATGGTGGTGATCATCATGGTCAGCGTCACCGCAATGCCGTAGGCGCTGGCCAGCGCCGACGAACTCCGGAAGAACAGCACCACCGCCAGCACACCGGCCAGCAGCGCCCAATTGACCCCAGGCATGTAGATCTGCCCCATTTCGCGTGCGCTGGTGTAGCGCACGCGCATGCGTGGCAGGAAACCCAGCTGAATGGCCTGCTTGGTCAGCGAGTAGGCACCGGAGATGACAGCCTGGGAGGCAATGATGGCGGCCAGCGTGGCCAACACCAGCGCGGGCAGCAGCCAGGCTTCGGGGAACAGACGGTAGAAAGGGTTCTGGATCGCCGATGGGTCACCCATCAGCAGTGCACCCTGGCCCAGGTAGTTGAGTGCGAGACCAGGGAGCACCAGGCCGGTCCAGGCCAGCTGGATCGGCTTGCGGCCGAAGTGGCCCATGTCGGCATACAGCGCTTCGGCGCCGGTCAGCGCCAGCACCACGGCGCCCACCGCCGCGAAGACTTGCCAACCCTGGCCGGACAGGAATTCCCAGGCGCGCAGCGGGTTCAGCGCCGCCAGGATGGCGGGCTCCTGCATGGTGTGCCAGGCGCCCACCGTGCCGAGCGCGACGAACCACACCACGATGATCGGCCCGAAGAAGCGGCCCACCACCGCTGTACCGAAGCGTTGCATGAGGAACAGGCCGATCAGAATGGCCACGGTGGCCGGAACCACCCAGGGTTTGAGTGCCGGTGTCAGGACTTCCAGCCCCTCCATGGCGCCCAGCACCGAAATGGCGGGTGTGATGAGGCTGTCTCCGTAGAACAGTGTGGCCCCAAACACACCCAGCAGCAGCAGGGTGCTGCGCAAGGCGGGACGGTTTCCTACCGCGTGAGCGGCGAGTGCGGTCAGCGCCAGCCCACCGCCTTCCCCATGGTTGTCCGCGCGCAGTATGAGGATCACGTACTTGAGCGTGACCACCAGCATCAGCGCCCAGAAGATGGTCGAAATCGCACCGACCAGGTGTGGCGCGTCCAGCGGAACGCCGGTGTGTGGCGCAAAAATCTCCTTGACCGTGTACAGAGGGCTGGTGCCGATGTCGCCGTACACGACGCCAAGAGCGGCCAGAGTCAGGGCGGCAAGGCCCTGATGGCCGCTGGACCGGGGTGCCGCATCGATGGCGGCGGTATCGTGGTTCTGCATGAAAACTCCATGGGTGCACAGAGTCGCCACGATGCCTTTCCTGGCGTCAGGAATGCATAAGCGTTGCACTCATTCGACGCTGTCCGGTTCGGCCAGCCGATAACCCACCCCCGGATCGGTCAGCAGGTGTTGCGGGTCGGCACTGTCGGCTTCCAGCTTGGCGCGCAGCTGGCCCATGTACAGGCGCAGGTAATGGGTCTGCTCGATGTGTTCGACGCCCCACACGTCGGCCAGCAGCTGTCGGTGCGTGACGACCTGGCCGGCCTGTCGCACCAGGCGTGCCAGCAACGCGTACTCGGTCGGCGTGAGGTGCACGTCGACCTCATCCAGCCGCACGCGGCGGGTTTTCAGGTCCACCGTCAATGGACCATGTCGGTAGCGCAGCAACGCCGGTTCGCTGGAGCGTCCGCGGCGGCGCAGAGCCACGCGCATGCGCGCCAGCAGCTCCCCAATACCAAACGGCTTGACCAGGTAGTCGTCGGCACCGCTGTCCAGCAGGTGGATCTTCTGCCCCTCGGCCTCGCGGGCCGAGATCACGATCACGGGCGTGCTGCCACTTCGACGCAGTTCCGCCAGCAGGGTCTCGCCATCACCGTCGGGCAAACCGAGGTCGAGCAGCACCAGGTCGATGGTCTCGCCCGGGGGGCAGTGTTGCAGCTGTGCCCGTGCGTCTGCCAGGCTCGCTGCAGTGCGTACATCGTGCCCTTCGATGGACAGCGCCTCGCGCAGCGAACTGCGAAGCGCCCGGTCGTCTTCCACCAGCAGGACGCGTGGACTCATGGTGGCATCCTTCGCGCTTGTGGCTCCTGCGGTGGAGATTGCCCTTCGCCTTGCAGCGGCAATCGGCATTCGAAGCGGCACCCGCCTTCGGTGCGCGGGCGCAACAGCAGCTCACCCTGGTGGGCGCGGGCGATGGCTCGACACACGGCCAGGCCTACACCGGCGCCCCGGCCGGCCTCTGCATGTGGCTCCGAAAGCCCCGAAAGCCCCATGTCGCCGCGCTGGAACACGTCGAACACCTTCTCCCGCCAGGCCGGCGCAATGCCAGGACCGCGGTCGCTCACGGCCAGCACCAGGTGCTCGCCGTCGCGTGTGGCGTGCAGTTCCACCGGTGCGCCTGCCGGGCTGTACTTGAGGCCGTTGTCCAGCAGGTTGTCCAGCAGCTGCGACACCAGCATCGCGTCGCACCACACCAGCGGCAGGCCAGGCTCCACCCAGGCGTGCACACGCCGGCCTTCCTGCCGACGCCGGGCGCGTCGCAGCACCGCACCCACGATCTCTTCCGCTGACTCCCAGTCGCGACGAAGTGCCACTGTGGGGGCATCCAGTCGTGCCAGCTGCAGGGTGTTGTCGGTCAGTTGTGCCAGCCGTTCGCTTTCTTCCACGATGCCGGCGGCGAGGCGTTGGCGCTGTGCCCCGTCCATGCGATCACCCTGTTCCTGCAGAGCAGAGGCCGAGCCCATGATGGTGGCCAGTGGCGTGCGGTAATCGTGCGAAATCGCGGCCAGCAGGGCGTTGCGCGTGGCCTGCAGCTGGGCCTGCTCGCGTGCCTGCCGCTCCTGCTCGGCCATCAGCGAGCGGTGCAGGGCGCTGCCCATCTGGTCGCACAGCGCCTGCAAGTGGGGACGCAGCTCATCTCTCTGGGGGTGGTGGACCAGGCCAGTGACCAGCGCCGCACCCAACGTGACACCCCGGCCGCGCAGCGGCAGATAGGCGTCGGGCAGCTCGTCATAGCGGCCGCTGCCTGCGCCCATGGGTCGACCGTCATGCACGCACAGGGCCAGGCCGGCGTGTTGTTCGTCACTCGGTTCACCCACCTGAAGGGTGGAGGCGTTGTTGGGCTGGTCACCCAGCGCCCGCAGCACCGAGACCGCCACGGCGTATCCGGTGGCCTCCTCCAAGGCCGCGCGCAGCGCAGCGGCGTGGGCGGCCGGATCGCTGGCATCGCGCAGGGTGTCTCCCCACTGGCGCAACCGGGCCTCGCGTTGTGCCAGGGTCTGGGCGGTCTCGACCAGGCGACGCTGGCGGATCACCAGGCCCGCGATGATCCAGTTCACCAGCAGCAACGCGAGCAGCAACAGTGCGTTCTGATGCAGTTCGACAGTGAAGGTGAACTTCGGCGGGACGAGGAGCCAGTTGAAGGCCAGCACAGCCACGGCACCGACCACCATGTTGGACCAGCCAGGCAACCAGAGGGCGGACAGGGCCGAGGCCAGCACCAGCAGCATGGCCAGATTGGCCAGGTCCAGCCGGCCTTCCAGCCCGATCATTGCAGCCCAGGCGATGGTCCAGGCCAGCAGAGCGAGGATGGTGCGCGAACGGGTGTTGGTGTCCATGGCGGGAGCGTAACGCCGCCAGTATCAGGAAATTGTATGGAAGTGGGCAGTGGCTCGCCACAGAGCCGTCTCAACGTGGCAATGCGCCCCTTTCGGGGTGGGCCCGCGCTTCAGCCCAGCGCCACCCGCATCTGGTCAATCACCGCCTTGTAATCCGGCTTGCCAAAGATTGCGCTGCCGGCCACAAACGTATCGGCCCCCGCATCCGCCACGCGGCGGATGTTGTCGGGCTTGATGCCGCCGTCCACTTCCAGGCGGATGTCCTTGCCGCTGGCCTCGATGCGCTTGCGGGCCTGTTCCACCTTGCGCAGCGCCGAGTCGATGAAGCTTTGCCCGCCGAAGCCAGGGTTCACGCTCATGATGAGGATGAGGTCGATGTCGTCGATCACCCAGTCCAGCACGTCCAGCGGTGCGGCGGGGTTGAAGGTGAGGCCGGCCTTGACGCCTTTGGCCTTGATGGCCTGCACGCTGCGGTGCACGTGGGTGCTGGCGTCGGGGTGGAAGCTGA
>VFQP010003306.1_pt1 | contig 16544 bp, 19 predicted proteins | sample 3512351 | NCBI WGS metagenome assembly VFQP01 (sample SAMN10412372, study PRJNA504923) | tailings metagenome | isolation source: Relicate 1 Philex TSF1 revegetated site | place: Philippines: Tuba, Benguet | collected 2017-08-29
CCTTCAGTCCGATCGCGAGCAGCAGGAAGATCGACAGATACGTCTGGATCTGCGGAGGAATGGTCAGGTCGCTGCGGATCGCGCGGGCCAGGATGCCGAGTGCGAACGCCAGCACGACGGGCGAGGCGAGATTGGTGGTGAGCAGGTCCACGCGATCAGCGCCCGTCGAGCGAAGGCGGTGCCGCGACGCACTTGAGCTCGATCGCGATCGGCGTCGGCAGGGCATCGATACCGAGCGTCGTGCGGCAGGGCGCCGTGGCCGGGTCGGGAAAGTATTCGGCCCAGACCGCGTTGTAGCCGGCGAAATCCTCCGCCATGTCGGTGAGGTAGACGGTCACGTCGACCAGATCCTCCCAGCGCGCGCCGCTGGCCTCGAGCACGGCGCGCACGTTGGCGAAGACCGCATGGGTCTGCGCGGTGATGTCGTGGCCGACCAGGCGGCCGGCGTCATCGAACACGTTGCCGGGCACGGCGTCGGTGGCCGGCTCGCGCGGGCCGATGCCCGACAGGAACAGCAGGCCACCGGCCCGGCGCGCATGCGGATACCGGCCGACCGGGCGCGGCGCAGCGTCGGCCCACACCCCTTCAGCCATCGCGGCGTCCCTGGGCCGCCACGCGCGCGATGTCGGCCACTGCGCGCTCGTAGGCGGGTCCGATGTCCTCGTACTTCGCCACGTCCATGCCCAGTTCGCGGACCTGGCCGTCGCCGAGCGCGTAGACCCAGCCATGGACGGCGAGCGGCTGGCCGCGTGACCAGGCGTCGCGGACCACCGTGGTCTTGCAGATGTTGAGCGCCTGCTCGACGGCATTGAGTTCGCACAGCCGGGCATGACGCAGCGCCGTGTCCTCGATCGACGCCAGCAGCGGGGCGTGCTTGTAGGCGATGTCGCCCACGTGGCGCAGCCAGTTGTCGACCAGGCCCACGCGCGCGCCGGTCATCGCGGCGTGCACGCCGCCGCAGCCGTAGTGGCCCACCAGCAGGATGTGTTCGACCTTGAGCACGTCGACGGCGAACTGGATCACCGACAGCGCGTTCAGATCGCCATGCGAGAGCACGTTGGCGATGTTCCGGTGCACGAAGACTTCGCCCGGGTCCAGCCCGAGGATCTGGTTGGCCGGCACACGCGAGTCGGAACAGCCCAGCCACAGGTACTTCGGCGTCTGCTGGTTCTCGAGCCGGTGGAAGAACTCCGGGTCGTCGCGGCGTACGCGCTCGGCCCAGTCACGGTTGCGTTGCAGCAGGGATTCGATGTCGGTCATGGCGTGATTATCCCAGAGACAGGCCGATGTTCTTCGGCTCGGTGAAGAAACGCATCGCCTCCAGGCCGCCCTCGCGACCCAGGCCGGACTGCCCGGTGCCGCCGAACGGCGTGCGCAGGTCGCGCATCATCCAGGTGTTGATCCAGACCATGCCCACCCGCAGCCGGGCGCCGAGGCGGTGGGCGCGGGCGAGATCGCGTGTCCACACCGAGGCCGCGAGGCCGTAGTCGCCGGCGTTGGCCAGGGCCAATGCCTCGTCCTCGCCGTCGAAGGTCTGGAGGGTGACCACGGGGCCGAAGATCTCCTCGCGATTGGTGACGCTGTCCGGTCCGAGGCCCTCGATCACGGTGGGCGCCACGAACCAGCCGGGGCGGTCGAGCGCATGGCCGCCGCACAGCACGCGACCGCCTTCGTCGCGCGCGCGCTGCAGCGCGGCCAGAACGCGGTCGAAATGCGCCCGCGAGACCAGCGGCCCCATGCGCGCATCGGGGTCCATCGGGTCACCCACGCGCAGCGCCAGCGCCTCGGCCACGAAGCGCTCGCGGAACGCGTGCACGATCGAACGCTCGACCAGCAGCCGCGAGCCGCACAGGCAGATCTGCCCGCTGTTCTGGAATGCCGAGCGCAGCAGCGTGTCGATGTGCGCCTCCCAGTCGCTGTCGGCGAACACCAGCGTGGCGTTCTTGCCGCCGAGTTCCAGCGAGACCTTCTTCAGCAGGGCGCCGGCACGTGCGCCGAGGCGCCGGCCCACCGCGGTGCTGCCGGTGAACGACACCGCGCGTACGCGCGGATCATCGACCAGGGGCTCGCCCACCTCGGGCCCGGTGCCGTGCACGATGTTGAGCACGCCGGGCGGCAGGCCGATTTCACCGGACAGCTCACCCAGCAGGGTGGCGCTGTGCGGCGTGATTTCCGACGGTTTCGCCACGACCGCGTTGCCCGCCGCCAGCGCCGGGGCGATCTTCCACGTCAGCAGGTACAGCGGCAGGTTCCACGGCGAAATCGTCGCCGCCACGCCGAGCGGCGATCGCAGGGTGTAGTTCAGGCCGGCCTCGCCGTGGTGCGACTCGCTGGCGAACTGGGTGGCGGCGTGGGCGAAGAAGCGCAGGTTGGCGACCGCGCGGGGAAGCTCGATATCGCGCACCAGCGCGAACGGCTTGCCCGCGTCGCGGGATTCGGCGTGCGCGAAATCGTCGCGGCGATTCTCGAGCGCCATCGCCAGCCGCTCCAGCCAGCGCGCACGTTCGCTGTTGGGCAGCGCCGCCCAGCCCGGGGCGGCGCGGGTGGCCGCATCGACGGCATCGGCGACATCCTCCGCCGTGCCCGCGGCGACTTCGGCGAACGCGACGCCGGTGGCCGGATCGTCGACCGGGCGCCAGCGATCCGCGTGCGGCGCACGTGTGGCGCCATCGATCCAATGGGTCAGCCGTTGCATCCAATGGGTCAGCCGTTGCATGACGCCAGCTTACTGGAGCCTCTCCCCGGCTCCGACACGCGGTGTCGACATCCGGCCAAAGCGCGCGGCGGGGCGCTCAGTGCTGGCAGCCGGCGCACCAGTACAGGCGCCGGCCGGCGAGGCGGCTTTCGGTGATCGTGCCGTCGCCGCGCGGGCAGGGCGCGCCGGCGCGCTCGAAGACCTGGAATCCGAACCGTGCCCGCGTCGTCGCGAGGTAGTCCTTGCCGGGCGGCAGGACCTCGTCGTGCTTGCTGCGATAGGCACGCCGCGGGACGTCGAGCAGCGCATTCGCGAGCCGACGCCGTTCGCCGACCGTGAGGTCCTGCAGGATGCGGTGCGGCGACAGACGCGCCTGGAACAGCACCTCCGAACGTAGGTAATTGCCCATGCCGGCGGCGAAGCCCTGATCGAGCAGGAGGACCGCGAGCGTGCGCTTGTCGAACCGCGGGGTGCGCATGTGCGCCAGCAGGCCCCTGGCGTCGACCGCCGGATCGAGCACGTCCGGGTCCAGCCTGGCCAGATAGGGATGCCGGTCGAGCGCGTCGGTCTCCCACAAGGCGATCGACGGCGCCGCATACAGCGCCGCGACGCCGCGCACCGTCGCCAGCACCAGCCGCGGCGGCGCGCCGTCGGGCAGGGCGTCGCGATCATCGACGAAGCGCCAGAAACCGAACAGATGGCTGTGCGTGTAGAGCGTCCAACCGCCCTCGACCGCCGTGAGCAGGGCCTTGCCGCGCGCCTCCACGGCCAGCACCCGTTTGCCTTCCAGTACCGCGCGCCGGCGCTGGAGTTTCGGGTCGATGAAGCGCACGACGCCCAGCGTCTCGTCGACCAGCAGCATCGACAGGCGATCGGCGAGTGCGTGGGTTTCCGGGCCTTCGGGCATGCCGCATCGAAGCAGCGGCGGTGTCGCGACGCCGTGACTAGATCGAAGCCATCCGGCCGCCGTCGACGGGCAGGCTGACACCGTTGATGTACGCAGCCGCCGGCGCACACAGAAACGCGATGGCCGCTGCGGTCTCGGCAGCGTCCGCAAAGCGGCCGGCCGGCACGGTGGCCTGCATCGCGGCGATCACCGCCTCGGCCGATTCGCCCGTGCGCGCCACGCGCTCGGACACGATCGCGTCGATGCGCCCGGTGCGGGTGTAGCCCGGAAGCACGTTGTTGACCGTGATGCCGTGCGACGCGAGTTCGCGCGACAGGGTCTTGGCCCAGCCCGCGACGGCGCCGCGCACGGTGTTGGACACGCCGAGATTGGCGATCGGCTCGCGCACCGAGGTGGAGACCACGTTGACGATGCGGCCCCACCGCGCCGCGCGCATCGCCGGGAGCACGGTCTGCACCAGCACCTGGCCGCCGATCAGGTGCCGGCGGAACGCGGACTCGAACGCCTCCGGGGCCGCCGCGTGCGCGGCGCCGCCGGGCGGTCCGCCGGTGTTGTTGACGAGGATCTGCACCGGATGCGCGGCGACGTGCGTCTCGACGGCGGCCCGCAGCGCATCGGTGTCATCCATGTCGACGACGAGCGCGTGGTGGGTCCGGCCGCGCTCGGCGGGAAGCGCATCGCGCACCTGCGCAAGTGCATCGGCCCGGCGCGCGAGCACGGTGACCTCGGCCCCGAGCAGGGCGAGTTCGTGCGCGGTCGCGCGGCCGATGCCGTCGGAACCGCCGCAGACCAGAGCGTGGCGGCCGGTGAGATCGAGGTCCATGGCTCAGGGCTCCCGTGGGTGGAGGGCGCTCGGCCCGTCGCGCATCAACGCGGCGATCGCGTGCGCGTCGTCGTCCGCGCGCGCCTCGAGGGCGTTCACGACGGCCGCGCGGTTCGCCTCGGGATGGTTCTGGCTGAGCTTGCAGGTCAGTTCGGCGGCATGCACGCGGAAGCGGAAGCCGACGATGCCGCGCAGCTGCGTGCGCTCGCGCGGATCCGCGTGATCGTAGCGCCAGTCGCCGCCGACCCCGGCCTCGAAGCGCTCGGCCGTGCGCGCGACGAGGTCGCCCAGCGCGGCCTCGTCGTCGACACGCTCGAGGCGTCCGCGCAGGTGGGCCACGACGTAGTTCCAGGTCGGCACGCGTGCGCGCTCGGCTTTGTCCGGATACCAGCTCGCCGACACGTAGGCGCGCGGGCCGTGCACGAGGATCAGCGCCTCGTCACCGTCGTGGGCCTGGGGATTGGCGCGCCCCCAATGGCCTTCGAGCAGCAGATCTCCCGCCTCGCGACGCGCGAGCACCGGCACATGGCTGGCATCCGGTGCGCCGTCGCGCACCGTGATCACGGTGACGAACGGGTGCGCGTCCAGCAGCGCGTCGAGGCGTGCCGGGTCCGGGTCGACGAAGGCGCGGGGCGTCGCCATCGCACTCAGGCGCGCGCGCCGAGCGCCTGCACCATGCGTTCGCGCAGCCGCGCGTCGTCCTCGGCCCGGGGCGGCGCGATCTCGCCGAGCGAGAAGCCGCGCGCCCGTGCATCCTCCTCGTCGAGGCCGTCGAAGGCGACGAACTCCGCGTCCATCAGCATCGCACGGGCGGTGTCCTCGCTGTCGTAGGGCAGGGTGTTGCCGTCGCTGTCGAAGACTTCGGCGGTGCCGGCGTCGAGCACGCGCAGGCGCGCCCAGATCACGGTGCGGCCGAGACTCGCCAGCCACCATTCGTCGCGTGTCATGCAGGAGCTCCTCGTATCAGGGGGCGATCGACCACAGCCACAGCACGGCCGACGCCGCCAGCGCACCGAGGATCACCATCAGCGAAATGCGGGCCGGCGTCGCCAGCCCGGTGAACTGCCGGTCCGGCACTTCGTAATACCGGCCCGCGAGCAGCCACGCCAGGGCGGCCGGACTCATGAAGGCGTTCGCCCCCAGCCGCGCGCGCACCGGCGGATGCCGGTCGCGCAGGTGCACCAGCGACAACGGCCAGAAGATCACGAAGGCGGTGAACCCGCCGATCGCGACGCCGAAGAAGCACAGGGCGAGAAAGAGGGTCAATGGAGAGCCGTGATTGGGGATTGGTGATTGGTGATTCGAACAAGCAAGTCACACCTACTGCGCCACTGTCCTCGCTGACATCGGGGATCCGCTCTTCCGAATCACGAATCCCGAATCACCAATGACGGCCCTTCAGTACTCCGCCTGCCCCGGCGCGCGCGGGTACGGAATCGCGTCGCGGATATTGGACAGGCCGCAGACGTAGACGATCAGGCGTTCGAAACCGAGACCGAAGCCGGCATGCGGCACGGTGCCGTACCTGCGGAAGTCGCGGTACCAGCCGTAGTGCTCGCGGTCGAGCCCGAACTGGTCCATGCGCGCATCGAGCACGTCGAGACGTTCCTCGCGCTGCGCGCCGCCGATGATCTCGCCGATGCCCGGGGCCAGCACGTCCATCGCCGCGACGGTCCGGCCGTCGTCGTTGAGGCGCATGTAGAACGCCTTGATGTGCTCGGGATAGTTGGTCACCACGACCGGGCGGCCGACGTGCTGCTCGGTCAGCCAGCGCTCGTGCTCGGTCTGCAGGTCCAGGCCCCATTCGACCGGGAACTCGAACCTGTGGCCGGACTTCTGCAGCAGCGACACCGCCTCGGTGTATTCGATGCGCTCGAACGGTGCGTTGATGAAGCCTTCCAGGCGCGTGATCGCGTCCTTCTGCACGCGCTCGGCAATGAACGCCATGTCGTCGGCGCGCTCGTCGAGCACCGCGCGGAACAGGTACTTGAGGAATTCCTCCGAGATGCGCGCGTTCTCGGCCAGATCGGCGAACGCGATCTCCGGCTCGATCATCCAGAACTCGGCCAGATGGCGCGTGGTGTGGCTGTTCTCGGCGCGGAAGGTCGGGCCGAAGGTGTAGACCTTGCTCATGGCCAGGCAGAACGCCTCGACGTTGAGCTGGCCGGACACGGTGAGGAACGCTTCCTTGCCGAAGAAATCGCGGGAGAAATCGACCTTGCCCTCGCGCATCGGCAGATTCGCCAGGTCCAGCGTCGAGATGCGGAACATCTGGCCCGCGCCCTCGGCGTCGGACGTGGTCACGATCGGCGTGTTGATCCAGTAGTAGCCGTTCTCGTGGAAATAACGGTGCGCGGCCTGCGCCAGGCAGTGGCGGATGCGCGTGACCGCGCCGAACAGGTTGGTGCGCGGACGCAGGTGCGCGACCTCGCGCAGGAACTCGAGCGAGTGCGCCTTGGGCTGGATCGGATAGGTCTCCGGGTCCTCGACCCAGCCCACGACCTCGAGCGACGCGGCCTGGATCTCGAAGCTCTGGCCCTGGCCCTGCGACTTCACCAGGGTGCCGGTGGCGATCACCGAGCAGCCCGCGGTCAGCCGCTTCACTTCGGATTCGTAGTTGGCCAGTGCATCGGGCACCACCACCTGGATCGGCGCGAAGCACGACCCGTCGCTGACGTTGACGAAGCTCAGGCCGGCCTTGGAATCGCGCCGGGTGCGGACCCAGCCACGCACGGTGACGTCACCGCCTTCGGGAATGTGGCCGGCAAGGGCCTGCTGGACGCTGGTCGTGGTCATGCCTTGAATCCCGGAAATCCGGACCGATGATGGGCCGCACAGTCTAACCGCGCCGCCGCGCGCTGGAAGGGCGGACCCCGCGCTCAGCTGGCGCTGTCGAACCCAGGAGTACACTGCATCCCATGGCCATCGCACTTGCTCCCGCTGCCCTCGAACGCGCCCGCCGGTTCCTCGCCTCCAGCCCGGAGGCACTGGGCCTGCGCTTCGGCGTCACCCGGACCGGATGCTCCGGCTGGGGCTACGTGGTGGATCTGGCACATGACGAGCAGCCGGGCGACGTGGTGAGCGAGCAGGACGGCGTGCGCATCTACGTCGATGCGCAGAGCCTGCCGATGGTCGACGGCACCGAGATCGACTTCGCGCAGAAGGGACTGAACCAGGAGTTCGTGTTCCGCAATCCGAATGCGGCGGCCGAGTGCGGCTGCGGCGAGAGCTTCACCACGGACGCCGCCAAGGCGCTCTGATTCACCGGATGCGCCGTGACCGGCGCGCACCGCGGCCGGATCAGCGGCCGCGTCGGAACTCGCTGCGCAGCACGAAGCCTGCGGCCAGCAGCGCGAGCACTGCCATGCCGAACCAGGTCAGCGCATAGCTGAGATGGTTGTCCGGGAAGCGGATCACGGTCAGACCCGGCACCGGCCAGTTGCCGGTGTCGATCCGGTCCTGGGCGTCGACGAAGAACGGCGCAACCGGTTGCGGCACGCTGCGCGCGGCCGACATCTCGGCGGGAACCCGCAGATACCAGCGGTCTTCGTCCGGCACGTTGTCGCGCAGGAACAGGTGCGCGCGATCCGGCTGCCGCAACAGGCCGGTCACCGAGATGACGTCGTCTTCCGAGACCCGCGCGCGCGTATCCGCACGGCGGTGCGCGTTGTCGACGTAGCCGCGGTTGATCCACACCGTGCCGTCGCCGGTGACCAGCGGGGTCATGATCCAGTAGCCCGGACCGAGTTCGGTCGAGGCATAGACCGCCACTTCCTGGCTGTGCAGGAAGCGCCCGCGCAGCTGCACACGGCGGTACTCGTCCTCCGCCGCATCGAAGCCGTTCCAGGCCGACGCGGCGGGCGGAGCCACCGGGTCGGCGTGCACGCGTGCATCGACGCGTGCGATCAGATCGCGCTTCCAGCCCAGGCGGTCCACCTGCCATACGCCGAGGGCGACGAAGCCCGCGGCCGCGACCAGCAGGAACGCCAGCAGCGCCCAGCGGAACAGCGGGCGCCGCGGGCGGGCGGGGGCGTGGTTCTCCACCACGGCAGGCCGCGCGTCAGGGGGCGACGCGCATCTGCTCCGGCGACATCGGCATCATATTGGTGTTGAGGTGATGCATGACCCACAACGAGCCGGCGAGCGCGATGACGATGATGATCCCGGTGAACAGCAGCGACGAGAGGATCCAGCCGCCTTCGGATTTACGGTTCATGTGCAGGAAGTAGACCATGTGGACCACGATCTGCACGGCGCCGAAGAGCATGATCAGCGCGACCGTCCAGGTGCGGCTCTCCAGCACCTCGCCCATGACCAGCCAGAACGGAATCACGGTGAGGATCACCGACAGCACGAAGCCGGTCACGTAATCGCGCAGGCTGCCGTGGCTGTGGCCGTCGTGCGCCGGCTCGTGGGCGTGGTCGTTGGCGCGCGCGGCGGCGGTTTGGTTGGTGGTGGTGTGGCTCATCCCACGACTCCCATCAGATAGACATACGAGAACACGCCGATCCAGATCACATCCAGGAAGTGCCAGAACATCGACAGGCACATCAGGCGGCGGCGGTTGGCTTCGATGAGGCCGTGCTTCCTGAGCTGCACGACCAGCGTCACCAGCCAGATCAGGCCGAAGGTCACGTGCAGGCCGTGGGTGCCGACCAGGGTGAAGAACGACGACAGGAACGCGCTGCGCTGCGGCGTCGCCTCAAGATGCACGAGGTGCTGGAACTCGTAGATCTCGATGCCCAGGAACGCCAGGCCGAACAGGCCGGTCACCAGCAACCAGCCGATCGTCCGGTTGATGTTGTTCTTGTACGAGTTGAGCATCGCGAAGCCGTAGGTGATCGACGAGAACAGCAGCATGAACGTCGCGATCAGGATCAGCTTCAGGTCGAACAGGTCGGCCGGCGAGGGGCCGGCCGCGTAGTTGCGGCCGAGCACGGCGTGGACGGCGAACAGGATCGCGAAGATGAGGCAGTCGCTCATCAGGTAGATCCAGAACCCGAGATTGGTTCCGGTTTCAGGATGATGCGCATGCCCGTCGTCGTGCGCGTGCGGGTCGTCGATGACGTGATACACGCGCTCGGCGGAGTCGGTGGTGGAAATCGTCTGTGCCATGTTCAGAGTGCCTGCTGCGCCAGCTGACGCGTGCGTTCGTCCTCGGTCGCGATCACGTCCTCGGCCGGAATGTAGTAGTCGCGGTCGTAGTTGAAGGTGTGCCAGATCGTCGCGACGATCAGCGCCACCAGCGACGCGCCCGCCATCCACCAGATGTGCCAGACCAGCGCGAAGCCGAGGGCCACGCTGATCGCCGACAGCACCACACCGGCGCCGGTGTTCTTGGGCATGTGGATCGGCACGAAGCCGCTGGTCGGGCGCTGGTAGCCGTGCCGCTTCATGTCCGACCACGCGTCGATCTCATGGACCACCGGGGTGAACGCGAAGTTGTAGGCCGGCGGCGGCGACGAGGTGGCCCACTCCAGGGTGCGGCCGTTCCACGGATCGCCGGTGACGTCGCGCAGCTTCTTGCGGTTGCGCACGGCCACCACGATCGACAGCAGGAACGCCGCGATGCCCATCGCGATCAGCGCCACGCCCACGGCCGGGATGATGAACAGCACCGACAGGGAAGTGTCCTCGAACTGGCTCAGGCGGCGGGTGACGCCCATCAGACCGAGGATGTAGAGCGGGGTGAACGCGATCCAGAAGCCGATCAGCCAGCACCAGAACGACACCTTGCCCCAGAACTCGTCGAGCTTGAAGCCGAAGGCCTTGGGGAACCAGTAGACCATGCCGGCGAACAGGCCGAAGACCACGCCGCCGATGATCACGTTGTGGAAGTGCGCGACCAGGAACAGGCTGTTGTGCAGCACGAAGTCCGCCGGCGGCACCGCGAGCAGCACGCCGGTCATGCCACCGATGACGAAGGTGAACATGAAGCCGACCGTCCACAGCATCGGCACGTCGAAGCGGATGCGTCCCTTGTACATGGTGAACAGCCAGTTGAAGATCTTCGCGCCCGTCGGGATCGAGATGATCATCGTCGTGATGCCGAAGAACGCGTTGACGCTGGCGCCCGAGCCCATCGTGAAGAAGTGGTGCAGCCACACCAGGTACGAGAGGATCGTGATCACCGCGGTGGCGTAGACCATCGACGTGTAGCCGAACAGCCGCTTGCCGCAGTACGTCGCCACGACTTCGGAGAAGATGCCGAATGCGGGCAGGATCAGGATGTAGACCTCCGGGTGGCCCCAGATCCAGATCAGGTTCACGTACATCATCGGGCTGCCGCCGAGATCGTTCGTGAAGAAATTCGTGCCCACGTAGCGGTCCATCGTCAGCAGCGCCAGCGTTGCCGTGAGGATGGGGAACGAGGCGACGATCAGGATGTTGGTGCAGAGCGAGGTCCAGGTGAAGATCGGCATGCGCATCAGCTTCATGCCCGGCGCACGCATCTTGACGATGGTGACGATCAGGTTGATGCCCGACAGCGTGGTGCCGACGCCCGCGACCTGCAGGCCCCACAGGTAATAGTCCATGCCGGTGCCTGGACTGTAGTCGGCGCCCGACAACGGGGGATACGCCAGCCAGCCGGTACGCGCGAACTCGCCGACGAACAGCGAGATCATGATCAGCGTCGCGCCCGCGGCGGTCATCCAGAAGCTGAAGTTGTTGAGGAACGGGAACGAGACGTCACGCGCGCCGATCTGCAGCGGCACGATGTAGTTCATCAGCCCCGTCACCAGCGGCATGGCCACGAAGAAGATCATGATCACGCCGTGGGCCGTGAAGATCTGGTCGTAGTGGTGCGGCGGCAGGAAGCCCTCGCTGCCGCTGGCGGCCATGGCCTGGTGCGCGCGCATCATCACCGCGTCGGCGAAGCCGCGCAGCAGCATCACCAGACCGAGGATGCAGTACATGATCCCGATCTTCTTGTGGTCGATGCTGGTGAACCATTCCTTCCACAGGTAGCCCCACAGGCGGTACTTGGTGATCAGCAGCAGCATCGCGATGCCGCCGAGCACCGTGCCGATGAAGGTCACGAGGATGATCGGGTCGTGGAGGATGGCCAGCGCGTCGAGCGAGAGTCGCCCGAATACCGGTGAGTGGATCTGGTCCTGGGGTGCGGACATGGGGTTCCTGCCTGGTACTTGTGTCGTGAAGTGCGGAGGGGCGGGTCAGCGCCGCTCCGCCTCGGCGTCGGCGTCGGCCTTGCCCGGCGCGCCCTGGGAGCCGGACGTCTGGGACGGGCGCATCGGCTCGGTGCCTTCGTCGATGTCGAGCTCTTCGGTCGGCTGCGGGATCGTGTCCTCCGGCGAGACCGGACGCGGCTCGAAGCCCTGCGGCTCGGTGTCGCGTGCGTCACGGCCCGCCTCGGGGAACGTCGCGCCCGGCGCTTCGGACGGCTGGTTCGCACGGCGGTTGTCGTAGCGCAGGCGCGCATAGTTCTCGGTGCTGTCGACGCCACCGCCGCCGAGGCTGTCGATATGCGCCATCTCGTGCACGCACATCGTGCCCGGGGCGACGCACATGTTGAGGATGGCCTCGTACAGCGCCGGATCGACGTCCGAGAAGTAGCGGGCCGGCTCGCGCTCGGAGGGCTTCTCGAGTTCGAGGTACTCGTCGCGGCCGAAGGCCACGCCCTCGGCGCGGACCTTCTCCACCCAGGCGTCGAACCCGTCCTGGCTCATGCCGTGGAAGTCGAAGCGCATGTGCGAGAAGCCGTCGCCGCTGTAGTTGCCGGAAAAGCCCTTGTAGACGCCTTCCTGGTTGATGACCGCGTGCAGCTTGGTCTCCATGCCCGTCATGGCGTAGATCTGGCCGGCCAGCGCGGGAATGAAGAACGAGTTCATCATCGACGAGGACGTGATCTTGAACTGGATCGGCACGTTGACCGGGGCGGCGAGCTCGTTGACCGTCGCGATGCCCTGCTCGGGGTAGAGGAACAGCCACTTCCAGTCCAGCGCGACCACCTCGACCACCAGCGGCTCGACGCCTTCCGGAATCGGGGTGTTGGCATCGATACGGTCCAGCGGCCGGTACGGATCCAGCTTGTGGGTCGCGATCCAGGTCACCGTACCGAGCACCAGGATGATCGCCAGCGGCGCCGACCAGATGATCAGCTCCAGACGCGTGGAGTGATGCCAGTCGGGCGCGTACTCGGCCTCGGTGTTCGACGCGCGGTACTTCCAGGCGAAGAAGAACGTCAGGAAGATCACCGGGACGATGATCAGCAGCATCAGGACCGTGGACAGCACGATCAGGTCGCGCTGCTGGATCGCAATGTCGCCGGCGGGGCGCATGACGGTCCATTCGCATCCCGACAGCAGGACGGCGGCCGACAGCAGCGCGAGGGCTCGTAGTGTGGATTTCATTGGGTGATCGACGACAAGGGGGAAGGGCAGACGAGTTGACGACGGCGCCACGGCGCCGGAGCTAGTGTGGAGGGAACCGGATCGACCGTGCGGCTGTGCGTCTTGCTCGGCGGGGTCGTTTCGGGTTCACAATGCAACGCGGGGCCTATTATCCCCCATAAACCGACCGGAGAGAGAGCGCGCGTATGAGCCGAGCCGAAGAGCAAGCCACCACCGGGCTGGATGACGCGCCCGAGACCCGCGACGAGATCGAGGTCTCCCCGGGCAAGATCGCGTTCCCCGTGGTCATGGGCCGGACGTCGGAATTCTTCGACTTCTTCGTCTACGGCATCGCCTCGGTGCTGGTGTTCCCGTACCTGTTCTTCGCCGACAGCGACCCCGTCCAGGCGACCCTCAAGTCGTTCGCGATCTTCTCGCTCGCCTTCATCGCCCGTCCGATCGGCTCGCTGGTCTTCATGGCGATCGACCGCAACTTCGGCCGCGCGACCAAGCTCACCGCCGCCCTGTTCCTGCTGTGCGGCTCGACGATGGCGATCGCCTTCCTGCCCAGCTACGCCCAGGCCGGCATGCTGGCGCCGGTGCTGCTGGCGGTCTTCCGCTTCGGCCAGGGCCTGGGCTGGGGCGGCGCCTGGGACGGCCTGCCGTCGCTGCTGTCGCTCAGCGCGCCGCAGGAGCGTCGCGGCTGGTACGCCATGGTGCCGCAGCTCGGCGCCGCGATCGGCTTCGCGCTGGCGTGCGGTTTCTTCTTCGTCTTCGTGCGGGCGCTGAGCCCGGAGGACTTCATGGCCTGGGGCTGGCGCTTCCCGTTCTTCGTCGCGCTCGCCTTGAACGTGGTCGCGCTGTTCGCACGCCTGCGCCTGGTGATCACGCCCGAGTTCGTGCAGCTGTTCAAGGAGCGCGAGCTCCAGCCGCGCCGCGTGTTCGAGACGATCCGCACGCATCCCCGCCAGGTGTTCCTCGGGGCGCTGATCCCGCTGGCGACCTACGCCATGTTCCACCTGGTCACGATCTTCCCGCTGAGCTGGGCGACGCTGTTCACCGACCACAACGCCGCGGACTTCCTCGGCAGCCTGTTCCTGGGCGCGATCGTCGGCGGTCTGGGCATCATGGCATCGGGCCTGCTGGCCGACCGGCTCGGGCGTCGCGGCCAGCTGGCCATCGCGGCCGTGCTGATCGCGCTCTTCAGCTTCGCCGCCGCGCCGCTGCTCGGGTCCGACACGACGGCCGGTCGCACGACCTACGTCGTCGTCGGCTTCGCGCTGCTCGGCTTGTCGCTGGGGCAGGCCAGCAACGCGATCGCCTCGCGCTTCGAGAGCATCTACCGCTACACCGGCGCGGCGGTCACCTCGGACATCGCCTGGCTGCTGGGCGCGGGCTTCGCCCCGCTGGTGGCCCTGTGGCTGTGCAGCGAATTCGGCCTGGCCTACGTCGGCTATTACCTGCTGTCCGGCGCGGTCGTGACGCTCGCGGCGCTCGGCTTCAGCCGCACGCTGGAAACCGTCCGCTGAGCGGACGCCACGCCGCGCCGTCCCGATGGGGCGTGCGTGGCGTGGCAGGATGAAAGCGGCGGTCGGCACGTCGGGTCTTCGTTGCGCCGCGCTCGGGCGGCGGATGGACGGGGCAGGCGGTGAGCGCCGGGAGGCCGGTCGGCGCGGAGGGGCGCCCTGCGCAGCAGGTGTCCCGGCCCGGCGCCGATTTCATCACGGCGTGGCGCGGGCCGCGCTGTGACCGAATGTCGCACCCGTCCGCCGCACTTGCCGCGGCGCGGGCGTTCTGTGAGAATGCCCGGCTCCCTGCGCCCAGGCGTCGAGGGAGCCCCTTGCCCCACCACGCGATCGCGACGGGGGGCTATCCGGACCGTCGCCGGCAGGCGCGGTCGATATCCGAAAGGAAACCACAATGCGTCATTACGAAGTTGTGTTCCTGGTCCACCCGGACCAGAGCGAGCAGGTCCCGGCGATGATCGAGCGCTACAAGTCGATGATCGAGGGCGCCGAAGGCACCATCCATCGTCTCGAGGACTGGGGTCGCCGCCAGCTGGCCTACCCGATCAACAATCTGGTCAAGGCCCACTACGTGCTGTTCAACATCGAAGTCGGCCAGGCCGGCCTCGACGAGCTCGTCGAAGCGTTCCGCTTCAACGACGCGGTGCTGCGTCACCTGGTGGTCCGCCGCGACGAGGCCGACACCGAGCAGTCGCTGATCATGAAGAACAAGGACGACAAGGGCGACAAGCCCGAGCGTAGCGACCGTCGTCGCCGCGACGACGAAGGCGAGAGCACCGGCGGTGACGCCGAGGGCGCCGCCGACAAGTCCGATTCCGCCGAAGCCGCCTGAGGATCACGCCCATGTCCAAGTTCTTCCGCCGCCGCAAGTTCTGCAAGTTCACCGCCGAGGGCGTCAAGGAGATCGACTACAAGGATCTCAACACCCTGCGCCAGTACCTGACCGAGAACGGCAAGATCGTCCCGAGCCGCATCACCGGCACCAAGTCGAAGTACCAGCGCCAGCTGGCCACGGCCGTCAAGCGCGCACGCTTCCTGGCGCTGATCCCGTACACCGACAACCACAACGTCTGAACCGGTTGGCCGGCGGCCGCCTCGGCGCGCAGCCGGTCCGTTCCCCGCGTTGAACCATCCGTCCGATTCGGACAGCACGCGTTGCGGCGGGCCGACCAGGCGCGCCGCTAACGAATACGGAGCACTACCATGCAACTGATTCTCCTGCAGAAGGTCACCAACCTCGGCAACCTGGGCGACAAGGTCAGCGTCAAGCCGGGCTACGGCCGCAATTACCTCGTGCCGCAGGGCAAGGCCGTGCCGGCCACCGCGGCCAACGTCGCCGAGTTCGAAGCGCGCCGCGCCGAGTACGAAGCCAAGGCCCAGGCCCAGCTCGACGAGGCCCAGGGCCGTCTGGCGAAGCTCGAAGGCGCGAGCGTGACGATCTACGCCAACGCATCGACCGAAGGCAAGCTCTACGGTTCGGTCGGCCCGCGCGAAATCGCCGACGCCCTGACCAAGGCCGTCGCGCCGGTCGAGAAGTCGGAAGTCGTGCTGGGTGAAGGCGCGTTCCGCAACACCGGCGAGTACGACGTGGTCATCCATCTGCACGCCGACGCCGAGACCACGGTGAAGGTCGTGATCGAGGGTGAGGTCGCCTGATCCCCGCGGATCCAGGCTTCCAGGAACGGGCGCCCCAGGGCGCCCGTTTCCGTTTGGCGGGCCACAGCCCCCGGCCGGCCGTATCCGCACAGCGTTGCGCCGAGGGCCGGCGCGGGTCGCAGGCGACGCGACGCGGCGCGCGCAGCATCCGGTGTTATCCACAGCTTGTGGGGTCGCCTGTCCACAGGCCCTCGCACTAGCATCGAGGGTCGCGCGCGCAAGCGCGGCCGTTCCAGCGAATCCCGTCATGTCCGCACGTCCCGACTACCGCAACGAACACCGCGCCGACGCGCGCGTCGAGCAGCTGCGCATTCCGCCGCAATCGGTCGAAGCCGAGCAGGCGGTGCTCGGCGGCCTGATGCTGGTGCCCGACGCCTACGACCGCATCGCCGATCTGCTGGTCCCGGAGGATTTCTATCGCCGCGACCATCAGAAGATCTACACCGCGATCCAGGAGCTGGCGGAAAAGAGCAAGCCGTTCGATGCGGTGACGCTGGGCGAGTGGTTCGAATCGAACGGCCTGTCCGAACTCGTCGCCGGTGGCGCCTACCTCGGCGAACTGGCCAGCACCACGCCCTCGGCGGCG
>VFQP010003307.1_pt1 | contig 16544 bp, 13 predicted proteins | sample 3512351 | NCBI WGS metagenome assembly VFQP01 (sample SAMN10412372, study PRJNA504923) | tailings metagenome | isolation source: Relicate 1 Philex TSF1 revegetated site | place: Philippines: Tuba, Benguet | collected 2017-08-29
GAGCGGCAGAACATCCGGCTCGACGCAGCGGTCAACAACATCAGCCAGGGCCTGTGCATGTTCGATGCCAAGGGGCGGCTGGTCATCTGCAACGAGCCCTATGCCCGCATCTACAACCTGCCGCCCGAACTGATCCGCCCCGGCACGACGCTCGAGGCCATCCTCGGGCACCTGTTCGACGTCGGCATGAGCTCGTCCGGCACGCGGCAAGAATACATCGCCTGGCGGCGCGAGGTGATCGCGCGGCGCGAGTACGGCAAGAACATCCACGAGCTCAACGGCCGCATCATCATGATGCAGCACCATCCGATGAAGGACGGCGGCTGGGTCTCGACGCACGAGGACATCACCGAGCAGCGGCAGAACGAGGCGCGCATCCACCACCTGGCGCGGCACGACGCGCTGACGGACCTGCCCAACCGCATCCAGTTCCTCGAGGAGATGCAGGCTTCCGAGGCCGCCATTCGCCGCGGCGAGAAGCTGGCGGTGCTGTGCATCGACCTCGACCACTTCAAGGCCGTCAACGATACCCTGGGACACGCCGTCGGCGACGAACTCCTGAAGCAGGTGTCGGCGCGGCTGTGGGGTACGACGCGGGAGAGCGATCTCCTGGCCCGGCTCGGCGGCGACGAGTTCTGCCTCTTGATGCGGCCGGTCGGGGCGCCCCGCGACGCCGCCCATCTCGCCGAGCGGATCATCAAGGCGGTGGCGGCGCCGGTCGAGATCCAGGGCCACCAGATCCACATCGGCGCCTCCGTCGGCATCGCGATCGCGCCCGGGGACGGCGATCGTACCGATGCGCTGATGAAGAATGCCGATCTCGCGCTCTACAAGGCCAAGAGCGAGGGCCGGTCGACCTATCACTTCTTCGAGCCGGGCATGGATGCGGCGCTGCAGCAGCGCCGGACGCTGGAGGCCGGCCTCCGGCAGGCGCTCGAGCGCAACGAGCTACGGCTGGTGTTCCAGCCGCTGCTGGGGCTCGAGGAGAACCGGGTCACCTGCCTCGAGGCGTTGCTGCGCTGGGACTTTGCGGGACGCACCGTCTCGCCGGCCGAGTTCATCCCCATCGCCGAGGAAACGGGGTTGATCGTGCCCATCGGCGACTGGGTGCTCGAGGAAGCCTGCCGGACGGCGGCGACCTGGCCGGGCGACGTGCGGATCGCCGTCAACCTGTCGGTGGCGCAGTTCAAGAAGCAGCGCCTCGGAGAGGTGGTGCGCTCGGCGCTCGCTCAGTCCGGGCTGCCGGCAACGCGGCTGGAGCTCGAGATCACCGAGAGTCTGCTGCTCGCCGACAACGAACAGACCGTGCGTACCCTGCACGACCTCAGGGCGCTGGGCGTGCGCATCTCGATGGACGATTTCGGCACCGGCTACTCGTCCCTCAGCTACCTGCGCAGTTTCCCGTTCGACAAGATCAAGATCGACCGCAGCTTCATGCGCGACCTCGACACCAAGGCCGACAGCCTCGCCATCATCAAGGCGGTGATCGGGCTCGGGCAGTCGCTGGGGATGGCGACGACCGCGGAAGGCGTCGAGACCGAGGCGCAGATGGCGGCGGTCCGGGCGCAGGGCTGCAACGAGGTGCAGGGCTTCTACTTCTCGCCGCCGCTGACCCCGGAAGCCACGCTGGCGCTCCTGGAGGCCGAGCAGCGCGCCTTTGCCGAACCGCAGCGCCTTGCGTCGTGAATCCCTTCACGGGCGGGCGATTGCCGCGAACGCTGTGCATCGTCAAAAGTTGCTGAAATAAAGTCGGGAAATAACGGCAATATTGCCGCTGTTTCGCTGCAGTCGGGGCAACTCAAGCGCCCGTTCTATCGTAACTGCTCCGTCAATCCGGACATCAAGCCCACTCGCCCGGCATTTCTTTGCGTCGCGGCCGGGCACCGGCAAAACGGAGATCTCTCATGTCGAAAACCCAAACGGGTCTCAGCCGCAGGCACATCCTCAGGTGGGCCGGCGCGACGGGCACGGTGCTTGTCGCGGGAACACTCCTGCCCAATTTCGGAATCAGCGCGGCGCTCGCCGCCGATCTGGGCGAAGGCGATGTCGGCGTTCTCAACTACGCCTATGCGCTCGAGCAGCTCGAGGCAGCGTTCTACACCCAGGTCATCGCCAATCCATTCTCGCAGATGCAGCCGAACGACCAGCTCATCCTCACCCAGATTCGCGACCACGAGATCGCGCACCGCGACTTCCTCAAGTCGGCGCTGGGCCGCAATGCCATCCCGGCGCTGGAGGTCGATTTCTCGGCCGTGAATTTCGGCAGCCGCCGCAGTGTGCTGGGCACGGCGGAGGTGTTCGAGAACCTCGGCGTGGCCGCCTATAATGGCGCCGGACAGCTCATCCGCAACGTCGACTACCTCGCGGCCGCCGGCTCGATCGTCTCCATCGAGGCGCGCCATGCCGCGGCCATCAGCGACCTGATCCGCGCCTACAGCAAGGACACCGTCGGCAAGCAGGTGGATCGCAGCGGGCTCGATGCGGCCCTGTTGCCCTCGCAGGTGCTGCCCAAGGCGGCGCCGTTCATCACGACGCCCGTCACCGCGAACAGCCTGGCCTGAGGAGATCGAAAATGACCAACCAGCAGATTCTCGACGACCTCGAGCCGGAGATCGTGGACCGTGTCGTGGCCACCCGGCGCGAGCTGTTCTTCAAGTATGCGCGCCTCGGCGCGCTGTCGACGGCGCCCATCGCCCTGGCGCTCGGTGCCAACCAGGCGTTCGGACAGTCGCTGCCCAAGCAGGTGGTCGACGTGCTGAACTTCGCGCTCACCCTCGAGTACCTCGAGGCCGCCTTCTACGACATGGGCAACAAGACGTCGGGTCTGATCCCGTCGCGGTACCGGACGGTGTTCAAGACCATCGGCCAGCACGAGAACGCCCACGTCAAGCTGCTGCAGGGCGCGCTCGGATCGGCCGCGGTGGCCGCGCCGGCCGTCGATTTCACGGCCGGTGGCAAGTACGCCGACGTGTTCTCGAACTTCGAGACCTTTCTCACCCTGAGCCAGACGTTCGAGGACCTCGGCGTCGCCGCCTACAAGGGGCAGGCCGGCAACCTGATCGGCAACGGGGCGATCCTGACCACGGCGCTGCAAATCCATTCGGTGGAAGCGCGGCACGCCTCGGAAGTGCGCCGGATCGGTCTCAAGCTCGGCTGGGACGGAGCCTTCGACAAGCCCCTGTCCAAATCGGCGGTCCTCGCCGCGGCCAAGCCGTTCCTCGCCTGACCCACGACCACGAGACGAACGGGCCCGGCGCATCCTCGCGGGTGCGCCGGGCTTGGCGCATCCGGCTTCAGGCCGCGAGGGCGCCTGCGACACGGTTGCGGCCGGCGCCCTTGGCTGCGTAGAGGTGCCGGTCTGCGGCGATCATCAGCGCTTCCACGGTTGGGCCTATCGATCCTTGTGTGCCGGCGATGCCGATGCTGATGGTAACGTCCTGCGGTCCATCGGCGCCGAAAGTCAGTGCGGCCACCTCGCGCCGCATCGCTTCGGCTATGAAGCGGGCATCGTCCGGCGTGGTATCGACGAGCAGGGCCACGAATTCCTCACCGCCGAGGCGCGCGAACAGGTCGGCGCGCCCGAGACCGGAGGCACAGCGGCGGGCGATGGTGCGCAGCACCCGGTCGCCGACGACGTGTCCGAAGCTGTCGTTGACGCGCTTGAAGTGATCGACGTCGATGGCGAGGAGCGTCATGGCGCGGTCCTCGCCGTGGACGGCGAGCAGGGTTTCGGCGCGCTCCATGAAGCTCGCACGGTTGGCGACGCCGGTGAGGGCATCGGTCGCGGCCGCCTCCGCCAGCGCCGCCTTGGCGCGGGCGAGCTCATGGGCCATCGACAGCAGCAAGCCGCAAAATACCGGTACCAGCAGGGCGGGCACGGCCACGGCCGAGGGCAGCCAGGCAAGGATCGGTGCCCCGCCGGGCAGAAAGGCGAAGAGACACAGCCAGGTGGTGGCGATCGAGGTCACCACGGCCAGCAGGGTCACCGCCGCAGTTGGCAGCAGGATGCCGGATCTGAGGAAAAGGGTCTCGACGGCGGCTGATAGGTGGAAGCGCACGGACAGCGTCCAGGTCGATTGAGCTGCATCACGCTGACATGCCAGAAAGATGCAGAAGGTTAACCGGCAGTCCGCGGCCGGCCCTGTATGTGCGAACGGTTAACGGCTGGCTATGGCGGCTCGACCGCTACGCGTCGCCACTGACGGCATCAACTCAGCCTTACTGCGCGCCGTGATACTGCGACGCATGTTTCTCGCCCGGAGAATGCCGGCGGATCGCGTCGTTGCGCCGCGCATCCCGATCACCGGCCCTATGCCGAACGCGGCGATAACGTTTCCGTGTAGCGGCGAGGCTGATGTCATTTTGAGTATCGAATCCTCGTGGTGCCGCTAGTGGTAACGTTGACCGGGTGTGCTGCCGCTTTGCATGCGGCACCAGCAAGTAGTTCCCGGGTGTAGATCCCCGCGCAATTCGACTTGGGAAACTGCCATGGCCGCATCCGGCGGTCGCGGAACACCTGCGTGGAGGCGTCAATGCGCTCCCTGACCGTTCTTGTCGTCGACGACCAGATCCTCGTGGCCAGCGAGATCGAGTCCGTCCTGTCTTCGCTGGGTCATCGCGTCGTGATCGCCGCGACGCGAGAAGACGCGCTGGCCGGAGTGGGCATCGCCGATCTCGCCATCGTCGAGATCGAGCTCCACGGCGCGTGCACCACCGATATCTGCCATGCCCTTGATGCGGCAGGGGTGCCGTTCGCCGTCTGCACGGGCCATTCAACGCGCCATCGCGAAATGGGGCTGGGCGACAGGCCGGTGATCGCCAAACCGTTTCTCCACAGCCAGATCGTGGAGACCACCGGAATGCTGGCGTCCCGGCGCGAGACCGCCTGACCCACAGCCACGCCCCGTCGGCCGGTCGGCGTGAGCACCGCGCGGCGCGACCCGGCCATGCATGCACGCGCCTTGAGAACGCCTCGGCTTTGCTGTATCGGGGCGAAACTTCCTCTCCCCCGAACCGCAGGCGGCCCCAATGGCGTTGCGCAACATCGCGATCATCGCCCATGTCGACCATGGCAAGACCACCCTCATCGACGTGCTGCTCAAACAGTCCGGCGCCTTCCGCGAAAACCAGCGCGTGGAAGAACGCGCCATGGATTCCAACGATCTCGAGCGCGAGCGCGGCATCACTATCCTCGCCAAGGTGACCTCGCTGGTCTGGCGCGACACCCGCATCAACATCGTGGATACGCCCGGCCACGCCGATTTCGGCGGCGAGGTGGAGCGCATCCTGTCGATGGTCGATGGCGTGGTCATCCTCGTCGATGCGGCCGAAGGGCCGATGCCGCAGACCAAGTTCGTGCTGGGCAAGGCCCTGGCGCAGGGCCTGAGGCCCATCGTCGCCATCAACAAGATCGACCGGCCGGACGAGCGGCACCTGGAGGTGCTTGAAGAAATCTTCGATCTCTTCATCTCGCTCGATGCAACGTCCGAGCAGCTCGATTTTCCGGTGCTCTACGGCTCCGGCCGCAACGGCTGGATGGCGGCCGAGCCCGACGGCGCGCGCGAGAGCATGGCGCCGCTGCTCGACAAGGTCATCGAATACGTGCCGGAGCCCAAGGTGGAAGACGGGCCGTTCCGCATGCTGGTCACCACCATCGAGCGCAATCCTTTCCTCGGGCGTGTGCTCACCGGGCGCATCGCCTCCGGTTCGGTCAAGGCCGGCGATGCCGTGCATTCGCTGAGCCGCGACGGCAAGGAGATCGAGCGCGGGCGCATCTCCAAGGTGCTGGCTTTCCGGGGCCTTGAGCGGACGCCGATCGAGAGCGGGGAGGCCGGCGACATCGTCGCCATCGCCGGGCTCGAGGAGACCACGGTCGCCCATACCATCGCGGTGCCTTCCGTCACCGCGCCGATCCCGGCCAAGCCCATCGATCCGCCGACGCTGTCCGTCACCTTCCGCATCAACGACGGGCCACTGGCAGGCCGCGAGGGCGACAAGGTGCAGTCCCGCGTGATCCGCGAGCGCCTGCTGCGCGAGGCCGAGGGCAATGTCGCCATCCGCGTGACCGAGGGCGAGGACGCCGATGCCTTCGAAGTCGCCGGCCGCGGCGAACTGCAGCTGGCGGTGCTGATCGAGAACATGCGTCGCGAGGGCTTCGAGCTGACCATCGGCCGGCCGCGCGTGGTGCTGCGCGAGGAGAACGGGCAGCGTCTCGAACCGGTCGAGGAAGTGATCATCGACGTCGACGACGAGCATTCGGGCGTCGTCGTGCAGAAGCTGACCGAGCGCAAAGGCGATCTCGTCGACATGCGCCCGTCGGGCACGGGCCGCACGCGCCTTCGCTTCTACGTGCCGACGCGCTCGCTCATCGGCTATCAGCCGGAACTGCTGTCGGACACGCGCGGCACGGCCATCTTCAACCGGCTGTTTCACGAGTATCAGCCCTACAAGGGGCCGCTGCCGGGACGGCGCACCGGCGTGCTCATCTCCAATGCCTCGGGCCAGTCGGTGGCCTATGCCCTGTGGAACCTCGAAGAGCGCGGCCCGATGATGATCGACCCGGGCGTCGAGGTCTACGAGGGCATGATCATCGGCGAGCACAGCCGCGAGAACGACCTCGAGGTCAATCCGCTCAAGGGCAAGCAGCTGACCAATATCCGCACCACGTCCAAGGACGAGGCGGTGCGGCTGACCCCGCCCAAGCGCCTGACGCTCGAGCAGAGCCTCGGCTACATCGCCGATGACGAGTTCGTGGAAGTGACACCCAAGTCGATCCGTCTGCGGAAGATCTTCCTCGATCCCAACGAGCGCAAGAAGCAGATGCGCGCCGCCAAGGCGGGCTGAGGTATCGGGGCGGCGGACGCTGTTCGCCGCCCGCCCGATGGGCGATGGCCGGGTCCATCCCGGCCCCATGACGGCGTCGGCGGGCGAGTGCGGTCGCCACGGGACCGTCGGCCCCCCGGCCTAGTCCCAGTTGCCGAGTTCGACCACGGTCGGCCAGTCGCCACCCTTGAGTGCCAGGGCGATGGCGGCGAAGGCGAAGGCCGTGACGGTATTGCGGTCGGAGACAGCTAGCGCCAGGGCCTCGGACAGTTTTCCCTGCTTGGCCAGCGCGGCCGCGAAACCCGGGATCGACGTCTGGAAGCTCGGGCTGTCGTTGAAGGCCGAGCCGAACTCGGCCAGCGCGCTCGTGCCCTCGGCCGGATCGCCCGCCTCGAACATGGCCTGCGCATAGCCCTGGGCGCCGGCGATCTGGAATTCGCCTGCCGGAAGACCTTCGACGAAGGCGCGTGCTGCGCTGCCATCCGAGCGGCCTAGGTGCAGGGCCATCAGGTAGTAGGCGAGGTCGCCGTGGTCGGGCGACAGCTCCGCCATAAGGGCAAGACCTTCATCGGGCCGACCGGCGCCGGCGAGCTCCGCCGCGACCGTGCGGGCCGGGAACTCCAGCGTAAGTCCGCCCTGGGGCACCAGTTCGTCGAGTGCGGTGCGCGCCAGCTCGAAGGCACCGCGCCGCGCGAGTTCTTCCGCCATGTACGTGTAGCCATCGGCCCGCGACGGGGGATAAAAACTTCCGGCGATGCCGGCAATCGCCTTGTCGAGCGCCGCCCGTGCCGCCTCGAGGTCGCCGATCTCGGCATGATAGAGCGCAAGGCCGGCAAAGCCCGCGGTGTTGTCGGTCTGCCCCCCAAGTCCTTCGACCATGGCCGCAGCATCCGGCGCCGAAAGTCGGCCATAGGCCGCAACAATCTCCGCCACCATCTCGAAACGGTCGCGCCAGTCTTCATCGAGGACGTACAGCGGGCTCGCGATCTCGAAGGCTCCGTTGAGATCGCCGGCTCTGGCGAGGGTTATGGCGAGCAGCTTCCCGGCGGTGGCGAGATCCTTCGCATTGAAGGCGGCGTTCGGCAGGAATTCCTTGGCCGTTGCGGTGTCGCGTGCATCGAGCAGCCAGCGCACGTAGTCGAGATTGCCCGCGCTCAGCACCAGGGAGCTGACCGTACGGCGTTCCTCCGTCGCGAGAACCATCTTTCCATCGGTGATGAAGGGTAGGATCTGCTGGATCGTCGCGCGAAAGGGCCAGCCGATGGAGGCGGTGTTGGCGTAGGCCATCGCAAAGGTGATGAGGCATTCCGGCGTCGGGTCGGCGAGGCAGAGGTCGCGCAGGGCAACCGCCACGGGGTTGGCTTCGGCCGCTGCGGCCTGCCGATCGGCCTGAGACTTCACGGCGTCGGCGCAGCCCGGCGTCGGGTTCGACAGGCACAGGGCCAGCTGCTCCAGCATGCCGCCTCCGGCGTCGGCGTCACCCCCCGCTTCGGCCAAGCTGTCACCCAGGGCCCACAGGCAGGCCTGGTCCAGGCTCGCCATGCAAGACTTGAACTCGGCAACAACAGGCTCAACCTGCGCCGATGTCGGCGTGGTTGCTGCCAGCGTCAATAAAGCAACGGCAAGCAGAGCATGCTTCATGTCTTCCCCCCAATCCTGCTGTTCTTGCACGTCCCGTGGGCGAGCGCTACTGAGCGCGCAGCGCCCGGATGCCGACAGCGGCGGAGGCGAAGGCGGAAGGGTAATGCGGACCGGACGCACAGGACCGCAACCTGCACAGGCTTCGTCCCGACAGGGGGAGAAAATGGGAGAGCGACCCATCGCGACCATCCAGCCCTGCGCGGAAAAGGGCGCTGACTGGCGGCCGATGCGCCGCGAAAGCGAGGTGTAGGTGGCCACGCTTGTCAGCCTCGCGCCGGCAATCGCCATTTGCATCGTCTGGCTGGCGACGGTCCTGTACCTGAGGCCGCATGGTGGAGCGGGTTGGGCCCCGCTTGTCCTGTGGACGGTGTTCTTCGTCTATCTCTACAAGGTGCTCGATCTGACGCTTTTGCAGTACCAGTCGCTCCTCGTGCTGAAGCTGCTGCAGCCCGGGATCGTCGTACGGGGCATGGAGGAGAGCGAAAGCCTCAACCTCGTGCCGCTGGCCGGGCTCAGTGCTGCGGATGCCATGACCTCGCTGCTCAATATCCTTCTCATGGTCCCGTTCGGGGTTGGTTTGCCCGTTGTCACCCGCTTGCGGATTGCCGGCGTGGTGAGCATTGCGGCGGCCTTCAGTCTCGCGATCGAGGTGCTGCAGTTCGCAACCGGACAGCTGGCGGGAACCACGTTCCGTGTCGCCGACGTCAATGACGTGATCTTCAACGCTGCGGGTGCGGTGCTCGGCTACGGGATTTTCGTGCTGGCGGTGAAGGTTGCTCGCCGGGCGGCCGCCGGTGGCGCCGCCAACCCGCTGCTGCTGCACATCGCAACGCGCCCGCAGATCGGGCATGATGATGTCGCAGTCCGGCAAGGTGGCGGGCGCGGGTAAGGTCATCGCAACCAAGCTCGCCTATCCATGGAGCGCGGGGCGGTATCCGGCCCTCTAGCCTGGAGCGTGCGCATGGCCGACTGGATCATCGAGACGATCACCTCGGTCGGCTATCTCGGCATCTTCCTCCTGATGCTGCTCGAAAGCATCTTTCCGCCCATTCCGTCCGAGCTGATCATCCCGTTCGGCGGCTTTGCGGCGCAGCGCGGCGACCTCGACTTCTTCCTCGTGATCCTCGTGGCCACGGCAGGAGCGGTCATCGGCATGCTGCCGTGGTACTTCGCCGGACGGCTGCTCGGCCTCGCCCGCGTCAAATGGCTGTCGGACAGGTTCGGGCGATGGTTTGCGCTCAACTCGGACGAGATCGATATGGCGACGGCGTGGTTCCGCCGCTACGGCCCGGCCATCGTGTTCTTCGGCCGCATGCTGCCGCTGATCCGGACGCTGATTTCGATCCCGGCGGGACTGGCGCAGATGCGTCTGTCGATCTTCCTCGTCGCCTCGGGCGCGGGGGCGCTCATTTTCAACACCGTGCTCGTGTCGGCCGGCTTCCTGATGGCCGAGCACTATCATCTCGTCGAGGCGGTGCTCGATCCCCTGACGACCGCCGTGCTGATCCTTGTCGTCGTCGTGTATGTCTGGCGCGTCATCGTGTGGAAGCCGGGCGTGGCGAAATAGCCTGGCGGCGGCGCTTGCCGCCTTCGCGGACGCTGCCTAGATAGACGAACCAAGGGGCCCGGAGACACTGAATGCGCGCACTGCTCGACGTCATCCTCGTCATCCTCCAGATCTACTGGTGGATCGTCCTCGCGACGATCATCATGAGCTGGCTGATCTCGTTCAACGTGATCAACACGCGCAATCAGTTCGTGGCGGCGGTCTGGCGCATCCTCAACCAGCTGACCGAGCCGGTGCTGCGCCCGATCCGCAACATGCTGCCGCGCTTCTCGGGCCTCGATATCTCGCCCATCATCCTGTTCCTGATCATCTTCCTGATCGAGCGGGTCATCATCTACTACATCTACCCCAACGTGTTCTGAGGCCAAGGCCGCCCGGCGCGGCAACGCAACTCTGCGGCTTGCATCGGTTTTCGCGATCCCCCATCCTTGAGGTCGCGTATTTTGGCGCGGCCGACCTTTGCGGAGCCAGCGGATGCCCCACGAGACGGGCCTGATCATGACCATCGTCGCCGGTCTTGTGCTCGCCTTCGTGCTGGGGGCGATCGCCAACCGCCTGAAGCTGCCGCCGCTGGTGGGTTATCTCATCGCCGGCGTGCTGGTGGGACCGCACACGCCCGGCTTCGTTGCCGATGTCGATCTGGCGCCGCAGCTGGCCGAGATCGGCGTCATTCTCCTGATGTTCGGCGTGGGGCTGCACTTCTCGCTGCGCGACCTGCTGAGCGTGCGGGCTGTGGCGATCCCCGGCGCCATCGTGCAGATCGGGGCGGCGACCCTTTTGGGGCTGGGCCTCGCCCTGCTCATGGGCTGGTCGGTGGGCGGCGGGCTGGTGTTCGGGCTGGCTCTGTCGGTGGCCTCGACGGTAGTGCTGCTCAAGGCGCTGCAGGACCGGCGGCTGGTCGAGACCGAGCGCGGCCGCATCGCCGTCGGCTGGCTGATCGTCGAAGACCTGGCGATGGTGCTGGCGCTGGTGCTGATCCCGGCCTTTGCCGGCATCTTCGATCCGGCGGCCAACGCCCTGGCCCATGCCGATCCGTTCGTGTCCCTGGTCGAGCGGCTGACCGGCAGCGACATCGGCATCTGGGGCATTCTCGCCGTCACCATCGTAAAACTCGCCGCCTTCGTCGGCTTCATGCTGGTGGTCGGGCGGCGGGTGATCCCGTTCATCCTGCACTACACCGCCCATACCGGCAGCCGCGAGCTGTTCCGGCTGGCGGTGCTGGCCATCGCGCTCGGCATGGCCGCCGGCGCCTCCTATCTGTTCGGCGTGTCGCTGGCGCTGGGCGCCTTCTTTGCCGGCATGATCCTCTCCGAGAGCGAGCTCAGCCATCGCGCCGCGCAGGAGAGCCTGCCGCTACGCGACGCCTTTGCGGTGCTGTTCTTCGTTTCGGTGGGCATGTTGTTCGACCCGGCGATCCTGATCGAGAATCCGTGGCCGGTGATCGCCACGGTCTTCATCATCCTCGTGGGCAAATCGCTTGCCGCCTTCCTCATCGTCGTCGCCTTCCGCCGGCCGGTGTCGACGGCACTGACGATCTCGGCGAGCCTCGCGCAGATCGGCGAATTCTCGTTCATCCTCGCCGGGCTCGGCATCGCGCTCAACCTGCTGCCGCCCGAAGGGCGCGACCTCATACTCGCCGGCGCCATAATCTCGATCCTGCTCAATCCGCTGATGTTCTGGGTCACGGACCGGCTCAGGCCGCGACTCGAGGCGCGGATGGCCGGCGCCGAAGAGCCGACCGACCCGGCGGTGCCCGCGGCCGAGGAACTGACGGCGGCGAGCGGGCCGATCGCCCGGGAAACGCCGCTGCGCGACGCGACGGACGACGCACCTGTGCCGACTGCGCTCGCCGGTCACGTCATCCTCGTCGGCTATGGCCGGGTCGGGCGTGTCGTCGCCGAGGGCCTCGCGGAAGCGGGGACCCCATTCCTCGTCGTCGAGGATGCGGATAGCCGCGTTGCGGCGGCGCGGGCGGCCGGGATCGAGGTGGTCGTGGGCAATGCCGCGAGCGGCGCCATTCTGGAACTCGCCAACGTGGCGCAGGCCGCCTGCATGCTGGTCGCCATCCCCAATGCCTTCGAGGCCGGCAATGCCATCGAACGGGCGCGCAAGCTCAATGCGCCGCTGCGCATCGTGGCGCGGGCTCACTCGGAAGAGGAAGCGGAGCGTCTCGAGCACCTGGGTGCCGACCTCGTGATCATGGGCGAGCGCGAGATCGGCCTCGGCATGCTGGCGCGGCTGCTCGAGGACATGCCGGCCCCGGCGCCGCTGGATGAGGCGGCCGCGCCGATCGAGCCGCCGCCGGTGCGGCTCGCGCCCGGTGCCTCGCTCATCGCGGCGGCCCTGCCCAAGGCCGTGCCTGCCGATGCCGGCGAGCCGCTGCCGGACCTTGCGCTCGACGATGGCGAGAGCATCGGGCTGACGCCGATGCGGCCCAACGACGCGCTGCTGGGGGACCGACCGCTGGCCGACCGCGCGCGTCCGGGCGAGCGGATCGAGCCGGTGTTCGGCCCGCCGCCCTCGCCAGTGGTGGTTGCCATCGATCCGCCGGCGGCGGTGGTCCTGCCGCCGACAAAGGAGGACATGGCCGCGGCAGCAGAACCCGTGGCCGACAGCGTCGATGCGGTCTTCGAAGATGCGGACAGTGATCCGCCGTCCGACGATGTACCGGCGGAGGCGCACGCGGCTGCGGAGCCGGCGGCCGGGCCAGACCCGCGGGATAACGCGCCGGTTGTCGCGGCAGAAACGCCTGAGACAAGCGAAATGGCGGACCCGCCGCCGGAAGTCGGTGCTTCAGCCGAACTGCCCGTCGTCGATCCCGATATTGCGGCAGCCCTCGCCGTCGAGGCCGCCGGGAGCCTCGGCCTCGCGCCGCTTCCCGAGGTCGCGGTGTCCGCGGCGGTGCCGCCAAGCGTGCCGGCGGTCCGCATTCCCGGGTCCGAGGTTCCGCCGCCTGCGCCGGATGATCGGACAGCGTCGCCGGAGGTGCCGCCGGCGCCGCCCGTCTATGCGCGGCTGTGGAGCGGTTCGTCGCCGCCCGAACCGTCCCAGACGTCGGGAGCCAACCTGCCGGATGAGGGTATAGGCGGCTCGTCGCTGCCTCCCGACGGCAAGCCATGATCTCGCAGAAGGCCAAGTACGCGCTGCGCGCCCTCGTGGCGCTGACCCGGGCGCGGCCGGGCGGACGCATGATCTCCGAGATCTCGGTGGAGCAGGCGATCCCCAAGAAGTTCCTCGAGCAGATCCTGCTCGAGCTCAAGCGCGCCGGGCTGGTGATGAGCAGGCGCGGCCGAACGGGCGGCTACGAACTGCTGCGGGCGCCGTCCGAGATCACCTTCGGCGAGGTGCTACGGCTGATCGACGGGCCGATCGCGCCGCTGCCCTGCCTCAGCAAGATCGCCTACCGGCGCTGCGCCGACTGCCGCGACGAGGCGACCTGCGAAGTGCGCCGGGTGTTCGCCCATGTCGCCGATGCCACGCGCGAGGTGCTCGATCGGACGACGCTGGCCGACGCGGTAAGCGCACCCGAGCCGCTGGCAGCGCTCGGACCGCAAACCTGAGCGGGCGTCAGCGCCGCTCCGGCGGCTCTTCCGGCTGGCCGCCGATGTGCTGCACGGCCCGGGCCGCGGCGGCGAGCCCGGCCTCGAGGCAGAAGGCCAGCGGCTCGGTGCGGAGCATGGCGGCGATGTAGCCCGCCGCGAAGGCATCGCCGGCACCGGTGGTGTCGATGACGTCGGCCGGCAGGGCCGGGCGCTCGACGACGATGCCTTCGGCGCCGCCCACCGCCGCGCCGCCGGCGCCGCGCTTGATGACCACGGTCGGGTAGTGCATGCCAAGGCTCTGCATCTGTTCGGCGGGGTCGATGCTGCCGGTCAGGGTCATCGCCTCGTCGGCATTGGCGAGCAGCAGGGTGCAACCGGCCGTCCAGCGGAAGAAGCTTTCGCGGCCGACTTCTTCGAGGAAGCCGGCGGAGGCGGGATCGACGGCCACGGCGAGGCCGCGGCTGCGGGCACGGCGGATCAGCTCCATCGCTGCCTCGCGCGTCTTCCCCGCGAACAGCGAATAACCGGAAATCATCACCACACCGACGCCGTCGAGCACCGTTTCGGGCAGGTCGGCCCTGGCGAAAGCGAGGTTGGCACCGCGGTCGGTGAAGAAGCTGCGCTCGCCATCGGGATCGACGATGGTGACGAGGACGCCCGACGGCCGGTCGCGATCGGCGAGCAGCAGGGGATCGACGCCGAGGCGGCGGAAGTGCGTCTCCAGCGCTCCTACATCCTCGGCGCCGACGCGTGCGAGCAGGGTCACCGGCACGCCGAGCGCTCCAAGCCAAACCGCCTGGTTCGCGCCCGAGCCGCCCGGCCGCGAGCGGATGATGGCGCGGCGGTCAGACCCGCGGACGAGCGCCCCTTCCGGGCGGACGATGATGTCGGTCATGACGTCGCCGATGACGACGACGCGGCCGCTCATCTCGCTCATGCAGTGCGCGTCCTCTGGGCTGTGCCACGGGCCAGTTCGACCGCGATGCGGGCGGCGACGGCGGCATTGTTCCTGACCAGCGCGATGTTGGCGACGAGGGAGTGCCCGCCTGTCAGCTCGAAGATGCGCTTCAGCAGGTAGGGCGTGGTGTCCTTGCCCGAGATTCCGGCGGCGGCGGCATCGGCCAGTGCCTCGGCGATGCGGGCATCGATCATGCCGGATTCGAGTTCGTCGGCTTCGGGAATGGGGTTGGCGACGAGGACGCCTCCCATGCCGAGCGCGAAGTGGTTGCCGATGACGGCCGCAATATCTTCGGGGGTGTCGAAACGGTGGTCGACGCGGTGCCCGCTGCGGCGCGCCCAGAATGCGGGAAAGTCGTCGCTGCCGTACCCAAGCACCGGCACGCCGTTGGTTTCGAGCACTTCCAGCGTCTTGGCGATGTCGAGGATGGACTTGGCCCCGGAGCAGACGACCGCCACCGGTGTGCGCGCCAGTTCCTCGAGGTCGGCCGAAATGTCGAAGCTCGCCTCGGCGCCGCGATGCACGCCGCCGATGCCGCCGGTGGCGAAGACGCGGATGCCGGCCATTGCCGCGATCTGCATGGTGGTCGCGACCGTCGTGCCGGCAATGGCGCGGCGCACCAGCAGTGCGGCGACATCGCGGCGCGAGGCCTTGGCGGCGCTGGCGCCGGCCTTGGCCAGCGCTTCGAGGTCGGCGCCCGACACGCCGACGGCGAGGCGTCCATCCATGATGGCTATGGTCGCCGGCGTCGCGCCGTTGGCGCTCACCACACCTTCGACGGCGCGGGCCATTTCGAGGTTCTGCGGATAGGGCATGCCATGAGTGATGATCGTGCTCTCAAGCGCCACCACGGGATTGCCGGCGGCCAGCGCATCGGCGACGCGCGGGCTGATCGAAAGGGGGGAGGGGCTGGCCATACGTGCTCCTTGCATGCCGCCAGATGCGCCCGGCCCAGCACCCGCGTCAACTCTCGAAAAATGGTGGCCCTGCGGCGCCCGCGCCCTTGTCCGCCCCCGGGATTCGCACTAGGGTCCGGCCCAGCCAAGAGGAAGGATTACTTCTCTGACCAGGACCATTGTTGATCCGCCGCCCAGGCCCGGATCGATGACCACCCGCACGGCGGGGACTTTTCTGGTTCGTTCTTCCCGGCGCCTGTCAGCGCCGCTTGGCAACTCCCGACGCATGCCCCGCCGCCGCTACAGGTCGCTGTGCGCGATCGGCCGGTGCGTGCGCGTCACCAGGACGGTACCGCGTCAGCGCCCGCAGCCGCACTCCCTTCGGCTGTAGGCCCCGCCGCCTGCCCGGCCATGCCGGATCCTGCCCATGGCTGTCGTCAGGCAGCGCCCGGAAACCCCCATTCAAGGAGCCCTCAGGCAAATGATCAAGCCGATCGCCCTTTCCCTCGTCGCCCTGACGATCGCCGCTCCGGCGCTCGCCCAGGACAATGTCGTCAACGTCTACAACTGGTCGGACTACATCGCCGAAGACACCATCGCCAACTTCGAGGCCGAGACCGGCATCAAGGTCAACTACGACGTGTTCGACAGCAACGAGCTGGTCGAGGCCAAGCTGCTGGCCGGCCAGTCGGGCTACGACGTGGTGGTGCCGTCGGGCTTCTTCGTAGAGCGCCAGATCCAGGCCGGACTGTTCCAGCCGCTCGACAAGTCCAAGCTTCCCAACCTCGCCAACATGGACCCGGCGCAGATGGCGCTGGTCGAGGCACACGACCCCGGCAACCAGTACGCCGTTCCCTACATGAGCTTCACCGTGGGGATCGGCTACAACGTGGCCAAGGTCGCCGAGCGCCTGGGCGACATGCCCGTCGACAGCTGGGATCTCGTGTTCGATCCGGAGGTCGTCTCCAAGCTGGCAGACTGCGGCGTCACGATTCTGGATTCGCCGTCGGAAGTGACGGCGACCGTGCTCAACTATCTCGGCCTCGATCCGAACTCGGAGGATCCCGCCGATCTGGCCCGCGCCGAGGAACTGCTGGCCTCGATCCGCCCCTATATCC
>VFQP010003309.1_pt1 | contig 16536 bp, 18 predicted proteins | sample 3512351 | NCBI WGS metagenome assembly VFQP01 (sample SAMN10412372, study PRJNA504923) | tailings metagenome | isolation source: Relicate 1 Philex TSF1 revegetated site | place: Philippines: Tuba, Benguet | collected 2017-08-29
CCGCGGGGGCGGCAGCCTCAAGTGCGATATCTCGGTGCCGGTCTCGCGTATCGCGCAGTTCATCGAGAAGGCGTCAGCCGAGGTGCTGGCGCTGGACCCGGCCACGCGCATGGTGATCTACGGACACATGGGCGACGGCAACGTCCACTTCAACCCATTGCGGCCCAAGGATCGGGACGCCAAGTCGTTCCTGGCGCAGTGGTACAAACCGGTATCCGACCTGGTGGACGGCCTGGCCCATGCCGAAAACGGGTCGATCTCCGCCGAACACGGTATTGGCGTGGTCAAGCGCGATGACCTGCGTAACGTGAAGTCTCAGGTGGAACTGGAATTGATGTGGCAGGTCAAGCGCGCGCTGGATCCGAAAAACCTGCTGAATCCGGGCCGCGTATTGCCACCGATGGAATGAACTGGTGATGGTGTTCTCCCCTCTCCCGCCGTGCGGGAGAGGGGCGGGGGAGAGGGCTGGCGGTTCAAATAGCTGCGTGTAGCAAGCAAAACCGCCTTGCCCTCTCCCCCAACCCCTCTCCAGCGATGCGGGAGAGGGGAGCAAAAAATCAAAATCAAATCACAAATCCGCAATAAATCAGCGCGGATTCTTCTTCATGTCTTCCTTGGCATCACCGTAGGCGGCCTGTGTACGGCCGGCCACTTGCTGGGCCTTGCCCTTCATTTCGGTGGAAGTCTTGCCGGTCACCTTGCCGGCAATTTCCTTGGCCTTGCCCTTGGCTTCATTCATGCGGCCCTTCACCTGGTCCTTGTTCATGTTCGCGCTCCTGTAGTGGATTCAAGAAGGCCCGGTTCCCGCCCGCAGCCAGCCTGGCAGGCCGGTTGGCGTCGGAAGCGGCGCTACTGGACATTGTAGAAATCCTGATGGCGCAGTGTTGTAGGACAGCTGCGCAATTGCATGTCGGACGGCTTCAAGGGCCACTCGACCGCCTGGCTTTCAAGTGCGCTGCAGGCGTCAATTCTGGCAAAGCGACTACAACGCGGATTTCCTAAATACGTGGCACAAGAAAACTGAATTCCACCAGCGCGCGATCCTTGCCACCATAGGTGGCAACGCTCTATCCGTTGCGCCGCATGATCAGGAAAGCCGCCATTCTCGCCATCGCCTGCCTGTGCGCAAGCGTGCCCGTCCACGCGCAGTTCAACGTGGTGGGTGCCAACGTGCAGAAGCAGGCCAATGCCGTGCTGTCGCTGATGGCATATTCAGTGGTGCCGGACCTGGCGTCGAGTTCGCTGTCGATCAACAACACCAGCAGCGGCAACCCCGGCATTGTGATGTCGCAACTGGGCGGCGGCTTTACGATGAGCAGGTCCTTCCCGCTCTACCTGGAAGGATCGATTGCATACAGCCGCTATGACCCGACCTTCATTGCCAGCGATGGCACGGAATCGCGCCCGATTCCGTCGCGCTGGAATTCCGTGGCAGGCACCATCGGTTTCGGCTGGGATTTCCCGCTGACCGATGACAAGGACCTGGTATTCCGGCCCATCTTCAATGCGTCGCTCGGCAATGTGTCGAGCGACCTCGCCGTCGGCAAGTTCATCCTGGAGCGCGCCACCGACCGTAGCATCAATTTTCTCGATCACGGCACGCTCAACGCCTACGGACTTGGCGGTTCGGTAATGCTGGACTGGGAACACTACCGGCCTGAGCATGACATCGACGTGGAGCTGCGCTACACCAACATCCATCTGCAGACGTTCGGCGGCACCACGGCCGGCTTCACCGGCTCGGCCACCGCGCAGACCGCCAATCTCTATGCCCGCTGGCGCGCGCCCACCGGCCTGTTCGCGCTCGATCGGCCGGTGCGCTATGTACTGGAGCTGTCGCATTCCCAATACCTCGGTAGCCAGGCCAATGTGCTGGGCTTCAACCGGCTCACCACGCTGGGCACCGGACTGGAACTCGACACCAGCGCGCATGAGGTGTTCGTGACACGCGTACGTGCCGTGGTGCGCTATGTGTTCGGCAATAACGTGAACGGGGTTTCTCTGGGCCTTGCGGCAAGCTTCTGAATCCGGTGCCCGGTTCCCGGCTAACGCCGGCCCCCGGCCAGCTTCACCGCATCGGGATGTTGGCGCAGCCGCCACATCGCGATGCAGCCAAGCGCCGGTCCGATCGCCAGCATGCCGAAGCCGCCGCGCCAGCCAAGCAGTGCAACGATATCGGGCACCAGGTGAATGCTGACCAGCGTCAGCAGGAAGCCCGCACAGGTCTGGGCAGTCAGCAGCGTACCGATAGATGACGGTTCCGCCAGTTCGGTCACGCTCGCTGAAAATTGCGCCGAGTCGGCAATTACCGACACGCCCCAGATCAAGCCAACCGTAATCAATACCGGCAGCGGCGCCGCGGCCAGCCATCCCATCACCGCCGCACACGATGCGCTGATGGCCATCGCGCCGATCGTCACCGCGGTACGGCCCACGCGATCGGCCAGCCACCCGCCCAGCCACGCCCCGAGCGCGCCGATGGCAATCACCGCGAAGGTCAGCAATTCCGCATGGGCACGTGCCTCGGTCATGCCACGCGCGGCAAGTGTCTGTTGCAGGAACAACGCCAGCCACGCCCACATCGCGTAGAGCTCCCACATATGGCCCAGGTAGCCAAGGTTGGCCAGCCGTACGGCCGGTTGCCGCCATGCCTGCGCGATCTTGCCCAGATCGATACGCGCCGCGCGCCGCAGGTTGGGACCAATGCCGGCCAGGCCGATCAGCGCCGCCGCACCCGCGGCGCAGGCGGCCGCCACCGCGTAAATGACGCGCCACTCCAGACCGCCGGTAGCCGCCACCAGATGCGGACTGGCCGAGCCCAGCGTCAATGCCCCAACCAGCAAGCCGATCAGTAGACCGAGATCGCGCTGCGCCCAGGTGGCAGCCAGCCGCATGCCCACGGGGTAGACACCCGCCATGCACATGCCGGTAATAAAGCGCAGCACCACCACCGTGCCACCGACCGGCGGCAGGAAGGCCAGCGCTCCGGTGGCAATTGCCGCCACCAGTGCCGAGCCGGCAAACAGCCTGCGCAAATCATGGCGGTCGGGTAGTGACAGCAGCGCCGACGCCAGCGTGCCGGCCACAAAGCCGAATTGCACGGCGCTGGTCAGCAATGCCTCGTCGAAGGCAGAGATCGCGTGGGCGCGCTTGATGACAGCCACGGCAGTACTTGCCGAGAACCAGACCCCCATTGCCGCGACTTCGGCCAGCAGCAGGATTGCAATCGAGAACAGCTTGCCACGCTGGCGCTGCTGCGCGGGCGCGGCGGTGGAAGGCGATGCCGGCATGCTCAGGCGGACACCGGCTGCGCCGCCATGCCGACGCGATGGAAATCGCGCCCGAAGTAGATCAATCCATCGCGCCCACTGGCGGCGCGCGCGGCCTTGATCTGGCAGAAAAATACCGTATGCGTGCCGATTTCGGTCACCGATTCGATCTCGCAATCGAGCGCGCTGACCGCACCATGCAGCACAGGCGCACCGGTGGCCAGTTGCTCCCACTCGGCGCATGCAAAACGGTCGTCGATGGACAGGTCCTTGTCGGCAAAGCGCATCGCAAGATCGCGCTGCTCGGCCGCCAGCACATTCACGCAAAGCCTGCCGTTCTCGCGCATGGCCGCGTTATTGCGGCTGGTGCGGTTGATGCAGACCAGCAGCGTCGGCGGCTCGTCGGTCACGGCGCACACGGCCGATGCCGTGCACCCGGCCAGCCCGGCGGTGCCGTCGGTGGTAATGACATTGACGGCGGCCCCGAGGCCCGCCATCGCGTCACGAAAAGTTGTCTTGTCTACCATGATTGTCACGACTGATTCACGCCGGTGCCGCGATAGTGCGCCGCGGCGTGCGAACCTGGCAAGCGCGGCCGCCCGAACAGCTTGTCCCGATAGGTGCCTGGTTGGTACGCGGTCTTGTATGCGCCGCGCTCCTGCAACAACGGCACCACAAGGTCGATCACATCCTCGAAGCATTCCGGCACCACCGTGCGCGAAAGGTTGAATCCGTCCACACCGGTGTCTTCGCTCCATGCCATCAGCAGGTCCGCCACGCGTTCGGCCGAGCCCACCCACGGCGGCTGGCGGCTTCCCAACACCATCTGTGCGAGCAGCTTGCGGCGCGTCCATTGTGGTCCCGCACTGCGTGTCATCGCTTCCACATTCGATACGATGGCCTGGCTCTTGCCCGTGTCGATCGGTTCGTCCAGATCATAGCGCGCGAAATCGATCCCCAGCGAGGCCGCCGCATGTACCAATGCTGCCTCGGAGTTCACGTAGCGGCGATACTCCTCGAACTTCTCCTGCGCTTCGGCGTCGTTGCGCCCCACCACCAGCGTAGCGCCCAGGAAGACCTTCACGTCATCGGCATCGCGGCCCAGTTGCACGGCCTGCGCACGAATATCGTCGACAATCTCCTTGACGCCCTCTTTCTTCTGTCCGTTGACGAACACACACTCGGCATGCGTGGCCGCAAAGCGCCGGCCACGCGTGGATGCGCCGGCCTGGTACAGCACCGGTGTACGCTGCGGCGAGGGCGCGCACAGATGCATCGCATCGACCTTGTATTGCGGCCCCTGGTGATGGATCACGCGCACCTTGTCCGGGCTGGCATAGATGCCGCCGGCACGGTCGGCAACCACCGCATCGTCGTCCCAACTGCCTTCCCAGAGCTTGTAGACCAGCGCCATGTATTCGTCGGCCAGGTCATAGCGGTCGTCGTGCGCCACCTGTCCATCGATACCGATCGCGCGTGCGGCGCTGTCCAGGTAACCGGTCACGATATTCCAGCCGATTCGCCCACCGGTCAGATGATCGAGCGTGGACATGCGGCGCGCGAACAGGAATGGCTGCTCGTAAGTCAGATTGGCCGTCACGCCAAAACCGAGGTGCTGCGTCACTGCCGCCATGGCCGGAATGAGCAGGGTCGGATCATTGACCGGCACCTGCACGGCACCCCGCAAGGCGGCGTCGGCATTGCCGCCATAGACGTCGTAGACACCCACCACATCGGCGAAGAAGATGCCGTCGAACAGACCGCGTTCGAGCGTCTTCGCATATTCGACCCAATATTGCAGTTCGGCATAGCGGTGCGAGTGGTCGCGTGGGTGTGTCCACAATCCCTGCTGGATATGGCCGACACAGTTCATGTCGAAGGCGTTCAGGCGGATCTCACGCGGCATGGGGGCTCCGTTCGGGGATGCGTGATCAGGATTTCATCCACTATAGTGGACGAATGCACATCATCGTAAGGACTGAATGGGGAGGGTTAACCCTGGATTTGCCGTACCACAACACGCCCGGCATCGGACGGGCGCCTCTTATAATGCGACGTCCCTGCCGCCAGCCCGATCATGAGCCGACTTCCCGACGACCCCACCACCGCCATCTCTGCCCGCGTGCGAATCGAGCGCGAATCGCGCGGCTGGTCGCTGGCGGAACTGGCCGACCACTCGGGGGTATCGAAGGCGATGATCAGCAAGATCGAGCGCGGCGAGGCCAGCCCCACTGCCACCGTGCTGGGACGCCTCTCTGGCGCCTTTGGCCTGCAGTTGTCGATGCTGCTGGCACTGGCCGAACAGGCTGGTGAACGCCTGAGCCGCGCGGCCGACCAACCGCTCTGGCAGGATCCCGAAACCGGCTATACGCGCCGCGCGGTCTCGCCGCGCAACGGCGGCATGCTGGAACTGGTGGAAGTCACGCTGCCGGGCAATGCGCGCGTGTCTTACCCTTCGTCGGCATTCACGTTCCAGCACCAGCAGATCTGGGTGCTCAACGGCACGCTGGTGTTCGAGGAAGGCGAACTGGTTCACACGCTCAATGCAGGCGACTGCCTGCAACTTGGCCCGCCCGCGCCTTGCACCTTCAGCAATCCCGGGCCAGCCGAGTGCGTCTACGTGGTGGCCCTGGTGCGGCGCTAATGCAAAGTTAGCGCGGCGCTAGTGCTGGTCGGCGTCGATCCACACGCGCGTCGACGCCCCCGCACGCGACAACCGCATCTGGTACGTATAGCGCTCCGGATGATAGAGCCCAACCAGGAACTGCACCGGCCTGCCGTTCGCGTCGGTTGCCACGCGAGACACGCGCAGCAACGGCACACCCGGCGCAATGCGCAGAATCCGCGCCACATCCAGATCGGCAACCGCAGCCCCCAGGGTCTGGTCCGCGGACACCACCTCGATGCCATGCTGCTCCAGCGCCACCAGCATCGGCGTGTCCTGTAGCGTATGACGATCAAGCGCGCCTGCCAGATCGCCGGGCACGAACACCTCGGTATAGGAGATCGGCTGCGCCTTGAACTTGCGTACGCGCACCACCTTGAGTACCGGCGCACCGGGCGGCAGTTCGAGCGCGGCGCTCACCGCCGGCGGCGCCGGCATGCGCTTCCATTCGAGCACCTGCACCCGCGTGCGCATGCTGACGCTGACGATATTGTCGAGTAGGCCGCCCCGCACCGTTTGCACCGCCGCCTGCGCTTGCGACGGATGCCTGGCAGCCGGCACGGTGCCCTTGCCGCGCAACCGCACCACCAACCCTTCTTCCTGCAACCGCGCAAGCGCCGAGCGCACCGTGACGCGCGCCACGCCAAACTCTTCCGCCAGCTGCCGCTCACCAGGCAGCGGCATACCGGTCTCGTAATGCCCCCCACGCATCCGCTCGCGCAGGATCAGCCGAACCTGCTGGAAACGGGGCAAGGTGGTGTGGGGGTCGAGCGTCATGCGGCGGAGAAGTCAACGTGATGCTGCCACGGTACGCGTGCCGCAATCATTCGACAAGCGGCACCGTTACTCGTACTGTTTACCCAGCGCCAGCATCTCCGGCGTACCGATAACACTGTTGAGCGCCTGGAACGACAGCATCTTGTCGAGGTATGGCGTGGTGGTGCCATTTGCATGCAGGCTGGCCAGGTAATCCTGCAGCGCGAAACTCAGCGCGCGTACGGTACCGCCCGGGAAGATCACGATGCGGAAGCCGATTTCCTCGAGCTCCGCCGCCGGCAGTACCGGCGTCTTGCCGCCCTCCACCATATTGGCCAGCAACGGCGCGCGCTTGCCCAGGCGGGCGATGGCCGTGTCCATATCCTCGCGGCTGCGCAATGCCTCCACGAACAGTACGTCGGCACCGGCCTCGGCATACTGTTCGGCGCGCGCCAGTGCGGCTTCCATGCCTTCCACGGCCACCGCGTCGGTGCGGGCAATGATCAGCGTATTGTCGTCACGCCGCGCGTCGCAGGCTGCCCGGATCTTTCCAGCCATCTCGGAGGCGCTGATCACCGACTTGCCATCGAGATGGCCGCAGCGCTTGGGGCTGCCCTGGTCTTCGAGCTGGATCGCGGTGGCGCCGGCGCGTTCCAGTACGCGGACGGTCTGCATCACGTTCAGCGCATTGCCAAAGCCGGTATCGGCATCGACGATCAGTGGCAGCGTCAGGCAACGTTCGCGAATGCTGCGCGTCACGGCTGCCACGTCGTCGAGCGACAGGAAACCGATGTCGGGACGTCCGAACCGCGTATAGGCGATGCTGGCGCCAGACAGGTATGCGGCGTTGAAGCCGGCCTGCTCGACCAGCAGGGCCGAGAACGCGTCGTAGACGCCCGGCGCGGTGATGATGCCGGTGTCTTGCAGGCGCTGCTTGAGTGTCATTGCACTTCCTCATTCACGGTGAGTTGCCCTGCCGCGATCTTGCGCGCCAGGTGTGCCACCAGTCCGCCATCGCGGATCATGGCGACCAGATGCGGCGGAATCGGCTCGCATTGCATTGTGCCAGCCCCTTCCACGAATACCTGCGCGGCATCGATATCGCAGCCTGCGCGCAAGCCGTTAACAATCGCACTGGCACTGGTACTGGTGGCAGGCGCCGTGCATGTCAGCAGTGGCAGGCCGAGATTGAACCCGTTGCGATAAAACAGCCCGGCGAACGACGGCGCCACCACGGCCACCACGCCCAGATGGCGCAGCACCTCCACGGCCTGTTCGCGCGATGAACCAGCACCAAAGTTGCGGCCGCCAAAGACGATGTCGCCGGGGCGCACGTTGGCGGCGAACGAAGGATCCACCGCTTCCATGCAATGGCGCGCGATCTCGTCGATGCCAAACTTCATATAGGCACCCGGCGCCAGCAGGTCGGTGTTGATATCGTCGCCAAACACCCAGGCCCGGCCGGTGAATTTGGTCGCGACGGCACTCATGTCGGCATTCATGACCGCGCTCATGCGAGTACCTCGCGCGGATCGGCAATGCGCCCGGCGATGGCCGACGCCGCCACGGTGTAAGGCGAACCGAGATAAACCTGTGACGATGCCGCGCCCATGCGTCCCTTGAAGTTGCGTGCCGTGGCACTGATGACCACGCTATCTTCGCCAAAGCGATGTTCACCGTAGCCCGCACATGCACCACAGGCGTTGGGCAGCAGTTCGGCACCGGCTTCGGACAGCACGGCCAGCGTGCCCTCCTGCGCGGCGCGCATCTGGTCGGCGGCACTGGCCGGCGCCACCAGCAGGCGTGTGCCGTTTGCCACGCGCTGGCCACGCAATACTTCGGCGGCCATGCGCAGGTCTTCGAGCTTGGCGCCGGTGCACGCGCCGATATAGGCAATGTCGATGCCCACCTTGCCGAACGCGTCGACATCATCGGCATCGGCCGGCGTATGCGGACGCGAGACCTGCGGCGCCAGCGCGGCCGCATCGAACTCATGCACGGCCAGGCATGCGGCATCGGCATCGGACTGCCAGGCATCCACGTCGATGTCTTCGGCCGGCACACCGGCAGCGAGCAACCAGTCGCGCGTGGTGGCGTCGGGCGCCACGAGTCCCACCTGTGCGCCAAGCTCGGCGGTCATGTTCGACAATGTCATGCGTTCCTGCATCGACAGCGCGGCCACCGCGTCACCGGTGTACTCCACGGCCTGGTACTGGCCGCCATCCATGCCAAACTGCGTACACATGCGCAACATCATGTCCTTGGCAGAGACGCCCGCGCCAAGCTTGCCATGCCATTGCATGCGGATGGTCTGCGGTACGCGCACCCAGATCTCGCCCGTGACCAGCACGCCGAGCATCTCGGTGGCGCCGATGCCGAACATATAGGCCCCGAACGCGCCGCCAGTGGATGAATGGCTGTCGCCACCCACCGCGAACATGCCGGGCCTCAGGTAGCCTTTCTGCGGCACTACCACATGGCAGATGCCTTCCATGTCATGGACGCGCGTCACGCCTTCGTCTTTGACCCAATCGCGCGCAATCTGCACGATCTTGCGGCTGTCCGGGTCATGCGCGGGCACGTAGTGATCGGTGACGACCACTACCTTGTCGGGGTTCCACACCTTTGCACCGAGCTTTTCCAGCATCGGTTTCACACGGCGCGGACCGCCCGAGTCATGCATCATCGCCAGGTCCACACGGCACGTAACGATCTCGCCGGGCATGACTTCCGCCCTGCCCGATGCCCTGGCCAACAACTTCTGCGCCAATGTCCTGCCCATGCTGCTTTACTCCACCTTCGTACCGGAGGCCTGGATCACCTTGGCCCAGTGCTGAATATCACTACGCACGAACTGTGCGAACGCCTGCGGCGTCATGCTCACCGCCGTGGCAGCCTCGGTCTCCATGCGCTGCTTGTAAGCCGGATCTTCGACGGCAATCTTCACCGCGCGATACAACTGGTCGGTAACGGCCTGTGGCAGTTTCGCCGGACCAAACAGGCCGAACCACGCCGACGATTCGAACCCCTTGACCGTCTTGCCGATCGGCGGCACGCCCGGAAACTGCGGCAGCGCGTCCTTGCTGCTGACACCGAGGAATTTCAAAGTGCCCGACTTCACATGCGGCAGCACGTTGACGGTGCTCGCGAACATCAGGTCCACGGTGCCGCCGAGCAGATCGGTCAGCGCCGGGTTGGTGCCCTTGTAGGGAATGTTCACGATGTCGGTACCGGTCTGCAGCTTGAACTGCTCGCTGGCCAGATGCAGCGACGAGCCCTGCGCGCCAATTGCAAACGTGAGCTTGCCCGGATTGCGCTTCGCATAGTCGATAAGGCCGGCCGTGGTATCGAACGGCGCGTTCTTGCGCGCCACCAGCACGCTGGGCACGCGCGCCACCATCGTGATCGGCGTGAAATCCTTTACCGGGTCGAACGGGAGGTTCTTGTAGAGCGTGGCGTTGATGGTATGGCCAGTGAAACTCATCAGCAGTGTGCTGCCATCTGGCGTGCTGCGTGCCACATACTGCGCGGCAATATTGCCGCCCGCGCCGGGCTTGTTGTCCACCACCACCGTGCGGTGCAGCGTATCGCCCATCGAGCGGGCGATCAGGCGCGCCAGCGCATCGGTGGTGCCGCCTGCCGGGCTGCCCACCACGATCGTGATCGGCTTGTCCTGGGCCGCCGCCGACAATGGCGCGGCCAATGTTGCAAACATGGCCAGCACTGCGCCGGCCAGGGCTTTTCTTCGACTGATTGACATCGTTGTCTCCGCCGCTTATCTGGATATGGGGGTTGAATCGGACTCTATGCCCGGTCGGCGGGTCACTCAATGGAACCAGCTGGTCCTATCCACGGGACCAGCTGACACGTTCGGATGTCCAGACATTGCCGAAAAAATCAGGGCAAGCCCCGGCGGCGGCTCGGGGCAAAGCACGCAATGTTACACATGCCGCGCGTCACGAATGTAAGGGATCGTAAAGACCACCTGATGACAGCGCACAGCGTCCGATCGGCGCCCGATCAGCAATCAATCGATCGTTGCGCCCGAAGCCTTGACCACCTTGCCCCATTTGTCGATCTCGCGGGCCAGGAACTGGCCGGTATCGGCAGGCGAGGTCCAGGTTGCCGCAAAGCCCTGCGTGGCAAAGCGCGCGCGCACCTCGTCCTCGGTCAGTACCGCCTTCAACGCATCGCTGAGCTTGCCGACCACGGCCGGCGGCGTACCGGCAGGCACCAGCAGCGCATTCCATGCGGTGGCCTCGTAGCCCGGCAATCCGGCCTGTGCAATGGTCGGGATATCCGGTGCGGCGGGGGAACGCGTGGCGCTGGTCACGGCCAATGCACGCAGCTTGCCGTCGCGCACGAATGGCATTGCCGAGAGCATGGTGTCGAACATCACCGTGGCCTGCCCGGCCATCACGTCGGTCAAGGCCGGCGCGCTGCCCTTGTACGGGACATGGGTCATGCGCACGCTGGCCATGCTGTCGAACAACTCCGCGGCCAGGTGCGTGGACTGTCCATTGCCGGAACTCGCAAACGTGACCTTGCCCGGATTGGCCCTGGCCATCGCGATCAGTTCACCGACGTTGCTGGCCGGCGTGGACGGCGCGGTCACCAGCACGAGCGGCCCGCTGGTCAGCATCGAGACCGGCGCAAAGTCGGCGCGCGTGTTGTAGCCCGGCTTTGAGAACAGCGTCATGTTGATCGCATGGGCGGTGGTCGCCACCAGCAGGGTATAGCCGTCGGGCGCGGACTTGGCCACGGCGTCGGCCCCGATATTGCCGCCCGCGCCAGGACGATTGTCGACCACGATCGGCTGACCCAACCGTTCCGCAAGCTTCTGCCCGATGACGCGTGCAACGATGTCGGTGGGACCGCCCGGAGGATAAGGCACCACCATCCGGATAGGCTTGCCCGGCCAGGGCTGCGCCTGGATGGCCGGGGCGGCGGCCAGCAGCGGCACGGACAGCAACAACAGCGACAGCTTGCGAGTGGTGGGCATGCACGCTCCTGGATCGCTTCGGTTTTGCGGAATGAAACTGCGGGATATGCCGAATCAGATGGTTGACAGGCCGCTTATAGATGCCCCGCCACCGTCATGTCACTCTGCACCGCACCAAAGTTTTGTCGCCTGAAACCGGTCGTCCCTGCTGCCCTACGGCCTACAGCGGCGGCAGGCGTCGCCTGACTGGCTGTGACTTGACGATGGCCGAACTGGTCTCGGCCATGTCGGTGATCTGTTCGAGAATGTGGTCCAGATGTTCAATCGAGCGCAGGTAGAGCCGACCGATAAAACAGTCATCGCCGGTCACCTTGTCGCACTCGGCAAACTCGGGAATGCCCTCGATCAGCTTCTGTACCGCGTGGAGCTTGCCGGGCAAGGGCTTGATGCGAACGATGGCCTGCATGGCAAAGCCCATCGCGCGCGGTTCCACATCGACGGTAAAGCCACGGATCACGCCCCGATCCTCGAGACGGCGCAACCGCTCTGACGCGCCCGGGGCCGACAGCCCGACCTGCTCGGCCAGCGTCTTGACGGGCATGCGGCCGTCCCGCTCCAGCAGCGCCAGGATCCGGCGATCGAGATCATCGAGCGACATAAGGTATTTCCATGGTTATTCCTGATAAAAAATGGAAAAAAGCGCGCATCGCCTTTACTTTCGACTGTGGATTGTAGGCCGCAACGCTTAAACTGCAACCCTCGTTTGCAGGAGACAGGCCGTGGAAGACAGAACGCGGGGCATGCTGGAAATGGTGGCAGCAATGGTGATCTCGGGCACCATTGGCTGGCTGGTGGTGGTATCGGGGCGCCCAGTCACACAGGTCGTGTTCTGGCGCTGCGCGTTCGGTGCGCTGGTGCTGATACCGGTCTGTGCCATGCGAGGTTACCTGCGGCCCGGCGGCATCACGCTGCGCCAGGCGCTACTGGCCATGGCCGGCGGCGTGGCCATCGTCGCCAACTGGCTGCTGTTGTTCTCGGCCTACTCAGGCGCATCGATCTCGATTGCCACCGCGGTCTACAACACCCAACCGTTCATGCTGGTGTCACTGGGGGCGCTCTTCCTCGGGGAACGCCTCACGGTGGCCAAGGTGTCGTGGCTGGTGCTGGCCTTCCTCGGCATGTTGCTGATCGTCCAGGCCAAACCCGACGGGGGCAGCGTAAATGGCAACTATCTGCTGGGCATCGCGCTGGCCCTGGGCGCGGCATTCTTCTATGCGCTGGCCGCGCTGATCGCCAAGCAACTCAAGGGCGTGCCGCCGCACCTGATTGCCATGATCCACGTGCTGGTGGGTGCCGTCATGCTGCTGCCCATGGCCGTGCAGGCGGACCCGCCGGCCGGCGCCACGACCTGGGGCACGCTGGCCACCATGGGCGTGATCCATACCGGCCTGATGTACATCCTGTTGTATGGCGCGATCCAGAAACTGCCCACTCACCTGACAGGCGCGCTGTCGTTCATTTATCCTATCGTGGCCATTCTGGTGGACCGGCTCGCATTCGGGCATCACCTGCACCTGTCGCAAGTCGGCGGTGCGGCGCTGATCCTGCTGGCCGCCGCCGGCATGACTTTGGGATGGCCCTGGCGCCGGCTGCTGCCGTGGAACGCACGCGAACCTTCCGCGTAAGCCACGTGCGTGGCGTGCTTGCAACCGGGCCCTGACAGCCAACACAACACGGAGGCACGGATATGCAAGACACGCAGGGAATGTCGCGGGAACGGCTGGACCGGATCGGACGCTTTGTCGACCAGAACTATGTTGCCACGGGCAAGCTGCCCGGGGCGCTGGTTCAGGTGTGGCGGCGCGGCGAACTGGCCGTGAACGCGGTACTGGGCATGGCCGACCGTGAGCGCCAGGTACCGCTGGCAGAGGATTCCATCTTCCGCATCTACTCGATGACCAAGCCGATCACGTCGGTGGCCATCATGATGCTGATGGAGGAATGCAAGATCGCGCTCGACGACCCGGTCAGCAAGTACATTCCCGAGTGGGAGAACCTTGGCGTGTTCGCGGGCGGCTTCATGGAGGGCTTCCAGACCCGCGCGCCAGCGCGGCCAATGCTGGTGGTCGACCTGCTGCGCCACACCTCCGGCCTCACCTATGGCTTCCAGCAGAACAGCAATGTCGATGCGGCCTACCGCAAGCTGAAGCTGGGCGAACTGGCCACCGAGGGTACGCTCGACGACATGATCGCCAAGCTGGCCACGCTGCCGCTCGAGTTCTCGCCCGGTGAAGCCTGGAATTACTCGGTGGCCACCGATGTGCTCGGCTACCTGGTCGGCAAGATCAGCGGCATGTCGTTCGACGCGTTCCTGAAGCAGCGGATCTTCGACCCGTTGGGCATGGTCGATACCGGTTTCCATGTGCCCGAACACAAGGCCGACCGTTTCTGCGCGTGCTATGCGGTTGGCGCACTCGGCTCGAAGGTAATCTCGCAACGCGGCCCGATGCTGCAGGACGATCCGCAAACCAGCCCGTACCTGAAGCCACCGGGCTTCCTGTCCGGCGGCGGCGGCCTGGTCTCGACTGCCGCCGACTACATGCGTTTTGCCCGCATGCTGCTCAATGGCGGGGAGCTCGATGGTGTACGGCTGCTGGGTCCCAAGACACTGGCATTGATGACGGCCAACCACCTGCCGGGCGGGGTCGACTTGCCGCGCATGTCGCGCTCGATGTTCAGCGAGGCCACCTATGAAGGCGTGGGCTTCGGCCTGGGCTTTGCCACCACCATCGCGCCGGCCAGCACGCTGATTCCCGGCAGCGCGGGCGACTTCTTCTGGGGCGGTGCGGCCAGCACGTTCTTCTGGGTCGACCCGCGCGAAGACCTGATTGGCCTGTTCCTGACCCAGTTGCTGCCCTCTTCGGCCTACCCGGTACGCCGCCAGTTGCGCACGCTGGTCTACAGCGCGATCACCGAGCCGGGCCCCGCCCCGCGTTGATCGCCACGCTCGCGCCCGGGATGCCCGGGCGCGGGCATGGTTACAATGGCTGCACGTGAAACCAGATTCGGATGAGACCTCAAATGCAGATCCGAACCGCAATCCTAGCCCTCGCCGTAGCCACCACGGCCGCCGTGAGCCCGTTGGCGCACGCCAGCGTGGCATCCGACGCCCATGCGTTCAAGGAAGGCGTCAAGGAAGCCGGCCGCAAGACCGGCCATGCAGTGGCCGATGCGGCACGCACGGTAGGACACGGCGCCAAGGCAGCCGGCCATGCGGTGGCGGACACCACCAAACGCGGGTACTACGCGACGAAGAAGGCGGTGAAGGGGGAAGATTAGAAAGCGGCGCGCGTCAGACAATCCTGAACTTCTGCGGGCCTGGAGTTCGTATCCATGACCACCTCAAGCACGCGACTTGCATCAAGCCCATAGCTTGCAACCGGATGAACGGCGCCGTCGGTTGTCAGCAAGATGATCTGTTCAGGTTTCAGCTCGCTCAAAACCTGTGGAGAGTGGCTCGACACAATGAACTGCACCTTGGGGAAAGCCTTGGCAAGCCCCTCGACCATCAGTCTTTGCCAGCCTGGGTGCAAGTGGATGTCGAGTTCGTCGATCAGCACCACGCCCGGGGTCTGCTCGGTAACGTCCTGCCCGAGATGAGGGTTCAGAAGACACATGCGGCGTGCAATATCAGCCACCTGCGCAATCGATACCCGCTGCCCGTCGCTCAGATTGTCGAACAACGCCGGCAGGCGTTCATTGTCATCCCACTCCACGATCAAAGCCTTGCGGGCAAAGTCGTAGCGCAGTCCTCGCGCATGCTCGACGACCTTTGAAACGGCCGAATTGACCAGAGCCAGTTCATCGTCGACGATGCTTTCCCAGCCGATCGAACGCTCGGAGGCCAATTGCAGGCGCTCCATGCTCTTGCCGATTACCCATTGCTGAAAGATGCCGGCTTCAGCCGATGCCTCCCACCAGTTGCGATATCCATCGGCTCGCGATTCCCGCTCGGTAACCGCCTTCATCTCGTTGGAAACGTGCGGTGGCCATTGGCGATATGCGGGATAGAAGGCGAGGACAGGCAGCGTTGTGCTTGCGGAAGTTTCGGTATCGACGCTGGCGTCCACCCAGCGTTGCCCCGGTTGCTCGCCCTGCCATTCATTCCCGTTGGTCTGGGCACCTCGAAGCACTGTCCACGTGCACTTCGCGCCGAGCACTGATGCACTTGCTGTCAGGCTCGCGGGGTATTGCGGTTCAAAGCGGTAGCGGCCATTCTTGGACGTCACCTGAATCCTGATATCCCCGTCGTGCAGCGGCTGGACATCGCCATTGGGCACCTGCAGAAACCCCAGGAACCCCGTCATGGTCTCCCTGACAGCCTTCAACAGGGACGTCTTGCCACTGCCATTTACACCCGCAATGACATTCATGCCCTGCCGGAAGTCCACGCTGAGATTGGCGTAGCACCGGTAATTCTTGATCTGAATCGAGTGAAAAAGCATGACGGTCTTCCCAAAGCGCGTCCGGTCCTGGTGGTGGAGACCCGACCTCCGGGCGCCTACCTCGTCGCTTTCGACAGCGTACCAATTTCTGTCGTGCATTGGCATCCTGAAGGTCATCTGGACCGCGCGCAGGCTACAATGCCGCCCTTAACCAACGGAATGATGTCGTGAAGAAAACCGACCTGGAAAAGAACAAGGGCCTGAAGCTGACCAACAGCATGAAGCAGGCGGGCGCCAACCGGGCGGGTTCCGCGCCGAAGAACCAGCGCCAGCAGGCCGCCAGCAAGAACGGGCTGCTTGGCAAGCTGCTCGGCAAGGCAGTCCCCCCGGCAAAGACCGAAGACTGAACCGTCAGCACGTGGCGTGCATGGCCCGGGTGCTGCGATGCAGTTCGAGGGC
>VFQP010003310.1_pt1 | contig 16529 bp, 20 predicted proteins | sample 3512351 | NCBI WGS metagenome assembly VFQP01 (sample SAMN10412372, study PRJNA504923) | tailings metagenome | isolation source: Relicate 1 Philex TSF1 revegetated site | place: Philippines: Tuba, Benguet | collected 2017-08-29
CTGCGGTTGCCCCAGACGCATTTGCCAGCTCGCTACAGCTGGGCACGCAGTGCCATAGCTTCGCACACGCTGGCCCTCGACGCCACCTCCCCGTTGAGCACGCTCGCCGCCAGACCGCGTCGAGGCCCGAGATTTGCAGCGCAGGTCAAGCCGAGCCCACGGCGCTCGCGAGACGCTTCTCGCTGCTTCTCGCCACTTTCCTTAATCGACCCTACCGCGACTCAGCGCCATGCCGGCAAAACCAATGGCAGAAGGCTATGCCTTCTGCCAACAAGGAAGGCTTCAGGATTGATACCCTGCGCAGGTACAGCCCGCAGATCTGCTGTTGCTGGAGCCGCCTGTGTGCTGTGGACCGTCGCGCGTGCGCGCCAACGCGTGCCCTTGCAGAAAGGCGATGCACGTGAGCAGCAGCAACGTCGTCCCACGGCCCACGCACGTCCAGCGAGCGAGGGGGGGCGGGATGGCCGCACGCTGAGGCGGGCGGATGCAGATGACGCGGCGGTCGGTGAATGCATCGTTGACCAGTCAAGCAAGGAGGAGAGGGGAGCTCAAAGGATGGTGCAGCTGAAGCCGTCGTGCGGCCTGCTGCTCGGACGGCGCAGCCCCGCTTAACGATACGCTGGCCGGCCGCTGGGCTTGTGGTCCTCGCTCTTGCCCTTGAAGTGCGGGTAGTTCAGGCCGCCGGGGCGGTCCCCGCCCTTGATGTTGGACTTTGAGGACAGGGGGTCGGCGGGGCCCAGCCCGACGTGCTCGCGGTCCTGGTGCGGCTGGCCGTTGTGCGCCTTCCTCATCTCCTTGATGTGGTCCTGCGCGCGTGTACGGTGTGCATGTATGTGCGTGCGAGCGCGCAATCTTCATGTGCAACAGCGGCTCAGGCTGCCGCGCGTCAAGGCTTGCCCGGGCGCGCGGGGTGTGTGCCCCCCGCCGCCCAATCGCAGCGCAACGCGAGTCCTCACCTGCACCGAGGGCACGCCACCCATGGCCGCGCTCCCCTGCGCACAGGACGCGCGTGTATGCGTGCGCACGTGTGGTGGGGAGCCTGCTCTGCGCTGCGTGCCCCGTGATGCGTTCACGCTGCGCGCGCGGAGCAGGCACACCTCGTGCTGGGCCGGCCGCAGGTGGGAGGGCGTCTCGTGCTCGATCCGCGCGCGGATCTCGTGCGGCGTGTTGGGGCCGTAGGCGCTCGAGGACGAGGGGCCGGGCGCCGTCATGTCGCCGCTCGCGTTCACGGCCTCCACCAGCTCCGCAGGCGGCTTGAGCTCCTTGTGGCCCGTCATGATGGTGTACTGTGTTGCTGTTGGCAGAAGGAGAGCACAAACAGCACGATGCGCGCGGCACACCCTCGACCCTCGTCATGCGGTCGAGGTGCGGACGGCAGGCCGTCCTGCGCACAAACGTTGGAATGGCAGCAGAGGAGCAGCAACCCGCGGCCGCGCCCGGGGGGCCTGCCGCACCCTCCTCTGAGGAGACGCCCGAGGCGGAGCTGGCGCGTGCGGACGCCATGCACCAGGAGGCGCTCAAGCTGCTCGACAAGGACCCTGAGGAGGCCGTTGACCTGCTCGGACAGGTGCCCCCCAGAGGACCGCAGCTCCAGGGCCCCTGGAGGCGCCCGCTCTGTTGGCGTCTGCGCGCAGATTTTCAAGTTTCGACGGTCTTCCTCGCCGCGGGCGCGCGCAGGTGCTCGAGGCGCGCAACAAGCACCACGGCGAGATGGGCGTGCAGTGCCTCGAGGCGTACCTGTGGTATGGGCGCGCGCTGCTGGAGCAGGCGCGCATGTCCACGGACGCCATGGGCAACTCGCGCAGCCACCTCACCGCCAAGAAGCAGAGAGACAGCAAGGGAGAACCAGCAGCAGCAGCAGCAGGAGGAGGCTCTGGAGCTGCGGGGGCGGCTGCAACAGGTGCGCGTGCAGCCGGTGGCAACGCTGTGCCCGCTCTGTGCGGCGCACCCTGCACCTGATCTGCTGCGCACCTGCGGGCAAACCCTGCCGGCGCAGGCGAGCAGCCCGGCAAGAAGCAGGGCCCCGACGCGGCAGAGGAGGGAGGCGCGGCAGAGGGGCAGGAGCAGGAGGGCGGCGATGATGAGGACGACAACGAGGAGGAGGAGCAAGAGGGTGACGGGGAGGAAGAGGGGGAGGAGGGCGACGGCGGCAGCGACGACCTTCAGCTGGCGTGGGAGATGCTCGAGGTGGCGCGCCTCATCGCCGTCCAGGTGCGCCTCACACCTGCCCGCTTCTCCGCCGCTCGGGCTGCACCTAGTCGTAGGTGGGCGCCTGTGACTGATGGGCCTGCGCCACGTTCCGGTGCGCAGAACAACGACGCGTCTGGCAAGTACGACTCGTTGCTGGCCGAGGTGCACCTGGCGCTGGGCGACCTGTCGGCTGAGAAGGAGGACTTCACGCAGGCGCTGGACGAGTACCTGCACTGCCGCACGCTGCTCGAGGGCACGCCCGCGCCGGACAAGCGCAGGTGCGGCAGGCGACGCGCGCAGCGCCTGCGTGTGGGCACGTGCTGTGCGCCCGCCGTCGCGGCGACGCACAGCCGGCGCCCCCGGCGCGCAAGCAAGAGCAAGCACTTGTCGTTGGGGAAGGGCCTGCTGGTTGCGAGCGTGCGTGCACACTTTCCCCGAGGTGTGGAACCACGCGCTCCCCCGCCCCCGCCCTCGCCCCTGGTGCGTGCGTGCGTGCGTGTGTGTGTGCGCAGGTTGGCCGAGGCCCACTTCAACACCATGCTGGTGCTCATGATGGACGACCGGCTCAACGAGGCGCTCGAGCACTGCAACCGCGCCGTGGCGCTGCTCCGCGCGCGGCGCGGCGAGGTGATGGAGCAGCTCGACACGCCCGTCGAGGGCGAGCTGGAGGAGGAGGCCGACGCCGCCATCGAGGCGCTCGAGAGGCAGGTGGAGCAGATTGACGCCGCGCTCGCCGACCTCAAGGTGAGTGAGGGCATCATGGGGTGCGTGGGAGGCGGGCGGCGGGCCGTGTGGCACTCTGGGCATGCTTGGCGTTCGTCCTCATCCATCTGTGCTTGGCGTTCGTGCTCATCCATCTGTTGCTGCTCAGTGGTTGATGCGCGGCGCTGGCGTGCGTGCGGTGCTTTGTTGCGCTGCAGGAGCGGCGGGAGGACCTGCAGGCGTCCATCGAGCAGCAGGTCAGCTTCAAGAACGTGCTCACCGCCTTCCTCAAGAACCAGGCGGGCGGCGCCGCGACGGCGGCGCCGGCGGCGGGGGCCGGGGCAGCAGGCAGCAGCAGCGGCCACGCCGCGGCGGCGGCAGGGAGCTCGGGCGCCGGGGGGAGCGGCAGCGGGAGCAGCAGCGACCCCTGGGCGGCCGCCGCGGCAGGGCTGGCCGCCGCAGCCACTGGTGCCGGTGGTGGTGCCGCGCCGCCCAGCGCCGCCGCGCCCGCCAAGAACCTGGGCGTGGTGGGGCGCGGGCGCGCGCGCATCACGCTGCAGCCCGTGCAGCCGGCCAACGGCGCGGCGCCGGCGCCGGCGGGCGGCATCGGGGGCGGCGGCGGCGGCCCGGCGGGAGGCGGCGGGGCGGCCAAGAAGCCGGCGCCTGCTGCCGCGGTGGCGGTGGCCGCGGTTGGTGCGCAGGGTGTCAAGCGCAGCGCCAGCGGGGGCAGCCTGCCAGCGGGGGCGCAGCCTGGGGGTGACGCGGGCGAGCCGGGTGCCAGCAAGCTGGCGGATGGCGTGAGCGGGACGCCCGCCAAGCGGCCCAAGGCGGACGGCGGCGGCGAGGGAGGGCTGACGGCCGCGGCGCACGGCGGGGCGGAGAATGGACCGGCTGTGCCGCAGGTCGCGCAGGAGTCATGACGCGACGTGACGTGACGTGCCTGCTGCAGCGTGGCACTTGCATCGTTTCCGCCGGACGCTCGCGACATGAAAGGGATTTGCATGATGACGGGTGCGCGGCGGCGGCGGCGCGCTTCCAAGTAAGCAAAAAGGGCGGGAGAGAACGACGCCTGCTCCCCAGGCGCCAAAGGCGGCGGTAGCGCGGCGCGGCTGCTGCTTCACTTGATTGAGATGTAGAGCAGCGTGAAGACTATGCACGCGGCGATGACGCCCCCGAGCACCAGCGTGTCCTTGCTCTTGCGCCGCCGGATGGCGTTCAGCAGGCTGTTGACCACGGGGAACTTGGCGCCCACCTGCACGCACTCGACCAGTGCGTCCCCACCACCACCATCCAGCAACTGGTGACCATGGCGTTGTGCGCAGCGCGGCTTGTGACGACGAAACGGCGCCACCCGAGAGCCACACGCGCGCGCACCTGCACGAGCTTGTCCGTCACGTTGTCAAACAGCTTGCGCTGGTCCAGCAGGCTGCTCGACACCTGGTACGCGTTGGACAGCACCTCGTCAATCTGCAAGGGGGGCAGCGCCAGCAACGACAGCAGGTCCAGGCGCCAGTGTGGGCTCAAACAAGAGCGCTGTGTGTCGCCGTCAACAGGTGGACCACCGTGTGCTGGGGTCCTCACCGCGCTGGTGCTGCTGGCAATGGTGTTGCGCTCGCGGAGGAGCGCGCCCGTGGTGTTGGTGGACGACGTCATCTGCGTACGCACACGGGCGCAAGCTGTCAGCGGCGGAAGCCACATCCTCGACCGTCCTTAGGAAGAGCCAGGAGTAGCGACCCGATCCTGCTCCCCTCTTCCCAAGCCTCACTCACCGTCAGCCCGATGTGTGGTGAGTCCCCGCTGCCTGCGAGTAGCTGCACCCGGTCCCTGGCCGCGCCCAGCGTCGAGTTGAGTCGCCGGAACTCCTGCACGTGGCCACCGCAACGCGCCAGGCACACCTGGTGGAGGCGTGAGCGCGCCCTCCGAGCGAGCACCGGGCACACGCCGCGGGCATGCGGTGCGCCCTGGCTGACCTGCGTGAACTCTTGGAGGATGTCTCGGTGCCGCGCCAGCGTGTGTGAGCGCGAGTCGCTGGCGCCACCTGTCAGCGCGCCCATCTCGTCGTTCAAATCCGACAGTCGCTGCAGGAGGTCCTCCAGCTCAGCCGCCTTGCTCTGCGCCAGCTGCGCCCCGGCGGTGGTGGCACACGGCGGTGCAGGCACGTGAGTTGGTGGCCCTGTGGCAGCGCAGCAGTCCATGCGCGCCGATCGCACGCTGGACGCACCTGATCCGCCCCCAACGAGGACGCATCCCCGCTTCTGTGCCTGTAGTTTGCCTCAAAGCCGGAGCAGAGCTTGGCATACGCCGCGAGCTTGACGTCCAGCTCACCCTCCAGCTTGCGCGCCTGCGTGGGCAAGCGCGGGTGAAAAGCGCCGTCCGCTCAGGGCCCCGCCCACTGCCGTGGGCAGCACACGCGTTCACAATCGGCACGCAGCCTCACCTCCTTGCGCACTTCCTCCCATGTCCTCCCCGATGGCCCGCCCGCAGAAGGCTTGGTCGCGAGCAGAGCCGTGGTCGCCGCGCTGCCGCTGCCTCTGCGTGCGTAAGGCGACGACGTACACAGTTCGTGTGGCGCCGCTCCATCGCCTGCAGCTTGCTCTGCTCCGCTGGGCGCGCAGAGGTGCGCACGTCTTGTATGCCATGAACGCGCGTCCTGCGGGAGGCTGATCGGCCGTGCTGTACATGCGACGATGCGCTGGGCCCTCACGCCCCCTGCGCCAATCGATCCGCCAGGCTCAGTGCTGCAGCTGCTCGGTTCTGGGGTTGTGCAGGAACCTGTGGGCGCCACCTCCGCTCCTCTGCACGCTGACGCACACGCACGGGAAGGAGAAGACGTCGAGGCGCTGGTGGCCTCTGCACGATTTTCCCTGAGCCCTGCATGCAAAGCTCCGACCTTCTCCGCTGCGCGTCGTGCCTCCTCGCGCTGAGCAGCTTGCGTTTCCCCAATCCCCATCGCCACCATGATCCCCAGACCGCAGTCGCACTCCAAGGCGCTGGGCCCGGGCGTGACGGGCCCCGAGCTGCTGCAGCCCGTGTCCGCGATCGTGGAGCGGCCCCCCGCGCACGAGGCGGTGAACCCGTTGTGCGGCGCGCAGGCCTTCGTGGTCGACCCCCAGGCGCTCCCGCAGTCGGTGCAGGCGGGCCACGAGCCCAGGCAGCACACCAAGTACCCCTACGTGACGGGCACATCCGTCATCGCCGTCAAGTACAAGGACGGCGTGCTGGTCGCGGCCGACACGCTCGGGTGCACAGCGGGGAGAGGGGGGGCATGAGGAGATGTGCACATCGCGATCTTCGCCAAAGATGCTCTGCCTTCGCCAGCGCCACCTCCGCACTGGCAGGGGCGCAGGGCATGTGAGCGTGCGCGCTGGTGGCCAGGCGCTCGCCAGGCTTGCCGGGGAGTGGCAACGGCGCGCGCGGCGATCTTGCTCAGCGTGCGCGGACGATCATCAGCGCTGCGCATCACCACATCACCTCACACCTGCGCACCGCAGGGCGTACGGCTCCACCAAGCGCTACAAGTCCATGGACCGCATCTTCAAGGTCAACGACCGCGCCGTGGTGGCGGCGGGCGGCGAGATCTCGGACTTTCAATACATCCAGGTGCGCACGCTGTGGCCGGTTGAACGACAATGAGCGACTAAGCAGGGGCTTGAAGGGGAGGAGGTCCTGGCTGCCAAGCGCAGCGTGGGTCGCCTGGTGCCTGGCGCCTGCCCACCCAAGGCCAATCGCTTCACCCGCCCTTGCTCTTGCTCTCGAGCAGCGCCTGCTGGACGAGCTGACGACGGACGACTACACCACGGACGACGGCATCACGCTCCAGCCCGCCGAGCTTCACGCCTACCTGTGCCGCGTCATGTACAACCGGCGCAACAAGATGGACCCACTGTGGAACAGCCTGGTGGTGGGCGGCGTGGGCTCGGACGGCAAGCCCTTCCTGGGCCTGGTGGGCATGCAGGGCACGCACTACGTGGACAGCCACGTGACGACGGGGTTCGCCAACGCGCTGGCGCGGCCGCTGCTGCGCGAGCGGCAGCGCGACGACATGACGGAGCAGGAGGCGGTGCAGCTGCTGCACGACGCGCTGCGCGTGTGCTTCTACCGCGACAAGCAGTCCATCAACAAGTTCACGCTGGGCAAGGTGACGGCGCAGGGCGTCAGCGTCTCGGAGCCCTTCTCGCTCGACATGCGCTGGGACTACAAGCTCTTCTCGCAGCCCACCAAGTGGGCCGTCGGCGCCTGGTGAATTTGCCTGCGCGCTGCGCCTGCGGTCTTTTCTCTCTCACGTGTTGCGTGTCCATGCCATTCATGCCGGGCCGTTTGCTCCCCCTGCGCCACCTTGTACACTTGTAACTCTCCAGTGAGGAGGTCAAGCAAGGACGATGGTCTTGGCGTGTGGGCCCTGTCGCTCATCACGGGGCACGCAGGGCTGCCACCATCATCAAGCGAGCAAGGCGTTTGTCACGATCCTGAAAGACAAGCGAAGTGAAGTCGGCGCGTGCCCAGCAACAAGCCAAAAGGTCCAGGAATCAACCACTCGCAAACGTCTCACCACACTGTCCTCCTGCAGTCGTGTCAGTCATGGGGGGGGGTCCGGTCGAGCCTCAGGATGGAGGAAAGGATCAAGGCACGACGAGATCGCACCGGGGACGTGCATAGAGCTGAGAGCGTGCGTCCGACGAGCGGCAAAGGATCACGCCAGGTGGCATCCCAGCAGCACACCAACCAGCCAAACCAACGTGAGACGCAATCATCTTCTGCGCATCCTAAGCACGAGCGCGCCCTGCCCTTCATCACACGAGACCCCACGGGCTCTCGGCACCAGCGCCGCTTGCTCAGGGCGAGTAGAGGCTGCCGGCGCGCTCGGGCGGCGCCAGCCGCTCGCTGGGCGCCGGCACCAGCGAGCGCGGGTAGCCGCCGCCGCCGCTGCCGCCCCTGGCAAAGCCACCGCCGGGCGGCAGCATGCCCGGCGCGATGGAGGGCGTGGAGGCAAAGGGCTGGTCGCTGTAGAAGTTGTTGGCGGGCGGCAGCGTGGTGCGGCGCACCAGCGTGCTGCTCTTGACCATGCGCTTGATGCCGCAGCCCAGCTGGTCCACGCTCACCACCTGCGCGCAAGGTGGGCAGGGACAGGGACTTCACGGGAGGGTTGAGCACAGCACGGCCGCACAGCAGGCACGCGTCAGTACGTGGAGGAGGTACATTGAACGGGGACGGAGGTGTGTACGCGACCACAGCCAGCGGCACGCACGTCCTCTTGAGGGCTAGAGGGGAGCAGTCGCGCCCAAGCAGCACATCGCACGCGCGCTGTCGAGGCGGGGCTGCACGGTGGGGCCATCAGCAGGCAGCGCGCGCTGCGGCGCAAACGCCAAGGGAGGAAGGGGGGGTGGGGGCGGTGCGTGCGCACCTTGATGCAGATGTCGTTCTGAGCGCGCTGCACGCACACGATGTTGTCGTGCGGCTTGACGATGCCCAGGCTGGCAGCGTACTCGACCGCGTAGTTGAGGTTCTGCGCTCCACAAGACGCCGTCACGACGGACCACACAACAAGCAGTGAGAGTGAGCGTCCCCAGATGTGCAGGGAGTCTCCCAGACCTCCTTCGCCTTGCTGTGGCGTCGGGTCTGCACGCTGGCAGAGGTGGGGCGCAGAGTGGCGCGCGCACCTCCTCTCCCTCGGCGCTAGGGTTGGCCAGCATGGGCAGCAGCGAGCGCGTGAGCAGGCAGTGGCGCGCGTGCGCGCGGCCCTCCAGCTTCCACTTGAGCCCGTCGCTGCAGGGCGGGAGGGGCACAGCACGGCGCAGCACGCGGCAGCATTGAGCAAGCGTGTGTTGCGTCCCCCTCCACCCACACACACGCAGCCTGCCAGGCCCTCCCTCACCTGACCAGCTGGGGCACCACCAGCGTGAGGATGGGCATGGGCGGGCGGTACTTGGCCTGCGTTTGGCACACACAGGCCCGCCACACGCGCACGCACTCGCTCAGCACGCGAGGCGTGAGGCGCGCACACGCTCTGGTGGGGGCGCGGGAGTGGGACTTCCTCCAGAGGCGCAGCATAAACATGCTGGCGTGGCCTGGCCCGCCACCGCCGCGGCAAAGGCCAGGGGGGGGGCGTCCACGTGCGGGAGAGGTGAGGGAGGGCGACGGGGGCTCACCACGAGGGCGGCGGTGGCGCCAGAGTGCGTGTACACCAGCATGAGGCTGGCCTGGATCTGTGCAGGCACACACACGCACGCACACGCTAACACAGCCGCTGGCACACCAGCCTGGAGGTCGACGTTCGTCGTGTCCAAAGGTCAGGCAAGCGACAAGGCGGCGTGTGTCACGTGGGCACAGAAGAGGGGACACGTCCCTCCTGACTCGCCTCCCTCCCCCCGTTCCTGCACCCCGCACCTTGTCGGCCACGCGCACGGCGCTGCTGGCGATGCTCTCCATCTTGGAGAGGTACGGCGACCGCCACGGGCCGTAGCCGCCCACCTGCACGCACCAAGCACATAGTTGCGCCACACCCGCCCTTATCCGGCGCAAACTCGCACGACGCAGGCAGACGGCGTGATCGCGGACACGGTGAAAGCGCAGTGAAAGCGCTCTTGCTGCTGCAGAGGTAATTGAACGAAGCGGTGTACTTGGCGGGTGGCGGGAGAGCTAGGGAGGCAGGAACCAGACGCACCGCGCGGCTGGCGATGTGCGGCAGCGACGCCATGTTGGCGGTGCTGGCGCCGCGGGGGTCGGCGCCGCCGGCGGCGGCGACGGCGCTCACGGCGGCGCCGCTCAGCGCCACCTCGGTGGCCACCTTGGTCATGGCGTGCAGGTGCGAGGGGCGCGCGCCGAGCGAGTTTCGCGGCGGAAGCCCGTTGCCGGCGGCGCCGCTGCCGGCGCCGCGCGCGAGCAGGCCCGTGGTGGACATGGACAGCGGCGAGCGCCCGTGCAGGCCCTGCGGTTCCATTGCGTTGCAAAGTGGCAAGGAGCGTCACACGACGGGCGCGTGTGGCAGAGCTGACCGCGGCGGTGGCAGGCGGGGGCAGCGCCGGGACGGAGGAAGGGTAGACAGAGAGTTCACTCACGGCGTGCGGCGCCTGCGTGACGTCGGTGGTGGAGGCGCTCGGCGACACGCGCAGCAGCGCGTCGGTGATTGACACGTGGTGGTCGTGGTGGCCGTTGCCGGCGGCGTGCGGCGGCGCCAGCGGCGGCGGCGTGGCGGCGGCGCCCGAGGTGGAGAAGGTGGGGCCGCCGGCGGCGCTGGACAGGCCCTGGAGCGAGCCCCAGGCCTCGGGGTGCAGCACGTTGGCCGGGGGGAGCTGCGGGTGGACGCGGTTGTGCAGGACAGGCGAGGCGATCCGTGGAGAGAGGGCACGACTTGGGAGGGGAAAGGGAAGAGCGTCGGGAGCGGGCGCGTTGCTCGCGAGCTGCTGGGCAAAGAGGGTGGTGTGGGGAGGTTGTGCGCGCGCAGTTCGCCCGCTGACTCACCCCCTTGGCGGCGATGACGGCGCGCTCCTCCTCCTCCACCAGCGCGCGCTCCATCAGCTGGTCAAAGTGGGACGTGTGGTCAAAGACCTTTTCGGCCGAGTGGCAGATGCGGCTGATGGTGCGGACCGTGTCCGCGGGGAAGCGGCCTGCACGCACCAACGAGGGTCACGCCAGGGTCAAAAGGTCAGAACGTGGCCGCACCGCGCAGCGCCCGAGCCCCGAGCAATGCCACTTCAACGCCACAGCCTGCCGCAGCCCCCCTGCCCAGCCCCAGACACGTCCCGGCGCTGCCCGTGCGCGCAAGGGCCCCGGCCCCCATCACGCACCACGCAGCGTCTCGGCGCCCAGGAGGATGCCGTCCACCCCGTCCAGCACGGCGTTGGCCACGTCCGTCGCCTCGGCGCGCGTGGGGCGCGGGTTCTCCACCTGAGGTGCAGGCAGCCGGCGGGGCAGCATCCGGTTCACCGCTTGCGAGGCGTGGACTGCCCTGCCAGCCCTCCGCCAGCACGTGTGCCCTCTGCCGTGCGCATGCTTGCCCTCAGCTCGGCGCCGAGGCAGCCTGCCCTCTTGAACAGGCACTCGCTGCGACGTCTGGCTTGCCGCTGGTGTGTCATTGGGATCCCCGCCGCGGTGCAAAGAAACGGCAAAGCGCTCCTCACCATGGTGTCCACCACGCGCGTGATGAGCACGGGCTTGCCGGCCATGTTGCACGCCTCAATCACGAACTGCGGCGGCACGAGGCATGAGTACACGCGCACAGTGGAGGGCTGTGCGTCGGTGTGCCCTGCCAGGGCGCGGGGACGGCGCCGGCGCGCTGCGCAACCACACACGCAAGCTGTGGGTCGTGAGGGCCCCGCCAGCGTGCGGCATCACGCGCCGCCAGCGCGCGCACCTTTTGGATCATGGCCATCTTCTCCGGAGGGCAGTCCAGGCCCAGGTTGCCTGCGCGGTGGCGCGGCAGCAGCACGGCGGCACGCTGTGAGCCGCGTCGGCGGACCCTGCCGCGCCCCGCAGCCACCACACCTCGCCGCGTGGGTGCGAGCTTAGCCCCGCAAGACGGTGACGACGGCACTCGCCCACCCACCGCCCCACCCCACCGCCCCAGGCGAGCCAGCCACGCTCCGTGGGACGACAGAACCGCCGCTCCCTGCCCTGCTCTGCCCCGCCTGACTCCCAACACCCGCATGAGGAGGACCCAAGATGGGCGCACCGCGCGAGATGATGACTCCGTCGGCGGCGCTGAGGATGCCGTCCAGGTTGAAGAGGCTCTGGCGCGTCTCCAGCTTGGCCAGCACGCGCGTGTTGCGCAGGCCCAGGCTCGACAGCCACGCGCGCGCCTCGTGCACGTCCTCCTCCGAGCGCGTGTAGGAGAGCGAGATGAAGTCAATCTCGAACTCGCGAGACAGGGCCTGCGCGCGCGCGTGTGCGTGCAGGGAGGGGCAGGGCGGGCGGGGCACGCGTCAGGTGACCAAACCCGTGCCGGTTCGGTAGGTGGCCAGGGCGCTGGCGGCTGGACGCTGCGCAAGCTTGGAAGCCTGGCTGATGCCGTCACACTCTAATGACGGCCAGAAGCACCTCACCTCTGCCTGTTGCTCTGCCCCTCATCAGCGCCATGCCTCAGCACCAGGACACGCCCGTCGCGCCCAAAGACCGCCTCCTCGCAGCTCTGCAAAACCCCTCGCCCCCCACCCCTCACGCACCTCGATGGCCTCCTTGTCGTACTGCGAGAGCAGCGGCAGCGTGTTCTGCACGTTGACCAGCGCGTTGGTCGAACGCTCCACGTGGTAGACCGTCAGCAGGCCCTCCAGCACGGCGTTGTTCTTGGCCACGCAAAACACGTCGGGGCCTGGACAAGGCACGGCAAGGCGCAGCGGCAAGCCCCAACAGCCGTGTCATCCCCCCTGCCCTCGCAGCCACACTTCAAGACGCAGCCTCCAGCCTTCCACCGTCACGATGACTCACCCACGACGGACACCACCTCAAGGTAGAGGGACGCCGAGTCAGCGCCGCACACGAGGTAGCGGCCCACGTAGATGGTGTCGCCTGCGCTCAAAGCGCGGCAGGGGCGCGGAGCGGGTGTGGGCGTCGGCGGGGCCTCTCCGTGGCCTGCGCTGCTGGCCAGTGGCAGCTGCGGGCGTGGCGGTGGCTGGCTGCTGCGCCGCGCGGCGCCGCACCTGGCTCGGCCATCTCGGTGAAGCGCTCGTAGGTGATGGGCAGCACGTTGCCCGAGGCCACGGCGTCCATGCGCGTGGTGACAATCACCTGCACGCTCCGGTGAGCGGTGTGTGGATGGCAAATCCAGGCGCGCCGTGCGCTCTACGATGCGTGCAGAGTGTCGCGCGCGAAGAGGCGCTGAGGGATGACAAGCCAGCAGGAGGCGAAGGAAGGCGGGCGCACCTCCTGGCCGGCCTGGACGGCAAAGCTCTCCTCGTGCACGGGCCAGCCCTGGTCGTCCATCTTGATCTGCGTGCGGCGCGCCATTCAGCCCGTGTGCAGCGGGGCAATCTGCACAGCTTGACGAGCGAGCGGCCCGCAGGCTGGCCACCCACCCCAGGCGAGCGCACGCGCTTCCCCCGGCGGCCTGCCGCTCCAGGCGGGCGGGCGTCGGCGTCCGCTGCGCTGCAAATGCATGGATCGATGAGTCACCTGCCGGCGGATCATGAGCTCGCGGCCCAGCGTGTCCACCATGGTGCAGCAGAGGCGCTGCTTGAGCGCCATGGCCGTCTGCGAGGTGCCACCGTTGGTTGGAGCACAACCAAGCGATTGCCAGGCGGCTGTGGGAGAGCAGCAGCGCGCAAGCCGCCTGCCATACCAGGCGCGCACACACACACACAATACTGCGCTGCACAGCAGTGCACCTGCAGGTTGGCCAGCGAGGCGCGGTGAAAGTCTAGCGGGCCCCAGGTGAGGTCGAACCGGGCGCCCACGGTACCCGCCTCCAGCAGCTCGCCCAGCTGGTCCACGCTGTGGCAGGCAGGGCCGATGGTGGCCACCACCTTGATGCCTGCGCGGGAAGGTGCGCAACACGCCGACGCGCTCGCAGCCTGCGGCCCCACCCCCACCAGAAGGCGGCGCGTGGTGATCAGCGCGGACGAGCAGATGCTTCAAGCTTGATGTCGTCGCCGCTGCTCGCTGGCTCGTCGTGCCCGCTCCCTCGCTTGTTGTATGGGCGTTCGGCCACGCCTCACCACTCTGCCCCCCGCCGAGCTCGGGCTGCAGCACGCTCTGCAGGTCAAGGGACTTCAGGAAATGGGGTCTTGCGACCGCGTTTGTAGACGTCATCCTCAGGAATCCTCGTGCGCCTGCGTGGTGGGGCGAGGTGGGGTGCCACCCCAGTCAGCATCTCTCGGCGTTTAGTCTCGCGGCGCGCACATCGCGGTAACTCGGCCTCAGAGCCCACTGTCGCGAAGCTGGGGTTATGTGCTGGGGTCAGGACGCCAATGGGCTGGAATGGGCCGCACTGGGCGAGGTCGCATCAGGTCGCAAAAGCGAACCTTCGTGCCAGCGGCTGCCGCGCACCTCGCTGTCTAGGGCTAGGACGGGAGGTCGCTGAAGCCTTGCTGCTGGTGAATCTGCTGCTGCTGCTGTCCTCTAAACACTTGCTGCTGCTGCGGCTGGCGCGCCGCACGCCACGGGGGGCTTGCGCGGCCAACCTCAAAGGATTCAGCAGCAACCTGCGGCGGAAGACACGCTTGATGCGCCCGCCCATGGCGGCAGAAGAGAGCCCCCAGTGCACGAACGAGGCGGCGACGGCCTTCCGCCGGGTCGAGAAGCTCTTCAAGCTCAACAGGGCGCCCGACAAGAAGAACAAGAAGTGCGCGGCCTCAGACCCTTGTGGCCTTTGTTGCTGTTGCCTTTTTCTCTAGCGCAGCCGCTGCGTACCTCCTCCCGTGGACCACGCGCGCAGGCACAAGCAAGCGGCCACGCCAGCGCTGGACCTGAGCCTGGTCGTGGACCTGGGCAACGCGCAGCAGGTCGCGCAGCTCGCAGCCCAGGGCCAGCTCACAGAGCACCTCGTGCCCGCGCTGCCGCCGCCGGCCACCAGCGACCTCGCCGCGCCAATCACCCTGCACGCCGACACCGACGGTCACCACCACGACGACCCCGCTCCGCCGCCCCAGAACGGCGCGCACGCAACGCAGACCATCCCGGCCTTCACCTTTGCGGCGCACCCGGGCCTGGTGGTGGTGCCGGGGGCTATGGACCCCGCCACGCAGCTCGAGCTGGCGCACGCCTCCTTCACGCACTACTGCGAGCCACCCTCGCGCACCAACCACGACCGGGAGCACGGGCCACTCACGGGCCTGTGGGAGGCGGCGCGGCGGGGGCTCGTCCTCCGGCGCCGCCGCCAGGCGGAGCAGCAGCCCTCGGGCCCGCCCACGCCGCCCCAGGGCGACACCGAGGTGGCGGCGGCGGCGGAGGAGGAGGAGGAGGGCGAGGACGAGCATGAGGAGGAAGCGCAGGGCTCTTCCTCCTATGACCACGGCAGCCACTCCGACGAGGAGCCCTACCACGGGGGCGGGCCGGCAGGGGAGGGGCAGCAAGGCAGCGGCGAACTGCCCCCGGCGCCGCCTTTTGACGCGCTGTGGGAGGAGGCGGGGCCTGAGGAGAACAGCGGCGGCGGCGGTGACGGCGGCGCCAAGCTGCGTGCGCAGTCCCTGCTGCGGCGCATGCGGTGGACCGTGCTGGGCCCCACGTACGACTGGACGCGCCGCCTCTACCTGCCGCGCGAGGCGCACCGGCGGCTGCCGGCGGCGCTGCGGGAGCTTGGCCGGCACTGGGCGGGCGTGGCCGTGGCGCTAAACGACGGCGGCGCTGGCGGCGGCGCAGGCGGGGACGATGCCCCAGGGCGGCGGCCGTACCAACCCGACGGCGCGCTGCTCAACTACTACTACGAAGGTGCGGGCGCCGTGCTGGCGGCCACGCTGCGCCATCTTGTGGTTCCGGTGGCCCACAACTCTCGGTCCCGGTAGCACCGAGAGGTGGTGCGTTGCGTAGCTGGACGAGGCGCCAGAGGCGGGCTGTTTGTCGCGCTGCCGCTTGGCTGTGGCGGGCCAGGTGACACGCTCATGGGCCACTGCGACGACGTGGAGCCCGACCAGACGCAGCCGCTGGTGACGCTGTCGCTGGGCTGCGGCGCCGTGTTCCTCATGGGCGGGCGCAGCAAGGACCAGGCGCCCACGCCGCTGCTGCTGCGCTCGGGCGACGTGGTGGTGCTGCACGGGGAGGCCAGGCGCTGCTACCACGGTGCGCGTGCTACATGGTGGGCAGAGGGTGTTGTGAGGCCCAGCCCTGTGTGTGCAGACGCCGTCTTGACGAGCGATGCAGCGCTGCCTGGGGGGCCTGCCTGCAGGCGTGCCGCGCGTGCTGCCCAGCCCCTCGCCGCCGCCGCCGCTGGCGAGGCACCTGGGCGAGCTCGAGCAGGCGGGCCGGCGCGCCGAGCACGAGCGCCTGGCGCCCTTCCTGCAGCACCTCTGCGCCTGCCGCATCAACGTCAGCGTCCGTGCCGTCTCGTGACTCCCTTCCTCCCCTGCATGGCATACCCGTGATTGCCACACGTTGCAGCCAGGAGTCCGCGGAGCACATCATTGCAGCCGGAAGAATAAGAATGCGAGCGACGGAGCAGCGGTGCGGACCGTCACGCTTTGCCCTGGTGCCACGCCAGCGCCAGCAGCATCCAGGTCGTGTGCCACAGCGGCACCACCAAGTTGTCCAGCTGGTCCGTCAGAGCCTCCAGCCCCGCGCTCAGCACCGTGTGCGCCGCCACGTCCGCCACCAGCCCGCGCGGCACGCACCGCCACGCCGCCGCCGCCCGTGCGCCCACCCCCACGCCCTCCCAGCCGCCCGCCAGCACGGCGCCGGCCGCCGCCGCCGCCGCCTGGCACGCCAGCATGGCCGCCGCGCCCGCCACCGTGCCCTCCCACGTCTTGCGCGTGCCCACGTGCAGCCGCCGCCGCCCCGCCAGCCGCCCCGCCACTGACGCCGCCGCGTCGCCCACGCCCACGCTCACCAGGCCCGACGCCGCCACCAGCCACCACCCCGCCACCCGCAACCCCGCGCCCACCATCCCCCCGCACTCCCCTCTCTCCCCTTCCGGCCCCGCTGCTGAGGAATGCATGCCCGGCGCGGCACCAGCGCCCCCCAGAGCAGCCCCCACCAGCGCAGACGCCCACGCGGGG
>VFQP010003311.1_pt1 | contig 16519 bp, 11 predicted proteins | sample 3512351 | NCBI WGS metagenome assembly VFQP01 (sample SAMN10412372, study PRJNA504923) | tailings metagenome | isolation source: Relicate 1 Philex TSF1 revegetated site | place: Philippines: Tuba, Benguet | collected 2017-08-29
GTCTAGCAATTTGAAACCATAATTATTTACCACATTGTTACATAAAGCAGCTGCTTTAGAAAAATCGTCTGTTGCTTTTTGACTAGAATACGCTTTGGCCAAATACACTTTGGCTAAACTCATTTCGGCAGCAGGCTTAATAGCCCTTCCGTATTGTGATGATGAGTTAGGCAGGTCGGCAATAGCCTCAGTAAGGTCTTTGATAATAGCATTGTACATCTCGGCCTCGGTAGCTCTTTTGGTTGCTTTAGTTGGCACTAGGGTTTCTGTCAATCTTAAATCTACACCACCCCACTGCTGAAACAAAAGAAAATAATAGTGAGCTCTTAAAAATTTTGCTTCTGCAATTCTTAGTTTTTTGGTAGCATCGGCCAAAGAATTGCTTGGGGCACGAGCAATAATAGCATTACAGGTATTGACCCCTTTGTAAAGCTCGTCCCAGGTGTTGCCCAGATAATCTACCGTAGGGTTAAGCTGGGTATCATAGAAATGAAAGCCTTTGTAACTACCATCGGCACCAGTAGCATAAATATCGGTACCATATTCGGTCATTGTGAGGCCCTGTTGTGTTCCATAATAATATCTAAGACTAGAATAGGCAGCATTTACAGCATCTTCTAGACCTTTCGGGGTATTCATGTAGTCATTACCAATACCCGAAATAACTTTTTCATCCAACAAATCTGAACAAGATTGCCCCGTAAGCATTAAAGCGGCAAAACCTAAGACTCTTGCATGTTTAAATATATATTTGATATTCATCGTATTTTTCATTTAACGTTTAATAAATGTTAGCCTGCAGTTACTTTTTTGTGATAACTAAGCGTTCGACTTAAAATTTAGCATTAATACCAACCGTAAATACTTTGGTTGCTGGTGTAATACCATTGTCAACAGCCGTTCCAGACGTTTCAGGGTCAACACCGTTGTATTTTGAAATAAATTTTGACCAAATTAAAGGTTGTTGAATACTAGAGAAAATTCTCAATGATTCCATACCCAATTTTTTAGCAATGTTGTCTTTGAAGGTATACCCAAAGTTGATGTTTCTCAATTTGATAAACGAACCGTCAAAGTAAATCAAAGTAGTGTTGTACTGAGGGAATTCTTGTGTACTAAACGGACGAGGGAATTCGGCATTTGGGTTGTTTGGTGTCCAATAATCCACTTTGATTTGTTGGTAACGACCAGCCAAAGCGTTGTTGTTTTGGTGGAAACCACTTACGATTGTTTGTCCAAAACGCCCAAAGAAGAAGAACGATAAGTCAAAGTTTTTGTAAGTAAAACGGTTTGTCAAACCTGCCGAGAAATCAGGTACATCCGAGCCTATCAATACTCTGTCGGAAGCATTGATTACGCCGTCGCCATTAGTATCTTGTACCTTCACTTGCCCTACACCAGCACCCAAGGCATTACCTTTGTCGCCAGGGTAGTATTTGGCTGCTTGTTCGGCTTCGCTCACTTGCCAAATTCCTACTTTTTTGTAGTCAAAGAATGAGTTAAGAGGTTGTCCAATAAACCATTTGTTACCAATGTCATCTACAGCACCATTGTAAAGGGAAAGAATTTCTTCTTTGTTTTTAGTGAATTGGAAATCTGTTGTCCATTTAAAGCCTCCTTTTGTATTGACGTTTACTGTTGAAAGCCCCAATTCGATACCTCTGTTGCGAGTTTCACCTACGTTACGAGTTACGGCCGCAAATCCGATAGAGCCAGGCAATTGGTCAGACAATAATAAGTCGGTGGTATTGGTTTGGTAAAGCTCTAATGAACCTTGTAGTCGTCCTTTCCAGAAACTGAAATCAAAGCCGACGTTGGTAGTAGCAGAGCTTTCCCATCTTAAATCTGGGTTACCAATAGTGTTTGGACGGTAGCCAAAAGCACCTGTATTGTCCCAAGCATACGAAGTTCTGTTTAACAAACCTTGCGTTTGGTACGGAGCAACCCCTTGGTTACCTACAGCACCATAGCCAGCTCTGATTTTGAGGAGGTCGAGCCACTGAACACCTTTCAAGAAGTCTTCATTGCTAATATTCCAGCCCAATGCTATACCCGGGAAGTTACCATATTTGGTATTTACCCCAAATCGGCTTGAGCCATCACGGCGAAGTGTTAAGGTAAGCAAATATTTATCGTTATAATCGTAGTTGATACGACCCATAAACGAGTTGATAGTCCATTCTGTTAACATACTACCCACACCCACAACACTACTCGCATTACCCAAATTATAGAATTGTTGTGTTTCTGCAGGAACCCCCTGAACATTGGCTGTATAAGACTCAAAACGGTCTTTTTGAATAGACTGAAGCAATGTTACGTTCAAATTGTGCTTACCGTAGGTTTTCTGGTAATTAATAATGTTTTCGAGCGTCCAGTTAAAGCCAAAACGGTTTTCGTCCGAAGCTTGTGGGTCACCACCTTTTCTAGCATTGGTTTGAGCCCCAATAAATCTACCCCAGCGTGAAATAGTGAAATCTGGGCCAAAGTTGACACGGTATTTCAAGCCCTCCAGAATTTTCACTTCAGTATAGATACTATTAAAAATTCTATATCTTCTAGTATTGTCTACCTGTGCACCCGGAACAATCTCGGCCAATGGGTTGGTCAACAAAGCATCGTTAGTAGGAGTAAAATTGATACTACCGTCAGCTTTATACGCAGCACCCAGCGGGTTTTGTTGTATCGTAAAACTATACGGGTTCAAATTTTCGCCATTTCTGTTGCTAAACATCATATAAGAAGATAATCCTACTTTCAACCATTTATTTACCTCATGGTCGATATTAGCACGCAACGATGTTCTGGTATAATCTAGCCCTTCTGTAATACCTTTGTCTAGGAAATAACCAGCCGAAATATAGAACTGAGTTCTGTCGTTTCCGCCCTGAATACCAATAGTATGGTTTTGTTGGAAACCTTTTTTCAAAATCAAGTTTTGGTAGTCGGTACTTCTGCCTTCGGCCAAGCCAGCTACAACGTTGGGGTCGCCACCCAATACGGCTATTTTTGAATCAGCCACAGGGTCCGACTGGCCAGTGGGTACAATAGCCCCAGCTGCGTTTCTGTAGATACCCGTAGAGCGGTAAGCTTCTCGTACATATTCAGCAAACTCTGGCCCGTTAAATAACGTCAACTTATTCAAGGCCTCCGACTGGCCTACATACATATCATAAGTAACGGTTGTTTTTCCTTTTACACCACCTCTTTTGGTTGTTATCAAAACTACACCATTGGCACCTCTAGCACCGTAGATTGCCGTAGCGGTGGCATCTTTGAGTACTTCCATCGACTGCACGTCGTTGGGGTTCATGTCTTCATAACCAGCCGATAATGGAATACCATCAACTACATAGAGCGGGTCGTTTCCAGCGTTGAATGAACGACGACCACGAATCAAAATTTTGGGTGTTGTTCCTGGTTTTGAACCCGACTGCGAAACGTCAACCCCAGCAGTTCTTCCTTGTAATGCCTGTCCTAAGTTGGTAATGGGCATTTCCGAAATTTGCTTGGCCGATACTTGCGATATAGCACCTGTTAATTGACTTTTCTTTTGTGTACCATAACCTACAACCACAACCTCGGAAAGAGCTTGGTTTTCAACAGCCAAGGTAATATTGATTGAACTTCTTTTGCCTATAGCTACCTCAGTAGAAACATAACCAATAGCTGAAATCCCTAATATGTCTTTTTCTGATGAAGAGACGATCTTGAATGAACCTGTGCCATCGGTAGTTGTACCTTTGTTTGTACCTTTTATCATAATACTCACCCCAGGAATACCCTGTCCGTCTTCAGAGGAGGTTACTTTTCCTGTTACTGTTTGTTGGGCGAAGCCAGTAAAACTCAGCATTAAGAGCATCGCGAACGATAACATACTCATAAGCCCTCTTTTCAATAGTAAAAGTTTATTTAGCATATACAATTGGATTAAGAATTAAATTGGTCAATGATAATTAAGATGAAATAGTTTTATTAATTCGTTGCCAGAGTTCATCTTCTTCAAAATTTGTAAGCGATTCGTCTGGTATTTCTTGCAAAATGATTTCTTTAGCTGTTTCGATTTCTTTATTTTTTTGTGGAAATTTTTTGATAAATTCTTGCCAAAAGCTACTGATTTGTAGGTTGTTAGGTTCTGAAATCCATTGTAAAAAGAAACTGTCCGAAACAAAATCCTCTGCCAGATACTTTTCATATTTTACAAATGTGTCCAGAATCTTCATAATTGAACTATATAAAGTATTTGTTGTGATTTTTTGGTATAAGGCTATGTCTTTATCTTTCTACTCGTTTTCTGTACAAAAAAGGATAGTTTTTTATTTTTATATATTAGTACAGGCCCAAACCAAAGAATATAAGCTGTAGTTGAATCAATAGGGGATTTCTTAAATAGCATATAAGTTGACTGATACTCAACTTATAATGGTAATTGTAGGTGTACTTAATCTTGAATAAAGTACTGGTTTTTAGAGTAAGGCTTCAAAAAACCTTTTCAAGTATGTTTTAGTTGAGCTATTTGCAGGCACATAGATTCGTTTAACTAGAAGTATAAAATATGATTTTAAAAGTTTATTGAGGTAAATCTTGACAGTGTATCTAAGCATATACAGCTTTGGTTTTAGCCAATAACTAAGAACTCTATCTTCAAGCTATCTTTTTGAAATAGTTATATTAATTAATGAATTATGTCAAAAAAACATCTACATAAGAAGCATAATATGAATTTCTACTTGTTTTTTTGTATAAAAAAAAGAGCTTTGGGGATGTTTCTTTCTCCAAAGCTCTTTTTATAAATGGGCTGTATATGTTATATCATAAGAAATACTATTATGTTGGTTTTTTAGGAAAACTAAGCAAATGACACTTTTTCGATAGAAATGTGCTGTTTTAAGGTTTTCAGCGCTCCAAAAATAAGGTTATAAACCGATTGAGGGTTGATGTCCATGAGGTTTGAAATTTGGTCGGTATCCATATCATGGAAAAACTTCAATGAAATAGCCTCCCTTTGACGCTTGGTCAAAAAACGAAAAGATTCATTCAATACATTGCTAAATTGCTGTTCATCTTCACAAGCTACCAATCGGTTTTCGTGCGAACCCACATAGTCGGGGTATTCTACATAGTAGCTTTCATGATGTTGTATTTGGCGTTGTTGGGTTTCCAGATGACGCACTAATTTTCTTTTGATAGAAGCCATCAAATAATAACGAATAGAAGTAGTTTCGCCTAAATTTTGATGGTTTCTCCAAAGTTCTACAAACAAATCATGCAAACAATCTTTGATTAATTCACGGTCTTGCGTGATGCTAGTACTGTAATTATACAAGAGATTTACATAGCTACGGTATATCAACGTGAAGGCATCGTGGTCGCCTCCACGAAAAGCATTCCATAAGCCCACCTCATCCGTAATTTTTTTTGTAGTCATCATAGGAAATTAGTTTTTTTTCTAAAAATCTTCCTAAAGATATAATAATAAAATAGCACTTTTCAAGGGTTTTATTGAATATTTTTCCGTAAACGTTTACGGAAACGTTTACGACCAGAATCTTGTGTAAACAGGGTAATACAGAACTCCACAAAATAGCCTAAATGTCGTTAAGCGGTAGATATACTTAATTTGGCTAAATTTGGTAGAAACTTGTTGGATGTTAGAAAATTTGCTTCAATTTTTACACTTTGTAATATTTTATACGGTAAAACTTCTGATTTACCATATCACTTTTCACAAACTACCTTAAATTCTAATTCTTTCATGAAAAAACTCCTTTACACATTCATCAGCATTATGATGTTTGGAACGGTACTTCAGGCTCAAACCTCAACATTTCCACGCAATGGGGTGCAAGATGAGCGACCGAACCTTTATGCTTTTACCAATGCCACCGTTATTACAGATGCCAATACGGTTATTGAAGGGGCAACATTACTTATCAAGGGTACCGTAATTGAGGCCATTGGCAAAAACGTTACTATTCCTGTAGGTACTACGATTGTCGACCTTAAAGGAAAACGTATTTACCCTTCGTTGGTTGAAGCCTACTCAAACTACGGTTTGCCAGAAGTAAAAAGAGAAGCTGGCCGTTTTCGTGGCGACCCCCAGTTTGACTCAAAAAAGAAAGGAGCTTATAACTGGAACCAAGCCGTAACGCCAGAGATAAGTGCTACCGATTTGTACTCGGGCAACGCTGCTGCTGCCGAAGAGTTGCGTAAAGCTGGTTTTGGTGCTACTATTTCGCACTCGCAAGATGGTATCGTTAGAGGTACTTCGGTGTTGGTGGCCCTTACCGACGAAAAAGACCAAGAGGCTGTTTTGAAAGGCAATGTGTCTTCACATTTTTCTTTCTCGAAAGGTAGCTCTACCCAAGACTACCCCAACTCATTGATGGGGTCGGTGGCTTTGCTTCGCCAAACATATTTGGATGCCGATTGGTACAAAAAAAGCAAGACAAAACCCGAATACAATATTTCGTTAGAAGCATTCAATAACAATGCGGCTTTGCCACAGGTATTTGAGGTTACAGATAAATTGGGCGTTTTGCGTGCTAACAAAATCGGAAAAGAATTTGGGGTACAATATATTATTAAAGGTGGTGGCGACGAATACCAACGTCTCGACGAAATCAAAGCGATTGGTGCATCATTGATTTTGCCACTTAATTTTCCGTCTACTCCCGATGTTGAAGACCCATTCGATGCTAGCGTAGTATCGTTGGCCGAAATGAAACACTGGGAAATGGCTCCTGCCAATGCTGCTATTTTGGCAAAAGCAGGTATAAATTTCGCTTTCACAAGTACTAGTTTGAAAAGTAAAGCCGATTTCTTGGCCAATCTTCGTAAAGCAATCGAGTATGGTTTGGACGAAAAAGTAGCTTTAGCTGCTATTACTTCAACACCAGCTCAATTATTAAAAGTAGATAACTTGGTTGGTAGCTTAAAGCCAGGTATGTTGGCCAACTTCTTGATTACTTCCGACAACATTTTCAAGGATGGTAATATCATTTTTGAAAACTGGGTAAAAGGAAAACGTTTTGTTATCAACAACATGAACGTAACAGATTTGCGTGCTACTTACGACTTGGCTGTAGGTACTAAAACAGGCTTGAAATTGAATATTACAGGTAAGTTTGATAAGCCTGAATACCAAATTCAAGTAACTGACTCAATCAAGGTTAGCCCTAAAGTGACAAGAAATGGCGATTTATTCACGATTTCTTTCAAATTGGATGCCAAAAAAGACAAAGGAGATACACGTATTAGTGCTTATTATGATGGCAAAAACTTGAAAGGCGATGGTTTTGATGCAGAAGGAACACCCGTAAAATTTGTGGCTAATTACAAAGATGCTTTCAAAGAAGCCGTTGTAAAAGCTGATACCGCCAAAAAAGTACTTCCTTCTATCGGTAAAATTACCTATCCATTCAATGGCTATGGTACAGAACAAAAACCCAAAACTGAAACGATTTTGGTGAAAAATGCTACTGTTTGGACAAACGAAAAGGATGGTATCTTAAAAAATACCGATGTGTTGTTGAAAGATGGTAAAATTGCTCAAGTAGGCAAAAACCTAAGTGCCACAGGAGCTAAAGTAATTGACGGAACAGGGAAACACCTAACCAATGGTATTTTTGATGAACACTCTCATATTGGTCTTTTGTCGGTAAACGAAGGTACTCAGTCGGTAACTTCTGAGGTACGTATGGAAGATGTAGTAAACTCAGAGGACGTAAATATTTATCGTCAATTAGCTGGTGGGGTTACTTCTTCTCAGTTGTTGCACGGTTCGGCCAACTGTATTGGTGGACAATCAGCTATTATCAAGTTGAAGTGGGGTGAAGCTCCAGACGCTTTGAAAATACCAAATGCTGATGGCTTTATCAAGTTTGCTTTGGGCGAAAACGTAAAACAAGCTAACTGGGGCGACCGTGCTCGTGTTCGCTTTCCACAAACTCGTATGGGGGTTGAGCAAATCATGATGGATGCGTTTTTGCGTGCTAAAGAATACGAAAAATCATGGAACGAATACAACAAAGCTACTAACAAAGCTACCTTGACAGCCCCTCGTCGTGATTTAGAATTAGATGCCTTGGTAGAAATTTTGAACAAAAAACGTTTTATCACTTGTCACTCGTATGTACAGTCTGAAATCAATATGTTGATTAAAGTAGCTGATTCATTGGGCTTCAAAGTAAATACGTTTACGCATATCTTGGAAGGTTATAAAGTAGCCGACAAAATGAAAGCTCACGGAGCAAACGGTTCTACTTTTGCTGACTGGTGGGCCTACAAAATGGAGGTAAAAGAAGCTATTCCGTTCAATGCGGCCTTGATGACTAAAGTGGGTATCAATACCTCTATCAACTCGGATGATGCAGAGATGGCTCGTCGTTTGAACCAAGAAGCTGCCAAAACCGTAATGTACGGAGGTTTGACAGAAGAAGAAGCTTGGAAATTAGTTACTTTGAACCCAGCAAAAATGTTGCATTTAGATGGCCGTTTGGGTAGTATCAAAGCAGGGAAAGATGCCGATGTGGTACTTTGGAACGAAAACCCACTTTCGGTATATGCCAAGCCAGAAAAAACAATCATTGATGGTGCCGTATATTTTGACATCGACAAAGACAAAGAGCTTCGTGCATCTATTGCCTCAGAACGCAATCGTTTGATTCAGAAAATGTTGAATTCAAAAGCTGGTGGTGCTCCAACGGTAAAACCTGATTTCAGAAAACCTAAATTATTCCACTGTAATACTTTGGGCGGTTTGACCGAAGAAGAAGGAGAAGTAAGAGCATTTGGTATGTTGCAACAAGACGATAGCTGTGGTAAATAAGCCATTGTTTGTCAACAACCCATTCAAGGATTTCTATTAAAATAAAAAACGATGAAAAAAATATCATTTATATATATTCTGGCTTTGTTATTAAGTAGCAAAACCATTTTTGCCCAAAACCAAGCTGCCGCAAGCCCTCAAACCAAGGCTATTGCCCTGACTGGTGCTACGATTCATACGGCTGCTGGACAGGTTATCGAAAACGGTGTAATTGTATTTGACAAAGGTATTATTACAAAAGTTGGTGCGGCTGGTACAGTATATGATAAAGCTGCTACCGAAACCGTTGATGTGTCTGGAAAACATGTTTATCCTGGGCTTATTTCACCTGTCAACCAATTGGGCTTGATTGAAATTGAGGCAGTACGTGCTACCAACGACCAAGCCGAAATTGGAGCTATTAACCCTCACGTTCGGGCTTTGATTGCCTATAATACCGACTCTGAGCTTATTCCGACGGTACGTGGCAATGGCGTTTTGATTACGCAGGTAACACCCGTTGGCGAAATTATTTCGGGAATGTCGTCGGTAATGCAATTAGATGGCTGGAACTGGGAAGATGCCGTCTTGAAAAAAGACGATGGTATTCACCTCAACTGGATTGGTTATTTTAAACGTGACTTCAATTTTGATACATTCTCGGCTACGTTGAAAAAGAATGATAAAAAAGAAGAACAATTGCGCGAAATCGAGAAAACGTTTAACGATGCAATTGCTTATGCTCAAATCAAAAACCCAAGCGTAATCAACGTGAAAATGGAAGCTATGAAGGGCTTATTTGATGGCTCGAAGAAGTTGTACATTTCGGCTGATTATGGCAAAGAGATTATTGAAGCAGTACAATTTGCTAAATCTAAAGGCGTAAAAAGTATCGTGATTATTGGTGGCGAAGAGGCTCTTTTAGCAGCCGATTTCTTGCGCGATAATAACGTACCTGTAATTGTGGCAAGTACTCACCGTTTGCCCAATAGCGTAGACGACGACACTGACTTGCCGTACAAATTGCCTCATTTGTTGGCTCAAAAAGGTGTTACGGTAGGTTTGGCTTATATTGGTCTGAACTGGCGTACACGCAATTTGCCTTTCTTGGCAGGTACTGTGGCTGGTCATGGAATGAGCAAAGAAGATGCCTTGAAACTTGTAACTATTAATAATGCCAAAATATTGGGTATCGACAAATACGTTGGAACACTCGAAGCAGGCAAGCACGCAACTTTGGTAGTGTCGCAAGGCGATTTACTAGATATGCGTTCGGCAAAAGTAGAACATGCGTTTATTCAGGGTAAAAAAGTTGACCTTGATGACAAACAAAAACGTCTTTACAAAAAATACGCTCAAAAATACGGTACAAACTAATCATTATGGGTTTGTGTCTTGGGGCTTCTCATTCTTTGCAGAATGGGAAGCCCTTTTTTCTAATACCTGTATCGGTTTGCTACAAATGACTTTTATCAGTTTTATATCAACTCGTACTCATCTATCTTTTTGGAATTAAGTCTGACATTTGTTGTACCAACAAACGAGCTTACTTATGAAAAAATATGGATACGCTTTCTCAATACTATTTTATTCTTTTGGGTTATTTGCCCAAAGTTCCAGTAATATCAATATCGAATCGTTGCTTAATCAGCTTTGTGATGATGCTGTTTTTGCCAAACAACTCAATATTACCGAGCCAAGCCAATTAAAGGCATTTTATGCCAATAATACTTTTCAGCCTATTTGGAACAAAAAAACAGAACCATTTGTCCATACTTTTTTTAAAGTAGCAGCCAATGCCCAATCTTGGGGGCTATCGCCACAGGATTATCACCTTGCTTATCTAACTTCTGCCAATAATACAAGCCTCGAATATGAGCTGGTATGTACGCATGCAATGCTTTCGTTCCTCAACGATGTATCGTATGGAAAACGCCCTAGTGATTTGTTGTTCAATGGATTAGCGTATAATAATGAGTCGGTGAATACAGCTGTTATTTTGGCCAATTACTACAAGCATCTATCATTTGAGCAAATTGTACAGAGGGTCGAGCCACAAAATAAGCATTATCAACTTTTGACAACATCGCTGAGAAATTGGCAACAAGATACAACCCAATATCTTCCTGTAAAATTGACTAAAACCTTGGTCGGAAATACTCCTTTGCTTCAACGACTAGCAGGATATGGCTTTATAGAATCATCGCTGGTGCATTATCAAGACAGCGAAATTATTATAGCAGAGGCTCTGAAACAGTTTCAGAGGCTCTATAATCTTGTGCCAGATGGTATTTTGGGAAACAACACTCTAAAAAAACTTAACCTCAAAAAAGCAGATTTGATCAAAATTATTCAGCACGATATAAATTACATACGCTATTTGAATGGCTTGATGTATCCTCAGTATATTCAGGTGAATATTCCATCTGTCGACTTGCGGTTGGTACAAAACTCACAAGATATACTTACCATGAGGGTAATAGTAGGAAAAGCTAGCACAGCTACCCCAAGCTTGTTTAGTAGCATCAAACAAATCATATTTTTTCCTTATTGGTATGTACCCAATAGTATTGCTACCAAAGAAATACTACCTATTGTACAACGAGACCCCCTGTATTTGAGTAACAATGGCTTTCAGGTACTCGACAGTAAGTGGAATGTCCTTGATGAGTTTTCGATCGATTGGGCAAATATCAACCCCAATAAGTTTCCTTATAAATTCAGGCAAGTGTCGGGTTGTGATAATTCATTGGGTATCGTAAAATTTGATTTCGACAGCCCATATAGTATCTATTTGCACGATACCAATAACAAAAACCTATTTGGCCGAGCCAACCGATATTTGAGTCATGGATGTATTCGTTTAGAAAAGCCTTATGAACTTGCTGCCAAAATTTTGAACGATAGTAATTTGGTCAATACCCTATACGAACAGCGTTTTGCACCTGATCTAAAACCTAAGTCATATTCTGTAGAACAAAGCTTGCCTGTGCTTATCACCTATTTGTGTTCGGGTATAGATACAACAGGCAAGCTGGTGATTTACGATGATATTTATCAAAAAATTAAACCCTAGCGAATAGCCAAAATAAAGGCATCTTTGGGTTTGATTAACGATACCACTTGACCAATCATGGCAGGGGTAACGGCAAAACATCCAAATGAATTTCCTTGTCGCTTGTATTGTGTAGCATTTTTTTCAGAAACATAATCGGCAGCATGAAAAATAATACCTCTTTGTGTAGCCTTATCGTTGAGCCCTTTATTGAGCCCCAATAAACGCAGGCTAAGGCCATGTTTTCCATGAAACTGTTCTGTTGGAATAAATACTCCCAAGCTAGAACACAAGCTTCCTTCATCGTTAGAAAACGACTCGGCTAAGGCACTGCGTCCCGACCCTTTGCCATGAGCCACCCACGTATTGAGGAGGCATATTCCCGATACCAAATCGACAATCCAGAGGCGTTTTTCAAAAGAAGGTTTTGAGAAATCGACAATACAGGCAATTCGTCGATTATTTACCTTATCGTACTGCTGTATCGCTTCTTTTGCTTTGGCAAGCAAATAGGCAGGTGTGGCGGGGCTATCGTCTTTGGCCAAAGCCCCGAAGCTGACAATACCACATAAAAATGCAATCAAACCTTTTTTTACCATTGTTCTATTAAGTTTTAGCGAGTGCATAGAATAGCTTATTTTTTGTGTACAAAATAAACCTTTCTTATACAACGAAAGTTGGCTTAATTATGATTGGATATTCTTATTTATTCTTCTAATATTGATATAAATCATCTTGTTTTCTGAAACTGGTCAACTTTTGGTTTTTAGAGAGATATTACATTTGCTTATTCATCAATCTCACTGCTGTTATGTCCAGAACCGAACATCATTTTCTTGCGGGTCGTCATTCTCGACTTTCTGAACTAAAATACCTCATAAAAGTTTGCCTAGAGTTTATCAAGGGATTTCGTGTATTGCATTTTTTAGGGCCATGTGCTACGGTATTTGGTTCGGCCCGAATCGGCGAAGGAGAATTCTATTACGACCAAGCTCGACAAGTAGGGAGTTTGCTTGCCAATATGGGTTTTACCGTTATGACAGGCGGGGGCGGAGGTATTATGGAAGCCGCCAACCGAGGTGCTAAAGAAGCCAACGGTGTGTCGGTAGGGTGCAATATTATTTTGCCCCACGAACAACAGCCTAACCCGTATTTGGATAAAGTCGTAGAATTTGATTTCTTTTTTGTAAGAAAGGTTCTATTGAGTAAATATTCTTATTGCTTTATTGTAATGCCAGGGGGCTTTGGTACACTCGATGAAATGTTTGAAGCCATAACGCTTATTCAAACCCAAAAAATGAACAGATTTCCTATTATTCTTTTTGGAAAATCGTATTATCAAAAACTCTACGAGCAAATTGTACAGATGTCGCAAATAGGAACGATTTCGCCCGAAGATTTACAACTTTTTCTTATTACCGACTCGCTAGAGGAGGCTCGCTTGCATATTCATCAGCATGCCATTGTAGCGTTTGGGCTTAACCAATACCGCCAATTTAAGCCATCGGGGTGGTTTATGGAAAAAAAGATAAAGAAAAACAAGATGAAATAAAGATAAGACGTATCGCTAATACAACAGGCTGTTGCTGAACGAGTACTGTTCAATAACAGCCTGTTGTATTTGTACCAAAAGTTAGAGCATTGATTTAAAGCATAATACGAGCTAATACATCTCATTATTTTGATAGATAAAAAGACTGATCTTTGTTCCAACCAATAGAAGTAAATATGAAATCGATACTCGTACCCACCGACTTTAGTCCAACTGCTTTGAAAGCAGCTGAATTTGCAGTAACGCTTGCCAACGAACTTGGCTTGGAGCTCGTTCTTGTGAATGTGTTTAATTTAACATCGGCATTTCCCTATGAGTCGCCGAGTATGCTAGAATTAGAAATTCATGAATCGCAAGTAATATCTGAAGGACGATTGACCTTACTGAAAGGACAGCTATCATCAGGATGTAAGCAGCCTATCAAAACCTTGAGTGTGTACGGGGTGATTCCTGAAGTTATAGACCAAGTAGCTCAAAAAACCAAAGCTGCGTTTATTGTGATGGGTACACGAGGCATACACGATATGTGGGAACAAATAATGGGTAGCAATAGCTATTTAGTAGTAAAAAACGCTCCATGTCCTGTCTTTGTGATTCCTGATAGTGCAACGTTTAGCGAAATGAAAAATATTGTATACGCTTCTGATTATGCTCATAACGAAGTAAAAATTGTACAAGAAATAGTAAGCATTGCCGAGCATTTCAAAGCCCAAACCAATATTCTACACGTTCATGATGTAGACGAAGTCGATTTGACCGACGACCAAACGATTTCGAGCTGGTTGACTACAGAATTTGAAAATAAAGAAGTACGTAGTACCATTTTTATTAGCGAAGATCCCGTAGAAGGCATAGAAGCATTTATTAAAAAGAACCAACCCGATTTATTGGTGTTGGCGATGACCGAAAGAGGATATTTTGAAAATTTAATACATAAAAGTGTTACCAAACACTTTGTTCAAAACTTCAATCTTCCTTTACTTATTATTCCTAAAGGGTAGATTTATTTATAACAGGTTTCCTTACTTATTATACATAATTTTATCAAATCCCATTCTTGTTTCAACAGCAAGGCTGGGATTTTTTGTTTTTTCACTGAATATCTTATTATTATTGAACTGTCCTCCCTACAAGGCACTTGTTTAGAAACTGCTTTTTTACTTTCTTTGGACATGGAAAAAAATCAACAACTAAAGAAAGAAATAGGATTATTAGATGCCAGTATGATTGTCATTGGCTCTATGATTGGCTCGGGTATTTTTATTGTATCGGCCGATGTTACTCGAAATCTTGGTTCGCCTGGCTACCTTTTGCTTACATGGGTTATTACAGGTATCATTACTTTAATATCGGCTTTGGCCTATGGCGAGCTGGCAGGTATGATGCCCAACGCTGGGGGGCAATATGTGTATCTTCGTGAAGCCTACAATCCATTGGTAGGTTTTCTTTTTGGCTGGACCACCTTCCTGGTTATCGAAACAGGTACAATTGCTGCAGTAGCTGTGGCTTTTGCCAAATATACAGGTGTTTTGCTACCCAATATTATTGGTACAGACTATGTTTTTTTAGGCATAAATACCCAACAATTATTGGCAATAGCCCTCATTATTTTCCTAACGGTAATAAATCTGAAGGGCGTAAAAAATGCCAAAATTGTTCAATTGATTTTTACAGTTACCAAAATAGGAGCATTGCTTGGCCTTGCTGTATTGGGAATTATTGTGGGGCTCGACCCTCAAAAAGGTGTTTGGGCTATTAATTCCATTGATTTTTGGAGTCCAGTGAAAATCATTTGGGAAAATGGCAAAATCATGGATTATGAATATCTTTCTGGCCTTGGCCTTTGGTCGGCTATCGGATTGGCCTTGATTGGCCCATTGTTTTCGTCGTCGGCATGGAATAACGTTACCTATATTGCTGGCGAAATGAAAAACCCTAAAAAAGATATTCCTTTGAGCTTGTTGTATGGTACTTTAACCGTGAGTGGCTTGTATATTTTGGCCAATATTGCGTATCTCATGCTTTTGCCAGTACAAGGCCATCCCAACGCACCAGATACCCTTTCACGCGGTATTATGTTTGCTACCAACGATAGGGTAGGTACAGCCGCTGCCGAAATGATTTTTGGTAATCCAGCAGCCATTATTATGGCGGTATTTATCATGATTTCAACCTTTGGCTGTAACAATGGTATTATTTTGTCGGGTGCTAGAGTGTATTATGCTATGGCTAAAAATGGGTTGTTTTTCAAAAAAGCTGGTGAGATAAACAAAAATGGTGTACCTGGGTTTTCATTGATTATTCAATGTGTTTGGGCTTGTTTGCTTTGTCTATCAGGTACTTATGGCGATTTGCTAGACTATACCGTATTCTCTATTTTGGTGTTTTATATTCTTACGATTGGAGGGGTATTTATTCTTAGAAAAAAACAGCCCGATGCACCTCGTCCGTATAAGGCTTTTGGTTATCCTTTAGTACCCGCTATTTATTTGGTTTTTGCTACAGGGTTGTGTGTCAACTTGTTGATTTACAAGCCTATTCCTTCATGGGCAGGCGTAGGTATAGTAGCCTTGGGTATTCCTGTTTTTTATTTCTGGAAAAAGAAAGAAAAAACTGCCGAATCAGAAAAATAGAATAGCCCTTCAATCAAATCGTCCCTAAAACTATATGTGGTTTTAGGGACGATTTTTTGTTGGAGTGTTTGTGTGAGTTGAGGGGTTCTTAATCTGTCCATTAAAGAAATTCGGGATTTGTATCGATTAGAAGCTAAAGAAGTAAATCAAGCATTTATTGACCAAGCCTTTAACGAACTTGTATTGGGCATTTATTTAGACCATTATCGAGGACGCTTGAGTAAGGTTTTTAATCGCAATGAATTGACTTTAGTGTATGAAGTTTTGAAGAAATTAACCGAAAGCCAATCAGTTAATGAATTGGAATTGTATGATTTATCGGTAAAAATCATCTTGAAAGTTCTTTTAAAATCAATATTAAAATGGTTTGAAGAATATTTGAATTAAAAATAAGCATAATTTACAAAGCTAAATCTGTCCCAATCTGGGACAGATTTAGCTTTAATACTACACCTGATAAATACTCTTCT
>VFQP010003312.1_pt1 | contig 16510 bp, 12 predicted proteins | sample 3512351 | NCBI WGS metagenome assembly VFQP01 (sample SAMN10412372, study PRJNA504923) | tailings metagenome | isolation source: Relicate 1 Philex TSF1 revegetated site | place: Philippines: Tuba, Benguet | collected 2017-08-29
ACTGCGTTCTCCGGTCCTGGCCCGCGCCCCACCAAGCACCGAGGTCCGGGCTAGCTGATGGGTGTGTTGTTGGTGGTGGCGGGGCCGCTGCAGGGCGGACCTGCCCGCTGAGCTGGCGCCCAACTTCCTGCTGGCCGTGCTGTGGGCCAGCCAGGCCAACTCGGTGGCCGCCTGCTTCTGGACCGTCGCCATGCTGCTGCTGCCGGGCAACGCGCGGTGGAGGCAGGTGCGCCAGCGCCCGTTGGGAGCAAGAGGGCCGATGCGATGGTGCCTCGCACCGAGTCAGTCGCGAGGGGGCGTGCTCCTCAGCATGAGGCTCTAACATGGCGCTGGCTGGTGGGGGCGCTGGCTGGTGGGGGCGTTGCAGGAGCTTCTGTCAGAGCTCCAGTGGGACGGCAGCGGTGACGCGTCCCTGGCGGCCAAGGCGGCCGTGCGCGCCCTGGACCGCAAGTCCTGCGCCAGCAGGTGAGGGCGGGCGGGTGGGCGGGCGGCGGTGTTGCTCTGGCGGGCGGAGGGGGGGGGGAAGCGGAGGGTGTCAGCCGCGCCCGGGTGGGTGCTGTTGCTTTTGGGGGGGGGGGCAGGGAGGCTGCGTCATCGGCGCCCGTGACGTGGTGCCCTTGCCATCGCTGCGCCTGCCCCGCCCGTCCACTCAGGTGCATGGCCGAGGCCACGCGCTTGAGGGTGCAGACCATTGATGTGCGCATGGCCGCCTCCACCTTTACCATCAAGACCTCGTCCGGGGCCCAGGTGGGAGCAGGAGGGAGCACCCTCACGAGCGCACAGCACACGAAAGGCCCCCTCAGCACACGGCGTGCACACAGCCGGGGTGATCGTGCACCCCAGGGCGTCGCCGCGCGCGCCACGTACGCGCCCGCTCGCGTCCACATCGCAGGTCGAGGTGCCCAAGGGCTGCATCCTGGCCATCAACCCGCACGCCAGTCACCACGACCCGCAGCTCTACCCCGACCCATGCGCCTTTAACCCCGACCGCGCCCCGCCGGACCTCGGCCCTGAGGGCCCCAGCAGCACCGTGGTCCCGGCCGTGGCGGGCCTGGCGTTCGGCGCCGGCGTCTACCGGTGCCCCGGCCGCTTCTTCGCCGAGATGGAGGTGGCGCTGGTGGCACAGCTGGTGCTGGCCACGCGGAGGATCACGCTGCGCCCGGCGGCAGCTGCGGAGGGCGGGGCGGAGGGCGGCGCGGGGGCGGCGGCGGCGGCAGCGGAACTCGCGCTGGGGTGGGTGGACCGTGCGGCAGGGGCGGTGCTGGGCAAGGAGGCGGCCACGTGGGGCGTGGGCGCGGGGCTGCCGTGGCCCACGGCGCCGGGCGGGCGGGCGGCTGCGGCGGAGGAGGGCGAGGGGGACTGGCTGGAGCACAGCGGTGACCCGGGGCGGTTGCTGCCGGCGCCGGATCTGCGGCGGCTGGTGGGAATCAAGGCGCCGGCGGGGCCGTTGTGGGTGTCCGTGGCCGGTGCCTCCTGACGATCCCGCACTGACCCGCTTACTCTGCTGCGAGAGCAATCGATGCGGGAGTCATTGCGGAGCTGCAAGCATCTGCTGGTCTCCGTCGCGTGAGGCTGGGGCGATCGTTCGCTATGAGTGCCCGCGCCGCCGCGGATCGGCATCCGATCGTTGTACCGCGCGGAGAACGGCGATCAGGAGTCTCCGAGCGTGGAGAAGGAAGATGAGCTGGCGCCGCGGAGCATGCCATGAGCACCCAGCATGCTGCACGCGCTTGCACGCTGCCCTGCCCTGCACGCCGTGCTAGGCCACGGCGTGTGCGTGGACGGGCTGGGGTTGTGGCCGCCCTCACGCCGCGAACCAGAACACTGTGCAGGCACGCCGCCTGTGCACGCACTGGCCTGGGGCGTTGGCGCTGCACACTGCAGCACCTTGCTGCGGCCGCCAAGCGCTTCATCCAGCTTCCCTACCGGGTCGGCCGCACAGGCGCACCGCCCCCGTGCCAAGAGCAGCGCACACAGGCGGTGCAAGGCATCGACGTGAAGGGCCTGCCCCATCGCTGGGTTGGTGAGTGCCGCTCGGTGCTCGGGGGCTCGCTCCCGCCGCGAGCGATGTGATGGCGCGCACTCGTCTCCAGCCGCGCTGCTCGAAACCGTGATCACTGAGCGCCGTGAGGGCGACGAGTCGATGGGCTTGGCGTCAATGGTGCTGCGCTCGCTCTTCGTGCCTCTGGCGACCGCGCGAGCCGCCCGCCCAGGGGCCATCGCCAGATGCAGCAGATGCAGAGCGCTCAGCAGCAGCGTCTTGCTTCCGCTGCTGCATACATTGCATGCAGGCGGCCGTGATTTCAGGAGCAAGCATCCCAATGCAGCGGCGCCGGGAGGCGCTGGCACTCGCTCGGCACGCCTGACGCATCAGTTGCGGCCCCCAAAAGCGAGCGCCTCATCTCCTTGCGCTCCTAGAGCGGCAGGAGACGCTGAGCGCTTTGCGAGCCATGGATGCCGACGGCCAGGACGCCGATCACGGCGGCACGGCCCCACCGGGCCCATCACAAGCGCTGCCCACCGTCGCCACCGCGGCTGCCGTCCCCGGCAGCTCCCAGCGCAAGCGCATGCAGCCGGGCGACCAGCTGGGCGCCAGCAGCAGCAGCAGCACTAGCAGCAGCAGCGAGGGCAGCGAGGGCGACGAGGAGGAGGACGACGCCATGATGATCGCCGCGCTGGAGGACGACGAGGACGACGAAGAGGTGGATGCGGATGAGGAGGAGGACGACGAGGACGATGAGGACGAGGGCGTGATGATGATGAGGGAGGGCAGCGACGAGCCTCAGCAGCCACGCGGGCCGCCGCAGCTGCAGCCGCAGCACGCGGGCGGCCCGCCGGGGCGGCGTGTGCGCTTGCGCGAGGGAGGCAGCAGCGGCGACGACGGCGACGACGGCGATGACGATGAGGAGGTGGTGGTGCCGATGCGCCACGCGGCGGCCTTCCCCATCTCCAGCCCCGTCAAGCGCAAGACGCCGCCGCCCAGCGGTGCCAGCGGCGCGGCCACAGCTCCGCCGGGGCAGCAGGGCGCGCCGCACGCCCCCCCCTCGCAGCCGACGCCGCAGCAGCTACTCCTGCAGAGCTACCTCAAGCAGAGGCGCCAGCACCAGGCGCGCGCAGCGGCGGCAGCGCAGCAGCAGCAGCAGCCCGGGCAGCCGCAACCCAATCAGGCCACGCCGGTCCCTGCGCACGGCGGCGGCGGCGCGGCGGCGGCAGCAGCGCCAGCCGCCGCCGGCGCGCCACCTGCGCTGGCTGGTGGAGCGACGGTGGCGCCCGCGCAGCCGCAGCCAGCGGCCGCGCGGGCAGAGGGGCCCGCCGGCGCGGAGCGCGAGGCAGCGCCGCCGCAGCGCGCCCTGGTGGTGGCCACGGCGGCGGCAGCAGCAGCGGGCGCCGGCGCCGGCGCCGGCGTGATCCCCACGGCGCTGCCCGTGGTGTGCGGCGGCAAGCCAGGGCGGCTCGACTGCAACACGTTCATGGTGTGCGGCCAGGGGTGGGCCACGATTGATCGACGCAGTGCGGCAGCAACAGCCAGGGCAACAGACGCAAACCGCATTCAGCCAGGGGGCCCTATTGCTGTGGGGCACGTGTTTCTGAGTGCCCTCAAGTCACGGCGTCCTCGTGTCCCGACCCACATGGCGTGCGCAGGTGACGTGCGCGTGCCCCACGTGCGCCGAGGGCCCGGCCAACCTGGCGCGCATGCCGGTGCAGGTCTTTGAGCGCCACGGCGGCCGCGAGGCCAGCAAGAAGTGGAAGGAGAGCATCCGGTGCGCGCGCACGCCTCTGGCAAGGCTTTGCGAGAGCCCGCCACTGTGGGCGTCGCGTTGTGCGGCATCACCCTTTGGCACAGCGACGTGCAATCAAGTGCTTTGTGCCTGCACAGCGGCCGGTTGCTTGCAGAGCGAGGCGGCCGCGCGTGCTTGACACAGGGCACCCGGTGCTGTGTGTGCCCGGTGCCGCAGGCTGACGGACGGCACCAACCGCAGCGTGGCGCGCTGGTGGGTGGAGGAGGGCGCGGCGCTGGGCGTGCTGCTGCCCGGCCGCAGCGTCGCCGGCGCGCCGTCCACGGGGCCCAGGGACGGGCTGGCCGGCCTCCGTCCGCACGGGCTGCTCTCACTCCCGCGCGCCTCCACCGGCAAGCAGGTGCGCTCCTCGGCGGGGCCCGCGCACCCGCTCCGGTTGCGATGGCGCGTGAAGGCGCGCGCTTCAATCAGAAAGGCAGCCGCACTATCAGCATTCCATTTCTGCTCAACGAAGCGGCGCGTTTCACCGGCTTGCGTTGATGAGGTGGTGAAGCGCTGGTCAGTTAAGTTTGACGTGCTTCGGTGCGACGTCGCCCCATGACACACAGGGCAAGAAGGCGCCCAAGGACGGCGGCTACCAGAACCTCAAGCGCGAGGGCGTGCTGTCCACACACGCCACGCGCAAGCTCTGGCGCTGGGGCGCCTGGGACGCCGCCGGCCTGGCCCGCGTGCTGGGCGTGCTGGGCGGCGCCGGCAGCGGCGAAGCGCTCGAGGCGCTCGACATGCTGTGCTGCGCCGTGGCCGACCTCGCGCCCCTCATTCCCGACATCCCGCCGCCGCCGCAGCAGCAGCAGCAGCAGCCCGCAGCAGCGGCTGCCGGCGCAGGCGACGCGCCGCCGCCGGCGCAGGCGGCCCCCAGCGAGGGGGCCCCGGCCGATGAGCCAGCGCGCGCCGCCGACGCCGTTGCCGAGGAGCAGCAGCGGGCGCCCGACGGCGACGCAGGTGGCGTTGCCGCTGAGCAGGAGGGCGCCGGCGACGCGCCGGTGGGTGCTGGGGCACCCGCGGCTGGCGATGCCGGCTTGCAGGCCATTGACGACGGCATCATGGCGGGGGCGGTGGCGGCCGCGGCGGTCATGAGCCGCATCAGGGCCTCCAAGGCCGCGGCGGCAGCTGCGGCGGCGGCCGCGGCGGCGGTGACGGCAGCGACGACGGCTGCTGCGGCTGCTGCGGCGGCTGCGGCGGCGGCGGGCGAGGGCGCTGGCGGCGACGCGGCACCGGTGGAGGTGGTCGTGTTGGACGCCGGCGCAGACGTGGGCGCGACGCCGGCAGAGGCGGCGCACGCTGCAGCCGTGCCAGACGCCGCCGCGGCAGCTCAGGAACCTGGCGCCGCCGCAGCGCCCGCAGTGCAGCAGCGGCCCTCGCCGCCCCCACAGGGACCTGCGGAGGATGCGGGCGACGCGCCGGCGGCCCCGCCCGCTCCCGAGGGGCCCGCCGCCCCGCTGCAAGCCCCCCCGGCCGCGGCCGCGGCGCCCGCCGCCGTCCCGCCACCGCCGCCAGCCGAGCGCCACGTCACCATGCGCCCCTGGGTGCTCTTTGGCTGGCGCATGCACCCTCGCCCCGACGCCGCAGCTGCACCCCAGGAGCCGCCAGCCTTGCTCGCGGGCAGCGACCTGGTCAGGCAACACGCGCAGCTGCTGCACCTCCCCGTGCCGCCCAACGTGCGCCTGACGCTCGACGACGCCATGCCGCCGCCGCCGCCGCCCGACGAAGCCGCCGTCCCCACGGCCGCGGCGCCGGCGCCTGCCGGAGCGGGCGCTCCGGCCGTGCAACCGGCGCCCGCCGCCGCCGCAGCTGGTACCGGCGACGCCGCCGCTGCCGCGGCGCCGCAGCAGGTGGGCGGCGCTGGCGAGGAGGGCGGCGCAGGCGGGCGTGAGGGCCCGGCCGGGTGGGACCTTGGCCCGTTGCTGCGGCGCGTGGCGGTGCTGGCCGATGAGGCAGAGCTGCTGCAGCGCCTGATGCAGCGGTGGGTGGTGCGGGCGGTGCGCGCGCTGGGCCCCGCGCTCGCCAACGCCATGCTCCTCCACGTCTACCGGTGAGCCCCCCCCTTCCTTTGCTTTCTTGCACGGGCAGGTGCTCGCTGCTGCGTGGTGCTCGCTCTAGCTGTGTGCCTTCACTTGCTCTGCGGCTTCTTTTTCCCGCAGGATCCTGCGGTTTGGCGGGTCGGTGTCGCTGCGCATGCCGCGCGCCGCCGGCGGGCAGTCGGCGGGCCCGCGGCAGTACGCCGACCGCGCGGCCTACGAGCTGCAGCCGCAGCGCCGCTTCAAGCGCGCGCGCGTGCTGCGCGAGGGCGCGCTGTCCATGATCCTCTATGGCTTTGACGAGAAGCTGCTCTGGGCCAAGCGCGTGGGCACCTTTATCCGTGCCATGCGCGGCGCGCTGGGCGACCGCTCGCTGCGCACCATGTGGGTGGCTTTTCGAGGACGTTAGGGTTCTGCAACCGCCATGGGCAGCGCAGCGGCGCCTTATGGATGGTCCATGCTGCCGCGCTCGCCGTTGGGGCTTACGCGCGTCTCATGTGATGTGATGTGATGTGCTCCTGGCGTGTACGTGCAGGTGGGGCGGCTCTGTGCTGGACTCGGTGGTCGGCGTGTTCTTCACCCAGGTGCGCATGGGGCTTAGGGTCTTGGGCTAGGATTAGGGCTTGGCCATGTTTGGCCATGCACCATCCTGTTGGTCCCGTTTGCCAGAGTGGCGCACGCTGGTGGCAAAGGAGCAGTCTTGCGCTCAGCCCGAGCCCTAAGCCCTGAGCGCTGAACCTTCACATGCATGCAGAACGTGAGCGACGTGCTGAGCAGCGCCGCCTTCCTCAACCTGGCGACGGCCTTCCCCTCGGCCGCATGGAAGGAGGGCTTGGCGAGGGCCGCCGCCCACAAGCAGGGCAGCCGGTGCCCCGCCTGCTGCACCTGCGCCTGCGGCCACGCCGCCGCCGCCGCCGCCGCCGCCGCCGCGCCCCAGGGCGCCCTGCTGGCGCTGCCGGCGCCCGCGGACGCCGCCGACGGCGCGGCGCCGGTGGCGGCGGAGCAGCCCGCCGTGGGCGGCGGCGGCGCGGCGGCGGGTGGAGGGTGCTCGGCGTGCGCTGGGTGCAGCTGCCGCGTGCCAGCCGTGGCCTTGGGCGTCGGCCAGGACATGGTGAGAGGGAAAGCTTGGGTTTCTTGACATCGTGGGCATTGCTCTTGATGCCTGCCAACGCTGATCATCCAGGCTGTCTTGGAAGGGCGTGCGTGTGCGCCACACACTCGCGCGCAGGTGGACTGGGACGCCGTGCGCCGCTCGCCCTCGGACCTCATCAGCAAGGCCATCCAGTGCCGCGGCATGCAGGTAAGCCCTCATGCTGAGCCCTACCTCACACGCCACCCCCCACACGCAGGCGCAGCATCCCCACAGGTTTTCCTGGGTCTCCTGCTCCACGCGCCCAAAACCCTAAGCGTTCATACCCTGCCCATGCAGTTCATGCTGGCCAAGCGCATCCAGCAGTTCCTGGACAAGCTCGCCGCCCTCGGGCCCATGCCCAGCGCCCTGGAGGCGCCCCCCACCTCCCCTGCCGTCAAGAAGTCCAAGCGGCAGCAGCAGCAGCGGCAGCGGCAGGACGGCGCGGAGGACGACAGTGACGAGGCGGAGCATGAGGAGGTCGTCGCGCCCACCGCAGCGGCGGCCACGGCGGACGCCGCCGCCCCCGAGCAGCGCCCGCAGCCAGCCGCGCAGGCCATGGAGGTGGAGGGCGGCGCAGCGACGGCCGCGCCTGCCGTCCCAGCGGGCGGCGAGGGCGCCGCACCCGTCCGCGACGCCGGCACTGGGGCCCTGCACGGCACGGCACTGGCTGGGCAGGAGGAGGGAGCGACGCCGGGTGGCGGGGCCTCCCCCACAATGGGCGACGGGGGCGAGGGCGGCGCCCCGGCGGCGGCGGCGGCAGCAGAGGGCGCGGCCAAGGAGGCGGCGGAGGTGGTGGTGGTGGAGAAGGAGCCGGCGGAGCTGTCCCTCGAGTGGCTCCGCGACGCGACGGACCAGCGGGCGGCAGAGTTCCTGATGAGCGTGGCGGGCCTGGGGCGCAAGAGCACCGGGTGAGCCCTCAGCCAGGGCTTGCTTGCGCGCGGTTGCTTGCGGCGCACGTGCCGCCCTCTCGAATTCGTGCTGTGCGCGCTGTGCGTGCTGCGCTCCCTTCAGGTGCGTGCTGCTGCTGGTGCTGGCCAAGAAGGAGTTCCCCGTCGACACCAACGTGGCGCGCGTGTGCGCGCGGCTGGGCTGGATCCCGCTGCAGGTGCGCGCGCTGCCCACTCAGTCACAATTGCCCTTCACCACAGCACGCAGTGTCGACAAATCGCGTTTTCGCACCACGTGCTGGATGGGAAAGGAGGCAATGCACCCGCCGCCGTCGTCGACGGGAAGGCCCTAAGCCCTAAGCCCTAAACCGCGTGCCATGCAGTCGGAGGCGGCGCTGGAGGACCTGGACCAGTACCCCGAGGAGCCAGAGGTGCACCGCTACCTGCACTCGCGCCTCAACGCCTGCGACCTCGAGACGCTCTACGAACTGCACTACCTCATGATCACGCTCGGCAAGGTGAGAGCAAAGCGCCCTCATGCAGGGCTTGTGCTGGCACGCACACGCCCGAGCGCTTCCCCTGTGCCAAAGCACACTCTACCGGGGCCGGAGCTTTGCGCCGCAAGCAGCGCGTGTGCGCGTGCCCCGCGCCCGCCCGCCGCCAGCTGCGTCGGTGCCTCTGCCCGTGGCGCGGCCGCAGGTCTTTTGCCAGAAGCGCTTGCCCAACTGCGCCGCCTGCCCGCTGGCGCCCGACTGCGACTACGCGCGCTGCGGCGGGCCACGACTGGGCGCCCCCGGGCCCCCGCGCGCCATGCGCCCCGCCCCGCCGCCGCAACCAGGTGCGCCCGCCCAAATACAGCCCTCTCCTCTCCTCTCCTTCCGCTGAGCCTGAACGGTCCACGCACAGCCACCGTGAACAGCCTGGTTCGACGAAAGCCTGGCCTTCTCTCTGTGGCCCTGCCGCCTGCTAATGCAGTGGAGACGATGCTCCCGCGGCTCAAGGGCCCCCGCCGCCAGGCCGTGCGCATCCAGCTGGAGCTGGAGCCGTCGTACATGGGCAAGCCCGCGTCGGGGCCCAAGGCGCCATGGATGCGCGCCAAGTCGGCCATGGTCGGCCTGCCCAAGCCGCCGCTGCCGCCCTGGGGCGAGCGCAGGCTGCGATCCATGCGCCGCGCCGTCCCCGCCGACGGCGACGCCGTCCCTGGCGCCGCCCTGCAACCCGAGGACGGCGCGGCAGCAGCTGCGGACGTGGCAGCAGACGCGGCGGCGCCGGTCGCCGCGGCGGCGGCGGAGGACGGCGGCGCCGCGCCGATGGACGTAGCGCCGCCGGACGGCACCGCGGTGGCGGCGGCAGCCGTCGGCGACGCTGTGGCACTGCAAGCCTCCCCGGTCGCCCCGCATGAGGGCTCTCCGCGCGACGCCGAGCCCGACGCCGCCGTCGGCGCCGCGCCGCCGCCCGCGGCGGGCGCCGACGACGCACCCAAGCCCGCCGCCGCCGCGGCTGCCAAGGAGGCGGCGCCGGCGGCACCGCCGCTGCCTGCGCTGCTGCCGCCGCCGCCGCCGCCCACCCGCCGGCCGGTGCGCAACGCCGGCGCGCTGCCGGCGGACGCGGCCGAGGGGCGCGAGCCTGCGCGCACCTGGCAGGCGCTCGTGGACGGCGCCTTCCTACCCGAGATCGTCGAGGTGCCCGAGCTCACGCCAGAGGAGGCTGAGGCGCTGCTGCAGGAAGTGCTGCAAACCACCCCTCTGCTCGCCCTGCCAGCCGACACGGCGGGCGCCGCCGGCGCAGTTGCGGCGGACGCCGGCGACGCCCCCGCGGCAGAGCACGGGGCCGCGGAAGAGCCGGCGGCTGCGGCTGCCGGGGCGAGCGGAGCAGGCGCTGGGGCGCCAGCGGGAGAGGCGGGAGACGCGCAGCAGACGCTGGCGGAGGCGGCGGAGGCGGCCGTGGCGGCGGCGGCGGCCGCGCGGCGCGTGAGCGGCGAGGGCATCGGAGGCGTCGACGGCGGCGCGGGTGGCGGCAGGGTGGGAGAGGAGGGCGCAGCAGCGCGCGTGTCCTCCCCGCGCGTCACGGCGCTCCTCAACTACATGCGCCAGCGCGGCAGGAGCAGCGACGGTGGCGGCGGCGGCGGTGGTGGCGCCGGCGCCGCAGACGAGGCGCCCCTACAGCACGTAGACGCTCCCAACGCGCCGCACGCCGCAGCTGCTGTCCCCGTGCCAGTCCCGGCAGAGGCCGGCGCAGCGGCGGCAGACGCCGCCCTCGACCCTCCTGTGGAGGCCGCACCAGTCGTGGAGGAGAAGCAGCCGCGAGGCGTGGCCGTCCCTGCGCCGCCGCCTGCCGTGCTCCCCGCGGCGCCGTCGGATGCAGCAGCCACCCCAGCAGCCGCCGCAGCGCCCACAGGCGCGTCGCTGCAGGCGCCGCCGCCGCCGCCGCCGCCGCCCCCGCCAGCGCCAGCAGAGCTGCCCCCGGACGCCCCTGGCCCGGCGCCCCCCGCAGACGTGCCGCTCGCACCCGCGGCGGCACCCGCGCCCGCACCCGGCCCTCCCCCAGAGACGGCTGCCCCGCCCGCAGAGCGGCCGAGCAGCAAGAAGCGGCGCGGCGGCGGCGGCGCTGCCGCGGCCAAGCCAGCGTCACCCGGTGCCGCCACTGCTCCCTCCGCCTCGCCAGCCGCCGGAGACGCGCCCTCGTCAGCTGCCAAGCCGCCCTCTACCACACCTGCGCCCGTCTATGAGGCGCCCAAGGCACCGCCTGCCACGCGGAAGAGCGGCGGCCGCAAGGCCGCCGCCACGGCAGGCCCCAGCGCTGACGCGGCTGCGGGTGAGGTGCCGGCGGCAGCAACCGGCGACGCTCCCGCCACCGCCGCTGAGGCGGCGGTCCCCGCGACGGAGGCGACGGCGCCGCGGCGCGGAGGCCGCGGCAGGGCGCAGCAGCAGCAGCGGCGCGCCGCGGACGTGCAGCAGCTGCTGCAGGGCCTGAGCAACGGGGACGGCGCGGGCGCGGCGGCAGGCGGCGGCGCGGCGGCGCCTGACCCGGTCCCGGAGCTGCCACCCGCCACCATTGCAACGCCGGCCATGCCCTCGGAGCCGCCAGCGGCGGCGCCAACAGCAGCAGGGTCAGCTGCGGCCGTGCAGCCGTCAGCGGTCACCGCGGCGGCGGTGGCGGCGCAGCGCCCGTCACGGCGGCGCACGAGCGGCGACGCCCGCCCCGCCAAGCAGCCTGCGCTGCAGGAGGCTGACGCCCCCACGCAGCCAGCAGCAGCCGCGGCGCCCGCGGCGGGCGTCAGCACCGCACCAGCAGCGGCCGAGGACCCCCCACAGGCCCCCCTGCTCGCCGGCCGCCGGCGCGCCGCGGCAAAGCGCACGCGAGACGCCGCGCCAGACACCGCCAGCCCAACCGACGCAGGCCCCGCGCCCGCCGCTGCGGCGCCTGCGGCGGCAGCGCAGCAGCCAGAGGCCGGCGCTGTCGCCGCCGCGGACGATGTGGCCGGCGTGGCGGCCACGCCGGCGGTCGCCGCAGGGCGCGCTGGGCAGGGCAAGCGCCGTGCCACCAACCCCGGAGCAGCTCTACCCTCCACCGTCGCGCCGGAGGGCGGCGCAGCCGCCGGCGGCGCCCCAGCTCGCAGCGGCAGCCGCCGCGGCGCGCTCAAGCGGCGGGCCGGCCGCCAGCTTCAGCTCCAGCCTCCCTCCTGGGTCGTCCCGCCGCGCGCACCGAGCGCCGGCAGTGGCGACGGCGCCCCCGCTGCCCTGGCGCACGTCTTCGGCCTCGCTACGGCGACGCAGCAGCAACAGCAGGAGCCGCTCCGTGGCGGCAGCGGCGGCGGCGGCGGCGGCGGTGGCGGGCGCGTCAGCGCCCGGCGGCAGTTTGCCGTGGCCGTGTCATCGCTGCACGAGGCGCTGCTGAGCGTGCACAGCGCGCGCGCCGACGTGCTGGAGCATGCGAGCCGCCGGCTGGGCGTGGCGGGCGGCGTGGGCAGCGGCTCCGCTGCTGGCGCGGGCTCTGACGCAGAGCCGGCGAGGGCAAGGCGCAGCGGCTCGCGGTCCGGCCGCCGCACGGCCCGCAGCGGCGGCGGCGTTCGCGTGCGGGCGGCGGGGGCGGCGCGCAAGGCGGCGGCGGAGGCGGCCCGGGAGGAGGAAGAGGAGGTGGAGGAGGAGGGGGAGCAGCTGGACGAGGAGCTGGCCTCCCCGAGCGACGCCGAGGCCGAGGTTCGCATGGAGGAGGCGGAGGTGGAGGAGGAGGGCGACGACGAGGACGAGGAGGAGCGCCCGCGACCGCGCAAGAAGCAGCGCAGGGCCGGCGCGGCGCCGCGCAAGCCGCGCGCCGCTCCCGCCGCCGCCGCCGCCGCCGCCGCCGCCACGCCGCCGCCGGGCGATCAGGCCGCTGCCGGCGCCGCAGCGGCGGCACCCGAGCCTGCGGCTGCCGAGGGCGCTGCCGCCGCCACGCCTGCTAGCGGCAAGCGGGGCCGCAGCGCGGGCGCCCAGCCCGCCAGCGCCCCCCCCGGCGGCGTCAAGGCCGCAGCGCGCGTCAAGCGGCGCGCCTCCCCCGCGCCCAGCCCCGCCGCCGCCGAGGCCCTCCTACTCGCTGCCCAGGAGGCCGTGGCCGCCGCTACGGCCACCGCCACCGCCGCCGCCGACAACTCAATCATCCCCAACAGAGGCCCAACAGCCACCCCCACCGCCCCTCCCGCCTCCCCCAAGCTGCCCGCAGCCACCGCTGCCGCAGCCGGCCCTGGCGGCGTCGCAGCGGCGGAGATGGTGCCGCCGACGCCCGCCATCGCCGTGCCGCCCACCGCCAAGCTGGCGCGGCTGGAGACGCAGCTGTCGCGCACCGGCCTGCCCAACGCTGGCGAGCAGCCGCCGACGCTGCCCCTCCCGCCTCCCGCCGCCGCCACTACCGCCACCATGGCCCGCCTCTCCTCTTCGCAGACGCCAGCGGCCCCAGTGGCGCAGCCGCAGCCGTCGTCCGGCCTCATGACGCCCCCTCCCAAGGTGCCCAGAGCGACCAAGGAGGGGGCGGGCAAGTCGGCACCCAAGGCGCCTCGTGGCAGCGCCGGCAAGGCGACGCACGCCCCCCCCACGAGCCCCGCGACGCCCGCCGCCGCCGCACACCCAGTGGCGGCCACGCCGCTCGCTCCGCCGCCGCCAGCCGCGAACACCGCCACGCCGGCGGCCGGCGCGGTGACGCACAGCAGCGGCGCGTCAGGCAGCGTGCTCGCTGTCCCCGACACGCCGTCGCCGGCGCCGCCGCTCGTGCCCTCGCCCTCGCTCGCGCCCGCCACCGCGACGACCGGCGCCGCCACGGGCGCTGGCAGCGGCACCCCGTCGACGGGCTCCGCCGGCGCCGCGCCCGCCGTCACCGACGCCGCCGTCGAGCCGTCGACGGGCCCGCCGGCCCACGACGCGCCTGCCGCCGCCGCCGCCGTCGCCGCCGCTGAGGAGGCGTTTGGCGAGGCGCTGGGTGCGGCGCCGGCGGACGTGGCGCGGCGGCAGCGGCAGCTGCTGCAGCAGATGGAGGACGCGGGGGCGACGGAGCCCCCGGCGGCTGTGGAGCAGCCGGCCAGCGTGCAGCGGGGCGGTGGCGGTGGACACGGGGCGGAGGCGTCACCCATGGAGGTGGACGCGGGCGCAGCTGGGGGGGCAGCTGGCGGCGAGCAGCCATCGGCGGGCGGCGCGGACGCCAGCGGTGGCGGCTAGGCGGCGGCGGCGGCGGTGGCGGAGGCGGAGGCGCCCGTCCCCGCGGCGGTGGTGGTGGACGGGTCGCACCACGTGGGGCGCATCGTGGAGCTGCTGCAGCGCGCGAGCGAGGAGGAGCAGGCTGCCGCCGCCGCCGCCGCTGCTGGCGAGGGCGGCGCCGGCGGGGCCGGCGGCGTCCCGGGCGCCACGCCGGCGGCTGGGGCCGGCGCGGGCGGCGCTCCGGCGACGGGCGCCATGCCGCTGCGCGCGGCGCTGGCCATCCTCAACTTCCCAACCGACTCTGAGAGCTCCTTGCCAGGTGAGGCAACACGAATGGTCCAAGGTGCTCGGTGCAGAGCGCAACTCGCTTCCTCCGTCGCCCACCACGCCACGCCGCGTCGAGCGCTTTGAAAACGGCCGGAGGTGTGCTGCGCGCGCTGCGTGCTGTGGCTGCTGTGCCTCCTGGTGCAGGCTCCATTGCGATCAAGGCGCGGTACCGCGAGCTGTGCATGTGGGTGCACCCGGACAAGAGCAGCCACCCCGAGGCGGGCAGGGCCTTCACCTCGCTAACCCAGGCGCGTGCTGCTGCCGTCAGTATCATTCCCTTCACTGACCCATCTGTAGAGATGCGTTCTTTTCCTGTTCTTGCGCTCCAGATGACCTTGTCTTCACGGCGGCAGAGCAGCTGCCTCACTGCTGCGACGGTTCCCGCAGGCCATGCACGCGGCGCTGCGCGCCTGCAGCGGCAGCGAGAAGAAGGGCGTCAGTGCCTCCGGCGGCGGTGCCGCGGCGCCCATCCCGCCGCCCGCCTGGCAGCCGGCCGTGCCCGACGAGGAGATGTTTTGGGTGGACAAGGCGGCCGGCACCATCCACATCCCCGCCTTTGCCAAGCAGGTGCGGCGCGGCGCCTCTGCATCCACTCACTCTCCTTGCCAGAGATGGCTTTGCATCTGGTACACATGTCGAGTACACACACCCACGCGCCGCGCGACAGCCTCTGTGCCTTGGCGGGCTGGAGCGGAGCACCAAGAGCAGCAACATGGACTGTGCTCTGCAGGTGCACGCGCCGCCGCCCATGCCCGGCATCCTGGTCGGTGAGGCCGCCGCTGCGGCTGCGGCTGCGGCTGCGACGGCAGATGCGAGCGCCGCGGCGGCGGCGCCCCCGCCGGCGGGCAGCGAGGGCGAGGCGGCTGCCCCAGCGGCGCCGCCGCCCCCGCAGCAGGCGATTGTGGTGGCCCAGCCCTCATGGGCGGGGTTTGGCGCGTCGGCCAAGAGCAAGTTCCGCGTGCAGGTGCGGCAATCAGGCTCAACTGCTCTACCTCCCAAGCTTTGCACCTTTCATCCTGAAGCAAGTGCTGCATGCTGGCCGCAGCAGCCTGGGTCCAGGCACGGTCCCCGCAGGCGCAAGCGCTGGTGCGGTTGCTCTGTAGCGGGGGGCCCCGGAGGGCTGACGCGGCTGGCGCGGCGCCGCACGTTGTGCCCCTGCGCAGGTGCAAGCGCTGGTGCTCGAGGACCTGGACGCCATGGACTGCATGGCCGCCTGCGGGCTGCCCGTGCCCTGCAAGTGAGCGCGGTGCAAGCACCGCGCACCACAGCAGCTACTGCACGCAAACATGAACAGCCACGCCCCACTCGCCAGGCGCCGTCGCGCGGCCCCCCAGCGCTCACGGCTGCTTGGCTGCGTTGCCGTTGCGTGAAATGTGCGCCGCCTCAGGCTGGACGACGACCCCGTGCCCTACATGGTGGTATTCGTGCGGCGCGTGCGCTCCGCCACCGAGCTCATCACCTCGTTCGCCGGCGCCTGCTCCATCGAGGCCGTCGCCGCCGCCTCGGCGGGCTGGCTGCCGCTCAGCTGCGACGAGGTCAAGCGCCTCGTCGCCGCTTCATCATCCTCATCATCATCGTCCCCGCCAGCCGCCTCTGCCAGGGCCAGCCCCGCAGCGGCACAGCCGGCGGCAGCGGCGGCGGCGGCTGACGCCGCCGCAGCCGTCACCGTGGCCACGCCGCCCGCGGGCGAGGCCGGTGGCGGCGCCGCGCCGGTGGACGCCGCCGCAACGGCCCCGGCAGCGGGCGCCGCTGGGGCATCGCCGGCGGCTGCTGAGGACGCGGCCGCCGCCACGGCGACTGCCCCTGCGACACAGCAAGAGCAGCAGGCGCCTGGGGATGCGGCCGTGGCAGGGCCGGCGGCGGCGGTGGCGCTGCCGGCGGCGGCGGAGCAGCAGGCGCCGGCCGGCGGGCTGCACATGGTGCTGCTTTGCCCCACGCGCAGCGCGCTGCTGGGCGCCTTCCCGCTCAACGCAACCTACTTCCAGGTGCGCCTTGTGTCTTGTTCACAGCTTCACAGCGAGCTGGCGACGCCCAGGCCCGCATGATGACAACCGTAGCCACCGCGCACTGCGGATTGCGCGCAAGCTCACGCGGCGCATGCTGCCGCGCTCTGGCTGCAGACCAACGAGGTGTTTGTGGACTGCTACAGCGGCGAGCGGCCCGTGGCGGCGCCCGCCGGCGGCTCCCCGCGGTGGGAGCACCTGCTGCGGCGCGCCACGTGGCGCACGTGCTTCTTCGGGCTGTCCACCGCCAGCATCGTGAGGTGCGTACAGGGGGCTGCTTTTCTCACAGGGAAAGGCACACGCACCACCGCTTCGCCAGCCTCCAACCCCACCTCCACGCAACCCGGCTTTTGCGAGGCTTTGCAACTGACCGAGTGGGGTTGGTTGCGTGTGCGCGTGTGCCCCCCACATGGCTTGTGCCGCAGGGACATGTCCTTGCCCCAGGTGGCCAACACGTTCCACCACGCCTTCCTGGGCGTGCGCGCTTACGACCGACTCACCGGTGCGTGCGCTCGTGTATGCTTTGCCACGCCGCGCAACCCAGCGCGCACCGCTGGTCGTTCCTCGGCAGCTCGCGGCCCGCCACACCAGTCTGTGCGAGAGCCCGTCGCTGCGTTGGGGCGCGGCACGCCGCCGCCCTGACGTGACCTGCCGCGCCGTGCGCGCGTGTCCTCTTCCTT
>VFQP010003313.1_pt1 | contig 16507 bp, 19 predicted proteins | sample 3512351 | NCBI WGS metagenome assembly VFQP01 (sample SAMN10412372, study PRJNA504923) | tailings metagenome | isolation source: Relicate 1 Philex TSF1 revegetated site | place: Philippines: Tuba, Benguet | collected 2017-08-29
GTGTTGTTGTCGATGACGAACACGATCGGCAGCGACCACCTGGCCGCCAGTCTGTAGGCTTCTGCGACGCGCCCGCGCGAAGCCGCGCCATCGCCGAAGAAGCAGAGCGTGACGGCGTCGTCACCGCGATAGCGTGACGCGAAGGCAAGGCCCGCACCGATCGAGGCCCCAAGCCCGGCACGTCCGTGCCCGCCGTAAAGCTTTTCTTCGGGCGCAAACATCCTGACCGTTCCGCCTTTCCCCTGGGCAATGCCGGTTTTGCGGCCGAGCAACTCCGCCATCAGGCGCCCGGGATCGACACCCCGCGCCAATAGCGGGCCATGCGTGCGATAGCCGGTGATTACAGGATCCGTGTCGCGCGCCGCCATCATCATTCCGACGATGGACGCCTCCTGCCCGATGGAAAGCGGGCAGACGCCGTGGATCGCCTGGAGCGCGTAGAGCTGACCGGCCTTTTCCTCGAAACGGCGGATCAACAGCATGGCACGATAAGCCGCAACCTCCTCGTCCGGCGAGAACAAGCTGTTCTCTCCATCAACCGGACCAAAAGGCTTCCCCTTCATCTTGGCTCCTCGTGCACTTCGGGTCGTTTGTCTCAGGTGCGATCGGAAATCGTTTCGACAACAGATTCTGAGCCGCGCGCAGCTCCCTTCTCTGCCATCGAACGACAAAACTTACACGACGAAATGGCCGCGTAGCCAGCGTCCCTCATGTTGCGGCGCAACGAAGCGCGCCTAGGTTCGGCGTACCGCGAACATAAGCACGACATGAGCGATGACTAGAGCGGTTGGAACGCCGGGTGCAACGACTTGGCTATCCGGCTGGGGAATTGTCCACGACGACACGATCCCGTGGATCGGCAAAGCCGAGCACCTCACGGGCGATTTCTTCGACGAAATCAGGATCAGGAAGATCCGGCCGCAACAGCGCCACATCGCGCTCGAGTTTGGCGCGCACAGCCTCGAGGCTTTGGATCTCGAACTGCAGAGCGCTTTCGCGCTCCAGCAGCCGGTCTCGAGCCTCGAGGCCGTGGCGGCCGTTCAAGGTGTGATAGGCGAAATAGGCCGTCAATCCGAGGCAGAGAAGCAACACCAGCGCCTGCCGCGACCTGGCTCGCCCATCATATGTTTTCTGACGCAGCACGAATGTTCGACGTTACGCGTTATGAGAAACCGGGAACGAAGTGATCCTACGTGGATCACCTTAAGACGAGGTAAAGCACCGTACCGGCCTGGATTTTCGTGGAGCCATCAGGATGCCGCGCCAGTCCGCTCGCTGTGATCAGCAACGAAAACGGCGCCGCTGCTGTCGCAGGGCGCCGCAATGTCACGCGCGTTGTGTTGGCGTTTACGCCACGGAGCGATCGCCGCGCAGGATGCTCTTGCCTGCATACACCGCGACATCGCCCAGCTCGCCCTCGATGCGGATCAGCTGGTTGTATTTCGCGAGGCGGTCCGAGCGGCAGAGCGAACCCGTCTTGATCTGCCCGCAGTTGGTCGCGACTGCGAGATCGGCAATCGTCGAATCCTCGGTCTCGCCCGACCGATGCGACATGACGGCAGTGTAGCCCGCGCGCTGGGCCATCGACACGGCGTCGAGCGTCTCGGTCAGCGTGCCGATCTGGTTGACCTTGACCAGGATCGAGTTCGCCGTCGCCGCCTTGATACCGCGCGCGAGACGCTTGGTGTTGGTCACGAACAGATCGTCGCCGACGAGCTGCACGTTCTTGCCGATAGCGTCCGTCAGCGCTTTCCAGCCGGCCCAGTCGTCCTCGCCCATGCCATCCTCGATCGAAATGATCGGGAAGCGCGTCGCGAGGTCTTCGAGGTAGCGCACCATACCGGCGCTATCGAGGCTCTTGCCCTCGCCCGCCAGCTCGTACTTGCCGTTCTTGTAGAACTCGGTCGAAGCGCAATCGAGCGCCAGCACCACATCTTCGCCCGGCTTGTAGCCGGCTTTCTCGATCGACTTCATGATGAAGCTCAGGGCTTCGTCGGCACTCTTGAGGTTGGGCGCAAAGCCGCCCTCGTCGCCGATGCCGGTGTTGTGGCCAGCGTCCTTCAGGGCCTTCTTCAGTGTGTGGAAGATCTCGGCCCCAACCCGGATCGCGTCCGAGACGGTCGGCGCCGAAACCGGCATGATCATAAATTCCTGAATGTCGATCGGATTATCGGCGTGCGCGCCGCCGTTGATGATGTTCATCATCGGCACCGGCAGAACGTGGGCCGAGGTGCCGCCCACGTAACGGTAGAGCGGCAGCGAAGCGGCTTCCGCGGCAGCCTTTGCAGCGGCCATCGAAACGCCGAGAATGGCGTTGGCGCCGAGACGGCTCTTGTTCTCGGTATCGTCGAGCGAGATCATCGCCGCATCGAGGCCGCGCTGATCTTCCGCGTCGAGCCCGATGAGCGCATCCGAGATCTCGCCGTTGACGGCATCGACGGCCTTTTGCACGCCCTTACCGAGATAGCGCTTGCTGTCTCCGTCGCGCAGCTCAATCGCCTCGTGCGCACCCGTCGACGCGCCCGAAGGCACCGCCGCACGCCCCATGGAGCCGTCCTCGAGCATGACATCGACCTCGACGGTCGGATTGCCGCGGCTGTCCAGAATTTCGCGGCCCAGAATGTCGACGATGGCGGTCATGAGCGGTTCCTCGAGAGGATGATGGAAGAAAGTTTTTTGTGGGAGGACGGATAGGTGTTGCATGGACCATTGAAGGCATCACACAACGGGTCGGAGCGCGTTTTAGCCGGGTTCGCCAGACACGGAAAGACCCCATTGGGTAGGCCCTCCTACCCCACCCTCGCAAAAACCTGAGGAAGCAAAGGCACACAAACCATGGACGAAACCCAGACTTACCATGGCTCCTGCCACTGCGGCGCCGTACGCTATACCGCAAAAAGCCCGACCATTACTGCGGCGATGAGCTGCAATTGCTCGTTTTGCCGGCGATACGGCGGTCTGCTGGCGTTCGTCCCCGCGCATGATTTCACGTTGCATTCCGGAAGCGACGTCCTTCAGGACTACCAATTCGGCAAGAAGGTCATTCATCATCTTTTCTGCGCGGCCTGCGGCATCGGCAGCTTCGGCCGCGGCAGCCTGCCTGATGGCACCGAAATGGTGGCTCTCAACGTGCGCTGCCTTGACGAGATCGATGCCGATACGCTTGCGATCAAGCCGTTCGACGGAAAGAGCCTGTGAAACTATGACCAAAGAAAGTAGCGCCCTGGTCCTCTTCTCCGGCGGCCAGGACAGCACCGTGTGCCTCGCCTGGGCGCTCGATCGCTACGAGCGCGTCGAAACCCTCGGCATCGCCTACGGCCAGCGCCACGCGGTGGAGCTTGTCCAGCGCCGTGTCGTTCTGGATGCGATCCGAAAGACTTTTCCTGCCTGGGCCTCTCGCCTCGGCCCCGACCACGAGATCGAGCTCGGCGAATTGGGACGCATCAGCGAGACTGCCCTCACGCGAGAAACCGAGATCGAGATGTCGAACGCCGGTCTCCCCTCGACGTTCGTTCCGGGGCGCAACCTCCTGTTCTTCGTTTACGCCGCAGCGATCGCATACCGGCGTGGCATGAACGTCCTCGTCGCCGGCATGTGCGAGACCGACTATTCCGGCTATCCCGACTGCCGCAACGACACTATCCGCGCCCAGGAGCAGGCCATCACCCTCGGCCTCGACAAACCGTTCACGATCGAGACCCCTTTGATGTACGTCGACAAGGCCGGAACCTGGGCCATGGCGGACGCGCTCGGCGGCCAGCCGTTCGTGGACCTCATCCGCGAGGAGACCCACACCTGCTATCTCGGCAACCGGACGCTGCGCCACGCCTGGGGTTGGGGCTGCGGCACCTGCCCCGCCTGCGAGCTGCGCGCCAACGGCTGGAAAATCTGGCAAGGCGCCAAGACACCCGCCTCGCCCTGACGAACAGCAGCCGGCTGCCGAAGGCCTCTGCTTTACCAGCCGTTTGGCCGCCACCCGCTGCCCGCACCGTTAACGGTGCAATGAGGCTATGCGAAATCGGGCGCTTCCTTTCCACGCCTCGTCTCCCTACCTTAGCCGTCGATAGCCCCCACCCGATGGAGCCCCTCATGGCAGAGACGAAGCCCGATCTGAAAAAGGCCGCGGAGCGCCGCAAGGCCCCCCTCACCACGCCGAGCGACCTCGGCGACAACGCCGTTCGCGATCTCACCGGCGCCCTCAACGAATTGCTGGCCGACGTATTCGCGCTCTATCTCAAGACCAAGAATTTCCACTGGCACGTCAGCGGTCCCCACTTCCGCGATTACCATCTGCTGTTCGATGAGCAGGGCGGACAGATCTTTGCCATGACCGATCCCATCGCAGAGCGCGTGCGCAAGCTTGGCGGCACCACTCTGCGTTCCATCGGCCAAATCAGCCGCGCTCAGCACGTAAAAGACAACGACGCGGATTACGTGGATCCTGAAGGCATGCTGGCCGAGTTGGCGGAAGACAACAAGGACCTGGTCGCGCGCTTGCGCGAGGTCCATGGCCTCACCGACGAGCATCGCGACTACGCGACCTCGAGCCTGCTCGATGTCTGGATCGACGAAACCGAGCGTCGCCTGTGGTTCCTGTTCGAGGCGAGCCGCCGCGAAGTGTCTGGACATTGAGACCAAACAGGCAGCGGACAGGAAGAAGGTTGCAGGAACGATCCTGCCACCTGCCCGTTGCCTGCGGCTCATCACACCCCAACTGCGGACGCGATAACCGGTCTCGCTCCGGTGCTGGCCGCCGCCTTCGCCTCATTCAGCGCCGCAACGCGCGCGTCGAAATCCAGTCTCAGAAAACCGTTGAGCGCGGGGTCTGCTACGGCATAGTCGCCGCATCTCTTACAGCCGACCATCAGCCCGTCGAAATCACCGGACGACAGATCCTCGGCTTCGGCTCCGCAAATCGGACACTGCATATTAAACCTCGCTTTGCGATCCAGACTTACGGAAACGCTTAAGGCTGGATCCGGGTTCAATGGGGCGAGGAAGCGTGCCGGCGCCGATGTGCCGCTTGACACCCGCCAGCGACGTTCTAGGGATCAGCGCACAGCCCACGGGTCAGTGCCATGTATGCGGTCAAAGAGATTTTCTACACGTTGCAGGGCGAGGGCACCCACGCCGGTCGCGCCGCCGTGTTTTGCCGGTTCGCGGGCTGCAATCTGTGGTCGGGCCGCGAGATGGACCGCGAGCAGGCCCAGTGCACGTTCTGCGACACCGATTTCGTCGGCACCGACGGCGAGGGCGGCGGCAAATTCCGAACGGCCGCCGAGCTCGCCGAAGCCGTCCGCGCCGCCTGGCAGGGCGGGACGGGCGAACGTTTCGTTGTCTTGACGGGGGGCGAACCAGCGCTCCAGGTCGATCCTGCGCTGATCGATGCGTTGCATGGGCATGGGTTTACCATCGCCATCGAAACCAACGGCACCCTGCCCCTCCCCCAAGGGCTCGACTGGATCTGTGTCAGCCCAAAGGCCGGTACCGAGATCCGCCAGACCGCGGGAGACGAGCTGAAACTGGTCTATCCTCAGGCCGACCTTACCCCCGAGAGCGTGGCCGGCCTCGATTTCCCGCGCCGCTTCCTGAGCCCCATGGACGGCCCTCGCTTGGCCGAGAACACCGCCGCGGCCGTAGCTTACGTCAAGGCCAACCCGCTCTGGCGCCTTTCTGTGCAAACCCACAAGCGGATTGGAATTCCTTAAGAGCGGCGGACACCCATGTTAACGTCCTGCCCGTTCCCCCGCTGCCTCCTACCTCACCCCAGGGGGTGGCATCTCCGGCGGAAATCCCTTATTTGAGCGCCATGCGCATCTATAAGGAATTTCTGTTCGAGGCAGCTCACTACCTGCCGTCGGCTCCCATCGGCCACCCCAATTCGCGGGTGCATGGCCATTCGTTCCGCGCGCGCGTCGTCATCGACGGCGAGCCGAACGCAGAAACCGGCCTCGTGTTTCACTTCGACGATCTCTCCGCTGCCATCGCCGAAGCCCACGACGCGCTTGACCATCGCCTCCTGAACGAGGTCGAGGGCCTCGAATTCCCGACTCTCGAGCGCATCTCGATCTGGCTCTGGAACCGTCTGCAGAACCGCGTTCCCGGGCTCGCTGAAATCCACGTCTCGCGAGACAGCTGCCATGAGGGCTGCATCTATACCGGGACGCCGCGCCCCAACGCGCTCGCCGCAGAATAGAGCTTCCAGAGGAGCACCGCGCGATGGGTCGCGAAACAACAGGCATCACGCTGCTGGGCGGCGCCTCGCAAATTCCGGAAAGCCCGGAGAAGGCGCTGCTCGAGCGCGTCGCCAATCCTCATGCCGACACCGCCTATGTCGCCCGTTTCACCGCGCCCGAGTTCACATCGCTGTGCCCGGTGACCGGGCAACCGGACTTCGCGCATCTCGTGATCGACTACGTCCCGGCCGATTGGCTGGTCGAGAGCAAGTCTCTCAAGCTCTATCTGGCTTCGTTCCGCAACCACGGCGCCTTCCACGAGGATTGCACCGTTGCCATCGGAAAGCGTCTCGCCGCATTGCTCGAACCGCGCTTTCTTCGCATTGGCGGCTACTGGTATCCCCGCGGCGGCATCCCGATCGATGTGTTCTGGCAGACCGGCACCCTGCCTAAGGACGCGTGGCTGCCGGACCAGGGCGTCCCGCCCTATCGCGGCCGCGGCTGACGCAAACTCCACACAGCAACAAATGCTCTAGACCCGCGTCTGCGCCGTCGCCGCGCTGGGTTCCGCGACCGTCATGTCGTTGCCCCGCCAGGTGAAGCCGTCGCCGGTCCAGCCCTTGAGCCAGACGAAGGGCAGCGCGAGATCCCGCACCAGCCACGCGACAGGCGAAATCAGGCTGCAATGCCAGCCAGCCCTGCGAGCAAGCAACGCCTCGGTGCCGAACCAGATGACCGCCAGCAACGCCGCTGCGGACAAACCATCGAGATCCAGGATTGGCGCCGCGATCGCGGCAGCCACCAGCGGCGGCACGCTGCCTGACAGCAGCTCAGGCGCATAGCACAACGGAAAAGTCGCCCGCCGCAACCGCGCCCAACGGATCTGCCGATCGAGAACCTGCGGACGGTTCCGCGCGCCGAGCGGCTGCTCGAACGGCGCATCGACAAGGCGCACGCGAAGACCTTCCGCGCGCACCACCTTGGTCGCCGCGGCGTCCTCTGCGATCTCGACGCCCAGCGCCCGAATACCGCCCGCGCCGTCTAGAAGATCCTTGCGCCACAGCATCGACTTGCCCTGCGCGAACCCGAACCCGATCGTATCCGCAGCCAGCTGCCAGCGCGCCTGGTAGGTGTTGAGGAATGCGCACTCGACCTCGGCCCAGAAGCCGGACGGCCGGCTGCCGATCGGCGGCGAGCAGACGAGGCCGGTATCGGACCGCATCGCCGCGAACAGTCGGCTCACGTAATCGCGCGGCATCAGCACGTTGCTGTCGGCGATGACGATCCAGCCGTGCTTGGCTTGCTGCCAGCCCTTGATGATGTTGTTGAGCTTCGGATTGGGCGTGCTCTTGTCATCGCCGATCAGAAGCCGCGCATCGATGTGCGGATACGCGGCGATAAGCTTGCGAACGAGCGGAACCGCTGCATCTCGCTCGCGCGCCGAACAGAACAAGAGTTCCACGCGCGGATGCGCAAGCTCGAAGGTCGAGCGAAGCGTCAACTCGTCGAACGGATCGAGACCACAAACCGGTCGAAGGATCGTGACCGGGGGATGCACGCCGAGAGAAACGGGAGCGGAGCTGGCGCGCCGGACGCGCCGAAGCGACATCAGAGCCGATACGATATGCACCAGCGTTGCCACCGCTGCGAACACCAGGGCGGTCCATTCGATCACGGGCTTGCGCGCTCCCCTTGGTTTGGCGTCTCGGCGATTGTGGGGATTCAAGTGACAAGCCGATGACGTCGCGGTGACGGTTCGATGACGGACGATCGCAACGGAGCGCACGCGGCGCACATAAAAAAAAAGGGGACGCTCCGTAAGCGTCCCCTTCCAAGTCCGTGGGAGAAGTTTGCCCAAAGCGTCGAGTGACAAGCAAAGGACGGAATTATCTATCAGCGCAGCATTAACCCCCGTCAACGAAAGACCTTTCCGGCGCGCGGCGCCATTTCGCCGCGCACGTCTGTCACACATCCGCAATATTGGAAACCGTGCGCAATAAGCGGTCACAGCATCCCCCTTCTCTCGCCCGGAAGTCGCCAAAAAACTGAGACGGACAGCGACTATGGTCGCCCTCACTGACGGATTCGCAAAATGAGGAGCGACAGCATGTCAGCCAACTTCGAAGGTCTCGATACGGGCGACATTCTCGAAATCAAATACCGCGTCTGGCGCCCGTCCGCTGCGGGTGAGGATGTTATGGAGCGCTGGGTAAGCGCAGCGATCATCGCCAACGAGCACGGCACCTGGCCGCTCGCGCGTCTCGCCGACGGCCAAGTGACGGAGATCCGTCCGTTCATGACATGGCGCCGTATTTTCACCGCCAAGCGCCGCGGCGTTGCCGCCTGAAAACACCACGAGGCGGTGGCCCCGTCACGACCTTCAATCACCCAATCATTGCGTAGCGGTTCGAGGCGTTGACACTGACGCCTCAGCCGGCGCGACGAGAACGGGGCGCTTCGGCGTCGTGCTGACCTTTTGCGCGCGGCCTTTTGCCTTCGGTGCCACCTTGGCTGCCTTTTGTTTCGACTGAGTGCGGGTTTTACCCGCAGGCGAAAGTGTGCCGATTTGCGCGGCCAGCGCGGCCTGCTGCTTGCCGAGGGATTTGATCTCGCCCTTGAGTTTCGCAATCTCGGCAAGAATGAGATTGAGCTGTTCGCGTTTACCCAGCTTGTCGGACTTGCTCGTTTTTTTGCCCATCGCACGGTTCTCCAAGCAACGAGAGAGACCGCGAGATTTGCATACTTTCCCCCCTAAAACGAGGCCGGACGGCAGGCGCGCACCGAATAGGCACCCCACGCAGCCGCCTCCCATGCAACGAAACCCATTCATTCTGCGTTCAACCGGCGGTCTTTAAATCTGTAGCCCAGGGCTTTCCGACCGACGGAGGTGTCATGTCTGCTTCGTTCTGGATTGGAGAAAGCGGCGGGGCTTGGCGCCCCGCGACGAGGGAGACGGCCGGCACGTTTTGGGGCCGGACGGAAGGAAAGATGATCGCGGCAATACCTGACGAGTTGATCATGGCCTACGCCGATGGCGAACTGGATGCCTCCCATGCAGCAACAGTGCAGGAAGCCGTCCGCAACGACGAAGCCCTCCGCCGCCAGTACGAGATCTTCCGCGCGACACGCGCAATCCTCGCAACGGCCTTTAACGATATCCTGGACGAGCCGGTCCCCGAAACGCTGAAGGCCGCTGTCACCGGAGCACGCCGCCCCAAAACATCACCGTAGTTCGTCAGGCGCCCACAGCCGACCAGAACCGCACGATGGCATCGGCCGCTTCCTTGGGCCGTTCGACCTGCCACCAGTGCCCGCAATCGAGCCGGACGACCTGCGCACCCGTCGCCTCCGCAATCCTGTTGGCATAAACCGGACCTGCGTAGGCATCGCTCTCACCCCACAGCACCAGCCCCGGAACGCCGTGACCATCGCGCGCGGCAAGATCCGGTGACCATTCGCGAAACACATCCCGCCCCGACCGATAAAGCGCCAGGATGCAGGTTTTCATGCGTGCGTCGATATCGGCCGCGGCGGCCTGTGCATCGGCTTCCGGCACGCCGGCCCGCTTCAGCATCTCGGCCGCGAGTTCGGGCGTGAACCGTTCCATTGCCTTCTCTCCCGCTCCCGGCGTCTGCCAGAGCCGTGCCGTCGGATGCCACGTGTAGTCGGCCGAATAAGGCGCCCCACCTCCGACCCAACTGCGAATGAGATCCGGGCGAAGCGACACCACCCGCAGCATCAGGATCGAGCCCCAGTCGTGCGCGATCACATCGCGCGGGGCCGGGATCGCTTCGAGCGCCGCGACCAACCAATCCGCATACTCTTCCTTCGTGGCCTGAAAGCCGGAAGGCACCGCGCACCCGAACCCGGGCAGCGACAGCGAGACCACCTCACGCTCCGGCAGCATCGGCGTAAGGCGCGACCACACGCGCGCCGTATCAGGCACGCCGTGAATGAGGACTGTTGTCATCGTCGCTCCCTTGATCCCATCACGCCGGTCCGGCGAGCAGTCATCCTGAAGCTGAATACACGGAAAGTTAGGCGCGCTCATCCACACTGTCTCGATCGGAAACTCAGCGTCGATCAGAGACCGCGGTGGGGACGAACGTGGACACGAGCCCCGAGCCCGTCGAAAAAACAACGGGCCCCCGCGAGGTCCGCCATCGCATCGTGGTGCTCACGGCGCAAGGTCTCCTGAGCCGTGCCGTCGTCAATGGCCTCGCCGCGAGGCTCGGGCCGCTGACAGTCATAGCCGAGGAACCCGAAAGCAAGTCGGCGGTCATCCGTCGGCGGATACGCCTGCTTGGCTCGATAAACGCCGCCGGCCAGGTTGCACTAGCTTTTGCGTTGAAGCTCGATCCCCGCCGCAGGCAACGCCTCACCCGCGTTCTCAGCCAGCACGCTCTCAATACGAGCCTCAATCCGCTCGTCACGGTGCTGACCGTTCCGTCGGTCAACTCCGAAATCTGCCGCGCGCATCTGGCGAAACTCACCCCGGCTGTGGTCGCCGTCTACGGAACCCGGCTCCTGAAGCGCGAAACGCTTGCGGCCGTCTCCGCGCCGTTCATCAACTACCACGCCGGCATCACCCCAAAGTATCGCGGCCAGGACCCCGCCTACTGGGCGCTCGCGACCGGCGACGCAGGGAATGCAGGCATCACCATCCATCTTGTCGATGAAGGCGTGGATACCGGAGCCGTGCTCTATCAGTCCGCGGTGAGCTTCACGCCGGGCGACACCATCGCCACCTATCAGTACGTCCAGGCCGCCGCCGCGCTTCCACTCTTCGCGCGCGCCATCGAGGACGCCCTCGCCGACCGCCTCTTGCCGAAAACAGTAGATCTTCCGTCCCGAAAATGGTTCCCGCCAACGCTCTGGGGCTACCTTGTGACCGGCCTCACCCGCGGTGTCTGGTAGGCGACACGCGCACTCGCGCCGCCTCGGCAACGTTTGCTCACGGTCAAAGCGTCCCATCGGCGGCGCCCCTATAGCATTGGACTTTCGCCAAATCCGTTCCGCGCACCTGTTGCCGACGGTTGCAGAGACACTGAGCCGGATAACGCTATGAATACTGTCCCGCGCAAAGAGCTTGCCGAGCAGGTCTATGAGGACATGCGTATCCTCTATGGGCTCGATCAGTATCGCCCGTGGTCCGAGCTGGGACCTCTGACGAGAAGCCGGTTTTTGATGCTCGTGACCGAAATGGAGATCATCGGCCTGATCGATCCGCAGTATCCCGAGCACAATCCTTAGGGCGGCGCACGCCGCCCAACCCGTCGTTCCAAGGTTGCATTTAAATCTCGCACCCCTGCGAGGCCGAACGCCGCGCTTGCCGTATTGTAGTAGTGTCCGCTACAGTGCTCACTACATTGTAGTAGCGCCCTCGGGAACATTCGGCATGGCGGACCTCGGCAACAACAGGAAGTCGGGCGACAGGCTCGGCGAACGCATCCGCACGCGACGAGACAGCCTGACCCCGACGCTTGCACGCGTCGCCAGTTTTCTCGATGCCAACCGGATCGAAGCGCTGACGAAGTCGGCCGTCGAGCTGGCCGCCATCATCGGGACGTCGGACGCCACCGTGATCCGCGCCGTCCAGGCGCTGGGCTTCGAAGGCTTGAAAGATCTGAAGCAGGAACTCGCCACCTCGTTCGGAGAGGGACAGTCCGCCGCCGACAACATGTCGCGAACCTTCTCGCGGATTGGCGACGAGCGGGATGCCGCCCTCGACCGCGTCTTCCAGGACCATCGCGCAGCTTTCGAGATCCTGACCTCGCCGGAGATACGGCTGCAGTTGTTGAATGCCGTCAATGTTCTGGCAGCGGCACGCAAGATCGGCGTGTTCGGCCTCGGACCATCGTCTTATCTTGCAAACTATTTCGCGCTGCTGGTGTCGCGCAGCGGCCGTCCTGCACGCGCGTACGATGGCAGTGGCGCACCCTTTCCGGATCAGATCCTCGATCTGGGCGATCGCGACGCGCTGGTGATGCTTGCCTATGGCCGCCCCTACAAGGAAGCGACGACTTTCATCGATGAAGCCCGCGCGCTCGGCAAGCCCATCGTGCTGGTGACCGATACGCCTGGAACCGGCCTCTCCAGGCACGCCGCTGCCGTTGTAACGGTCCCACGTGGCCACACCGGCCTCGTCTCGCTTCACGGCGCAACGTTCGTGTGCCTCGAGGCAATGATGCTGACGCTGGCTTCACTTGATCGGCCGCGCGCCATTCAAACCCTCGAACGCTTGAATCAATTGCGCCGATCGGTCGGGAAGACACCGCAATAAAGGCGCATGCACGCACGCGCTCGGAAGCATCTGAACGATGCGTGTAACGAACTGTGTCGAATAAGCATCAGCCAAGGCGCAAGGCGTCGGAGCTTTATTTACTACTACAGTACGCAAACGAAATTGAACCTCAAGCAAGTGCGCAAGCCAGTAAGCCGAAACGGCCTCAGCCAGCAAACTTGACGATCGCCGATGCCGCGGACGCTGAGTTCCACGGCATCGTCTGCGCAATTCAGGCTTGGGGGAATTTTTATGCGTCGCATAAGAGGCCGCAGAGCGGCCGCCATCGCAATTACGACAGTCGTTTCCGGAAGTTTCGGCGTTTCATCAAACATACTGGCGCAGGAGCAGCCCAAGGAGTTGCCGCCCCTCGAAGTGACTGCCCAGGCAAAGAAGAAAACCACGGTCGCGAAGAAGAAGGCACCGACATCGCCGGTGCCTCAGGCTCCCGCGGCCGCACCGGCGCCGGCCGCAACCGCCGCGACAGAAGACCAGAATGGCGCCCTCAGCTCTAACGGCGGCGTCGACGGCTATCTTGCGACGAAGTCTTCGACCGCCACCAAAACCAATACCCCGCTGATCGACATTCCTCAGTCCATCACCGTCGTCACCAAGGAGCAGGCAAAGGATCAGGGCTCTCGCGACCTGAGCAAGGCTCTGACCTACGTACCGGGCATCGTGATGGGACAGGGCGAAGGCCACCGCGACGCACCAACCATCCGCGGCGTCAGCACCACCGCTGACTTTTTCGTCGACGGAGTTCGCGACGACGTCCAGTACTACCGCGATCTCTATAACATCGATCGCGTCGAGGTTCTGAAGGGCCCGAACGCCATGATCTTCGGCCGCGGCGGCGGCGGCGGCGTCATCAACCGCGTCACCAAGAAAGCCGACGGCGAGCGCATTTACGAGGCGACCACCACCTACGGCTCGTTCGACACCAAGCGCGTCGAGGTCGATGCCGGGCAGGCCGTGACCAATGACTTCGCCGTGCGCATCAACGGCATGTACGAGGATTCCGGCAGCTATCGCGACTTCGTCGATCTCGAACGCTACGGCATCAATCCGACCGTCACGTTCAAGCCCGCCGACAACACCAAGGTCCGCCTCGCCTACGAATATTTCAGCGAGGACCGCACGGTCGATCGCGGAATTCCGTCGAATTTCCTCACCGGCAAGCCTGCCAAGACCAACGTCTCACAATTCTTCGGCAACCCCGACGAAAGCTACATGACGTTTGACTCGCACGTCGGCAACGCGGTCATCGAGCACAAGTTCGACAACGGGGTTCAAATCAAAAACCACACGCAGTACGGCCATTACGAGAAGTTCTATCAGAACGTCTTTGCCAACAGCGCTCTGAACCAGCCGACGTCGATCGGTGTAGGCTTTCCAACATCGAGCTTCATCGCACTTGGCGCTTACAACCAGACAACCGAGCGCGATAGTTTCTTCAACCAGACCGACGTCACCACTAAGATCGACATGGGCAGCTTTGTTCGTCACACCGTGCTCGCCGGTGTCGAATTCGGCAATCAAACGTCTGACAATCAACGTGACAGATACACGGGCAACTACGCTCTCGATCCGGTATCCTTCAACGATCCGGTAACGAACCAAGTACCCGCCTGGGGCACCGCGCCCGGCCCCTTCACCAAAACCGACCTGTCACTGGTTGGCGTCTACGTCCAGGATCAGATCGAAATCACGAAATATCTCGACCTGATCGGCGGTATCCGTTTCGATCGCTTCGATCTCGAATATAGCTGCCGGACCGACACGGCGGCGAACCCCGCATCCAGGTGCGCCACAGGCGACTCGCCTCCGGCCACAGTGGCCAATTCCACGATCGATCGTGTCGACGAAGTCTGGTCGCCACGAGTTGGCGCGGTGCTCAAGCCCATCGATTCTCTGTCGTTCTACGCCAGCTACTCGAAGTCGTTTCTTCCCGGCTCCGGCGAGCAGTTTGCGGCGCTTGCGGGCGGCGTGACCGGCTCTTCCAACCTCAAGCCGGAGGAGTTCACGAACAAGGAGGTGGGCTTCAAATGGGAGGTTTCTCCGCGACTGTTCTTCACCGGCGCCCTGTTCCAGCTTGATCGTGAGAACACCCTTGTTGCCATCTCGGCAACGGAAAGCGTGCAGGTCGGCAAAACTCGGTCAGAGGGTGGCGAACTTGCGCTAACTGGGTACCTGACTGACCGGTGGGAGGTTGTCGCCGGCTATGGATATCAAGAAGCCGAAATCGTTTCCGGCTCACTTGTTGGCTCTGGCTCCAACCTGCCCACAAACGGCAAGGAAGTGGCCCTCGTTCCCCGCCACACGTTCTCGCTCTGGAACAAGTATCAATTCCTGCCGAACTGGAGCGCGGGTCTCGGTGTGATTTCACGCAGCGACATGTTCACTAGCGCCAACAACACGGTCACACTCCCCGGCTTTGCGCGCGTGGATGCGGCTCTGTTCTGGGACATCAACGAGAACTTCAAGGCCCAGCTCAACGTCGAGAACGTGTTCGATATCGACTACTACTCGACCGCCCACAGCGACAACAACATCACGCCCGGCTCGCCGAGAGCCGCGTACTTCACTCTGACCAGCAAGTTCTAGATCACGCGGCGCGGCGACGAAAAGGTCGCCGCGCCATCGTTTTTATGCGGATAAGCCGGGACAGGTATCAGATGCTCGTCGTCTCTCGAACATTCGTTGCGATCAATATCCTGACCTACGTCAGCAGCTGCCCCGACTGGACAGCGACGAACCAAAGTATCGCCGAAGAGCTGGAGATCCCGCATCCCTACCAACGCAAGATTGCGCATCAACTCGTCCAGGCCGGTTTCCTCGTCGGCCTCCGGGGACGCACCGGCGGCCTCAAACTGGCGCGCCCACCGGAAGAGATCCGCGTCGGCGACGTCGTGACCGCTATCGAGGAGTCAAGAAGTCCAAGAGCAGGCACTAAAGGCGTCTATGACCTGTCAGCGCTCATGAATGACGCAAACCGGAAATTCATCGAGATCCTGAACGAGCACAGCGTTGCCGAACTCGCCCGCGCCCGTCCGCAGAAAAAGCGCGTAGCGAAAGAAGCGGCGCGGCCATTCTGGAAGCGCGCTGCCAAGCCGCAACAGGCCGGCGCACAGCTTGGCAGCAAGCGCTAGGCGGAGTCGCTTCGGACTCCATCGCTTCCGCTTAAAAGACTGGGCGTCGCTGCGCCCTCACGAAAGGCCATCCTGGCCAATGCGAGCATCCTGCCCGCGCACCACCGCTACCCCGGGGCTCACCCAGCAAAATTTTCAATCTTGGCTGCGCCGGACACGAAACCTGTCCGGCCTGAAGAGGACACTGGTCGGAGCGGGGAGATTCGAACTCCCGACCCCTTGCTCCCGAAGCAAGTGCGCTACCAGGCTGCGCTACGCTCCGCCCGACCTTCGTGTCCAAGGCCTAAAACCACGCCAAACCGATCCGGCTCGACGGGCTCCCTATGGCCTAAACTCATGATGTAGATCGTGTTTCATGTTTTTGATTGAAGCAACCAAAAACGATCACGCTCTAGACGAGGCATGAGACCGCGCCGCGGCACCCGTAGGGAAAACCGAAGCGCGAGGCGGCTTTATAGCGACAGGTCCGGGCCAGAGCAAGCTCATCTCGCACCTGGCCGCCAACTCCGTTCAGCTACCAGAAAACTGAGGAGGGAAGCCGACCCCTTGCTTAGGGAGCAAGGGCTCGAGAGACCGGCGTCAAAAGAGCTATGCCGTCCATTTCTCCGCCCATCCGGCCCAAGAACCGAAGCCGCCACGATCGCGCGTCATTCAACCGGCCGCAGTCCCTTGTGTGAACCGTACCAGCACCTTGCGAGCACCCTCGGAGCAGTGTACAGGGTCGCCTCATTGGGACGTAGCCAAGTGGTAAGGCAGCGGATTTTGATTCCGCCATTCGGAGGTTCGAACCCTCCCGTCCCAGCCAAACATTCAATGATTTAGGTCTGTATTCCGCGCGACGAACCGGCGCGTTTGCACGCGCGCCGAGCCGCTAGCGCCCAGGTCCTACGCCCGCTTTC
>VFQP010003314.1_pt1 | contig 16504 bp, 20 predicted proteins | sample 3512351 | NCBI WGS metagenome assembly VFQP01 (sample SAMN10412372, study PRJNA504923) | tailings metagenome | isolation source: Relicate 1 Philex TSF1 revegetated site | place: Philippines: Tuba, Benguet | collected 2017-08-29
GAACTTCGGATTGAGACCGGTCACCCGCTCGAAGACGTATTTGTGGTATTCGCCGCCGACGTAGAAGTTCTTGTAGTTGAACCCGGCATCCACACCGAACATGTGACCGCCGACGACGGGATTGTTGGCGCTGCCGAGGGTGGCGGAGACGAGGCGCCGGCCGTCGACGCGGACCAGCGGCCGGTCGTTGATGGCCAGCGAGGTGGCCGTCGCCGGCGGCACCTTCAGGATTTTCGCGGCGCTGCCGCCGATCTGGAAGTTGGACTCGCCATCGGACCACAAGCGGAACGCGGCCCGGCCCAGGATCTGTGACTGCTCGCCGCAATCCGCCGAAGGGCTGTTCGGATTGGCCGGAACGATCGGGCCGCCCGGGGTGACGCTGTTGGTGCAGCCGCCATGGCCGGCGGCCGAATTGGTGACGCCGCCGGTATAGGCACCGCTCAGGATCAGGTTCGACCCATCATAGAAGATGTTCTCTTTCTGATAGGTGAGTTCGATGCCGCGGCGCGAGTCCGAGCCGCCGAAGGTGCCGGCCGCGATGTTGCCGATCTCCGGGCGCTCGATGAACAGCAGGCCACCCGAGGAAACCGTGTCCGCCGCGGTGAAGACCGGCTGGATGATGCCGACGTTGACACGGAAATTCGGAATGCCCGTATAGGCGATGCGGGCGAGATTGAGGTTGGCGTCGCCGCCGGTCGGGGATTCCGCCGTGCTGCCGCCGAAATTCATCCGGAATTCGTACCAGAAATCCTTGAAGGCCATGCCCTCGACGCCGAAATAGGCGCGGCGGATGACGACGCCCGACGACAGATCCTTTATCTGGGCGTTTGGGATCTCCGAGGGATCCTTCTGCATGAAATTGGCGTAGTCGACCTGGAAACGGCCGCGCAGCGCCAACGAGAACCGGCCATCGCCGGTCTTGATCTGGGGACGGGTGTTGGCGAAGGACCATTCCACGTCCTTGGCCTTGTCTTCGAGAACAGTCACGCGCTGGCGCTGTTCCTTGTCGGCTTCTTCCTTGTCCGACAGCAACTGCTCGAGTTTCTCGATGCGGTCGAGCAACTCCTCGTTGGACGGCGCAGCATGGGCTGACGGCGCCGTGGCGCCCATCAGGGCCGCGACGAGCACCGTTCCGGCCACTCCCTTGGTATTATTGAACATTTCTGCCTCGTTCTGATCGCTGAGCAGGATTGCGGGTACAGCGGCGGCGGCGCCTGCAATCGATGCCTGCGGTCGCCCCCGGTGGACACCCCGCGCTGTGGTGTCGAGGCGAGTTGTTGCAACCGCACATGACAGTCCCGAAACAGTTCTGTTACAGTTCCGTGATATCGGCAGTAATTGCCAGTGCCGGCCTAGATGTGTGCCTTTACGGCAACAACATGCGTATATTGTTTACTTTAAGTAATATTTTGGATTTCCGGATGGATGGTGATTGACCTACAACCGATGACAGTTTCATGACAATTGTCCCTGTCACGTGCGGCGGAGTGCAGGCTACGCGTTAGGTGTCCGGGCTGACGAGCCCGACTCGTCATCGGCGCGCGACCTGCGGTCCCCCTCCCCGCTCAGGTATCGATCCTGCGCCTTGCTTTTCCGGCGCGTCCGCAGGAGAGTCGACAGATCGGGAAACGACGGGAGACTCCGATGGGATACGATCTGCAGAAGGTGCCGGCGCAGGCGCTGCCGCACACCACCTATCAGGAATATCTCGACAAGGACCGCAAGCCACCGGCGCGCAGCCTGCGTGAGGTTGGCAACACGGACCTGGGCGTCGCCGACGTCGACAAGCGCCGCTACATCGACCGCGCGTGGTACGATCAGGAGAAGAAAATCTGGGATCACGTGTGGCAAGTGGCGTGCCGCGAGGAGCACATCCCGGAGCCCGGCGACTTCCACGTCTACGACATCGGCACCCGCTCCTATCTGGTCGTGCGCCAGGACGATGGCGGCATCAAGGCCTATCCCAACGCCTGCCTGCACCGCGGCCGCAAGCTCCGGCTGGAATCAGGGCATGTGGCCAAGTTCCGCTGCCCGTTCCACGGTTTCACCTGGAATCTCGACGGCGCGATCGATCACGTTCCCTGCGAATGGGATTTTCCTCAGGTCGAGAAGGACGAGTTCCACCTGCCCGAGATTCACGTCGGCACCTTCGCCGGCTGGGTATTCGTCAATCCCGACCCCGATCCCATGCCGCTGGAAGAGTTCCTCGATCCGATCTGGCGGCACTACCAGCCCTATGCCTGGGACCAGTCCTATCTCGGCGTACATGCCGGCAAGGTGCTCAGGGGCAACTGGAAGATCATCCAGGAAGCCTTCATGGAAGCGTTCCATTCGCTCGACACACATCCGCAGATCCTCGGCAGCGTCGACGATTTCGGCTGTCAGTACGACGTGTGGGAAGGCAAGCCGCACGTCAACCGGATGATGGCGGCCTTCGCCGTCCCGAGTTCCTATGTCATCGACCAGGTCTCCGAGCAGGACGTGCTCGACGAGTGGATGGGCCGCAAATGGGACGACAAGGACAAGATCGTCCTCGGCGAGGGTGAAACCGCCCGCGCCCGCACCGCCGACCTGAAACGCGAGCAGACCGAGGCGCAGCTCGGCTACAAGGTGCCCGAGCTGTCAGACGCCGAGCTGGTCGACGGCTGGTACTACGTCGTGTTTCCGAACTTCATGCTGTGGGGCGGCTACGGGCCGAACATGTGGTACCGGTTCAGGCCGTGGAACGACAGCCACGAGGAGACGCTGATGGAGGTGGGCTACATCATGCGCCACCCCAAGGATCAGCCCAAGCCGATGCCGGCACCGATGATCATGCTCGACATCAACACCAAATGGGACAGCGTCGAGGCATTGGGTGGCCTCGGTTTCGTCCTCGATCAGGACACCACCAACATGGCCGCGGTCCATGACGGCCTGAAGGCATCGTTCAAGCCGGGCATCACCCTGGCATCCTACCAGGAGAAGCGCATCCGGCACTTCCACCAGACGCTCGATGCGTACATGGAGCGGTATTCCAACGCCTGAGGCGTTTCCAGCGCCGAGAAACGTGAAAGGGCCGCTTCGGAAGAAGCGGCCCTTCGCACAGGTCCCAAGCGTCGGCCGGGGGGATTAGCCGATACGCTCTAGGCTCCTGATCGGACATTTCTGGTCGCGTACCAGGACGGCGCCGAACTTGTCCAACGATCCGCCGGGCGACGTGACAAAGCCGACGCTCTCGCTGTAGGGCAGTGAACGGCAGGTACCCATGAAAGTTGCGCGGTACCTGTCGCCCGACGTCGTGGTGATGATCATCGTGCGGCTGGTTTCCGCCTTCCAATCGCGGATCGACCCGAAATTGGCGAAGCTGATCGCGTCGGCATCGCTCGCATTGGCACTATTGAGGCCGGCGAACAGGCCGGCGACGACGCCGACCGTCAGCGCGCCGGCGATAATCTTCGGTAAAATCTTGGTCCTCTTGATCATTGGTCTGTCCTTCCCGACCAGTACCGGTTGTTGGCTGTTTCCGGCGCTGGTTAAGGATGCGTTATAGGCCGTGCGGCCTGAACGGACCGTGAACCTCGCATTTAGATCACATTCATCTTTGGGCTGTGCACCAACGGGCGTTGGAGCTATCTGTGGATGATGAACGAAATCCACGCGGTCATTCTGCTCAGCGGCGGCCTCGACTCCGCCACCTGTCTCGCCATCGCCAAGGCCGAGGGCTATGTGTGCCACGCGATTTCGTTCCGCTATGGCCAGCGTCATGCCGTCGAGCTCGAGGCGGCAGAAAGGATCGCCGCCTGGGCCGGCGTCGCCGAGCACCGGATCATCGACATCGACCTGCGCCAGTTCGGAGGATCGGCCCTCACCGCGGACATCGCCGTGCCCAAGGGCCGTAGCGCCGACGACATGGCCGACGGCATCCCGATCACCTATGTGCCGGCCCGCAACACGATTTTCCTCTCCTATGCGCTCGCCCTCGCGGAAGTGCGCGGCGCCAATGACATCTTCATTGGCGTGAACGCGCTCGATTACAGCGGCTATCCGGACTGCCGACCGGCCTTCATCGAATCCTTCCAGCACACCGCGAATCTGGCGACACGCGCCGGCGCCGAGGGGAAACGCCCGCTGCGCGTCCACACACCATTGATGGACCTTTACAAGTCCGAGATCATCGCAACCGGCGCCAAGCTGGGCCTGGACTACGGGATGACGATCAGCTGCTACGATCCGACGCCGGACGGCGCATCCTGCGGCGAATGCGACTCCTGCGTGCTTCGCAAGAAGGGCTTCGCCGAGGCCGGCATGCCCGATCCGACCCGCTACGCATGACCGATCCGTTCCGATGAGCTACGCGGTAAAGGAAATCTTCTACACCCTGCAGGGTGAAGGCGCGAATGCCGGGCGTCCGGCTGTTTTCTGCCGTTTCGCCGGCTGCAACCTGTGGACCGGACGCGAGCACGACCGGCCGAGCGCCACCTGCACGTTCTGCGACACGGATTTCGTCGGCACCGACGGACCTGGCGGCGGCAAGTTCCCGTCGCCCGCCGCACTGGTCGGCGCCGTTCGCGCCCAGCTTCCGGAAGCCGTGTCAGCCAGCGGCATGCTGGTGGTCTGCACCGGCGGCGAGCCCCTGCTCCAGCTGGATCCCCAGCTGATCGACGCGTTGCACGAAGCGGGGTTCGAGATCGCCGTCGAGACCAATGGCACCATCGAGGCACCCGCCGGCATCGACTGGATCTGCGTCAGCCCCAAGGCGGACGCGCCGCTGAAGCAGCTCAGCGGCCAGGAACTGAAGCTGGTGTTTCCCCAGGACAAGGCGCGGCCCGAGCGCTTCGAGGCGCTCGCCTTCGAGAACTTTTTCCTGCAGCCGATGGATGGGCCGGACCTGGACCGCAATACGGTGGCCGCGACCGCCTATTGTCTGGCGCATCCCAGGTGGAGCCTGAGTCTGCAGACCCACAAGATGATCGGAATTCCCTAACCCCTGCCGCGATAGCCCGGCACGCCCTGGTCCGGAACCCATACGCCGGACGGCGCCGCGCCGGTCTGGTAGAAGACATCGATCGGGATGCCGCCGCGCGGATACCAGTAACCGCCGATGCGCAGCCATTTCGGCTCGGTCGCTTTCTCGATCCGGCGGGCGATCGTGACGGTGCAATCCTCGTGGAAAGCGCCATGATTGCGGAAACTGCCGAGGAACAGCTTCAGCGACTTCGATTCCACGATCACCTCGCCCGGCACGTAGTCGATGACGATATGCGCGAAATCGGGCTGGCCCGTCACCGGGCACAGCGACGTGAACTCGGGACAGGTGAACCGGATCAGGTAATCGCGGTCGCGGTGCGGGTTTGCCACGACTTCCAGCACCGCCTCCTCGGGCGAGACGGGAAGCGCGGTCTGATGGCCAAGTTGGCCGAGCGAGATATGTAAGTCTTCTGACATGGGGAGACCTTTCGATGCCTTCATTAACCCATATCGCCCTCCATTGCGAAGACCTCGACGCGTCGATCGCATTCTACCGGGACTATTGCGGTCTCCAGATCAGCCATGACCGCGCCGACGATCACAGCCGCGTCGTATGGATGGCCGAGCCTGGCAAGGAACATCAGTTCGTTATCGTGATGATCTCGGGCGGCAGGGCTCACCAGCAGCCAGACGGCGATTTCAGCCATCTGGGCTTCGCCATGGACAGCCGCGCGGCCGTCGACGCTGTGGCCGCGCGCGCGGCGGCTAAAGGCCTGCTGGCCTGGGCGCCTCGCGACGAGCCTTACCCCGTCGGCTACTACTGCGGTATTCGCGCACCGGACGGCAATGTGGTCGAATTCAGCTACGATCAGCCGCTCGGCCCCGGCGCGGGGCAATCCATCCGCGCGCACGCGGATGCTTGAACGCCTTCGGGGCAATCTCTAAGTTGTCTCTTCCTGTCATTGAACCGACCGCAGAGATGACCGTCCGGAAAGATTTCGTCGACACCATCGGCAACACGCCGCTTATTCGCCTGAACCGTGTCTCGGACGCGACGGGCTGCGAAATCCTCGGCAAGGCGGAGTTCCTGAATCCTGGCGGCTCGGTCAAGGATCGCGCGGCGTGGGGCATCATCAAGGACGCCGAGGAAAAAGGCCTGCTGCGGCCGGGCGGCGTGATCGTCGAAGGCACCGCGGGCAATACCGGCATCGGCCTGGCGCTGGTGGGCAATGCCCGCGGCTACAAGTCGGTGATCGTCATCCCCGACACCCAGAGCCAGGAAAAGATGGACATGCTGCGCCTGTGCGGCGCGGATCTCCGACCGGTTCCGGCCGTGCCCTACAAGAACCCGAACAACTATGTGAAGCTGTCGGGGCGCCTGGCCGAGGAGATCGCCAGGACCAATCCCAACGGCGCGATCTGGGCCAACCAGTTCGACAACCAGGCCAATCGCCGCGCCCATTTCGAGACCACCGGCCCCGAGATCTGGGAGCAGACGGACGGCAAGGTCGACGGCTTCATCTGCGCCGTCGGCACCGGCGGTACGCTCGCGGGCGTCGGCCTGTTCCTCAAGAGCCGGAACAAGGACATCAAGATCGGCCTCGCCGACCCGATGGGCGCCGCGCTGTTCGAATACTACAAGCACGGCGAGTTGAAAGCCGAAGGCACCTCGATCACCGAGGGTATCGGCCAGGGCCGCATCACCGCCAATCTCGAGGATGCGCCCGTCGACTTCCCGTTCCAGATCCCCGACGAGGAAGCACTGCCGCTCATCTTCGACCTGCTCGAATTCGAAGGTCTGTGCCTTGGCGGATCGAGCGGCATCAACGTCGCCGGCGCGGTGCGTCTGGCGCGGGAGCTTGGACCGGGTCATACCATCGTCACCGTGCTGTGCGACTACGGCACGCGCTACCAGAGCAAATTGTTCAACCCCAAATTCCTGCGCGAGAAGGGCCTGCCCGTGCCCCATTGGCTGGAGGCATAGATGATCAACAACACCGAAGCCCTCGTTTCGACGGATTGGCTGCTCGATCATCTCGAGCAACCCGACCTGCGCATCGTCGATGCCAGCTGGTACATGCCCGAGCAGAACCGCAAGCCGCGCGCGGAATACGCGGCCGAGCACATTCCCGGCGCGGCGTTCTTCGACATCGACGAAATCTGCGACCTCGATAATCCCCTTCCACACATGCTGCCGCCGCCGGAAAAGTTCGCCAGCCGCATGCGCAAGCTGGGCCTCGGCGACGGCAACCGTATCGTCGTCTATGACGGCTCGGGACTGTTCAGCGCGGCCCGGGTCTGGTGGATGTTCCGCCTGTTCGGACACGAGGACGTCTCGGTCCTCGACGGCGGCCTGCCGAAATGGAAGGCCGAGGGTAAACCGTTGGCCGACCTGCCCGAGATGTCGCGCGAGCGGCACTTCACCGCCCGCGCCAATGCGACGCTGGTGCGCGAGGCCGACCAGATCATGGCCCATCTCGGCCATGGCCACGACGAGATTCTCGATGCCCGTAGCCCCGCGCGCTTCAACGCGCAGGAGCCGGAACCGCGCGCGGGTGTCCGCGGCGGGCATATTCCTGGCAGCAAGAACGTCCACTACCGGACACTGCTGAACGCCGATGGCACCATGCTGCAGGGCGAGGCGCTGCGGAAGGTGTTCGTCGATGCCGGCGTCGATCTCAACAAGGGCATCGTCACCACCTGCGGCTCCGGGATCACCGCCGCCATTCTCGCGCTCGGCCTGCATCTCCTCGGCCATCGGCGGGTGTCGCTCTATGACGGCTCATGGGCCGAATGGGGCAGCCGCGCGGATTTGCCGGTAGAAAGCTGAGATGAAGAAGGCGACGCGGATCGTCCACAGCGGCCGCGGTGGCAAATATACGCCCGGCATGATCAATGTGCCGGTCTACCACGCATCGACCATTGTCTTTCCCACCGTCGCCGAGTTGCGGCAGGCGGTCGCCAATCGCAACGAGCAGGTGCTGTATTACGGGCGGCGCGGCACGCCGACCCAGTGGGCGCTCGCCGACGCGATGGCCGAGCTCGAAGGCGGCGCCGGTTGCGTGCTCTACGGCTCGGGCCTCGCGGCCATCGCCGGCGCGATCATGGCGTTCGTTGAGGCTGGCGATCACCTGCTGATGACCGACAGCGCCTATGAACCAGCCCGGGCGTTCTGCGACGGCGTGCTGAAGGGGTTGGGCGTCGAGACGACCTATTACGACCCGTTGATCGGCGGCGGGATCGCCGCGCTGATGCGCCCTAACACCAAGGTGGTGTTCACGGAATCGCCCGGTTCCCTGACCTTCGAGATCCAGGACATTCCGGCCATCGCCGCGGCAGCGCACGCAGGCGGCGCCGTGGTGCTCAATGACAACACCTGCGCCACGCCGCTCAACCTGCGGGTGCTGGATCTCGGCGCCGATATCGCGATCCATTCGCTGACCAAATATGTGGTCGGGCATTCCGACGCCATGCTGGGCGCCGCCGTCGCCAACGAAGCGACCTTGGCCAGGCTGCGCCGCAGCGGCTGGTATTTTGGGCACGCCGCCGCGCCGGACGACTGCTATCTGGCGCTTCGCGGCCTGCGAACCCTGGAGAGCCGGTTACGGCTGCAGGGAGAGACGGCGCTGACCTTGGCCCGTTGGTTCGCCAAGCGGCCGGAAGTCGCGCGCGTGCTGCACCCTGCCCTGCCCGACTGCCCCGGCCATGACATCTGGCGGCGCGACTTTACGGGCTCGTCAAGCCTCTTCTCCATCGTGCTCAAGCACAGCAGCGATGCGGCCATTTCGGCCATGCTCGACGGCTATGAGCACTTCGGTATCGGGTTCTCCTATGGCGGCTTCGAAAGCCTGGTGTTACCGTCAAATCCGTCGAGCGTCAGAACGGCGACGACCTGGGCCGGTCCCCTCATCCGCTTCCATGCCGGCCTCGAGGATGCGGACGATCTGATCGCCGATCTGGAAGCCGGGCTCGAAAGGTTCAACGCGTCATCATGAGCGGACCGACCATCGCGATCGAAAGCCCTGACCAGCCCGAAGTGCAGGCCATGTTCGACGAGGCCCGGGCTCTCTACCTCACGATGTATCCCGGCGGCCGCACAAGGCTGGCTCAGATCGTCGACCTGGTGAAACCCGATACGGTCTTCTGGGTGGTGCGCGAGGATGGCAAGGCCATCGGTTGCGGCGCCCTCACCCGCCATGATGGCTGGGGCGAGATGAAGCGCATGTATGTCGTCGCCTCGGCGCGGCGGCGCAATATCGGCGAGATGATCCTCGAGACCATCGAGGACTATGCCGAAGCCAACGGCATCTCGACCTTGCGGCTGGAGACCGGCGAGCGCCAGCTCGCCGCGATCAGCCTTTACCGGTCTCACGGCTACAAGCCGCGCGGTCCGTTCGGCGAATATGTCGACGACGAGATCAGCCTATTCATGGAAAAGAAGCTGTAGGACGTCCGCGGATTGCGGCGAGGCATCTGCAATCCATCCGCGCCGTGTTCCTCTAGCGTATCGTAGGGCCTTCCGGCCAGACCATCGTCTGCATGAGGGCGGCCACGCTCCCCCGCATCGTCTCGGCGTTCGAGGCCGGATAGGCGGCCGTGAACCGGACGGTGATGTCGGGCTGCATCCGGAACACATGCACCGTGGCGAAACCCTGCTCGCCATTGGCCCGCATCGAGAATACCCCCATGGTGCCTTCGAGACGCCGCCCGCCCTGCATCACGGCGATGGGCCCGGTAGAGATTTCCCGGGCGTCGGGAAACTTCTCCAGCACGTCCTTGCGCAGAGCCTCGAACTGCTCGTCGACCGATCGACCCTGGTTCATCGTCACATGGGTCGTGACGAATGACGGCGTTTCCGACGGGCGGCCTCCCACGTCGTCGACCGAGTAGGTAAGCGAGGCGTCGAGTCCCTCGGAATCGTAAGTGTTGATCTCCTGCTCGGCGAGCCCGCCGACCGTTGCGGGAAGAACCGTGCCCGAGGCCTTGTGAAGATATGCGCCGGCGACCTTGTCGGCCGCCCAGCCGATCTGGTTCTGCCGGGCGGAGAGTTCCGCCACCTGCTGCGCGATCCGGGTCGCATGGTCGGCGTCGCCAAGGCCCTTGGCCGCCTCGAACCGCACCATCAGTGCCAGCAGCATCGCCTGATCGCGGGACTCTGTGACCCGTCCCAATTCCTCCTGCGCCTTGGCCGCAGTTGCGTCGGCCTCGGCGTAACGGCCATCGCCGAGCTGGATCCGCGCCAGATAGATCAGGGCCGCGGCACGGTCCTGGGTCCCGAGGTCGCCGGCGAGCGCCTTGACGAAGGCTGCCTCGGCGCCGTCCGCGTCGCCTTGCTCCAATAGCGCGAGACCGGCCGAAAGCGGACCAGAGTGCGGATCCGCGGCCTCAGCGGGCGTTGCACAGAAGAGGAAGGCCGCGCCCAGAAGCGCCGCGGCGCGCCGTGTACGGCGCAGGCTCATGCACGCTTACCGGAAGCGCTGGCAGGGATACGCGTTGCCGCCACGCGTCATGCTGTCGAGCATGGCGGTGTTGTTGTCGGAGTATTCCGAGCACGACTTGAAGTTGCTGTCGCTGTCGCCGAGGTAGCGGCCGCCGCCGTCCATGCGGCCAAAGCGGTTGTAGCTCAGACGGTTGTCGCCCGCGCCGCCATACGCGCCCGAGCCCGCGTTGAACTGAACCTTGAAGTTGGGATCGGTGTTGGGATCCACCTGCTGGCGGAACGAGTTGCTCTGGGTGAACCCCATGCCCGCATCCTGCATCTGCGCCGGCGTGATCACCTGGAATGCATTGGAGGCGCCCAGCGGAAGCAGGGCAAGGACCGTGGCGGCGATCAGCTTCTTCATGGTTACTCTCCTAACCTGCTTTACAATTAGCACAGAAACCGACCAGTTCAACGGTCTGGCTACGCGCGTCGAAGCCCTGCAATGCAGCCTTGCGGCGCAACGTCTGGCGGATGTCGTCGTCGTCCATTTCCGCGACATCTCCGCAATCGCGGCAGATCAGGAACTGGCCGCTATGCGACTGTTCCGGATGGTTGCAGCCCAGATAGGCATTCATGCTTTCGATCCGGTGCACCAGGCCATGCTCGATGAGAAAATCGAGGGCACGGTAGACAGTCGGCGGCGCCGGCTTGCGGTTGCCGTCGTCGAGCTTGCCCAGGATATCATAGGCGCCAACCGGCCGATGCGACGACCAGACCAACTCGAGCACGCGGCGCCGCAGCGGCGTGAGCCGCGCACCGCGCTCGATGCACAGCGTCTCGGCGGTCTCCAGCGCTTCGTCGACGCAAACCGCATGGTCGTGCGCGTTGTGATGGTGCAAGGCGGTTTCCGTCATCGGGCTCCTCGATCCCGTATGGCCTGTTACACTGTACCATACTACATAGACCCTCGCCCAATCGAGAGAAGCCATGAAAGGCAAGCCGATGACCGCCCTTGAGGACGACGCGATCGCGCTGGTGAAGTTCGACGCCAACGGCCTGGTACCCGCCATCGCCCAGCAGCACGACACCGGCGAGGTGCTGATGATGGCGTGGATGAACGAAGACGCGCTTCGCATGACGCTCGCCAGGGGCGAGGTCGTCTACTGGTCGCGCTCGCGGCGCGGCCTGTGGCACAAGGGCGAGACCTCGGGCCAGACCCAGAAGCTGGTCGACTTCCGCATCGATTGCGACGGCGACACGCTGCTGCTGCTGGTCGACCAGATCGGCGTCGCCTGTAACACCGGGCGCCGCACCTGCTTCTTCCGCGCCGTGCGCCCCGAAGGCGTGACGGAGACCGAGCCGGTGCTGGTCGACCCGGGGCAACTTTACGGCGGCTGAACGCCAACGCCACCTGCTGCTTCCCGTAACGCGAATAGTCGGTTTGCACAGACTGCAATTGAATGAAGTGTGCACTGCAGCATATTTCGGCCTCAAACCTAAGAGGCCAATGACATGAAGCTGCTTTCCGCCCTGTTCGTTCTCGCCATCCTCGGCACCACCGGCGCCGCGGTCGCGCTGGCTTACACGCACCCGGACGCCGCGAGCGAAGCCTATAATGGCCGCGTGTGCGCGGTCTCCGGCTACATGATGTACTGCAGCTAAGCTCGGCCAGGGCCCGCTGCCTGCGGGCTGATCGAACGCCTCGGATGATTCCCCGGCGGCAAACCGCTACTCTCGCGCCATGCCGCTGCTGACTCCATTCGAGACCGAGGCCCTGCTGCTGTCGCTCAAGGTGGCGGTCGCGGCGGTGACGTGCAGCCTTCCGCTCGCCATCGCCGTCGCCTGGGTGCTGGCGCGCAAGGAATTTCCTGGCAAATCCGCGTTCAACGCTCTGGTGCACCTTCCGCTGGTCGTCCCCCCTGTGGTGATCGGCTACCTGCTGCTGGTGACCATGGGCCGCCGCGGAATCATCGGCGCGTGGCTCGACGAGACCTTCGGCATCGTCATCGCCTTCACGTGGATGGCGGCGGCGGTTGCATCGGGCGTCATGGCGTTCCCACTGATGGTGCGGGCGATCCGTCTTTCGATCGAAGCCGTCGACGCACGGCTCGAATCCGTGGCGCGCACCTTGGGCGCCTCGCACCTGCGGGTGCTGCTGACGGTCACGCTCCCCCTCACCCTGCCGGGCATTGTCGCCGGGACTGCGCTGGGCTTCGCGCGGTGCCTCGGCGAGTTCGGCGCCACCATCACTTTCGCCTCCAACATACCGGGCGTGACCCGCACGCTGCCGCTGGCGCTCTACCCCGCCATCAACATGCCGGGCGGCGAACAGAACGCGCTGAGGCTGGTGATCATCTCGCTGGTACTGGCATTTCTGGCGCTGGCCATCTCGGAAATCATGGCCCGGCGCGTCGCCCGGCTGATCACGGGCATCGGATGACGGCCATCGAGCTCGACATCGGCCTTAGCCGGGGCGCGTTCACGCTGTCCGCCACGTTGTCGGGCGGCGACGGGATTACCGTGTTAAGCGGACCGTCTGGCTCCGGCAAATCGACCGTCGCGAGCGCCGTCGCCGGGCTGGTGCGGCCTGATCGCGGACGCATAGCGATCGGCGGCGAGACCCTGTTCGACAACGAGCGAGGCATCGATCTGCCTCCGGCACGGCGTCGGATCGGCTATGTGCTGCAGGATGCCTTGCTGTTCCCCCATCTTTCGGTGCGCGGCAACCTGACGTATTCGCGGCGCCCCGGCACCCTGACGCTGGACCAGGTGACCGAGATCCTGGGCATCGGGCATCTGCTGGAGCGCAAACCCGCACACCTGTCGGGGGGCGAGCGCCAGCGTGTCGCCATCGGCCGGGCGCTGCTGTCAGGCCCGTCGCTGCTGATCATGGACGAGCCGCTCGCGAATCTCGATGGCGCCAGACGGGCCGAGCTGATGCCGTTCATCGAGACCCTGCGCGACGACCTGCGTCTACCGGTGCTGTACATCACCCACAACTGGCCCGAGATCATCAGGCTCGCCGACACCGTCGCCCTGATCGAGGACGGAAACCTGAAGGTGGCCGCGCCGCTGCAGCAGGTTCTGGCGGCGCCGGAAGACAGCTGGCGCCATCTGGTGCCCGAGGGCTCGGTGATCGAGGCCACGCCCGGCGACGGCAGCGCGGACGGCCTGCGGCGGTTCGAGACGGCTGCCGGACCGCTGTTCCTACCGGATGGGTCGGCCGCGGTGAGCGGCAGGATCAGGCTGTTCATCGATGCCCACGATGTGGCGATCGCACTGGAGCGCCCGCGCGGCATGAGTTTCCAGAATGTCCTGCCCGCCACCATCGCCGGCATCCTCATGCCGGATGCTTCGCATCTGGATCTGCGTTTGGCGCTCGGCAGCGATCAAATGATGCGTGCCCGCATCACCCGTCACGCGGGCGCTCAATTGGATCTCCATGAGGGCAAGTCCGTGTTCGCGCTGATCAAATCGGTCTCATTCGACCGCCGCCTGCAATTCAGGGGTTTCGACTGAGTGTCCGCGACTTGCGCACCAGGATACTACACCTAGAATATGTTCATCATCCATACAGGATCGAATCGCCAAATCTGTGTCAGACGACGGCCAAACTCGTCGATTCGGACCTTGGAGAGATACGATGACAAGGCATGTGAAGATTCCGGTGATCGCGGCGTTTTCCGCCGTCATCGCTGCTTTCGCGGTACCGACGGCTGCATCGGCCGACCGCGGTGACGACGGACGTCATTATCGGGGCGAGAGTCATCGGGGCGGCGACTACCGCGGCCGCGCGGACAATCACCGATCGTTCAACCGGGAGCATCGCCCCGACCGGGAATTCAGGGGCAATCGCGATCTCCGCGCCGACCGAAGCCCGGGCGCACGCGACAATCGCGGCAGCGGGTACACCCGCAACGACAACTGGCACGGCGACCGCCGCCAGCATGCCCATGAAGGCAACCGCAACTGGCGCGACGATCATCGCCGCTGGGACAATGGCCGCCGCGTCAGCGACGACAGCCGTCGTTGGGACAACAATCGCCGCTGGGATGGCGATCAGCGTTGGCGTGACAACCGGCGCTGGAGCGATAACCGGCGCTGGGACAACGACCGGTGGCATCATGACCGCCGCGTCCATGGCAGATATGATGGCGGGCGCCACTATCACGACAACCGCTACCGGCCGCGACATTACGCACACGGACATTACGACTATTACCGCAGCTGGCGCGACCGGGATTACTACTGGCATAACCGCCATCACTGGAGCTCGTGGCGCCCCTATTACGGTCCGATCTGGAGTGGATATCGCCATGCCTACTGGCGTGACCGCGGCTGCATACCGGTGACCCGCTACTGGACCTGGGACGGCCGTCCCGCCCTGGTCGGTGGCATCCAGTGCTACAATCCCTACGGCGTCGCCTACATCATCGACGACGACTATTACCCTCTCAACTACTACTGAGCCCTTTGGAAGGCATCGGATGGGTTAAGGGGCGTGGCCAACGGGCCGCTTCCCATCCCGCCTCCGGCCGCGGAGTGCTTGCCCTCGCGTGCGGCAAGCTTATCTTCTACATTCAGCCAGTGTTCATCCACGCGCCGCATACTGGCGGCATCACGACCTTGATTGGCGGGAGAGTGCCATGATCAGCTTGAAGAAAGTCACCATCGCCGCGGCGAGCGCCGCTGTTCTCGCCGCCGCCGCCCTGCCGTCTCAGGCCATGGCGCGCGGTTGGCATCATCACCACCACGGCGGCGGCGCATGGCCGTTCGCACTCGTGGGCGGTCTCGCCGCGGGCGCGTTGATCGCGTCGGCCGCGAACGATCGCGACGACCGGTATTATGCGCGGCCCGTCGCCTACGCACCGCCCCCTCCGCCGGTTTACTACCAGCAGCAGCAGCCGTGCCGTCAGGTCAACCGGCTGGATGACGTCGAGGGTTACACCGTCAAGATGTCCGCCACCATGTGCTACGACTCATATGGCCGTGCCTACATCGTCCGGGGCAGTGAACATCCCGTCGACGACGGCTACGATTACTAGGCATCCGATCACAGGATCGCTTTCGACGGCCGGTGCACCGCACCGGCCGTTTTGATTCCGGCGCTGAAAGGCCCGGCATTTTCCTTTCCGCGGCGCGAGAATCCCGTTTATTCAGGACACCTCGCACTTCCGAAGGCCAGGCCGATGCCAGAGACCGAGAACCAGATCCCGCCGGGCTTCATCCCACTCCGATTCCGCAGCGCGTATCTGGGTTATCTCGGCCCGTTCTATGAGGCGCGCCGCGAGGGACAGGCAATCGTCGGCCTGCCGCTCGATGAAAGGCACATGAACCTGCGCGCCATGGCGCATGGCGGCGTGCTCGCCACTCTCGCCGACGTTACGTTGAGCTTTACGTTGGTGACCTCGGACGAGACGCTCAAGTCGGTTTCGACGGTCAGCCTCAACACCGATTACCTCGGCATCGCCAAGCTCGGCAGCTGGGTCGAGGGCTCGGGGGTAATCGATCGTGCCGGTGGCAATCTAGCGTTCGTCCACGGCAATATCACCGCCGATGGCGAACTGGTCGCGACCATGAGCGGCGTCTTCAAGCTTTTCCGGGGAGAATGAGCCGCATCCGGAACGGATACCTGCGGCAGTTTCCTGCAAGCGGTTTTTCGCTACACTCGCCCGGGTGAGAGAACCAGTCACACCGCGGGGCCGCTACGAGGCGGTCGGAAAGCAAGGCAGGCTTGCCGCCATCGTCAGCGGTGCGCTGGCCGGCCTGGTCATGCTTGCCGTGATCGTCGGCATCTTCGCCTTCCTGTTCACCGCGTCGACTGGACCCGCGCCCGACGCGCCTCCGGCGCAGGCAACGGCGGCAAAACCCGTCCCGCGTTCTCTCCCCGAATCCCAGCCCGGCATATCTGCGTCCGCCGATTGCCCCGATTGTCCCAGCATGGTGACGATACCGGCGGGCACGTTCGTGATGGGCGTCCGCGAGTCCGAGGCCGAGTTGAACGATGTTCCCCAGATGCAGCAGCAGGCCGAACAACCGGCGCATGGCGTTACCGTCCGCGATGCCATCGCCATGGGGCGGACCGAGGTCACGCGGGGTCAGTTCGCGGTTTTCGTCGCCGAAACCGGCTTT
>VFQP010003315.1_pt1 | contig 16503 bp, 16 predicted proteins | sample 3512351 | NCBI WGS metagenome assembly VFQP01 (sample SAMN10412372, study PRJNA504923) | tailings metagenome | isolation source: Relicate 1 Philex TSF1 revegetated site | place: Philippines: Tuba, Benguet | collected 2017-08-29
ACCGAGCGACAGCTATGTGCAGTCGTTTGCGCGCGGCCTGTCGGTGATCCGTGCCTTCGACGCCAGCCATCCGGCGCAAACGCTGACCGAGATCGCCCAGGCCAGCGGACTGACCCGCGCCGGGGCGCGCCGCATCCTGCTGACGCTGGTGGGCCTGGGCTATGTGCAGAACGATGGACGGCTGTTTCGCCTGACGCCGAAGATCCTGGACCTCGGATTCGCGTACCTGACGTCGATGCCGTTCTGGAACCTGGCCGAACCGATCATGGAAACGCTCTCGCAATCCGTGCACGAGAGCTGCTCGATCTCCGTGCTGGACGGCACCGAGATCGTCTACGTGCTACGCGTACCGGCACGCCAGATCATGCCCCTCAACCTGTCGATTGGTAGCCGGCTGCCGGCTTATTGTTCGTCGATGGGGCGCGTGCTGCTGTCGGGGCTCGATGCAGCCGAACTCGACCGGGTGCTGCGTGCATCGGACCTGCAGGCACGAACCCGTCGCACGGTCACCGATATCGACACGCTGAAGACGCTGATCGCCGAGATCCGCACGCGCGGCTGGGCGCAGAACGATCAGGAACTGGAAGAAGGGCTGGTATCGCTGGCCGCGCCGATCCGCAATCGGACCGGACAGGTGATTGCCGCGCTCAATATCAGCGGCCAGGCAAATCGCACCAGCGCGCAGGAAATGGTTGACCAGTTCCTGCCGCCACTGCTGGAAGCGGCCGACAAGATTTCGGCCATGGTCGGGCTGCGCACCTGAGCGCGCCAGCCCGCAGGTTCTAGCGCGGCGCGGTCAGTGGCTGCCAGGACACCGACACATCGCCCTTCACGAAGGTCTGGCATGCCATGCGATAGCCCGCGCGCAGGTCGTCATCGTTAAGATGCTTGCGCTCCTTGGGCTTGACCGCATCGGTATGCTCCAGCCCGGTCTCGATCCGGCATTTGCAGGTGCCGCAGATCCCGCCGCCACACTTGAACGGAATGCCGCCCTGCTCGCGCAGTGATACGCGAAGCAGGTTGCTGTTTTCCGGCGCGGTCACGGTCTTGCCCTGGTTGGTCAAAAACGTGATGGCCACCGTGCGCGTCTGCGGCACGGTATCGGCTTCGGTATCGTCGGCCACAGTGGTATCCGTTTCGGTATCGGCCCGCATCATTGCTTCCTCATAGTGAGATCCATGCTGCCAAAGTGCGCCAGTTTGTGAAGCGCATCGTGGGCAGCGGCGAGCGTGTCGAAACGCTCCAGGAATTTGGTGGGCACGTGATTGACCACGGACGCGGCGCCTGTATCGCCGGCATCGCCTCCGTCGCTGGTTTCATCGATCACACGCACCTTTACCGTCTTTTCCGTTTCCACCAGTTCGGCAATCACGAAGATGGCCTTGGGACGTCCGTAGAACAGGTATTCCCAGGTTTCCAGCGGCTGTACGCCGGGAACGGCCTCGGTGCGGAACTGGCCGGGCTTGCTGGTCAGGATCACGTACATGTCAGGTCGTCAGTTCCGGCTGCTCGAGTTCGATGTCATGCGTGAGCCAGATCTGGCATGCAAGCCTGAACCCCTGGTCGAGCCGCTCGCCAAGCTGCTTCTTCTCTTTCCAGTTGGGTGGCGGCAGATGTTCGGCACCATCCAGCACCCGGCACGCACACTTGGAACACTTGCCCATGCCGCACTCATAGCGCAGGTTCGGATACGGAAACTGCTTGATACCCGCGCGCACCACGAGGTTCGTCTCAGGCTTGACCTCGTCCACGAACACCTGGCCGTTCTTGTGGAAGACAACTTTCGGCATATGACTTTGTGAAATCGAAGAAGGAATCGGCTGGCTCGTGTCAGTGCCAGATCAACATCGCGCAGGTCGTGGAGACAATCAGCCCCGCAATCACCGGCAACAGCAACGCTCGCACTGCGTCGAGCACCGGCACGCGCGCAAACCCGGCCACGGCGATCAGCGAAGACCAGGCGATCAGCGTGCCGCCACCGGTCCACACCGCACCCATCTGGCCCACGGCCGCCAGCGTGGCCGAATCGAAACCAACGACCGGTCCCAACGCACCGGCCAGCGTGCCCGTCAGCGGCAGTCCGGCGAAACCCGAACCGTCGATGCCGGTGATCATGCCCACCAGCAGCACGCCAAACGCGACCAGTACGTGGTTGTCGGGAATCATGTGCTGGTAAGCCTGGATCAGTTCGAACAGCAGGCTTGGCGCCTTGCCCGCATCGACGCCCAGGATCTGCGCGGCGGTTTCACCGGCACCCACGAAGAAGAAGCCGGCGATTGGCAGTACCGAACCCATGGCCTTGAATGCAAACACAAAGCCATCGGTAATGTGTTCGGGACACACGTCGAGCATCTTGCGCGGCCCCTCGGCGGCCAGCGTGGCCAGCATCATCAGCAGTGCCGCCACGCCACCCACCAGCGCCGCGGCAGCGCCACCCTTGAGATCGGGCATGCCCGAGCCAATTTTCGGCAGCACCATCAGCGAGACCACGCAGATGAACGCCAACGGCGTCAGCACCGCGAAGAACTTGGACCACTTCACGCGACGCTGCGCCACCATCGCCAGGCTCGACTCGATGTTGGCGTCGGTCACCAGCGGTTCCGCATGTGAGGTGCCGCGTGCGATCTCGGCCTTGTCGAAGGTACCAGTCGCTTCCACGGCGCTATCGACACCGGTGGCACGCGCCTGCCAGCGATCGAGCAGCGCCCCGCTGGCGGGCACGATATGGCGACGCATCGACAGGTAGGCCAGCGTCAGCGCAATCGCACCGGTAATGATCGACAGGATCAGCGCACGATCCGCCACCACGGCGGCACTGACCGCCGCACCGGCCGCCTTGGCACTGATGCCCGGCGCGACGCCGATCACATAGTCCGAAGACAGCGCCATACCTTGGCCGGCAATCGCAATGGCCATGGCCCCGGCCAGCGGCGGCAACCCGGCGGCAATCGCGGCGGGCAGCAGGATGGCCGAGACCAGAGGCACCGCGGGCGTCGGCCAGAAAAACAGCGAGATCACGTAGGTGATGCCGGCCAGGATGAAGTAGGCACTGTGTCCGTTCTTCATGACCACGCGGAATGGCTCGACCATGCGTATGTCGGACCGTAATGTCTTCAGCGCATTGAGCAGCGCCGTCATGAACGCAATGACCAGGAAGATATTGAACAGCTCCTTGGCCGCGACCAGGCTCGCTGAAAAGATGCCGCCCAGTGCGCTGACCGGACTGCCCGTGATGGCCAGGATCACGAGGAAGGTGCCAAGAATCGACGGCACCACGACATTGGCACGCAGGATCATGGTCAACACGATCACTGCAACGCCTAGCAGGTACACCCAGTGTGCCAGGCCGATCTCTACGGTTTGTTGCATGAGGCTCCCCTGATCTTGGAGGCCCTTGTGGGGGCGGTATGGAAATACTGTCTTAAATCTTTTTTGTATACTATATCCCGCGACATCCCGAAAACAAGCGAAACTTGCAGAACCTAGGGAAATCACCCGATCGGTGCGATAAGTGGCTACAGCGCACGGATTACGGGCATTTCGCACCAGTTCGGAAGTGCGTCGGAATATGGAAAACCCTCTGGCATTTTTCAAAAGCTTGTGTAGACTGTATACCGAAATAGCTTCTGAGACGACTTAACCATGCTCCACATCACCGACGCAATGATCGATCGCCATGTCACGGCCGCCGACGCTCAGGCCGCGATGCTGGAAGCATTCCGCAGCTTCGGCCGCGGCGACGCCGCCATGCAGGAACGGATTCGTACCGAGGCCGGTGGCGTGAAGCTTTCGACACTGGGCGCTGTCATACCGGACCAGCAGGTGGCCGGCGCCAAGATCTACACCACGATCGCCGGTCAGTTCTCGTTTGTCATCCTGCTGTTTTCAACGGTTGACGGCCGGCCGCTGGCCTCGTTCGACGCGGGCGCCATCACGCGGTTGCGTACCGCGGCCTGCACGGTACTGGCCGCGCAACGCCTGGCACGTACCGATGCGCGGACACTGGCGCTATTTGGGGCCGGCACCCAGGGCGTGCAGCATGCGCTGCAACTGTCCGCCGCCCTGCCACTGCAGCGCATTCTTGTCAGCGATCCGTATGCCGCTGCCGATGCTGCCGAACGACTGGCCACGCAATGCGGCATCGCTGTCGAATTTGCACAACCCGAAGACGCCGTGGCGGACGCCGACATCATTGTCACGGCGTCACGGTCCACCACACCGCTATTCGCCGGCGCCAGTGTCAAACCCGGCGCATTCGTGGCGGCCATCGGTTCAAGCCTGCCGCATACGCGTGAACTCGACGACACGCTGCTGTCGCGTGCCGCCGCAGTGGTGGTCGAATGGCGGCCACAGTCCCTGCGCGAAGCGGGCGACCTCGTGCTGGCCGACAAGGCCGTGCTGCCAGACCACAAGATCGTGGAACTGTCCGACGTGCTGCTCGACTCGACAGCCGTGCGCCGGCACCCCGACGACATCGTGATCTACAAATCGGTAGGAGTCGGCCTCGAAGACGTGGCGCTGGCTGGCGTGGCATGGCAGCGCCTGTGCAACGCAAAGGCCGTCGCCGCCTGACCGGATAACAGAACCCTTGCAGTCACCGCCCTCGTGCGGCTTTTTTATCGCCCAAACGACGTTGTAGAAAGTATACAAATTCACTTACCCCCATACGCCAAGTACAGGAGCCCCACCATGGCCGAACTGATGAACCGTGAAGATTTCCGTGCCGCCCTTGAAAACGCCATCAAGGGCAAGAGTGCCAACCAGGCGCCGTTCAGCAAGGCATGGGCCAGTGGCACACTGAGCCGCGACCATCTGGCCCGCTGGGCCGAGAACCACTACCACTACGTGGGCCCGTTCGCGGATTACCTCGGCTATATCTATGCCCGCACGCCCGACCACATGACCGAGGCCAAGGACTTCCTGCTGGCAAACATGTACGAGGAAGAAATTGGCGGTGATCGCCATACCGACCTGCTGATCCGCTTTGCCGAAGCCTGCGGCACCACGCGCGAACGCGTGGTGAGTCCCGACAACATGTCGCCCACCACGCGCGGCCTGCAGAGCTGGTGCTATGCGGTGGCCATGCGCGAAGACCCGGTGGTGGCCGTGGCCGGCCTGGTCGTGGGCCTGGAATCGCAGGTGCCCTCGATCTACCGCAAGCAGACCCCCACGCTGCGCGAGAAGTACGGCTTCACCGACGAAGAGGTCGAGTTCTTCGACCTGCACATCGTGTCCGACGAGATCCACGGCGAGCGCGGCTACCAGATCGTGCTCGAGCACGCCAACACGCCCGAGCTGCAACAGCGTTGCCTGAAGATCTGCGAGATCGGTGCCCAAATGCGCCTGCTCTATACGACCGCGCTTTACTACGACTACGTCGACCCGAAGCAGCAGGCAGTGGCCGCCTGACGCATCGCAACGCCATGGCCGGACGCTGTTGCTGGCGCGTCCGGTGTGTTTCTCCGAATCAGAACAGGGCCTCCGCAAGATGACCGAGACGTACCGCAACTATATCGACGGCGAATGGTGCGACAGCGCCAGCGGCCGCACGCTCGACAATATCAATCCTGCCGACACGCGCGACATCGTCAGCCGCCACGCAGCCTCCGACGCACGTGACGCTGCTGCCGCCGTGGCCGCCGCCGCCGCTGCTTTCGACACGTGGAAGAAAACGCCGATCGGCAAGCGCGCAAAGATCCTGAACGATGCCGCCGCGCATCTGGAAGCGAATGCCGATGCCATCGCCGCCGAACTGACACGCGAGGAAGGCAAGTCCCTGAACCTGGCACGCGACGAAATCATGCGTTCGGCGCAGACCCTGCGCTTCTATGCGGTCGAAGGCCAGACCTTCAGCGGCGAAAGCTATCCGAACGACGATCCGGACATGCTGGTCTACAGCCTGCGGGAACCGCTGGGTGTGGTGACCGTGATCTCGCCATGGAACTTCCCCGTATCGATTCCCGCGCGCAAGATCGCGCCGGCGCTGATCACTGGCAACACCGTGGTGTTCAAGCCGTCGTCCGACGCACCGCTGTCCGGCTTTCGCTTGGCCGAGGCGTTTGTCAAGGCAGGCATCCCGAAGGGCGTACTCAATTTCCTGACCGGTAGTGCCGCCGAGGTGGGGCCGACGATTGTCGAATCACGGGCGGTGCGCGCGGTATCGTTCACGGGGTCGACCACGGCTGGCGAACAGATCCACAAGTCGGTGCCGATGACCACCCGCACGCAGATGGAACTGGGTGGCAAGAATCCGCTGATCGTGATGGAAGACGCCGACCTCGATCGCGCCGTGGACCTCGCCATCAAGGGCGGGCTGTCGCTGTCCGGCCAGGCTTGCACCGGCACCAGCCGCATCCTGGTCATGCGCGGCGTGAAGCAGGCGTTCACCGAGAAACTCGTGGCCAAAGTGAAGACGCTCAAGATCGGCCACGGCATGGCGCCGGGCATGGACCTGGGCCCGCTGGCCACGCGCAAGCAACTGGAAACCGTGCTCGGCTATATCGCCACCGGCAAGCAGGAAGCAACGCTGTTGTGCGGCGGCGAGCCATTGACCGAAGGCGACTTCGCACACGGCTACTACGTGGCGCCAGCCGTGTTCACCGACGTCACGCAGGCCATGCGGATCGCGCAGGAAGAAATCTTCGGACCGGTGCTGGCGATCATCGAAGTCGACAGCTACGCCGACGCCATCGCCAAGGCCAACGATAGCGAGTACGGCTTGTCCGCCGCCATCGCCACACGCAATCCGCGCTACATCCATGACTTTGCCCGCGATATCGAATCGGGCACGGTGAAGATCAACCGCACCACCACCGGCAACCTGGTCAACGCGCCATTTGGTGGCCTGAAGCGCTCCAGTACCTCGACCTTCCGCGAATCGGGCCGCGCGGGGCTGGAGTTCTACACGCAGATCAAGACCGTCTACCAGGGCGTCTGACAAACAACGCCATAAGGAATCGAACATGAAGAAAGCCATCAAGCTGGAGTTGAAGGAAGCCCGCCATATGGTGGCCGCCGCGATTCGCAAGGCCGAGGAAATCGGCGTGCTCGAATCGGTCTGCATCGTCGATGACGGCGGATATCCGCTGCTGCTCGAACGCATGGATGGCGCACGCATCACCGGTCCGCAGATTGCCTGGAACAAGGCGTTCACGGCGGCGGGCCACAAGCGCTCGACCCATCTGTTCAACACCGCGCCGAATGGCCCGGCGTTGCCCGGCAACGAAGCATTCGGCATCCAGTGGAGTTTCGACGGCAAGTTCGCCGTGTTCGTGGGCGGCTACCCGATCGTGGTCAATGGCGAAGTGATTGGCGGCGTGGGCCTGTCGGGCGGCAACGGCGAACAGGACACCGCTTGCGGCGTGGCGGCGCTCGAAGCACTGCGCGACCTGCTGGCCGCTGAAGACCTGACCGTGCTGGCCCAGGCCGATATCAAGAAGTAAGCAGGAGTCATCATGTCCCATCGGGTCGAGATTGCGGAAACGCAGCAGGTGTTCATGGTGGCGCCAGGAGAATCGGTGCTCGACGCCGCGCTGCGCTGCGGCGTCAGCCTGGCGCATGAGTGCACCTTCGGCGGTTGCGGCACATGTCGCATGCGCGTGGTGGAAGGGTCGGTCTCCTACGAGGACTTCCCGATGGGGCTGACCGAGGAAGAGCATGCCGAGGGCTTTGCGCTGGCCTGCCAGGCACGGCCCGACGGCGATCTCGTGATCAGCACCGCACGCGGCACGGAAACGCTGGTGCCCGCGCGGCGCGCCACGGCCACGGTCCAGTCCATTGCACAACTCGGCCCCGATGTCCTTCACCTGCGCCTGGCCTTGCCCGCAGACGAGCCCTTCGAGTACGCACCGGGCCAGTACCTGAAGGTGCTGCTCGGCGATGGTAGCCATCGCAGCTTCTCGATGGCGTCGGCGCCCAATGGCAATATCGTCGACTTCCACGTCCGCCAGATCGCCAATGGCCGCTTCACTTCGCAGCAGCTTCCGCAACTGCAGGCTGGCGACCAGCTCGACGTGGAACTACCGCATGGCAACTTCAGCCTGCGCAAGGATGATTACCGCCCGCTGCTGATGGTGGCCACCGGCACCGGGCTGGCGCCGATCAAGAGCATGCTCGAATCGCTGATGGATGATCCCGATTGTCCGCCCGTGTGGCTTTACTGGGGCATGCGCTCAGCCGCCGACCTGTATCTGCATGACGAGATTGTGCGCTGGAGCGAACGGCTCTATGACTTCCAGTATGTGCCGGTGTTGTCGCGTGCAGACGCTGACTGGCATGGCCGCCGCGGCTATGTGCACGATGCCGTGGCCGCCGACCTGGGCGACCTGTCGGAACACGCCATCTACCTGTGCGGATCACCGAACATGATCCACGACGCCAAACAGGCCTTCATGGTGCTAGGCGCACAGGCGCCGTTCATTTACTCGGACGGATTCACGTTCCAGCACGCCGAGCATTGAAAGTGCCGCATTGAATGACGGTCCGGCCGGGTAGTTGTCTACCCTATGTCTTGCATCAGGAGGTGACGGTATACAATAGCGGCATTCACGCCGTGGCCAATCGACCGCGGCGTTCCATCGAATTCCGACGGCCGATCCCGACCATGAACGACGCCACCGCCAGTGCCATCAAGCCGAATCCGGAAGCCCCGGCTGCCAGCCTGGGTGCCCAGCATTCCCCTCTTTTCGCCTTGGTGACCGACACCTTGCGGCAACGCATACTTGGAGGGCAATACGAACAGGGCGAGCGGCTGGTGGAGAACACTCTGTCTCTGGAGCTGGGGGTTTCGCGCATTCCCGTGCGCGAGGCACTGCGCGCGCTGGCGGCTGAAGGCCTGGTAAGTATCGAGCCGCGCCGTGGTGCATCGGTGGCACGCCTGTCGCCCAATATCGCGCGCGAGATGGTGGAAGTGCGCGCCACGCTCGAAGGGCTCAACGCCAAGCTGGCCGCGCAGCGCCGCGACCCGGCGCTGATCCAGGAGCTCGAGAAGGTGCTCAAGGAAGGCAACGACGCTGTGAACAGCGGACAGACCGAGCGCTTTATCGAACTCAATTCCCGCTTTCACGAAGTGCTCGGCAATATCGCTGCCAACAGCGTGTTGCAGGACATGATGCGCTCGTTGCGCGAACGCACCGCGCTACTGTTTGCCCCGGCAAACCTGAACCGGGCGCGCACCAATTGGGACGAGCACGCCCAGATCCTGCAGGCCGTGATCGCTGGCGATGCCGATTTGGCGTCACTGCTCGCTACCCGCCATGTCTACAGCGCAGCCAAGGCGGTGGAAGCCATGAACGGTGACGCCACGGCGGCCCAATAGCTTGATGGCGTGATGGCGCAATAACCCTGTCACGCGGTGGTTCCCTGAGGTCAGCCGCACCCCTTCAGTTCACACAAGCCCGCATTGCGCACCACGAAATGGCGCAGTGCACCATTGGAGTGTATACTGTAGGCGTTTGTTGACCACAATAGGGAATCACCATGAACTACCCGGATGCTTCGTATCTCGACCGTCCGGTGGGCGAGCAGCTTCGCAGCCACTTCGCACGCCGTGCCATCGTTCGTCATGCCACGCCGTTGCTGCCGTTCCGTTTCGCCGACCTGCTCGCACTGCTGCGCAGCGGAACCACGCAAAGCAAGACGGTCTGAGCCAAAGCCATCATCCTGGCCCACCATGAACAAAGCCGCCCAATTGGGCGGCTATTGTTTTCCAGGATCGTTATCGCCGGATCATTCAGATCGTGGCCGGAGGCATCTCTACGCTGCCAAACTCGGCCGATCGGCTACCGCTTACCGGACGATTGCTGGCACCGAAATACGCAAAGGCCACCGACAGCTTGACGGCTTCCGAGTCATTACGGCCCGCGGCATGGAACAGCCGGCTGTCGAACATCAGCACATCGCCCCGATGCAGCGCCAGCGGCATGGTGCCCTTGAGCAGATCCTTGCTGGCCGGATGCGCCTCCACCAGGAACTCGGCCGGATCGAGCTGGGCCGGGTCGAGTCGCGCGCGGTGCGAGCCCGGAATCACGCGCAGCACGCCGTTGCGCTCGTCTTCATCGCCCAGCGCCAACCACACCGTGACCAGATCCGGCTTCACGAACGACCAATAGCGCGTGTCGCGATGCCAGCCAGTCTGGCTGCCAAAATGCGGATGCTTGGTCATCACGCAGTTATGGTGGGCCAGCGTCAGCCGCACCGGCTCGCCGAGCAGCGCCTCGACCGTGGCCACCACTTGCGCATTGCTGGCCCAGCGTCGGAACGCCTCGTCGCGGCCATAGGCCTGGCGCAGGCGACGCACCGTATTGCCGCCCGTGGCCTGACGCGTGGCCGGCGCCCCCGGGTAGCCGAGATCGGCCTCGAACTCAACCGGCGGCACCGCGCCCGCCAGATGCTGGCGCGTCACCGCTTCCAGCGCCGCGCAGGTGGCTTCGCTGGCAAAGTTGCGCAGGACGATATAACCGCCGGCGTGGAACTCACGTGCCAGGCTGGCCAGCGCCGCCTGGTCGGCCAGCGGCGCAGAAGAATCGAAATCGAGAGAAGCGGACGCGCCAGACGCGCGCTGTTGCGAAGCAGTCATTGCAGCGGGATGAGACGATTCAGAAAGTGGCAAGGTGCCAACAACGTCGATGATGCCAGAAGCCACGAGAACCAGCGCGGGTTGGCGGCCTTTTCCGCTGACTTTGGGCAAAACCACGGTACTGTCGGGCCCGCCCTGCGTGCGGAAACCCACTGTCCGATGCGACCCCGGCGCCGCTACAATGGCCGCACCCTGCTGTACGAACCGCATCGCCAACCACCTTGATGCCGCCATCGTGACTGCCCGACCCAAGATCACCGCCTCGCTGGCCGAGGCCCAGAACCAGCTCGGCCGCATCGTCCTGGGCAAACCGCGCCAGGTGCGGCTGGCGCTCGCATGCATGCTCGCTGGCGGCCACTTGCTGCTGGAAGATGTGCCCGGCGTGGGCAAGACCACGCTGGCGCATGCCCTGGCGCAAACGCTGGGACTTCAATACCGTCGCGTGCAGTTCACGAGCGACCTGCTACCCGCCGATCTGGTTGGCGTTTCGGTGTTCCTGCGCGAAACCGGTGACTTCCGCTTCCACCCGGGCCCGGTCTTCGCGCAACTGGTACTGGCTGACGAAATCAACCGCGCACCACCCAAGACGCAGAGCGCCCTGCTCGAAGCAATGGCCGAGCATCAGGTCACCCATGACGGTGTCACGCATGCGCTGCCGGCGCCGTTCTTTGTGATCGCCACCCAGAACCCGCTGGAACAGATCGGGACCCATGCGCTCCCCGAGTCCCAGCTGGACCGCTTCACGATGCGTATTTCGCTCGGCTATCCCGACCCGGCCTTCGAACGCGTGCTCTATCTGGGCGGCGCCGCAAAGCAGGAAGCAACGGCCATCATGAACGCGGAGCAGGTTCTGGCGCTGCAGGCTGCGGTCGGCCGCGTCTACGCCAGCCCGGCGCTGGTGGACTATGTACTAGCCCTGGTACAAGCCACGCGCACGGAAGCAGGCTTCGCCGCTGGACTTTCGCCACGCGCCGGCCTTTCATTGCTGGCATGCGCGCGCGCCTGGGCGCTGCTTGACCAGCGCGAGATGGTGGTACCTGAAGACGTGCAGGCCGTCTTTGCGGCGGTAGCCGCTCACCGGCTGCTGCCAGCCGGACAGGGACAAACTTCGCTGGATCGCCTGCTGGCCGGCGTGGCGATTCCCTGACCACGTGCCGCAGCCTTTTGCGCCCAGATCATGCGACGCGCCTCGACGGTACCCAATGCTCGCGGAGCGTCACCCGCCACGGTGACGACGCGCCCGCGTCGGCCGCGCAATCCCGTCAACGGCGTGGTCACGCTCGACCGGCGGCATCTCTATATCCTGCCCACCCGTAGCGGTCTCGGCTTCGCACTATTGTTGCTGGCCATGCTGATGACTTCGCTGAACTACAACATCAGCCTGGGCTTTGCGCTGACCTTCCTTCTGACCGGCATCGGCATGGCCTGCATGTGGATGGCCTACCGCAACCTGCTTGACCTCGAAGTTTCCGCAGGCCCCGTATCCGCCGCCTTCGCAGGCGATGTCGCGGTGTTTGCGATGCACGTCAGCAGTCATGACAGCGGCGCGCGAATCGGCATCGAGGCCCATGTGTCGCGCGACAGCGGAACACGACAGCCGCCTTCGCTGACGCTTGAGGGCATGGGCAGTGGCGACCTGCCTGTCCACGTGCCCGCACCGCGGCGCGGCCGGCTGGCATTGCCGCGTGTCACCATCTCGAGCCGCTTCCCATTCGGGCTGTTCCGCGTCTGGAGCTACGCGGATTTTCCGGTCACGGCGATCGTTTATCCCGCAGCGGAACCCAAGGCGCCGCCACTGCCGTTGATGCCCCAACCCGACGACAGCGACGACGGCACACTCGGCGTGGCGTCGGACGACGGCATCGACCAATTGCGCAAATACCGACCGGGCGACCCGCTGCACCGTATCGCCTGGAAGCACAGTGCACGTTCCGGCCGCTGGCTCAGTCGCACCGGGCAAACCCAGCGCCAGCCCGGCTGCTGGATCGACTGGAGTACGCTGCCGGTCACGATGGACACCGAGGCGCGGCTGTCGCGGCTCTGCGCATGGGTGCTGGCCGCAGGCGACACCATGGAAATCGGCCTGCGCCTGCCCGGCGTGGAACTCTCGCCGGGCCACGGCGCAGCGCATCGACGCGCCTGCCTGGAGGCACTGGCGCTATGGCCGGAGCGCCGCCCGTCATGACATCGCCCGCCCAGCCGCAACGCACGCTCGGCCACCAGGAACATGGCATGCTGATTGGCCAATTGGCGCTGGTGCTCGCGCCGCAGGCCCGCACGCTGCCCGTGTCGATCAGTGTTCTGCTGTTGCTGCTGCTGGCCTGGCGCTGGCTGCTCTGGCGGCAGCGCGCGCCGCTGCCATCGAAGCTGATGATCGGCGTAACAGCGGTACTGGTGCTGGTGATTGCCGGCGCGCTGGTCTGGCAGGCCGGCGGCAGCCTGGGCCGGGAGCTGTGCGTGGCCTTGCTGGCGGCATTCGTGATCCTCAAACTGATGGAAACGCGTGCGCTGACCGATGCGACGCTGGTCACGCAGTTGTCGTTCTATCTGCTGCTGACACTCTATCTGGCTGACCAGCCATTCTGGCTGGCGCTCTACAGCATGGCCATCGGCGCCTGGATCCTGCGCAACTGGCTGCTGTTCCATCACCCGGAAGCACGCGGACGGTTGGCGATCTGGCCACTGCTGGGACGCATGGCGCTGTTCGGCTTGCCTTGGGCCCTGTTCCTGTTCGTGCTGTTTCCCCGGCTCGACCATCCGCTATGGCGTCTGCCGCAATCCGAGCCCCTGGGCCGCACCGGCATCAGCGACACGATGAAGCCGGGCAGTATCGGCGAGCTGATCCGGTCACCGGAAGCGGCGTTCCGCGCCGACATCATCGGTGATCCACTGCCCCCCAGCGCGCTCTACTGGCGTGCGCTGGTGCTCTGGAACTATGACGGCCAGACCTGGCGCCTGGACGATGCGCAACCGACCCGACCGGCGCCCGGCTTGCGCGGTGATGTCGAGGACGATGTCCCGCTGGCCGCGCCATCGTCAGGCTTGCGCGAATACAACGTGACGCTGGAGGCCACGCAGAAGACCTGGCTCTATCTGCTGGATCGTGGCGTGGCAGTGTCGGACAGCCTCGCGGCACGCCAGTCCGCCGACGGAGCGTTTTTTGCGCGTAGTCCGGTTGACCGGCCGCTGCGCTATCGTGCGCAATCGATGCTGCAGGCAACACCCCAGCCGCTGACACGCCGCACGCTGCAGCTATCGCTGGCATTGCCGGAAGGCAATCCTCGCAGCCGCGAACTGGCGGCACGCTGGGCAACGCAGTATGCCGATCCGTGGCAGCGCGTGCAGGCGGCCATGCGGCTGTTTGCCGCGGCCCCGTTTGCCTACACGCTTGCGCCGCCACCACTGGGCGCGCAACAGGTCGACAGCTTTCTCTTTGATACGCGCCGCGGCTTTTGCGAGCACTACGCGAGCAGCTTCGTATTCCTGATGCGTGCGGCCGGCGTGCCCGCACGCGTGATAACCGGCTATCAAGGCGGCGAATTCAATCCGGTCGGCAAACACTATGTGATCAGGCAGTCCGATGCACACGCCTGGGCCGAGGTCTGGCTCGACGGGCGCGGCTGGGTTCGCGTGGACCCGACCAGCGCCGTGGCGCCGAGCCGGGTGGAGGAAGGTGTCGACGCCGCGCTGGAGGGGGAGGAACTGCAGGCGCTGCGCGACCTGCGCGCACCGGGATGGTTGCGCGATTTGCGTTGGGGCTTCGACGGGCTGGCCTACAAATGGCAACGCTGGGTGCTTGAATACGACCGCGGGCAACAGCATCGTCTGCTTGACCAGATCGGGCTGGCCAACCAGTTGCCGCGAGTGATGGCCTTCGGGCTGGCTGGCTTGAGCCTGATAGCGCTGATACCGATGTGGCTACGGCGCCGGCGTGTGGATCCGGTTCAGGCAATTTATGAGCAATTCTGTGCGCTGCTGTCGAAGCACGGCTGCGTGCGTCGCGCATCGGAAGGTCCGCATGATTTTGCGGCGCGTGCCGAAACTGCGTTGCCCCACGCCGCGCCAGCGGTGCGCGCGTTCACCAATGGCTATATTGCGTGGCGCTACGGGAAGCCTGCCGGGCAGGCGGACGCCAGGAACCTGTCCGGCCTGCGCGAAGCACTGCGCGAATTGTCGCGCAGCCTCAAACGATAGATTTGCCGACTGGTTGGCGCGGCGAATCGTCGCTGACCGTGACCAGACTGTCCACCACACGCGCCTTGCAAACTGACGGCGCCACACATATAGTTTCATTCGTAACTATTACCAATGAAACTATAATGTCGTTCGAACGCCGCATCGACCGCTTTTGCGATGATCATCCAGAAGCACCGCGTGACCTGATCTTGGCGTCGCGGCTGCTGCTGCGGTCGGCGCGGCTACTACGGCATCACATCGAGCGCGCCCTGGCGCCTCACGGGCTGGACCTGAGCCAGTACCTTGTCATCAGCATGCTGGCGATCGATGCTGGCGAGCCGACGATGCCGTCGGAACTGGGCATGACGATTGATGCCACGCGCACGCAGATGACGCGCTTGATCGACGGCCTTGAAGCGCGGGGCCTGGTGCAGCGCAAGGCATCCGAGCATGACCGGCGCAGCCTGGAACTGATCCTGACACCGGCCGCGCATGCGCTTCTGAAACATGCGGCGCCCGCCGTGCATGCCGCGTATGGCGAAGCCTGGGCACCGATCGGCAAGGCCGGTCTGGCGGCCGCCACCCGCGAACTCACCGAGCTTCATCAGCATCTTGCCGCGCTGGAGGCAGTCAAACCGTGAGCGCCCATGCAGGACGCTGGCACCGGCTGCGTGCCGGCATGCGCTGGCTGCGGCTGTTAAGCCATCAGCAGCGGCAGACGCTGATCATGATGCTGCTAGGACTGACGACCGGCGTCGAATTCCTTGAAAACATCATGTTCGTGTTTGCGTCGAGCCATATCATCGGCGGCATCGATGCGGACCCGCGCAGCTTTGCCCTGGTGCAGGCGGCCTACGCAGTCGGCAGCATGATGATGATCCTCAAGCAGCAATGGCTGGCGCAGCGGTTTGGCTATCGCCACTACCTGACCGCTTCGCTGCTGCTGTTCATGGCCGGTACGCTGGTGGCAGCCACCAGCACGTCACTGCCGCAGATGGTCCTCGCCCGATTCATGCAGGGCGTTGGCGGCGGTGCGCTGTTTACAAGCTGCCGGATATTGGTCAACCTGATGTTTGGCGCCGCAGACCGTCCGCGCGCCTCGCGCTTTTTCATGCTGGGGATTTTCACGGCATCGGCCATTGCGCCGGCCCTGGCTGCGGAGCTGGTTGAACGCGGTGTCTGGCAGGATGTCTTCTACGGCGTGATGCCGTTCGCCTTGCTCGCCACGGCCGGTGTCTGGCTGCTGCTGCCCGACGCCGAACCGCGCGATGACATGGAAGGGCCTGCACTCGGCCCCTTGCTGCTGTTCGGCGTGGCCATGGTCGCGCTGCAGGCATCGATGACCGAGGCGCGCTTCGACATCTTCTCGCACCCTTTGCGCGTGACTGTCATTGCCGCGGTAGCACTGACGCTGCTCGGCGTATTCCTCTGGCATCAGTGGCACCACGCCACGCCTGTCTTGCGGCTGCGCTCACTGCGTCAACCGGTGTACATGGCCGGGCTGGCGATGTACTTCATCTATTACATGATCAGCAACCTCAGCAGCTACGTGTTCCCGATCTATGCGGAACAGGCGCTCAGGTTTCCGCTTGCCACTACCGGGTGGCTCAACACATTGGCTGGCGTCATCAGCCTGATGAGCATCTGGGTCTATCTGCGCATGGCACGCAGGCTCAAACACAAGAAGCCGGTTATGGTGGCCGGGCTGCTGCTGATGTGTGCCGCCATGACGTACTTTTCGTTCATGCCAC
>VFQP010003316.1_pt1 | contig 16502 bp, 12 predicted proteins | sample 3512351 | NCBI WGS metagenome assembly VFQP01 (sample SAMN10412372, study PRJNA504923) | tailings metagenome | isolation source: Relicate 1 Philex TSF1 revegetated site | place: Philippines: Tuba, Benguet | collected 2017-08-29
TTACGGTACAATAAACTTGTAATTTTTTGCATACATTTGTTTTGCTAAATGGACAGTTTAGTAAAAAAAAAGCCGAAACAGTAGCACATTTTGATGGTGGTACATCTGGTGTGCCAAAGGCGTTTTGTTAGAAGCAGGGGTGGTGGTACACCTCTGTTTTTTTGCCTTTAGGGTGGTTGACAGTGTGGTGGTGTCATAAATAAAGGTTTTGATTGTAAAGAGCGATTAATTGCAACCCTCACCTGCAAGGATTACCTGTTTGTTTTCTATGGAATAGGTCAAATTACTTGTTTCACAAAGCAAGCTTAGAATAAGGGGTAAATGCTCGTTGTCAAAATCGGCGGTAATTCTGCAATTCCCAATTTGAGGGTTGGCCATTTTGAACCGAACATCAAACTTCTTTTCTAAAACATTAATTATTTCGCTGATTGTGGTATTATCAAACGAAATACTAATAGGCTGATAGATAGGTAATTTTGTATCTTCTGTTTTGACAACTTTTATGGCCAATACTGGGGTTTGTTCTGAATAAACAACCTTTTGCCCAGGAGTTAGGACTACAGCTGCCTGTGGCTGATGAGTACTGGTTTTATCTACATTTACAGCTACTTTTCCTGTTACTACGTCTACTTCTACTAAAGATTTCAGCGATGACGTTTTTACATTAAAACTTGTGCCAAGCACCGCAATTTGTACTTTTTGGGTTTTAATAATAAAGGGGTGTTGGGGGTCTTTGGTAATATCAAAAAAACCTTCTCCGCTAAACACAATACGTCTTTGCTTACCCGCAAACTTTGTCGGATATTCTACACGAGCGTGTGGATGTAGCCATACCGAACTTCCATCGGAAAAGGTATGCTTGACTACCTTATTTTGGGTATTTTCAAAAGTTTTCCAAAGATTAATAGCAGGTTTGGCTGCTAGATTAGTGTGGCTACTTGGCGAATGCCAGAAATACCCTATCAGTCCTATCAACACAATAATAGATGCTGCTATTTTTATCCAGTTGGCTGTAGTAAAATATAATAAACGGCGGGGTATACGACGACTGTGTGTTTGAGTATTGATTTGATTCCATACTTCGCTTTGCAGAGAAAGTTGCTCGTCGGAGGATAGCGTAGCCAAAAAGTCTGACTCGCCTTTCAGGGAGTCATAGAAATCTTCGACCAATACTTTTTCTTCTGGCGAACAAGTCCCATTGAGATACCTATTCAGTACTTCGGAAGTGATTTTTTGCGACATGAGTTACAGAGGGCTGTATTGCCCCTCTATCTGTTTGTCGCTTGTGGGATAGATATACCCTTACTTTGGGGAGAAAAAAAATCAAAATTTTATAAAAAAGCCTAAAATACACACTACAGCGTAATCTTTTAGGTGAACCCGAAGCAAGCGAATAGCTTTGGTGATGTGTTGTTCTACGGTTTTTTCAGAAATATTTAAACGGCTGGCTATTTCTTTGTTGTTGGTGCCTACTCGGCTCAACAAAAATACCTCTCGACATTTATCGGGCAAAAAAGATAATGCTTTTTGATAATCATTTTTGAGCGATTCATAAGCAATCGTTTCTTCGGTAAGGTTGACAGCAAACGAGCTTGTTAGGTGGTTTGTAAAGGCCGCTTCTTGTGCTGGCGACTCGTTAACAATAAAATATTTTTCTTGAATGAGCTTTTTTCTTATCTGTGTAATTACTTGGTATTTGACCATACCAAATAGGTAATTCTGTAAGTTGGTCTGCAAAATAATCGAATGGCGGCTTTGCCAAATACTAACAAATACCGTTTGTGTAACTTCCTGAGCCAAAAACCTATCTCGAAGTTTTTCGTATGCTTTGTTGTAAACTGCTACAAAATATCGAAGGTAAATTTCTTCAAAAGCTAGGTGGTCGTTGCTGGACTGCATAAGCTCCAATAACGATTCATCATCATAACCTTTAAATCTTTCTTTCCTTGGATACATTATATTTTTACTGCTTAATTCATATACTAGCTAAACATTCTATTAATAAAACACAAATAAACAAAAAAAAGCTATTGCTCTCATGCAAAGGCTATAAGCATAATTATTTGTTAATATTGCTCCTATTTTTATGGTAAATATAGACAGCCTTTTCTTTGAAAAACAAATGCTTGGACTTTATTTTTGTATTATTTGTAGTTTTATTTGAACATAATTAAATACACTAGGCAGAAAACAGATACAGTATTTAGTTAAAGTTTATTAAAAATAGCAAAGAGTCCTGATAACTTAGCCTTGAAAGGAAAATCTTTTTTGTAGTACAAAAAAACCCTTCCATTTTTATAAAAACAGAAGGGCAAAATACGCTACGATACTATAACTTCTTGGTGCATATCGGGCATTTGAATATCATGATAACCTTCGGCTATCAATTTAGCCTTGAATTGGGTTTGGGTATCTAGCTCGCCATGTACCAAAAAAATCGTTTTTACTTGTTCTTTATCTTGACAAGCCAAATATTCAATCATTTCACGGTAGTCGGCATGAGCTGAAAACGAATCCATTACCATTACTTCGGCTCTTACATCGAAGTTTTCGCCAAAAATATGCACCTTTTTTGCTCCTGCCTTTAGCTGTCCGCCAAGGCTATCGGGCGAGGTATAGCCTACCAATAAAATACAGCAACGCACATCATGAATATGATTAGCAATATGGTGTTTGATACGGCCTGCTTCGGCCATACCCGATGCCGAGATAATAACACAGGGCTCGGCACTATCGTTGAGCTTCTTGGAGTCTTCGGTAGCGCTAATGTATGTCAAATTAGGAAATCCAAAGGCATCGCCATCGCCTTGTTGTAAATATGATAAAACATCGGGGTTAAAACATTCGGGGTGTTTTTTCATCACCATCGTGGCATTGACCGACAAAGGCGAATCTACATATACTTTGATTTTAGGAAGTTTGCCTTCGTGTTCGAGTTGGTCGAGGGCATATACCAGCTCTTGGGTACGGTCGATAGAAAACGCTGGAATAATCAACTTTCCCTTTTGTTGTACACATACTTTTTGTACAATTGCCAGCAAATGTGATTTTACATCGGCTTCGGGTTCGTGTAGCCTTGCTCCATAGGTAGACTCACAAATGATATAATCAGCCTGAGGAAAAGGCTCGGGACTTTTCAAGATTTTATCGTGTGGGCGACCAATATCGCCAGAAAAAAATAATCGAATAGGGCCCGCTTTTTCCTGAATAGTCAACGAAACGGCCGCCGAACCCAAAATATGCCCAGTATCGGTAAAGTAGCAAGTTACATCTTCGGCAATAGCAAATGTTTCTCTAAAATTCACGGCTTGCATTTGGCTGATGGTCTGGGCTACATCCTCTTGTGTATATAAGTTTTCGAGTAATGTTTCGCCACGGTTAGCCCTTCTTTTATTGATTCTGGCCAAATCATTTTCTTGTATTCTGGCCGAATCACCCAGTAGCAAAACAGCTAAATCTTTGGTAGCGGCAGTACAAAAAATAGGCCCAGAAAAGCCCTTTGCCACCAAACGAGGCAATAATCCTGTATGGTCGATATGAGCATGCGAAAGTACAACATAGTCTACTTCGGCAGGGTCAAAACCAAATTTCTGATTAAGTTCTTGGGTATTGAGTCCCTGAAAAAGGCCACAGTCTAATAGTATTTTGGTACCCTTTTCAGTAATAACAAGATGCTTTGAGCCAGTAACCCGTTGGGCTGCTCCATGAAACTGTATTTTCATAATTTTATTAAGATTGTTTGAAAGGTTAATTGATGAACAAATAGCTCAAAGACAATCATGGCATATACCAGTATCAAAGAAAACGGATTTGCCTGAATTATTGCTTATTTTGCATAATAGATAATCAAATATTCAGACAGCTATTTAACGATACTAGTCACAGATGCCTCTTTTTTCATTTAATCATATCCAAAACCTATTTGTGAAGGTACTTCGTAAAAAATTGGTTCGAGGGCTAATAGGAACACTCATACTACTTTTGGTACTAGACTGGGGGTTTCCCTTACGGGTTAATCCGCAATATTCTACCATTATTACCGATTCAGACAATAAAATATTACATGCCTTTTTGAACCGTCAAGACAAATGGCGCATGCAAACAGAGCTTAACGAAATAACGCCTACTTTAGCCAAAGCTATTATTTTTAAAGAAGACCGCTGGTTTAGGTATCATTTTGGCGTAAACCCCTTGGCTATTGCTAGGGCTGCCACCAGAAATATCCTCAAAGGTCGCCGTACGTCTGGAGCAAGTACTATTACGATGCAGGTTGTACGCCTTTTGTATCCTCGCAAACGAACCTATTTCAATAAAGTTATAGAAATATTACGAGCGTTTCAGCTAGAATGGCATTATAGTAAAGATGAAATTTTGCAACTGTATTTAAGCCTAATTCCTTATGGGTCAAATATCGAAGGACTCAAATCGGCTTCGGTATTATATTTTCAAAAATCGCCCGATGTACTAAGTTTGGCCGAGGTAACAGCACTTACTATTATTCCCAACCGCCCGTCAAGTTTACGGCTAGGCATAAACAACGCTTATATTCTACAAGAAAGAAATCGTTGGTTGCAACGCTTTGCCCAAGCCCAATTGTTTGCTCAACAAGATATAGATGATGCCCTTACAGAACCACTGAATGTAAAGCGGCACGAAGCTCCAAAGTTAGCTCCACATCTGGCTATTAGGCTTAGAAAAGAATACGCCCAACTCCCGATTATTCATACCAGTATTCGACGCAACAGCCAACTTACTATCGAAAAAATCGTACACAATTATGTAACACGGCTTTATGCCATGAATATCCATAATGCCGCAGTAGTGGTTATCAATAATCAAACCCATCAAATAGAATCATATATAGGTTCGGCAGATTTTGATAGCCCTATCGACGGCGGGCAGGTTGATGGTGTACGGGCGGTGCGTTCGCCAGGAAGTACCCTCAAGCCCCTGTTATATGGTATTGCCTTCGATGAAGGAATTATTACCCCAAAATCAACGATTAATGACGTACCAAGTAACTTTAGTGGTTTTGAACCCGAAAACTTTGACAAACAGTTTCATGGAAAAGTTACCGTAGAGTTTGCCTTGGCTAATTCTTTGAATATTCCAGCAGTAAAAATGCTCAAAGAAATTTCGACCCCGCTTATGGTTGACAAACTCAAAAAAGCCGATTTTTTAACCATCAAAAAATCAGCCTCAACACTTGGCTTATCGCTAGCACTAGGAGGCTGTGGTGTTAGCCTCGAAGAATTGAGCAATTTGTTTTCGGCCTTTGCCAATAAAGGCGATTTTGTCAAAGCTAATCTGATCCAAAGCTCCGAAAAAATGCCTGCTGTACCTATTTTATCGGAAGAGTCTACTTTTTTAATCAACCAAATCCTAAGCCAAGTAACTCGCCCCGACTTGCCCAATAATTATGAATATACTTACCGAATGCCCAAAATTGCTTGGAAAACAGGTACATCATTTGGCAAGAAAGATGCCTGGAGTATTGGTTACAATGCCCATTATACAATAGGTATTTGGGTAGGTAATTTTTCGGGCGAGGGTGTTCCTGAGCTTTCAGGAGCCAATATTGCTACCCCTTTACTATTCGATATTTTCAATACCATCGACTACAACTCTCACACGCGCTGGTTTTTGCCAAGTAATCAGTTGGCTCTCCGAAAAGTATGTGCTGAAAGTGGTGCATTGCCCAGCGAATATTGCGAACACCCAATCACCGACTACTATATACAGGGTATTTCACATACCCAAACTTGTACACATACCAAAGCGACTTGGGTAAACCCAACAGCCACCATCAGCTATTGTAGTGTTTGCCTGCCCGACAGCGGAGCTATTCAAAAGCGATACCCCAATTACGCCCCCGAACTTATTACTTGGTACGAAAGCAAACATATTCAATATGCCCGTATACCACCACATAACCCCAAATGCACCAATGTATTTAATAGCAATGCACCCATAATATCGTACCCAACCGACGGAGCAGAATATATTTTGGCAGCCAATGACACCCCCAAGCTTATGCTGAGCTGTCAGGCAGGCAACGACATCAAGGCGGTATACTGGTATATCAACGACAAGCTACTACAAAAAGCCCCTGCCACCGAAGCCATCTTTTTTAGGCCCGAATCGGGAAAAGTTAAAATTTCATGTACCGACGACAAAGGCCGAAATACTAACATTTGGATCAAGGTAAAAAAAGAATAAGCCCAACAAGCCCTATTCCAAAGCCCCAGATAGCCCCGATAGAGGCATTTCATGAAAGGATATAGCATATTTAGGAAGAATGTTGTGAAATAATCGGCAAAATATCCATTTTTTTTTGCTAACTATTTGTAAATTAATAAGAAAGCCGTAATTTTGCAGTCCGTTTCGGTAGGCAGCGAACAAATGCCCAATTAAATAATTAGGCAAAAGACTGTAAATCAGAAAGTTCAGTTACAAATTTTCTTATCGAAACACCCGGCTTCAATCAGGTAGGGAACGCTTCCACCCCCACTGGCAGAGAGAAGTCAAGCTATGAAACCTAGCCGTACAGGTATTTCTGTCAGCTAGGAATCACAAATCCAACACTTAAAGATTTTACAAAGAAATGGCAAAAGAAATAGCTGGCTACGTTAAGTTGCAGTGCAAGGGTGGTGCCGCAAACCCTTCACCACCAATCGGTCCTGCCTTGGGTTCTAAGGGTTTGAATATCATGGAGTTCTGTAAGCAATTCAATGCCAGAACACAAGATAAACCAGGTGTAATTCTACCTGTATTAATTACTTACTACAAAGATAAATCATTTGATTTCGTAGTAAAAACTCCTCCTGCTCCAATCTTGTTGTTGGAAGCTGCTAAGGTAAAAATTGGTTCAGCTCAGCCAAACTTGAAAAAAGTTGGTTCTGTAACTTGGGACCAAGTTCGTACGATTGCTGAAACTAAGATGCCAGACTTAAACTGTTTCACAGTAGAAGCAGCAATGAGCATGGTAGCTGGTACAGCTCGTTCTATGGGTCTTACAGTAACAGGAGAAAAACCTTTCTAATTTTCAAATTGAAAAGAATAATGGCTAAGTTAACAAAGAAACAAAAAGAAGCTCTTTCGAAATATGACTCAACGCAAGCGTACTCACTTACGAAAGCGGCAGAGATATTGAAAGAGATTTCATATACGAAGTTTGATTCCTCTGTGGATATCGACGTTCGTTTGGGTGTTGACCCACGTAAAGCTGACCAAATGGTACGTGGCGTTGTTGCCTTGCCACACGGTACAGGTAAAGATGTTCGTGTATTGGTACTTTGCACTCCTGACAAAGAGGAAGAAGCAAAAGCTGCTGGTGCTGACTTCGTTGGGTTGGACGAATATATCCAAAAAATCGAGAAAGGTTGGACTGATATTGATGTAATCATCACTATGCCAACTGTAATGGCTAAAATCGGTCGTTTAGGTCGTGTTTTAGGCCCTCGTGGTTTGATGCCAAACCCTAAATCAGGAACAGTTACTTTGGAGGTTGGACAAGCTGTTAAAGAAGTGAAAGCTGGTAAAATCGACTTCAAAGTTGACAAAACTGGTATCATCCATACTTCAATTGGTAAGGTGTCTTTCGACCCTGCTAAATTGGCTGAAAACGCTCAAGAACTTATCAATACATTGGTAAAATTGAAGCCATCTTCAGCTAAAGGAACATACGTGAAGTCAATCAACTTGTCTTCTACGATGTCTCCAGGTGTTCAAATTGATAAAGCAACAGTTAACGGTTTGTAATCATGACTAAAGAAGAAAAAGCAGTAATTATTGGAGAGTTGAGCGAAAAGTTCGCTGCTACTCCATACTTCTACATCACTGATACCGCTGGGTTGACCGTTGCAGAAGTAAACGCATTCAGAAGACTTTGTTTTCAACGTGGCTTAGAGTATCGTATCGTAAAAAATACTTTGATTGCTAAGGCTCTTGAAACTACAGGAACTGACTATACTCCTTTCAATGATACAGTTTTAAAAGGAATGTCTGGTGTGATTTTCTCTCCTGAAAATCCTAAGACTCCTGCAAAATTGATCAAAGATTTCAAGAAGGAAGCTGGTAAAGATAAAATCCGTTTCAAAGGTGCTTCTATTGAAGGTGGCTTGTTTATCGGAGAAGATCAATTGGCAGCTCTTGAAAACGTGAAGTCAAGACAAGAAATGATTGGCGACATCATTGGATTGTTGCAATCTCCTGCGAAAAACGTTGTTTCTGCTCTTCAAAGCAGCGGCGGCAAATTGGCAGGTATCTTGAAAACTTTATCGGAAAGAGAAGGTTAATAACCAATTTGATGCTTGCTTAGGTAAGCTCAAATTTATAAAGGCTTCCAAGTACAATAAACGCATATAGTATAATAATCAAAATCGTAAACAATTAAAATCTCTTAATAAAATGGCAGATTTAAAAGCATTCGCTGAACAATTAGTAAATTTAACAGTTAAAGAAGTTAACGAATTAGCAGCTATCTTGAAAGATGAGTATGGTATCGAACCTGCTGCTGCTGCTGCAGTAGTTGTAGCTGGTGGTGGTGCTGGTGATGCTGCTGAAGCTCCTGCTGAAAAAACATCTTTCGACGTAATCTTGAAAGCTGCTGGTGCTAACAAATTGGCAGTAGTTAAATTGGTGAAAGACTTAACTGGTCTTGGCTTGAAAGAAGCTAAAGAAGTAGTTGACGGAGCTCCAAAAGCTATCAAAGAAGGCGTTTCTAAAGAAGAAGCTGAAGGTTTGAAAAAATCTTTAGAAGAAGCTGGTGCTGAAGTTGAAGTTAAGTAATTAACACCAATATACAGTCCTTTAAAGCGAGTCATAACTACGGTTATGGCTCGCTTTGTTTTTATGCTATTCCTCATTGTTTTGTACCTTCTATTACTCCTGCCGAAAAAGTATCATATTGTCTTGACTTTCTATATTTTTTTCGCTAACTTTCTCTAAATCAAACCTTTTACTGCTATGACAACTATCGAACAAATAGAACATTGGGGCGACTCCCATCACCCTGCATGGCTCGACATCGTACGGATTTCGCTTGGGGTTCTACTCTTTCTCAAAGGAGTTAGTTTTATTGGTGACACTACCTATTTAGGAAATCTTGTCGAAGGCCTACACTTCAATGCTTGGACTTTTGTGGCGGTACACTATGTAGCCTTTGCCCATTTGGTTGGTGGCTTAATGATTGCCATTGGCTGTATGACTCGTACGGCTTCAGTTTTTCAAATTCCTATTCTATTTGTTGCTGTATTCTTTACCAACTTACGCAATGGCTTCTCTTATCTCAATTCTGAGCTTTGGCTTTCGTTGATTGTTCTCATTTTACTTATCATATTTGCGATTGCTGGTTCAGGTAAATTTTCTTTTGACGAATACGCTCGCACCCACACGCCCAAAGGCAAGAAATAATACTTCTGTCAAATACCCGAATTACCCTATTCGGGTATTTTTATGTAATAATTAGGGGACAAAACAGCTAGAATCTATCAAAGTATTGTTATTTTTAGATATTGTTGGTTATTTCGTGTAAATTTTTAGTTGAAATATGACCAACTCTCTTAAAAGCTCACAATCACTAAATGAACAAATGCTCTGGAACAACTTTAGAGCAGGCGATGAAGTGGCTTTTACTCAGCTCTCTAAACAGTTCTACAAAACGTTGGTTCATTATGGCGGTAAATTCACTTCTAATAACCAGATTATAGAAGATGCCATTCAGGATTTACTCATCAAACTCTGGCTTCGTCGTAGCTCGCTAAATGAAGTTGAATCAGTAAAGTTTTATCTGCTCAAAGCTTTTAGAAATCAACTATTCAAAACACTCCAAACGTTCAAGGCTATTCCGCTTGAAGAAAATTTCAATGATACGCTCTTTGAAGATTCGTCAGAAACCTCGCTGATAGAAAATGAGGCTTTTAATAGTATTCATCAGAAGGTGTCTTGCTCGCTACAACAGTTGCCCGAAAGGCAACGAGAAATCCTCTATCTACGGTTTTATCAAGACCTTCGGGTTGAGGAAATCGCTCTACTGCTTCAAATCAAACCGCAATCGGTAAGTAATATCATCCAAAGAGCCCTAATCAAACTCCGTGAAAACTGGGAAATAATCATTCCTTTTCTATGCTGGATATGCAGCTAAAGAGCTTTTCTGTCTTCTTTTTGTTTTTTTATAAATTTATTTAAAAAAAATTGTCTTTTAGCGAGTATCCAAACATAGGTTTGGGGATGTTAGCAATAGAATCTGCAAGGGGAGACATCAAATGCAACAACCTAAAAGGCTTTATGAACAAAAAAACAACTTTTGAAGAATTACTCAATGACCCTTCTTTTAGAAAATGGGTTTATGAAAATCGTCATCAAAATGAGGTTTTCTGGGAGAAATGGTCAGAAGCCAACTTCGTTAAGCCCGAAGTGTTACAACAACTACGTTCTTTGCTACTGAATTTGGAAGGTAAACCCATCGAGCTAAATAACGAATACATCGACAATCAGGTTACTAGAGCTTTGTCGATAGCCAAAGAACGTGAACGTGAGGAAAACTTGCCCATAAAAGACGAGCAAGCAGCGGTTATAGCTGTATATAAATATTGGACAATAGCAGCATCTGTATTGCTTGTATTGGGAATATGGTGGTTTTCCAACGAAAAAAAAACCTCCACAGCTCAAGAAATAAGCTTTGAAGAGCATTTAACCCAATCGCATAACAAAGAGCATTTTACCGAGATTAACAATAATACACAACTCAACAAACTGGTTGTACTGCCCGATGGCAGTACTATTGTATTGCATAAAGGAAGCCGCCTAAAATACTATGATTCATTCAATGCTCAAAAGCGAGAGGTTTTTTTGTTGGGTGAAGCTTTTTTTGAAGTAACCAAAAATACACAAAAGCCTTTCTTGGTATTTACCAAAGATATTGTCACCAAAGTACTAGGAACAAGTTTTACCATTAAAGCTTTCGATGATTTGGAAGAAGTCAAGGTGATGGTAAAAACAGGAAGAGTAGCCGTAATAACACAAAATACGCTTGGCTCGATTCAGCAGCTCGATGACAAAGAACTTTCAGGTGTTGTACTAACAGCTAATCAGCAAATAATTTATCAACGTAATGACAATACCTTGTCAAAAACAGAAATACAAGCTCCGCCTACAGCTTTGGCACTTAAAAATGAAGCTCAGTCGCTTGTATTTGAGGCAACGCCAGTCAGCGAGGTATTTACAAAGCTGGAAAAAGAATACAGAATAGATATTGTATTCGACGAGCAAGTCATGAGCAAATGTACTATCACCGCTAAATTGGGTACAGAACCTTTGAATGAAAAAATTAAATGGATTTGTACGATTATAGATGCCAGCTATGAAATAACAGATGGCCAAATTATTATTTCGGGAAAACCCTGTAACTAACTTTTAAACATACATAAACAATAAAAAAGGTGAATGATGTTGACGCATCGTTCACCCCAATGTCCCCTCCACTTTGCTTCGACACAAACATCCAGAAATGGATGAGGGGATTCCTTTGCCAATTCGTTCCAATTAACAAATTACCCAAAAGTATGAAAAAAAAATTGCCATCGTATCAAATTTTACGAAAAATCATGAAAATCAGTTTATTGCAAATTGCTTTATCTGTTTTGTGTATGAGTTTCTCATTGGCACACGACACTAAAGCACAAGATTTGCTGAACAAGAAGGTGACACTGCATCTGAAAAAAGATGAGGTAGAAGATGTCTTGCAAAAAATTGAAAAAATTGTAGGTATCAATTTTATGTATAGTCCAGAGTTGATCGACTCGAAAAGAAGGGTATCTATTGATGCTGAAGACAGACCTTTAGCAGAAGTTCTTACCGACCTTTTGTCGCCACTAAGTATCAATTATGAAGTTTCGGGACAACAGATTCTTTTGAAAAGGAAAAATCGGTCCTCTACCGAAACCAAAGTCAGTATTTACCCCAAAGAAGAAATTATCGAGCAGGCCATCACAGGTACAGTAACCGACGATAAAGGCGAGGGGCTCGTTGGTGTAAGTATCCAGATTAAAGGAACGACTCGTGGAACAACAACCGACCCCAATGGAAAATTCAGAATCAGTATTCCTAATGAAGATGTCGTACTGGTTTTTACCTCTGTAGGATACCTCAAAGCAGAAGTGGCTGTTGGTAAGCAAACATCACTGAATGTTGTATTAAAAGCCGATATTGGTAACCTCGATGAAGTAGTAGTAGTAGGTTATGGTACTCAAAAGAAAAGTACGATAGCCGGGGCGGTATCGGATGTAAGTCAAAAAGCCATTGCTAGTAATCCTTCTCCCAACCTAAGCAACTCTTTGGTTGGGCAGGCAGCGGGTATTATCGCTACACAGCGTTCGGGCGAGCCAGGCAAAGACGCATCCAATATTTTGATTAGGGGTATTGGTACAATTGGTGATTCATCGCCAATCTATGTAATTGATGGGATTGTGCGTTCGTCAAGCGATTTTGCACAGCTCAATTCTAGCGAAATCCAATCTTTTTCTATTTTAAAAGATGCAGCTAGTGCGGCCGTATTTGGTATTCGTGCTGGTAACGGGGTTATTCTTGTTACTACCAAAAGAGGAGCAGAGGGCAAAATGCAAATTGATTTTACAGCTAATGTTGGTGTACAAGAGCGAACACGCAATCCTGAGTTTTTGAATTCTTACGAATACGCTATGCTTTACAACGAAGCCTTGGCCAACGATGGCAAACAACCTATGTATTCGCAAAACGACCTAGAAAAATACCGCACTCACTCAAGCCCAGACACACACCCTGATTCTGACTGGTTTTCGGTTCTTAAAAAATCAGCCATGGTTCGTAACTATTCTATTTCGGCTACTGGTGGCTCAGATAAGGTACGATATGCTACTTCGGCGGGATATTTAAAACAAGATGGTATTATTCCTTCTAATGACTTTAATCGATACAACTTTAGGTCAAATATAGATGCCAACGTTACTAGTACAACCAAGCTTTCGTTCGATTTGTCGGGCAGAGATGAAAAAACTAACAACGTGGCCTCGGAAGAAGTTTTTAGATGGATGTCGGGTATTCCACCTAATAGAACACCTATCAAGTGGTCGAATGGCGAATATTCTAATGGCCCATCGTATTTGACACTACCCGAAAATGGCTATAGAAAAAGAAATATCCAAGCATTTCGTGGGCGTATGGAATTAGAACAACAATTGCCATTTCTTAAAGGACTTTCTATCAAAGCTATTGCTTCTTATGATAAAACATTTACAGATAATAAAAACTGGACTTATACCAAAATCCCTTTTTATAACAGGGTGTCTGATGGCTCTTTTGTAGAAGCTGACAAAGGCCCTACGTCGTTAGTACAAAATCATTTAGATGAACAGGCTGTTACTTTGGAGTCGCACCTAAACTATAAAACAACCATTGGTAAAAGCAATTTTACGGGTTTACTATTATATACTCAAACCAAACAGGCTTGGAATTATTTGAGTGCTTCTCGTGAAGGCTATACCCTAGCCATCGACGAAATTAACTTTGGTGCTGCCGCCAACCGCAACAATAGTGGCTATTCGGGTAGTAGTGGCCGACAAGGTATTGTTGGTAGAATTAACTGGGCTTATGATGACAAATACGTGCTAGAAACAAGTTTTAGAGCCGACGGTTCAGAGCAATTTGCAGAAGGCAAAAGGTGGGGTTTTTTTCCTTCTTTTTCAGCGGGCTATGTAGTTTCACAAGAACCTTTTTTAAAAAACTCTTCTTTAGTTGATTTCTTAAAACTACGTGCCTCTTATGGTATTCTTGGAAATGACAGACTAGGCGACCAACGTTTCTTGTATTTGCAATCATATTATGTAAGTGGTTCGGCAGTTTTTGGTAATGCCAATATACAACCAGCTATTGTTGAAGGTAGGTTATCGAACCCCGATGTAACTTGGGAAACGGTCAAAAAACTTAATGTAGGAATCGATGCTACTTTCTTGAAAGGAAAACTTACAGCCGTTGTAGATTACTTTTTCGACAAAAGAAGTGATATTCTTGCTTCAAGAAACCTTTCTGTACCAAGCCTTCTTGGTATTGGCTTACCTGTCGAAAACTTAGCCAAAGTAAACAACAAAGGAGTAGAAGTTACACTTGGCCATACCAATAGGCTTACGAGAGATTTACGATATTCGATGAGTGCCAATTTGACGTATGCCAAAAATGAAATTGTCTTTATTGATGAAGCGGCTTCTGTCAACCCAAATATCAGAAGAACAGGCTTATCGCTCAATACACAATATGGCTACAGAGCAATCGGATTATTCCAGTCTCAGCAGGAAGTAGACGCTGCCCCTAAGCAACTCGGCAATACTGGCCCTGGCGATATTCGCTATGAAGATATTAACAAAGATGGTATAATCAATGATCTTGATAGAGTGGCTATCGGAAAATCAAATACGCCAGAAATTATCTTTGGTTTTAACGGAAGCTTACACTACAAAAACTTTGATTTCACTTTCTTGTTTCAGGGGGCTACCAATGTCAACCAATACTATGAAGGAGAAGGGGCTTGGCCGTTCTTTGTAGGCTCGGGTGCATTGAAAGCAAACTTAGACCGCTGGACTCCATCAAACCCTAATGCTAGCGAGCCTCGTGTTTTGATTGACCCAACCAACCTTAATCATGCTGGTTCTTCTTTTTGGATGAGAGATGCGTCTTATTTGCGTCTCAAAAATGTAGAATTAGCCTATAACCTCCCTGTAGATGCCCTAAAATTAGGGGGTTTTATTAAGGGAATGCGTATTTATGTAAATGCTAATAACGTAGCGACATGGTCAAAAATCCAAAATTATGACCCTGAAAATGCCAGTGGTAGAGGATGGGACTATCCCCAATTTAGAATTTGGAATGCTGGTGTAAACTTTAAATTTTAACAATCACTAAAATGAACAAAATTATATATAAACTAATGCGATTTGGATGTGCACTTATGTGTACAACAACGTTTTTGAGCTGTACTGATATTCTCGACCAACTGCCTAAAGATTCTCTTACAGGCCAAACCGTATGGACCGACCCTCAAGGAGCTGTTCAATTTGTTAATGCTATTTATGGCCAAATGCCTTCGGGTTTCGACCGTAACTATCAAGGATGGGCCAAAGGACTTTATTTGCTTGATGGAGCCTCAGACGATGGCGACGTTGGTATGCCTTGGACTCACTCAAATGAGCTACAAACGGGTAATTTTTTGCCTTCTAATGTACCTTGGGGTGAAACATGGGGCGATTACTATAGTTTAGTAAGAAAAACTAATATTGCTCTTGAAAATCTTAATAGCCTAAAAGATGAGGCTCTTAGAAATCGTTTATTGGGTGAAACCTACTTTCTTCGAGGATTTATTTATCATGAACTTCTGAGGCTCTACGGAATGCCCTCAACGGGTAGCGAGCCTACAGGTGTACCGCTTATTAGCAAAAGCCTGACGCTCAACGATAATTTTCAGCTACCTCGTGCAAGCTATGATGAAGTAGTCAATTTTATTATCGCCGACCTCGACAAAGCGGCTTCGCTACTTCCTAAAAAAGGGGCCATTGAAGCTGGACGAGCAACTTCAGGAGCAGCAAATGCTCTAAAAAGCCGTGTCTTGCTATATGCTGGACGTTGGCAGGCAGCAGCCGATGCTGCCAATAAGGTTATTAATACTGATTATACGTTATTCAATGATTATAGAACATTGTTTTTAACCAAAAACAATAACGAAATCGTTTTTGCCAAAAAATTCCAAGCCCCCGACAAAGTTCATTTTGGCTTAAATAATGGATTCGATGTTGTCAATTCACCCCCTTCTATCAGAGGTGGTAGCGATGCAGGATGGGGAGGTAATGTTCCTACTCAAAACTTTGTTGATTCTTATGATATGATTGATGGAAAGCCACAGGCTGAGTCTCCTTTGTACAAAGCTACCGAGCCTTATGCCAACCTCGACCCTCGTTTTGAAGCAACAGTTGTACACAATGGTTCTACTTTTCGTGGACGTGTTATAGAGCTATTTGCTGGCGGTGCCGATGTAACAGGTAGAGCCGAAGACACCAAAACAGGTTATATACTTCGTAAATTTCATGAAGAACAATACGTACTTTATACAAAAAGTAGTGACCAAGATTGGATTTTCCTTCGGTATGCCGAAGTTTTATTAAACTATGCCGAAGCCAAAAACGAAGCCTCTGGGCCAGATGCAACAGTGTACAGTGCCATTAATGCTATCAGAAAAAGAGCTGGAATACCTGATTTAGTAACAGGGCTTTCTAAAGACCAAATGCGTGCAAAAATCAGAAATGAACGTAGAATAGAATTGGCCTTTGAAGAACACCGTTTCTTCGATATCCGTAGATGGAAAATAGCAGAATCTTTACTCAACGGCCCTTTATATGGGATGAAAATGACTAAGTCGGGCAATACTATTACCTATACACGTTATGCTTTTGAAACAAGAGGTTTCCCTGCTAAGTTATACG
>VFQP010003317.1_pt1 | contig 16499 bp, 15 predicted proteins | sample 3512351 | NCBI WGS metagenome assembly VFQP01 (sample SAMN10412372, study PRJNA504923) | tailings metagenome | isolation source: Relicate 1 Philex TSF1 revegetated site | place: Philippines: Tuba, Benguet | collected 2017-08-29
GGTACATGTAGGCGGTGTAGTCGCTGCAGCGCGCGGCCTGCTGCATGTTGTGCGTCACGATGGCGATGGTGTAGTCCTGCTTGAGCTCGTGCACCAGCTCTTCCACCTTGCCGGTGGAGATCGGGTCGAGAGCGGACGTGGGCTCGTCGAGCAGCAGCACCGAAGGCTTGACGGCCACGCTGCGCGCGATGCACAGGCGTTGCTGCTGGCCGCCCGAGAGCGACAGCCCGCTCTGGTGCAGCTTGTCCTTCACTTCCTTCCACAAGGCGGCCTTCGAGAGCGCCCATTCCACGCGCTCTTCCATGTCGTTTCTGTCGAGGTTTTCATACAGCTTCACGCCGAAGGCGATGTTGTCGTAGATCGACATGGGAAACGGCGTCGGCTTCTGGAACACCATCCCGATGCGCGCACGAAGCAGGTTGATGTCTTGCTTGGCATCCAGGATGTCCTGTCCGTAGAAAAGGATCTTGCCCTCGGCGCGCTGACCCGGGTACAGGCTGTACATCCGGTTGAGCGTGCGAAGCAAGGTGGATTTGCCGCAACCCGAGGGACCGATGAACGCGGTGACCTTGCGCTCCTCGATGTTCATGTTGACGTTCTTCAATCCCTGGAAGTTGCCGTAGAAGAAGCTTAGATCGCGCAGTTCGAGCGCGTTCTTGACGGCAGGCTTTTCAATGGGCTTGGTGGCGAGTTCGGGCATGCTCATGTCCATGACAAAGGGGTTTTGTGTTCGTTGAGGTGGATGGCGATCAACCGGGCGACTTTTCGCGCAGGAAGACGCGCGCCACGATGTTGAGCAGCAGAACCGACAGGGTGATCAGCAGGGCTCCGCCCCAGGCCAGGCGAATCCAGTTGTCGTAGGGGCTGAGGGCGAACTGGAAGATCACCACCGGCAGGTTGGCCATGGGCGCGCCCATGTCCGTGCTGAAGAACTGGTTGTTGAGCGCGGTGAACAGCAGGGGCGCGGTTTCGCCGCTGATGCGGGCCACCGCCAGCAACAGACCGGTCATCACACCGCTTCGGGCGGCGCGCAAGGTCACCATGGTGGCCACCTTCCAGCGCGGAGCGCCCAGAGCAAACGCCGCTTCGCGAAGGCTGCCCGGCACCAGGCGCAGCATGTTCTCGGTGGTGCGAACCACCACCGGCACGGCGATCAGCGACAACGCCAGGCTGCCTGCCCAACCGGAGAAATTGCCCACCGTGGCCACCGCAATCGCGTAGACGAAAAGACCCAGCACGATGGAAGGTGCCGACAGCATGATGTCGGTGACAAAGCGGGTGAGCTCGGCGGTCTTGCTGCGGTCGCCGTATTCGGCGAGGTACACCCCCGCCAGGACGCCCACAGGCGTCGAGACGAGCACCGAGAATCCCACCATCATCAGGCTGCCCACGATGGCATTGGCCAGGCCGCCGCCATCGCTGCCTGGCGCAGGGGTGGACTGGGTGAACATGTTCCAGTCCAGCGCCTTGAAGCCGTTCGTGAACAGCACGCTCAGGATCCAGAGCAGCACCACCAGACCCAGCACCATGGCACCCATGGACAGCGTCAGGCCGACGGCGTTGGCGCGCTGGCGCCGCTTGTAGAGAGATTGGTTGAATTCCATCTTGATTCGCCTTACAGGCCCTTGGCCTTTTCAGCGCGCAGGATCATGATCTTGGCCGCCGACAACACGATGAACGTGATCACGAAGAGCAGGAAGCCCAGCGCGAACAGGGTCGAGAGGTGGAAATCGGCCGCTTCCCCGAATTCGTTGGCCAGCGTGGAGGCGATCGAGGTGCCGGGTGAAAACAGCGAGGTGGGCAGACGGTTGGCGTTGCCGATGACGAACGTGACTGCCATGGTTTCACCCAGGGCGCGCCCCAGACCCAGCATGATCCCGCCGATCACCCCTTTTTGCGTGTAAGGCAGAACGACGCGGCGGACCACTTCCCAGGTGGTGCAACCCAGGCCATAGGCGGATTCCCGAAGAATGGGCGGCACGATCTCGAACACATCGCGCATCACCGCCGCGACGAAAGGCAGGACCATGAAGGCCAGCACGATGCCTGCCGCCAGAATGCCGATGCCGTTCGTCGCACCACCGAACAGCGGGCCGATCAGCGGCATGCTGCCCAGCAGGCCCTGGATGCCTGGCTGCACATGATCGGCAAACAAGGGAGCGAACACGAACAGGCCGAACATGCCGTAGATGATGGAAGGCACGGCCGCGAGCAGTTCCACCGCCGTGCCCAGGGGCCGGCGCAACCAGACCGGGCAAGTCTCGGTCAGGAACAGGGCAATGCCGAAAGCCAGCGGGACCGCGATCAGCAGGGCAATGCCCGCACTGGCCAGGGTGCCCACGATAGCGATGGCGGCGCCAAACTCCTCGTTGACCACATCCCACTCGACGCGCCAGATGAATCCGATGCCGAATTTCTGAAAGGCGGGCCAGGCGTTGATGAAAAGGGAAGCGATGATGCCCAGCAGCGCGACCAGCACCAGGAGGGAAAATCCCTGCGTGATGCGGTGAAAGGCCATGTCTTCGTACCGTTGCCGCTTGGCAATCGAAGCCATGGCCGGGTTGCCCGCGTCAGCGGGCTTGGATCGCGAACTCATCGTGGCTCCCACACTCATGTTGACTCCCATGGGGTTTTTAACGACCCCGGGAAACTGCGCCCGCCAACGGGCTCCCGGCCCTGGCGAACGCCACTCCCGGGACAGCCTACTTTACTTCGCGATCTGCGACCAGACCTTGGAACGAATCTCGTTCGTCAGGGAGTCGGGGAGGGCCACGTAGTCCAGGTCAGCGGCCATCTGCTTGCCGCTCTTGAACGACCAGTCGAAGAACTTCAGCACTTCGGCGGACTGGGCCTTGTCGGTCGGCTGCTTGTACATCAGGATGAACGAAGCGGTGCTGATGGGCCAGCTGTCGGCGCCCTTGGCGTCCACCATGGAAACGCCCATGCCGGGCACGCTGAACCAGTCCACGCCGGCTGCCGCAGCGGCAAACGACTTGTCGTCCGGGCTCACGTACTTTCCGTCTTTGTTCTGCAGCTGCAGGAACGGCATGTTGTTCTTCTTGGTGTAGGCGTACTCGACGTAGCCCAGCGACCCCTTGATGCGGCTGACGTTGGCGGCCACGCCTTCGTTGCCCTTGCCACCCATGGAGGAAGCCGCAGGCCACTTCACGGCAGCACCCTTGCCCACTTTTTCCGCCCAGTCCTTGCTGACGGCGGTCAGGTAGTCCGTCCAGTTGAAGGTGGTACCGGACCCGTCCGAGCGGTGCACGATGGTGATGTTCTGGTCGGGCAACTTCTTGCCGGGGTTCAGGGCGGCCAGCTTCGGGTCGTTCCACTTGGTGATGGTGCCCAGGAACATGTCGGCCAGCACGGGGCCCGTTACGCGCAGCTCGCCCGGCTTGAAGCCTTCGAGGTTGAACACCGGCACGGTGCCACCGATGATGGCGGGAAACTGGACCAGGCCGTCCTTGGTCAGCTCTTCGCCTGACATGGGGGCGTCCGTGGCGCCGAAAGCGACGGTCTTGGCGCGGATCTGGCGGATGCCGCCCGACGAACCGATGGACTGGTAGTTCAGGCCGACATTGGTTTCCTTCTTGTAAGCCTCCGCCCACTTGCCATAGATGGGGAACGGGAAGGAAGCGCCGGCGCCGGTGATGTCGGCGGCCAGTGCGGCGCCCATGCCTGCGGTGGCCATGGCGGCGGCCGCCACGGTCTTGAGGAAGGTGCGTTTGGTGAACATTCGAGACTCCTTGCGGTTGGAAAAGGGGAACAAGGAGGACTCTAGGAGGGCAATGTGACACACCTGTGACAAGCTGAAAGTGTCATGAAACTTCCTGCTTCAGCCTGCCCTGGCCGGTCCGTGGGCGGACGGGCATGCGTCACAATTCAGGCCTCTGTCCGGTCTGACGGCCGTCTCAAGCGCTCCCGCTGCCCCGATCACCCCTCTCGCATGCAAAACGGAACTCTCCTCGCCGCCATCGACCTTGGCTCCAACAGTTTCCGACTGGAGATCGGTCGTTACCACTCGGGGCACATCGAGCGCATCGAATACCTCAAGGAAACGGTGCGCCAGGGCAACGGGCTGGACGAAGACAAGGTGCTCAGCCAGGCAGCGATGGAGCGTGGCTGGGAATGCCTGGCGCGGTTTGCCGAACGGCTGCACGGCTTCAAGAAACAGCAGGTGCGGGCCGTGGCCACCCAGACGCTGCGCGAGGCCAAGAATCGCGACGAATTCCTGCGGCAGGCCCAGACCATCCTGGGGTTTTCCATCGAAGTGGTTTCCGGCTACGAAGAAGCGCGACTGATCTACCAGGGCGTGTCCCGGCTGCTGCCGCATTCGGACGAAAAGCGCCTGGTGGTGGACATCGGGGGACGCTCGACGGAAATGATCCTGGGCGAAGGCTACCGCGCGCGCACCATGGAGTCGTACCGACTGGGCAGCGTGGCCTGGTCAAACCGATACTTTCCGCGCGGCCAGTTCAGCGCCGCCGCCTTCAAGACCGCCGAAGTGGCGGCCAAAGCCGTGATCGACGACGCGCTGGACAAATTTCCGCCGGCCGAGTGGAACGTGGCCTACGGCTCCTCGGGCACGGTAGGCGCCGTGGCCGACATGCTCGGGGCGAATGGCTGGGCAACCGGCTTGATCACCCGCTCGGGCCTGGACTGGCTGGTGGATCGCATGATCAAGTTCGGCAGCGCGGATCAGATGCGCCTGGAGGGCCTCAAGGACGATCGACGCCCCGTCATCGGGGGCGGTGTGAGCGTGTTGCGCGCCATCTTCGATCTGTTCGACATCCAGCAGATGGTGCCCGCCCAGGGCGCGCTCCGCCACGGCGCCCTGTACGACCTGATCGACCGCGACAAGGATGGCGGCGACGTGCGCGAGCGCACCGTGCTGTGGCTGGCCAACCGTTTTTCTGTCGATGAGTCGCAGGGCAAGCGCGTGAGCGACGTGAGCACCGCCCTCTTCTCCCAGATCGCTGCACTGGATGCGCAGAACGAGCGCTATTCGCAGAAGTTGGCGTGGGCCGCGCGCTTGCACGAAATTGGCACGCACATCTCGCACGAACGCTCGCACCACCATGGCGCTTACATCCTCGACAACGTGGACGCGCGCGGGTTCTCGCTGCCAGAGTTGCACCGCATGAGCCAGCTCGTGCTGGGCCAGCGCGGCAAGCTGCGCAAGCTCGAAGAAGCCCTGCAGGACGAGTTGTTTGCCAAGCAGCTCATGGCCCTGCGCCTGGCGGTGCTGCTGTGCCATGCCCGCCAGAAGCCGGAGTACGAATCCGTCAAGCTCAGCTACAAGCCCAGGGCCTTCAAGCTCGCCACCAACCCGGGCTGGGCGCGGCGTTATCCGCAGTCGGCGTGGTTGCTGGGAGAAGAGGTGCTGGCGTGGCAAAAGACCGGCTGGAAGTTCACGGCCGACATTCGATGACACTTGCGCGTCATATCACTGACACGCATTTGTCATAATCGTATAAACCGTATATACGGTTTAGAATTGCCGGCTTCACCAACAACGATGGAGCCCTTTATGGCCAGTCAAAACAGCAAGAGCAGCCCCAAGAAACCCAAGCTCGTTCGCGACAGCTTCACCATCCCGAAGACCGAATTCGTCGCCATCGATGCGCTCAAGACCCGCGCCATCGCGCTGGGCACCAGCGTGAAGAAGAGCGAGCTGCTGCGCGCTGGCCTGATGGTGCTGCAAGGCCTGGGCGATGCCGCCTACAAGGCGGCCCTGACTGCTGTGCCGACGCTCAAGACGGGCCGCCCCACGGGCACCGAGAAGCCTGCCACGACAGCACCTGCAAAAGCGGCCGCCAAAGCCCCTGCCAAATCCGCTGCCAAGCCGGCAGCCAAGGCGGCGGGCAAGACGGCCGCTCGCCAGCCTGCGGCCCCGGCGCCGGCGCCGGCCAAGAAAGTGGTGGCGAAGAAGCGTGTGGCGCGCAAGGCTGCCCAGCCCACCCGCAAAACCGTCTGAGTCGGTTCAGATCAGCTCGGGCGTCTGCACGGTCACCACGACCGTCTGTCCTGCGGTGCCGCGTTCGCGGTGCCGCAGCCACCACACGGCGCCCTTCTTCACCGAGCACTCGTCTTCCCGAAGGCCCAGCAAACCGGCCACGACACGGCCCAGCGTCGGCTGGTGGCCCACCACGACCACGGGCGACTTTCCCGTGGGCCATTGCACCAGCTCCAGCAGCGCCTTGGGATCGGCTTCGGGCGCAATGACCCCACTCAGCTTGAACTTGCGCCCCAGCGCCAGCACGGTCTGTTCACACCGTTGTGCGGGGCTGCACCAGATGCGGGCGCCCTCGGGCAGTTGCCGGTCCAGCCAAGCGGCCATGCGCGCGGCCTGCTTCTCGCCGCGCGAGGTCAGGCGGCGCGCCAGATCGTCCGCATCGCCAGGCCGGCCCCGGATCAGATCAGGGTGATCCTGGGCTTCCGCGTGCCGCCAGAGAATCAGGTCCACGCTCAACCCTTGCTTCCGTAGCGAGCCATCAGGCTCGCCTGCGCCGAATGCAGCACCTGCGCACGCGGGCGGCCGCCATTGGGACGGCCCGCAGGCACATAACGACCGTCGGACTGAAGCAGCCAGGCGTCCTTGGTGTCGTGCAGGTAAGCCAGCAGACATTCGTCCATGATGCGGTGGCGCAGCGACGTATCGGTCACCGGCCACGCCAGCTCGATGCGACGCAGCATGTTGCGGTTCATCCAGTCGGCGCTGGACAGCCACAACTCCTCGTCTTCGCCGGTGCGGAAATAGAACACGCGCGAATGTTCGAGCAGGCGCCCGATCACCGAACGCACCCGCACGTTGTCGGTGACGCCGGGCACCTGCGCCGGCAGGATGCAGGCCCCGCGCACGATCAGGTCGATCTTCACACCCTGCTGCGATGCCAGTGCCAGTGCGCGTGCCAGGGGCTCGTCGGTCAAGGCATTCATCTTCAGGATGATGCGGACGTCCTTGCCGGCTTTGGCCGCCACGCCGGCAGCCTCTACCTTGTCCAGCATGGCCTTGTGCAGATGGAACGGCGCGATGAGCGCCTTGTTGAGCTTGGGCAGGCGGTTCTGACTGGCCATGTGCAAGAAGATCTGCTCCATGTCGGAGGTCAGCGCATCGTCCGAGGTGAGGTAGCTCAAGTCGGTGTAGAGACGCGAAGTGCCCGGGTTGTAGTTGCCCGTCGAGAGGTGCGCATAGCGGCGCAAGCCGCCCGCCTCCCGCCGCGTGACCAGCAACATCTTGGCGTGGGTCTTGAGGCCCACCACCCCATAGACCACCTGCGCGCCCACCGATTCCAGGCGCTCGGCGTAGTTGATGTTGGCCTCTTCGTCGAAGCGCGCCTTGAGCTCCACCACCGCCGTGACTTCCTTGCCCCGGCGCACCGCCTCGCGCAGCAAGTTCATGAGCTCGGACTTGGCACCGGTGCGGTAGATCGTCTGCTTGATGGCCAACACATCCGGGTCTTCCACCGCCTCGCGCAGGAAGCCCAGCACCGCATCGAAACTCTCATAGGGCTGGTGGATCAGCACGTCGCCCTGCCGCAACCGCTCGAAATACGACTGCCCCGGTGTGAGTTGCAACGGCCAACCGGCGTTGTAAGTTTCGAACCGCAATGCGGGTGCGTCCACGTTGTCGATGAGCTGGTTCAGGCGCACCAGGTTCACCGGCCCGGGCACGCGGTAGAGCGCCAGCGTGGGCAGGCCGAACTGCTCCAGCAGGAAACTGGAGAGGTAAGGTGAGCAGCCGGCCGACACCTCGAGCCGAAGCGCCTGACCGTAGTGGCGCTGTTGCAGTCCCTTGCGCAGCGCGGTGCGCAGGTTCTTCACTTCTTCCTCGTCCACGGCGAGGTCTGAATGGCGAGTGACGCGGAACTGCGAGAACTCGGTGACCTGGCGCCCCGGGAACAGGTCGCCCAGATGGGAGCGGATGAGGCTGGAGATCGAGACGAAATGGGTCTGCTTGGAGCCTTTGACCGGCGGCATGCGGAAGAAGCGCGGCAGGATGCGGGGCACCTTGACGATGGCGATCTCGTTCTCGCGCCCGAAGGCGTCCTTGCCCGTCAGGCGCACAATGAAGTTGAGCGACTTGTTGGCCACTTGCGGAAACGGGTGCGCCGGGTCCAACCCGACCGGCATCAGCAGAGGCTGCACTTCCTTGATGAAGAACTCCTTCACCCAGCGGCGCTGGCGGGCATTGCGCTCGCCGTGCGAGATCAGCTTGATGCCCTTCTTTTCCAGAAGTGGAAGCAGCTCGTCGTTGTAGATGGCGTATTGCTGCGCCACCAGGGCATGCACCTGACCGGAGAGCTGCTCGAACGTCTGGCTGGTGTAGAGCCCGCGCTGCTCGTTGGCCTTGGCTGCGGTGAGATGGGGTGCCACGCGCACTTCGAAGAACTCGTCGAGGTTGCTCGAGACGATGCTGAGGTAACGCAGGCGCTCGAGCAAAGGCACGTCGGGCCGACGCGCCCAGTCCATGACGCGTTCGTTGAAGGCCAGGATGCTGTGATCGCGGTCGAGAAGAGGAAGCTTCTGTGGCTGGGAGTTTCCGCTCATATGTGACGATTATTGAACGAGCCCATGACGTTTGTGTGACAGATTGGTCACGGGTCGGCTGGCCTTGGGCAGCACGCTCAAATGCGTCACGAACAGCTCGGCCGCCCTGCCCCAGCCGAATTGCAGCGCCCTCTCCCGCGCCTCGAAGCGCTTGACCTTCAACGCCTCGCGCCACGCTTCGCCCAGGTCTTCGTGCATGGCGCCGGCGCCGCTGTCACCCAGCACCTGCAGGGGGCCATCGACCGGATAGGCCGCCACGGGAACGCCGCAGGCCATCGCCTCCAGCATGACCAGCCCAAAGGTTTCGTTGCGGCTGGGAAACACGAACACATCGGCCGCGGCGTACACCTGCGCCAGTTCATGCCTGGGCAACACACCCAGCCAGTGCACGTTGGGGTAACGCTGGCGCAAGCCCGATTCCAGCGGCCCCACGCCGCACACCACCTTGCTGCCGGGCACGTCCAGTTGCAGGAAGGCCTCGATGTTCTTCTCATAGGAGACGCGCCCCACGAACAGGCTGACCGGGTGCGCCAGGGGGCCCAGCACGGCACTGCCGACCGCGGGATCGGCCAGCGCGAACAACCGGGTGTCCACGCCATGCGTCCAGGCCCGCAAGCGCTGGAAGCCGCGCGCACGCAACATCTCCAGCACGCCCTGGGTCGGGACCATCACGCCGCTGCTGGGTCGGTGGAAACGCCGGAACAGCGCATAGCCCCAGGACAGGGGAATGCCCAATGCGGCATGCAGGATCTCGGGGAACTTGGTGTGAAAGGCGGTGGTGAACGCCAGTTTCCGGCGCAGGCAGTGGCGCCTGGCCGCCCAGCCCAGCGGCCCTTCGGTCGCGATGTGGATGGCATCGGCGCCCGCAGCGTCCATCAGCGCGCCAAGGCGGCGCCCGGGAAACAGGGCGATGTCGATGCCGGCGTATCCCGGGCAGGGTCGGGTGCGAAACTGGCCTGGCTGGATGACCGCTACGTCATGGCCCAGGGTTTGAAGCTGGCGCACCAGCTCGACCAGCGTGGTGACCACGCCATTGACCTGCGGTTGCCAGGCGTCCGTCACGATCAGGATTTTCATGCGCGTCCCCTTTCCTTTTTGGTTCGATGGAAGGGCGCCAGTGAACCAGCTCGAGTCGCCCGTCGAAGTGCTCCACCAGGGCAGAGAGGGTCTCCACCCAGTCGCCGTCGTTGCAATAGAGCGTGCCGTCGATCATGCGCATCTCGGCCCGGTGGATGTGACCGCAGACCACGCCCTGGTAGCCACGCTGCCGTGCTTCGGCCGCCACCGCGCGTTCGAAGTCGGTCACGTAGTTCAGCGCGCTCTTGACCTTGTGCTTGAGGTACTGGGACAGGGACCAGTACGGCAGGCCCATGCGCACGCGCAGGGAATTGATGTGGCGGTTGAGCCGCAGCGAGAACTCATAGGCGTTGTCGCCCAGGTAGGCCAACCACTTGGCGCACTGGATCACGCCGTCAAAATGATCGCCATGCACCACCCAGAGCCGACGGCCATCGGCCGTGGTATGCACCGCTTCGTCCACCACCTCGATCCCGCCGAACTGGTGACCGCTGAACTGACGCGCGAATTCGTCGTGGTTACCGGGCACGAAGACCACGCGACACCCCTTGCGCGAGCGACGCAGCAGCTTCTGCACCACGTCGTTGTGTGCCTGAGGCCAGAACCAGCGGCGGCGCAGTTGCCATCCGTCGATGATGTCGCCCACCAGGTAAAGGGTCTGGCTGCTGTGGTGTTTGAGAAAGTCCAGCAGGGGACCGGCCTGGCAACCGGCGGTGCCCAAGTGCAGGTCGGAAATAAAAACGGCCCGGTAGCGGGCCCGATCGCCGCCATCACCGTGGAGTCCTTCGTCCGGCAGCAACGCAGCGCCTCCGTCGTCCAGGGCACCGCGGAGCTGGCTTTGCCAGGCCGCCAGTGCCGCCCCCTGGGGCGTCGCGCGAAGCGCGGCAGGGGGTGCCATGTCAGGCCCCCAGGAAATGTTTGCGGTATCGGGCCGGGAGATCGGAAATGCGCATGAGCATGGGCAGGTCCGCGGCATTGAAGTCGGGATCCCACGCCGGCGGGCCCAGCACCTTGGCACCCAGGCGCAAATAACCCTTGATCAGCGCCGGCGGCTCCACATCGAGCGTGTCGTCGAGCTGTTCGATCGGCAGCGGCAGGCGGGGGCGCACGTGAAAGTCGATCGGTGCCAGATGCGTCTCCTTCACCTGGCGCCAGATGCTGGCTGCGGCGTGACCGCCTCCAACCATCCCGTGCGGGCCTTCGTGCTGCATGGGAATGCTCGCGCAACCGATCATGGTGTCGAGCTGGTTGCGCACCATGAATTCGGCCAGCGCTCCCCAGAGGGCCATGATGACGCCGCCATGGCGGTGGTCGCGGTGCACGCAGCTGCGACCGAGTTCCACCATGCGCTCGCGCACCGCGCGCAGCCGGGTGAGATCGAACTCGGTGTCGCTGTAGGTGCTGCCCACGCGCTTGGCCTGGGCGGGTGTGAGCACACGGTAGGTGCCGATCACCTGGCGGCTGGTGGCGTCGCGCACCAGCAGGTGTTCGCAGAAATCGTCGAACAGGTCCACGTCGTGGCCGGGCACCGCATCGGACAGAATGGCACCCATCTCACCGGCGAACACCGAATGCCTCAGCCGTTGCGCCTCACGAACTTCGTCCAGATGGCGTGCCCAGGAAACTTCGATGCCACCGGCAACCCGGGCAGCGGCCGGCGCGGGCGCCGGGCGATGAAGTGACCCCCGTGGCAGGGCGAGCGGCGACAGGCTCAAAGTGGGGGTGGGCAGTTCTTTCATGGCGGGCTCCTGTGCTGCGCCCGGGAGGGGCGCCGTGTTGAGGTATTGCGTCATCGTCATGAACCTGCATTCTTGGAGGGCCGCGTGTCCCTTGCGTGGCAGTGGCATGAAGCTTTCGTGACATCAAACGAAGGCGTGCCAGGGGGTGCTGACAAAATACGGGCCTGTGAACCCACCCTCCCCCGCCCGCACCCATGCCTTGCAGTCCCATCCCGCCACACCGGCGGGCGTGGCGCTTTCCCTGGTGGTGCAGGTGCACGTGGACGACGCCGAATGGGTGTTGCAGTACCGCCTGACGGGTCCCATGGCCTCGCTGCGCATCCCGGCCACCGCGTCGGCCGGCCCTGCCGATGACCTGTGGCAACACACCTGCTTCGAGGCCTTCGTCGCCGCTGAGGGTGAAGCGGCCTACCGCGAATTCAACTTCTCACCCTCCGGGCAATGGGCGGCATACCGGTTTCAGGCTGAGCGGTTGCGCGACACCGAGGCGGATGCGACCCACCCGGTGCTGCATGCCTCGGCCACCGAAGACCGTCTTCAACTCACCGCCCGTTTGCCCTTGAGCAGCCTGCCCGCCGGCCGCGTGCTCGAATTCGGCCTTAGCGCCGTGATCGAGGAGAGCGATGGCCGCCTGAGCTACTGGGCGCTCGCGCACCCCGCGCAGCGCCCCGATTTCCACCACCGCGACGGCCGGGTCTTGCGCCTGGCGTTGCCTTGAACGAACAATCCCCATGCACATCGGTATCGAACGTTTCCTGAATGACGCAGCCTTGCGCGCTCCGCTCGCCGGGCGCCGCGTGGCCCTGCTCGCCCACCCCGCTTCGGTGACGCGGGATCTCACCCATTCGCTGGACGCGCTGGCCGCCCTGCCCGACGTGAAGCTCAGCGCGGCCTTCGGCCCGCAGCACGGCCTGCGCGGCGACAAGCAGGACAACATGGTCGAGTCGCCCGACTTCAACGACCCGCGCCTGGGCATTCCGGTGTTCAGCCTCTATGGCGAGGTGCGCCGCCCCACCGACGCCATGATGGACAGCTTCGACGTGCTGCTGGTCGACCTGCAGGACCTGGGCTGCCGCATCTACACCTTCATCACCACGCTGCGCTACGTGCTGGAAGCGGCGGCGAAGCACGGCAAGGCCGTGTGGGTGCTTGACCGACCCAACCCGGCGGGGCGACCGATCGAAGGACTCACTCTGCGCGAAGGCTGGGAGAGTTTCGTCGGCGCGGGCGCCATGCCCATGCGCCACGGCATGACCATGGGTGAACTGGGCCACTGGTTCAAGGCCACGCTGGGCCTGGAGCTGGAGTACCGCGTGATCACTATGGAAGACTGGCAGCCGGACGCCGCGCCGGGATTCGGCTGGCCTGGGGGGCGCACCTGGGTCAACCCCAGCCCGAACGCGGCCAACCTGAGCATGGCACGCGCCTATGCCGGCACGGTGATGCTCGAGGGCACCACGCTCAGCGAAGGTCGCGGCACCACGCGCCCGCTGGAGCTGTTCGGCGCACCCGATGTCGACGCGCGCCGACTGGTGGCCGACATGCGTCGCCTGGCGCCTCAGTGGCTGCAGGGCTGCGTGCTGCGCGAATGCTTCTTCGAACCCACCTTCCACAAGCACGTGGGCAAACTGTGCCAGGGGGTGCAGATCCATGTGGAGGACCCTTCGCACTACGACCACGCCGCGTTCAAGCCCTGGCGCTTGCAGGCGCTGGCGTTTCGCGCGCTGAGGCTGCAGGCGCCCGACTACCCGCTGTGGCGCGATTTCCCCTACGAGTACGAGCACGACCGGCTGGCGATCGACCTCATCAACGGCGGGCCGCTGCTGCGCGAGTGGGTGGACGATGTGACGGCGGCGCCCGAAGCGCTGGAGGCGGCTGCGGCGGCCGATGAAGCCGCCTGGGCCGCGGTGCGAAGGCCCTATCTGCTGTACTGAAGCAGCAGCTTCAGAGCCACTTCTGGAGGAACACCGCCGTGCCCATGGCCGGGTCCAGCTGGTAGCCGGCAAAACCGATGCGCTCGTAGAGCCGCACCGCGCCGTGGTTGCCCGAGAGCACCTCCAGCGTCAGCTTCACCGCACCGCGCTCGCGGGCGATGGCTTCGGCCTCGGCGAGCATGCGCTCGGCAATACCGCGCCCGCGGTGGCTGGTCAGCACAGCCACGTCGTGCACGTTCACCAGCGGTTTGCAGGCGAAAGTGGAGAAACCTTCGATGCAGTTGACCAACCCCACAGGCTGCTCGCCGTCAAAGGCCAGCACGCTGTAGGCCTGCGGCCTGGCGGCCAGCGAGGCGACCAGGTGGGTCTTGGCGAAATCCGACAGGCCATGGCCCCCGCCGGCAGGATCCCGGGCGTAGGCATCGAGCAGCAGCACCAGCGCGGCAGCGTGTGCGGGGTTGGCGTAGTCGGCTCGCAGCAGGGTGAAAGCGCTGGCCATCATGCGGGCACTTGGGCGCGCACGGCGGCCACCAGGCGGTCGGCACAGGCCTGGGCCTGCTTTGCGTCCCGCGCTTCCACCATCACGCGCAGCAAGGGTTCCGTCCCGCTGGGCCGGATCAGCACCCGCCCGGTTTCGCCAAGTTCGGCCTCTACGGCGCGGATTTCCTCGGCCAGGAAGGTGTTGGATTTCCAATCCTGCCCGGCTTGCAGGCGCACGTTGATCAGGACCTGCGGGAACAGCGTCACGTCGGACAACAGCTGAGCCATCGTCTTGCCACTGTCGACACAGGCGCGCAGCACCTGAAGCGCCGACACCAGGCCGTCGCCCGTGGTGTGACGGTCCAGCACCAGCAGATGGCCCGAACCTTCGCCACCCAGGATCCAGCCGTGTTTTTCCAGCGCTTCGAGCACGTAGCGGTCACCCACCTTGGCCCGCTCGAACTTCACACCGCGGGCCTTGAAAGCGACCTCCACGGCCTTGTTGGTCATGAGCGTGCCCACCACGCCGGGCACGGGCTCATCGCGGGCCAGGCGGTCGCTGGCGATCAGGTACAGCAGTTCATCGCCGTTGAAGAGCCGACCCTGCGCATCCACCATCTGGAGGCGATCGGCATCGCCGTCGAGCGCCACGCCGTAGTCGGCACCGTGCGCCCTCACCGCCTCCAGCAAGGCCTGCGGGTGCGTGGCACCCACGTCCTTGTTGATGTTCAGGCCATCGGGCGCGCAGCCGATGCGCACCACCTCGGCACCGAGCTCGTGAAACACCGCCGGCGCGATCTGGTAGGCCGCGCCGTGCGCGCCGTCCACCACGATCTTCAGGCCCTTGAGCGTGAAGTTGTGGGCGCAGGTGCTCTTGCAGAACTCGATGTAGCGTCCCGCAGCGTCGTCGAGCCGGCGCGACTTGCCCAAATGGGCCGACTCCACCCACACGGGCGGCTCGTCGAGCGCGGCCTCCACAGCCCGCTCCCAATCGTCGGGCAACTTGGCCCCCTGGGCACTGAAGAACTTGATGCCGTTGTCGGCAAACGGGTTGTGGCTGGCCGAGATCACCACCCCCAGGCTGGCGCGCTGCGCCCGCGTGAGGTAGGCCACCGCCGGCGTGGGGACCGGGCCGAGCAGCACCACGTCGACACCCGCCGAGTTGAAACCCGACTCGAGCGCAGACTCGAGCATGTAGCCGGAAATGCGCGTGTCCTTGCCGATCAGGACTTTGGGATGGGCTTCGGTGCGGCGCAGCACGCGGCCCACCGCATGCGCCAGGCGCAGGACGAAATCGGGTGTGATGGGGGGTTGGCCCACGGTGCCTCGGATGCCGTCGGTGCCAAAGTATTTGCGGGGCATGTTGTCCTCTCTCGCTTGTTGTGGGTATTTGCCGCTCGCCCATTATCGCGGCCCGGGCCGCGTTCAAGCGGCCTGCATCGCCTGCCAGACCCGCAGGCCGTCGACGGTGTCCCGCACGTCGTGCACCCGCACCACACGGGCACCCCGGTCCACCGCCAGCACCGCTGCGGCGACGCTGGCGGAGACGCGGTCTCCAGGCGTGTCCCGGCCCGTCACGTGTCCCAGGGACGACTTGCGCGACCATCCAGCCAGCCAGGCGAATCCATCCACCAGCAAGTCCGCCTGGCGGGCCAGCAGGCTGAAGTTCTGCGCCACCGTCTTGCCGAAGCCAATGCCTGGATCGAGCACGATGCGCTCGCGTACCACGCCCTGCGCCATCAACGAATCGGTGCGCTCCCGAAGGAAGCCCATGACCTGAGGCAGCACGTCGCCCTCCATGGGCGCCACCTGCATGGTCTGGGGATCGCGGTGCATATGCATCAGGCAGACGCCGCAGCGCGGGTGCCCGGCAACCACCGCTTGCGCACCGTCGCGGCGCAGTGCCCAGATGTCGTTGACAATGTCGGCCCCGGCGTCGAGCACGGCACGCATCACCTCCGGCTTGTAGGTATCGACGGACAAGGGCACGCCCAGCCGGACCGCCTCGCGCACCACGGGCATCACGCGTGCCAGTTCCTCGTCGAGCGGCACCGCCGGGCTGCCCGGGCGGGTGGATTCACCGCCAATGTCCAGGATGTGTGCGCCATCGGCCAACAGCTGTTCGCAATGGCGCAGCGCGGCAGACGTGCTGGCGTGGCGGCCGCCATCGGAGAACGAGTCGGGCGTGACGTTGACGATCCCCATGACCTGCGGCAGGGAGAGATCGATGTCGAAGCGAGAGGTCTGCCAGTGCATGAAAATCGAAAGGGAAACTCGGAAAACAGGAACGGGGCCCAAGGCCCCGTGTGTGCGATCGGTCCCGAGGCCGTTCAGGCGGCCGAGGGCGTCGGGTCGGTGGTCACCGCAGGCGTTCCGCCGCTGCCACCGCCACCCACCGAAGGGTTGCGCGGCGTCCAGTCCTTTGGCGGGCGCGGCGGTTTGCCGGCCATGATGTCGTCGATCTGGTCGGAGTCGATGGTTTCCCACTCCAGCAAGGCCTTGGCCATGGCATGCATCTTGTCGCTGTTCTGTTCGATCAGTTCGCGCGCCAGCTTGTACTGCTGGTCGATGATGCGCCGCACCTCGGCATCCACCTTCTGCATGGTCTGCTCGCTCATGTTGGTGGTCTTGGTCACCGAACGGCCCAGGAACACCTCGCCTTCGTTCTCGGCGTAGACCATCGGGCCCAGCGCGTCGGTCATGCCGTAGCGCATCA
>VFQP010003318.1_pt1 | contig 16498 bp, 18 predicted proteins | sample 3512351 | NCBI WGS metagenome assembly VFQP01 (sample SAMN10412372, study PRJNA504923) | tailings metagenome | isolation source: Relicate 1 Philex TSF1 revegetated site | place: Philippines: Tuba, Benguet | collected 2017-08-29
TGCCGCCTGGACCGCGCGGCTCGCAAGCCCCTGGGGGCCACGCGGATCGTGGACACGTGCGGGAATGGATGCTTGCGCCTGCGCACCGCAGGCCTAGCGGGCGCGGCGGGCGGCGGCGCAGCAGCAGCAGCAGCAGCAGCGGCCAGTCCGCAGCCAGGGGCTCTGCCCGCGGCGCCAGACGCCGCCGCGCCGGCGGCGCCAGCGGGCCCCGGCGCTGACGCGTCCAGCGCCGCGCCTGCTGCCAGAGCAGCGGCGGCGGCGGCGGCGGCGGAGGATGGAGGCGCGACGGGAGGCGCCCAGGAGGCCGCTGCGGCCCGTCCCGCCTTCCCCGTGGGCAGCGTGGTGCAGCACCGGCGCTTTGGCTTCCGCGGCGTGGTGTCGGGCTGGGACCCGGCGTGCGCCGCGCCGCAGCCGTGGGTGGCGCAGATGCTGGTGCGTGGCTGTGGCGTACGCGCGGCGCCCTCGGCAGCTCCTCCCGTGCGCAGCAGGGTCCCGCTCTGGAAGCCAGCAATCTCTGGTGCCTTGCCGCTGCAGCAACCAATACCCGGTGCCTCACCGGCGCAGCACGCAGTCTCCGGTGCCTGCTAGCCGCCGCTTGCGTGCCGAGAGCAGGCCTGCCCTGCTGCGTGCGCTTGGTGCAATGCCCCCGAGGGGCGCAGGTGGACCAGACGTTGGGCGGCGTGCACCAACCGTTTTACAACCTCCTGGTGGACGAGCGGGACCGGCCGCTCAACCACACGTACGCCGCCCAGGTGCGCGGCGGCGAGACAGGGTTCAGGGTAGGGTTGGGGATTCCACAGCGAGCTCGCATGCGGCGCCCAGGTGCGCGCGCGGCGGGCAGGGCCCACGCTCATCGCAGCCTGGCCGCAAGGGCTGGCTGGCCCCGCACGCGTTCTGGGTGGGCGGGCTGTGGGCAGGTGTCTGGCATGGTTCCACAGTGCCAGTTAAGGGTGCCTGACAGCCAGCCACACGCGCCCCCCGTGCCCCGCCCAACGCTGCGTCACATCCGCATGCTCGCTCGCTTGCTCACTTGCCGTGCAGAGCAACCTGGAACTGGTGGTGATGCCGCCCGGCTGCATCGACGCGCCCACGGCGCAGGAGCAGCGGCAGCGCCGCGCCCCCGCGCCCGCCTCGCCCACGCCTGCCTCCACCGCCGCTGCCCCGTCGTCGTCCTCCTCCCCAGCCGCCACGCACGTCGTGTCCGGCAATTGGCTGGGATGGCGCAGCGGTCCCGCCTCCCCTGCCGCCGCCGCCACGCCGTCCGCCCAGGCCGCCGGCGAGGGCAGCGCGGGCGGTGCAGGGGCGGCGGCGGCGGCGGTGGGGACGCTGCTGCAGGGGCCGGTGCGCCACCCCGAGCTGGGCGCGTTTTTCCTGGGCTATGACGTGCAGAGGGCGCGGTTTGTGCCCAACGCAGCGCTTGCGGCTCAGTACCCCGAGGACTGCGAGGGGCTGTGGGGGCCGGGGGGCGGGCGGGAGGCGCTGGAGGCGCTGCAGCGGGGGGCCGTGCGCTTCCTGCTGGACCACGACTGAGTAGTGAGGTGCCGGTGGACATGAGCGCGTCTCCCAGGCGGCGGCGTGCTGCTTTGTCGCGGCTGAGGTCTGGGTGGCGGGGCTAGCGTCCTTGAGGTGCATTCGTTGCATTACGCAGTGGCGCGCTCCGTTGTGCAAGTTGAAGCAGGCTTCGATGGGGGTGGGGCCCGTGGCAGTAACCTCGGTCGCCCATACGCGCTCAGCAGCAGTGCTGCGGCGCTGCGTCAAAGCCCCGCAAAACCCAGGAGAAGCCCATCAAGTGCCCGCGACTCGAACAGACCCACGCAGCCCGCACACGGCAGAGGAGATCACCGCTTCCCGGTCGGCGCACGTGCGCGCAGAAGCGCCACCGCCGGGGTCCGCTACGGACGCGAGGGAGACCCAAAAAGCCGAATCACGCGCGGTGTGGCGCGCCGCAAACCGTTTCAATATGTCCTTGAGGGGGGCTGGAGGGAGGGGGGAAGGAAGGGTGGCGTGCGGTGCGCGTGATGCGCAGCCAGCGCGGTCTTCACTTGCGGCCATACTGGGTCTTGACGTAGCTGCGCTTGCAGCTGGCGGGGCGGGCGTTCCAGCGCAGGCGCGCGTTGAGCGGCCAGGCGTAGCCCGCCGTCTCCTGCGCGTCGACGTAGGCCTTGAGCACGGTGGCCGCGTCCGTGAAGCCGCCGTCGACGCCCTCGCCCTTGAGGTACGCGTCGAACTCGTTGAACTGCGTGCGCGCGAGCGGGCAGGCGGGCAGAGAGTGAGGCGCGCTGCATTGGTGGATGCTTGTGGCGAGGCGCATTCCATTCGGTGCGCGCCCTGGTTCGCGTGGCCCTGGTTAATCGCGGCATCGTCACGCAGGTCACCCCAACCCTAACCCTAGCCCCTCCCCGCACCGTCGTGGTGTTCTTCAGCAGGCTGTTGATATATTGCGGTTCCGGTCGCCACGTGTAGAGGTGCACCTGCGTCACGGAGGCGCTTGGATGCGAGTTGGGGGAGGAAACGGGGCGGTCCGCGCGTCGGACCGCGCTTCACGGCACCGCAGCACCGCCACAAGCAGCCTTTAGCGCGCAACCACCAGCTGACTGGTGGCAGCGCTCGTTAAGCAGAACACGCCGGCACCCGTTAAGCACCCAGGCACCAGGGCGCTCACCTGCATGCCGCGGTTCTGCAGCTTGGCCGTCAGGCCCGTGGACTCGAGCTTGGTGCCGTCGGCGCTGGGCACCAGCAGCATGTTCTTCCAGGGGCCGACGCCCGTGGCGTACGTGGCAATCTCATCCAGGCTCTCGTCCGACACCATCTCCTCGTACGTCTTGTTGCGGTCGGGCGTCACAAAGCTGCGCGCGGCAAGCACCCCACGTGCACGCGCCGCCACGCACGCAAGAATGAGAGGACGCGACGCCAGCGCATGGCGCAGGGCACCAAGCGGGCAGCGGTGCGCACCCGGGGCTGTCCAGCAGCTGCACCAGGGGGATGCACGTCTTGCGGCTCAGGTACACCAGGTCGTCCTGTACGTGCGCGGGCGCGTGTGGTGACAGGCCCACGATGACGCAATGCGGCATGCACGCGACGCCTGCGCGGCGGGGCCACACGCTAGCGCCCAATGCGCACCTGCTCGAAACTCTGGATGAAGACGGGCCTCTTGCGCCAGGCAGGCGAGCCGTAGGGGCCGGTATAGCCGTACTTTTGCAGCAGCTTGAGCACAATGTCCTGGAAGGTGGTGTTGGCGGCCTTGACGGCCGGCAGCCTACGATTGAGGGGATTCAAGTGTTGCACAGAGCTGCCGACCACACACAAGATGCAAACATGTGCAGGGGAGGGGGATGCCCCAACGATGCTGGGCTTGGGGGACGCCTGGACTCACGAGTTGAAGAAGGTGGGGTGCTTGAGCTCGGGGTAGATGCCCACGGTGCGGGGCTGCGCCTGGACGAGCTGCGCACGTGCTTAGAGGTGGGGAAGCAAACAAAAGCTCGTGAGGGAAAGCGCAAGGGGCCTCGTCCAGGTGGTGTGCAAGCGTCACGGCGAGGTGCAGGAAGCGGACCTGGATGTGCTCCTCGAGCGTAATGACCTGGAACAGGCCGTCGAACTGCAGTGGCCTGAAAGAGTCCTTCTGCCTCGTGAAGAGCGTCTTCAGCTCAGCCAGCGTGAGGTCCACGGTGTAAACGTCAGTGACGCTGGTGCCTGAACAGCGAAAGAAGTGCGCTTTCGTCGCATGGGGGGCTCGCCAGGGCGGCGTTCCAGCACGGCGCAGGGTGCACACAGGGGAGAGCAGGGCGCCACTGCCTACGGCGCGCAGATCAGCAACTTGGAAAGCCCTAGGATGGGCTCACCGTCGACGACATAGGTGTTGGTGCGGTTGGCCAGCGAGGTGTTGGCCACGTTGGTGGTGGGTCCCAGCCAGGGCTCGTGGCGGCACACGGGCACCAGGTCCTTGGTCAGCACCACGTCGCACTCGACAAAGTCGGCGCCGGCGTCAATGCCCGCCTGGTAGGACGCCGCGCTGTGCTCGGGGAAGGCCCACGGCTCGCTGCGCGTGGTGAGGGGCAGGTGGAGGGCAGGGCAGGGTTAGAGAGGGCACAAGGTCCAGCAGAGCTCGCACGCTAGCACGTCATCACGCACCCGCGGTGGCCAATGATGAAGGGACGCTCGCGCTTGTCCCACACCGAGTTGTCGTAGTCGGCGCGCGCCAGGCCCACCAGGGCGGCGGCCAGCAGCAGCGCCACGGCGGCGGAGCGGTGCATCGTGAGCGTCCTGCGTGGTGGGGAGGAACGCAGGTGGCGAGGATCACAAGGGCGGGCAGTAGGCGAGGCGGCATCCCTGCCCTCAACCAACTGGTGGGGCGCAGGCCACAGGGCGCAGGATCCCCTGCCCATCGCTGCAGATCGCTGCTGCAGGGAGCGAGGAGAGGGCGGCGCGGGCGTGCTGTGCGTCGTGATGCTGGGATCCCTGAGCCGGGGCATCTTTTTCGGACTCGCCGGCGTGCTGCACGGAGGTCGTGATCCTTGACCCAGGGTGGCGCGCGACGACGCCGTGGCGCCGTGCGCTCTGATCCATCGATCTGCGCCCTGGGTGCGTGTGCTGGACGCTGCTCACTGCGCGCCTGCGTGCCTGCGTGCCGCGTGCAGCTGCCCACCCCCAAGTGGAGTCGTACCTGCCTGATGTTGGTGACGCTTCCGCGATCCGGATGGGGCGCCGCCGCGCTGATGCCGGGCGCAAATGTGCAATGCGCTGCTCTCCAACGTGGTCTCCCCCGCCCCCTTTCTCCCTCGCGGCGGGCGGTTTCGCCGCTGATGCGGGGCATCGTCACGGCATCCGGCTTTGCTCATCGCACCAGCACACCACAACCCGGCAAGACCAACACTCCAAAGGCAACACAACGCGCAGAGACGGGAGGCCCTCAACACCCGCGCAATCCCACCCTCCCATCAATCTCATCCCGAGCCGTCGCGGCGGCCAACCATCATGCTCAGCGCGAGAGGAACGAGGCCCGGACGGCGCCGCCCAGGCCCTCGAGGATGAGGCCCGTGAGAGGCGTGTAGGCCCACGCCGGCAGGCCCCGCTGCTCCAAGGGCTGCACGTTGGCCGAGCCGTCGATCGGGTTCCTGCGGGCGCGCACACGCAGCCACGCCCACTCCTCAGCAGACACCCGGAGCCCCAACGCCCAGGGCGGACGGCAGCAGCGGCACCTCCTCGATGGGCAGGGAGGGCAGTGATGCTTGCGCAGGGCGTGCCGCACCTGAAGACGGACTTTTGCACGTGGTCGACCAGCAGCGAGTTGTTGACCTGGCCCACCCCCGAAACAATGTGCTCGAGCGTCTGGTCGCCGCCAAACGCGCCCCCTGCATCACGTACACGCGCGCAGGTGCAGGGCGCGGCTCCGTCTGCGCCTCGCCAGGGGCCAGGTCAGGCCCCGGCCCACCCGCTGCGGTGACGCTCGCGCACGCAGTCTGCGGGGCCCGCCCAAGCAGGGTCACTGCTCATCGCTCACAGGTGTTGTGAGGGATGAGGTAGCCTGTGCCCGAGTAGCAGTTGACTCCGACGGTCCCGTAGCGCAGCTCGTCAATCGCCTGCGCATGGCACGCCGGCACCAGCGCCACAAGCCCAGCACTGCTCGTCGCGGCAACCAGGCAGGGAAGCGGGGAGGCCCTCAGCGTACCAGCGGGGCCAGCACGCAGCGACTCGTGCGTCGCTGGCGCGTGGGCTGCTGCGTGCGCGCGGGCCGCGTCGCAGCCAGGGGCCCCGCAAGCGCCGTGGGGGTTAAGGTGGGGTTGCGAGCGGGCGTCCCGCACCGCACCTGCTCCACCGCCTGGGCGTGGTCGCGCTGCGCGTCGGGCGGCACCAGCAGCGTGCACGAGAGCGTGCCCCACAGCCGGCCGTTGCACAAGTCCACGGCGGCGCGCAGGAAGTCGGGCGCCGCCGCGCCCGGCACCCGCACCACGGCCAGCGTGGGCGCAAACGGCTCCACCTGCGGCCAGGCGCGCGAACGCACACAACGGCGCCAGGCTTGCGCCAGTCCACTGCCACGACCATGGTCATGGCGCGTGCGCTGCCCAAGGCGCTTGGATGTTGGAGCAGTTTGGTGGTGGGGGGCGGGCAACCCTAGCTCGCACCGTGAAGGCGTAGCGCTGCTGCTCGGTGAGCGGCTGGCCCGGCTCGGGGTACGGCACCTCCTGCGGTGTCATTATCGCAGTGTGTGCAGCACGCCACAAAGCACGCACGAGTGTGTGGGATCCCCATTCTGCATCTATTTGGAAACATCGGCGGGGCCAGAGCCCAACTACCAGGCGTATCGGATGTCTCGCAGCACAAAGGCAAGCGAGCCAAAGGCACATGCACAGGTGCCAAGTTGTGACTGCAGGACAAGTGGCCGTTCGCTCGGTGGGCGCCAGCCCCACCGAGGCGTCCAAACAGAGCAAAGCCCACAGCAGAGACAAAGCAGCGCCCGCCCTCGTTGGGCCCACGGACGTCGCCTCCACGCGCCCCACCTGGCCGCCCACCGACTGATCAAGGCGCACCTGGATGGCAAAGGGCATGGGCTGCGCGCCGCCAAAGTCGCGCGTGCTGGGCCAGGGCTGCTGCTGCACCAGCTCCGCCTGGGGGAACACCTGGCGCCACGCGTTGTACCTGCGCCACCACCACCCACACCACGCACGCACAGGCAAGAGGAGTGGCGTCGGCAGCGCCACGCAAAGAGCTGCAGCCAGGGGCGATGGCGTCCCGCAGCAGCGATGGCAACCTTGCGCGCCTGCACGTCCACAGCCGCCGCACCTGGCGTTGTGCCCCGGGTACCACGCCGGCTGCGCCTTGAGCGCCCTCAGGTTCGCCTTGATCTGCAGGGGGATGCCGCATCAAAGCAGCGGCGCCAAGGTGTGCCGTGCTGTGCCGCTCGGCCTCGCCAGACACGTGCAAGCTTGTGGTGCGCTCTGCAGTCGTGATTCGCGCGTGCCCGGCTCCTGGCCGGCAGCGTCATGGGAGACAGGCCGCTCACCTTGTTGAGGAACGCGTCGGCCTGGGGCCACGCCTGGGGCAGCACCAGCACCTTGAGCGAGTTGCACGCGCTGCAGCCGCGCGAGCACCACGGGAGAGAAGGGTTACGATCACGCGCCCACCCGCCGCACACTCGCCCGGCGTCCGCTCCCCAAACTCGCGCGAACTCTGCGCCCGCCCTCCGCGCCCTTTGCCGCGCCACGCAGACCAGCGGCAGACGAGCGTCGCACCACGAGTTGTTGAAGTGCAGGGCCTGGGCGGCGCTGGCCGCCTGCAGGTCGAGGTGCTTTTCCGACCACTCGCCCGGCGTCACGATCCAAGGCGTCACGCACCCCAGCTCGCTCGTGATGGGCACCTGCGCATGGTGGTAGCAAGCTACCTCGACCGATCAAGCGGCAGCAGCGAGCGAGGGCGGGGACAGCTGCGACTCGACGGTGCTCCTCCTTGCCCGCGCACGGCGGTCGTCGCCAGCTGCGCACCTTGAGCAGGGGGTCGTTGGCGGCCTTGCGGCGCGCCTGCTCCTCGGGCGTGCTGCCCCACACAATGGCGTCGTGCGTCGCCGTGCCGCCTGCATGTCGAACACAGCGGAAGAGGGGGCTCTCCCGTGTCCGCGACGGGACCGCGGCACGCTGCTGCTGGCGCTGCGCCAGAGAGCGGGCCCAGAGACGCACCCGTCATGTGCACGCACTCCACGGCCGGGTGGTAGAGCATCTGCTGCGTCTCCTCCACCGTGCTGGCGTACAGCGTCTGCACAAAACCGCGCGAGGAGAGCGGCTCCTGCGCGCACAAGGTGCGGGCAGGCCCCACAGAGGTGGGTGAGCGCACAGGGACAGGAAACGAGAGCGGCGAGCTGCCAGGGTGTCCTCAGGGTCCCACACCAGGGAACATCCCAGCAGGTGTCGGCAACACCACCAGGGGCGCCCTTGCAAGCGAGAGAGCACTGGCTGACGAGCAAACGGAAGGGGAGGCGGGGCGGCCGCCGCTCCGCGCAAACGGGCGCAGCTGGGGGCACAGCGCGGCTGGCACCCGCTCACCATGACGTGGTCGGCAAAGCGCTGCCAGTCGGCCTGCACGGGGTGCGGCTTGAACAGCACCACGTGCCCCTCCTCAAACAGCGCGTGCAGCACGTCCTTGAACGCCAGGAACCCCTGCGGCCGCACGCAAGGGGCAGGGCGCAGCGAGCAGCCACCACCACGTGGCACTCTTGCGTGAGGCACTGCCCGCCGCCGCCCTCTGCCCGCTGCCGCAAAGCAAGGCAGGCGCAGCAGGGCAGCGACCCACAGGCTGGCCTGGCCCGTCGCCGCCCGTGGGCGCCCGCCGCGACGGCAAAGGAGGGACGCGCACGGCGAGTGCGGCAAAGGCTCACCACGTTGCCGGCGCCCAGCACCACCATGAGCTGCCCCTGCGGCCGGTTGCGGCCCTCGCCCACGTAAATGCCGCCCAGCGAGACGGGCTTGCCCGGCTGGATGTACCTGCGCGCACAGGGCCAGGAAGGCAGGGCGCCTGCGTCGGCACAACTGGCAAAGCTTTGTGGGGCCCAAGACTCTGCCTCCTGGCTGGGAGGCACGCAGCCCCCCGTGACGCTCGGTGTGCTCTTCCCACGGCGCCGCCGCTGCGCCTGTCCCGCTGCTGTGCCCCGCGCCGAGCCTGCAACGAGCGCAGCGGCCTGTGCAGCTCCTGCACCCCAGGCCCAGGACCCCAGAGACCGTGCCGGTGGCGTGGTTGAGGAGAAGGCTGGGCCGCGCATCCCTCGCCCTGGCGGACTGCTGCTTGATCATGCACGCCGCACGGTGGCGCCGACTCACAGCTCGCTGGTGATGCCGGCCAGCGTCACGTCTGCCTTGTGCGCATCAGTCAGCGGGTACACCTGCACGTGTGGCAGCAGCCAGCGCCGGCACCGTAACAGCGTCGCGCCCTGCGCCGTCCTGCGCTACCGGGCTCCTTCCTGTCAGGCGGTCCTGGCGAGCCAGGATTCCAGGCGAGCCCCCGCAAATCAGATTCGCCAGCGTGACACCGCACGCCCGCTGTGCGGGACTCCGCTGACCTTGATGACGTGCTGCCCGTTGGCCAGCGTGCGCACGCCGGCCGGCTCGGGCGCCTTGCCGGTCCGCTGCACGTGCTCCAGCGTCGAGACGAGCGAGTCAATGTACTTCGCCAGGATGACGGGCGTCGTCAGGAAGGCCTCGGCCACCGTGAGCTGCAGCGCAGGGGACGCATCAGCAGCGCCGTAATCAGCGTCATGCTGCTGCTTGTGGAGTGGAGGCCAGTGCAGGTGCTGTGCGGGCCCACTCACCGGGTCGTTGTCCAGGCCGCGTGTGGCCGCCGTCGTCCTGGCCCAAGAGTGCATCTCGTCCAGCAGGCGGCCGCGCAGCTTCTGCAGGGCCCCAGGCATCGCGTGGCATGCTCTGCTGCCCCTGATGAGTGCGGAAGAGTGCACGCACACGATTACGCGTGCCCTGACGGTCCCATCGGTGAGTGCGTGTGAGCTGCACTGCCCTGTGGGGAGTGGCATGAGCTCTCCTGCTTGCTCCAAGAGGCCTTTGACGTGCGGCGCGGCCGTCCTGCATAGCGTCCTGCTGCTCAGTGTGTGGTTCCCGAGGTGCCATGATGGGGCGCGCACCTTGAGCAGCGCGATCTTGTCCGGCAGCGGCGTCGTGCGCCATGCCTCCTTGCTCTGCTTGAGCCTGTCCACGCGCGACTCGAGCTCTCGAGCGAATGTGGCGGGCTCGGATGGTGGTGCTGCGACCACGCTCTGCACCGCCCGCGCTGGCGTGCTAACAGGCCTCCGCGCCCACACACGGCGCTGCAGAGCTTGCAGCATTTCTTGGTATCTTTCAGAGTGAGTGTGAGCAGGCCCAGGGGCGCAGGGCGTGCAACCCCAGGCGCATGCGTGAGCGGCTCCAGGTCGAGCTCAGCGCGCGCCGTGCCTGATGAACGAGAGCGCCAGGTACGCCTGCGCAGCGCGCGCCACGTGTGATGACCACGGTGTGTGGGCGCCCTGGCGTGGTGACGCGCTGAACGTGAACGCCCCGGGAGAACCCGCGCCGTCTCGGCGAAGGCTTCGCCCAGGGCGCAGCAGCACCCAAGTTTCAAGAACGGCAGCAGCAGCAACAGCAGCAGCGCACCATCAGGGTGTAGGCGGCGAAGAAGGCGAAGAGCAGCGACATGTACCGCCACTGCGCGCCGGGCGTGATGGAGTAGTACTCGAGCACGCTGACGCCGTCGGCGGTGAAGGGCGGGTTGTGCGCGCTGAACTGGTTGGCCATGAGCGCGCACCACGACCACCGCACAAAGTCCACCCTGCGGACCACGCGCGCACAGTGTGCACGCACGTCCGGCCAGCATCCATCCGGGGCCGCCACTCCCTCCCCCGCCCCCTCCCAAACTGCAGCGCCCTCTCTCAGGGGGGGGGGGCTTTGCGTGGACCCTGCACCAACCTCTCCTGCATCAAGCAACCCCCTCGCCTCGCGACCCAGCCCCCCTCACGTGCTCGCCCAGCGCCACCAAGCGGGAATGCTGTCCAGCGTGGCGAGCTGCCCCGCGAGGAACAGCTGCGCCGTGATGAAGGCCGGCATGGCCGCGTTGGCCAGGTCCATGGTCGGCGACAGCGCAGATATCGTATATGACAGCGCCACGCCCACGGCGTGCGTGAGGAGGCACGTGAGCCAGAAGAGCGCGAAGCTGCCGACGTAGCGGACGCTGTAGAAGACAGCGGCGGCAAAGGCCAGGCTGGTGGCGACGGAGAGCGAGAGCTCCTCCAGCATCTTGGCGAGCAGGTAGGTGCCCACGTGGAAGAGCCCGTCGGCGCGCTCGCGGTAAAAGAGCTTGCGCTCTGCGCGCGTGCGGACAGGGCAGTGGCATCCACAGGCCGGTGGACCTGCGGATGCGCGCTGCGGGTCGGGGCAAGGCGCTGCCGGCCAGGGCGGCGGGAGCGAGGGAGACGGCGCGTGCGCACATGTGGGTCGTGTGGGTCAGCAGCGGACACCGCGCACCCGTGACGAGCGAGGGCATGTAGGCGACCGCGCCAAACGCCGGCAGGCCGCACCACATGAAGAGCGCCGCCGACATGTTGACCAGGCGCGTGAAGTCGTCGCCGGTGCCCACGTACAGCGACACGATGACTGCGCACACAAACACTGCGCAGGGGGCGCGCAGGGCGCAGACGCAGCCCTGAGTGGTGAGGCGCCTGTCCGTGTTGGGCCCGCAGCCCGCGCGCACGCTCACCCTTGTCCAGCGTGCGGGCAGCGACCCACGCCCGGCTCTTGTAGTTGACCAGCGTGCGGTACTGCAGGGTGCAGCATGCGCAGCGCGCCCAGCAACGGACACTCAGCTCGAGCCGCCTTCCCTCCCACCACCCCCCGCCCGCAAGCGCCAGCCAGCGCGCACCCTGAGGAGCGCCCACAGGGCCCACCACCACGGCGTGGCCGTGCCCGAGCACGTCCCCAGCCACGGCCCGGCCAGCCACCCGCCGCGGCCGTCAGGGGCGGAGCTCGCCGCGCCGCCGCCGCCGCCGCCGCCACTGCAGGTGCTGTCGCTGCGGCATGGCTCGTCGCCGGCTGCACTGCTGTGGCTCGGCGTGCCGCCCGCGCCGCCCGCCTTGGCCACGCACACCTGCTGCAGGCTGCTGAGCTGCTGCTCCAACGGCGAGGGGCTGCTGCCGCACGCCAGCTCCGCCGCCCGCGCCTCGTTCTCCTGCGGACCGTTTGCTTCCAGGCAAAGAGGTCTCTCTCCCAGCGCAGTTGGCGAGCGCAGGGTGCGTGCTCTGCTGACCTCACCGTGCAGAGCGGCGACGCCTGGTACGTGGCGGCCAGCGCCGCGCACGTGCCCGCCTTGGTCGCCTCGGTCACCACCTCGAGCAGCTGCTCGGCCACAGGCACGCCGCCGGCGCTAGCGGATGAGGGCAGCTGCGCTGCGGGCCAGCACTCGCGGGCGAACGCAAGGAGCGCCTCGCCTGCGCGGCGGCGCATGCAACCGCGGCGCACGCCAACCTCGTGCACGGTGCTCTCCACGTGCCGTCCCGCCCTGTCCGCACCCAGCAAAACGACGCACGTGCGCCGAAGCAGGCGACGCGCCCCTGCGCCAGCATGAGCACGGCGTCAAACAGCTCAAAGGCGGCAGCAGTGGGCGAGTGGACGGTGGCCACCACGGTGGTGCCCTCTTGCGCCGCGAGGCCGTGCAGCAGCGCCACGACGCCCCGGGCGTGGTGGCTGTCCAGCCCGCTGGTGGGCTCGTCCAGAAAGAGCACGCGCGGGTCCGACACCAGCGCGATGCCGATGCTTGCGCGCTTGGCCTCGCCGCCGCTCACGCCCGTGGTGAGCAGCCGTTCGCCGATGACCACGTCGGCGCAGGCGCCGAGGCCCAGGCGGCCCAGCAGCTGCCGCACCAGCGCCTGCTTGCTGCCGCGCGGCTCCGAGACGCTGCGCTTGAGCTGCGCGGGGAAGGGGCGGGGAAGGCGTGGGAAGCGGTCGCCCGCGTGACGTGCACTGAACGTCTGTACAAAGACCGGTGGTGCGCCTCACCTCGGCCGTGTACATGAGCATCTCGGCGACCGTGAGGTTGGGGATGAGCGTGTCGGACTGCTCCACGTACCCGGTGCAGCGCCGCAGGAACGCCGCCGTGGGCGTGGCCCCGCCGAAGCGCACGTCGCCCCGCACGGCGCCGGCGGTCTTGCGGCCGGCCAGCACGTCCAGCAGCGTGGTCTTGCCGCTGCCGCTGGGGCCCATGAGCGCCGTCAGCTGCGGCGAGCGAGCGCGACACCGAGCTGTTTGCGCGGCGCGCTGGTTGCCACACACCGGCACGCGGGCATCCCACCCACCCACCTGGCCCGGTTGCGCAAAGGCCGTGACGCCGTCCAGCAGCTTGAGCTCCCTCCTCTCCTTGCGGCTCCGCACCGAGTAGGTGAGCCCCTGCGGCAGGAATGCGCTTCGCCACCGTCACCTCCTGGCGCGGCCACGCCGCCGCCCTCCTCTGCAGGCCTAGTCTGTGCTTCTCACTCCTGAGCCCATGCACACCAACCTGGGCCACGACGCTCATGCCTCTGTGGGTCTGCGGGGCGTTGACGCCGCACGCGTCGGCGGAGCGCCCCGCCGGCGCTGCCGGGCCGCCGCGGATGGTCACTGACGCCACGCAGGCTGCAGGCGGTTGTTGCATCGTTGCGAGACGTGCGGCTACTGGGTTTCTGCGCGCCTTTTCCACTTTGCCGCATATCGGGGCGTGGCGCACGTCTTGGACGGGCCCCTCGTGGCCCGCTCCCCCGATCGATCGATGCAGCAGGCCTGCCCAGTTGCCAAGCACGTTCGTCGGTACAAGAATGATTACATGCGCAGTCAGCGCAGAGGACCAAAGGGTGCCACAGCTTTCCCGGCGGTGTGCGCTCGTGTGCCCAGCGCACCGCGTGCGGTGTGCGGGGGCGGCGCGGGAGACTAAATGAACGAAATACAAGGGCGGTGTGGGCGTGTATGTACAGAGGTGAGCACAGCGAGCAGAGGCTGCTGCTGCTCGTGAAGGAGCGATGAATGTGGACGTCCCCGAGCACTACGCCAGGAGCTCCGCCTGCGGCGACGCGCGTGGCAGGCAGGCACCAGCACCGACCAGAGGTCAGCGCAGGGAGGTGGCCACTGGCATGATGCGCACGCTGCGGGAGGTCCGGGTTGTGCGTGCTTCCGTTGTGGGCATCGGACTAAGACAGCTCTCGTCAGGCCCGCCGGAGCGAGGATCAGAAGGAATCCGACTGTAGGTGCTGTTGATTGGTATCGTCACCTGCCCCCAAGTGCAGCGTGCAGTGCGACGGAGCCTGCTGGGGGCGTCGAGGCTCACCTCAGGGCGGCGGCGGCTGGGCGGCGGGGGGCGGCGGCTCTGTCCGTTCCTCAGCCGCGGCGCCTGGCTGCTGCTGCTGATCCTGCGCCGCCTCCGCCACCTCCGCCAGCTGTTCGTGCACTCTGCTGGCCGCCTCCAGCGCCGTGCCCAGCGTGACCTTGTCGGCGCGCTTGACGCACATCCAGCGCAGCACGCCGCGGTCCACGCCCAGCTCGTGGTTGACCACCCGCAGCACCTCTGGCGCCACCATGAAGTTCATCTGCCAAATGTGAGCCTGCGTCGAGCGAGCCGCCAAGGCGATTCGAGAGATCCTCCTCCTCAGCCGCACTCGCAAGCGCTGCGCCCTCGACGCCCGCAGCGCGCACCTTGCTGTACTTTTCAAAGGGCCGCCGCACGTCGTAGGCCAGGTGCTGCTCGCCGTAGGAGCGCACGTCGGTGAGCACGCCCCCTCGGTCCATCACCACCTCGCCCACGCGCTGCATCATGCGCACCAGGTCCGAGCGCGGCAGCGCCGGCTTGGCCAGGCACAGCAGCTCGTACAGCGGCATCCTCCTGCTCCGGGTGAGCGGCCGCGCAGCTTGCCATCTCGCACTCCCCATGCGCCCTCGATCAGAGTGCCTCCGACACCGATCTGCGCCTCACAAGTTGCTGGGGCGATGATGCAGGCCAGGTCCGTCCCGATCGTCAAGGTGCGTGCGCCCCTCGTAGTGGCTGTGCAGAGCTCTGCTGCTCAAGCGCACTCACGGACCACGCTCGCTCGCCCGGCCTACCTGCCCGGCGCTGCTGCCCGCAGGACCTGGTGCTGCTGGGCGGCGGCCACAGCCATGTCGAGGTGCTGCGCTCCTTTGGCATGCGGCCCGTGCCCGGCGTGCGCGTCACGCTCGTCACGCGGGACGTCCATACACCATACAGGTGCCAACAGGTCCTTCCTCCCACCCACACGGCTGCTGGAAGCACGCAGCGCTGCTTCCTACCTGCTGCATGCTCCCAAACGCCCGCCCCCGCAGTGGGATGCTGCCCGGCTACGTGTCGGGCTTTTACTCGTACGACGACTGCCACATCGACCTTGCGCGCCTCACCAGCTGGTCCCAGGCCAGGCTCGTGCACGCAGAGGCCACAGGCCTCGACATCCAGGTGACCAGGGTGGCCATCCAGGTCCCGGCAGGCTGAGCTCTTTGGGCTGGCGCCGTCGCCGGCAAGCAGAGTGTGGGCAGCGCATCGCCCACCACAGCAAGGCGTGACGCGAGCGTGCCTTGGCCCCGCTACCCTCCTGTGGGCCCACAACGCCTGGTGGGCACTGTGGCAAACACACCCGTGCTGCGCAGGAGCGCCGCGTGCTGTTTGGCGGCGGCCGGCCGCCGCTGCGCTACGACGTGCTGTCTGTGGACATTGGCATCACGCCCGAGTCAGAGCGCGTGCCGGGCGCCGCCGAGCACACAGTGCCAGTCAAGCCCATCGACAGGTGCGGCGCTGCCGCACGCACGCACGCTTTGGCGGAGGGCAGCAATCAGTGCGTGCGGGGCGGCAGCGTCAGTCCTGCGTTTCCGTGCAAGTGGGCGGCGTGCGTAGGTTTGTGGCCAACCTGGAGCAGCTGCTGGCGCGGTACGCGGCTCGGCGGGACCAGCCCTTCCGGCTGGTGGTGGTGGGCGGGGGCGCTGGCGGCGTCGAGGTGGCGCTGGCGATGCAGGTGCGTGGCGTGGCGTGGCGTTTAGGGTTTTGCCGCCCGCGCCACAGCCCTAGGGGCCTGCTCAACTGCACCTCGACAGGAAGCGTATCGTTGCCGCCGGCGCCGCCCCTGCGCCCCGGCCGCGCGCCGCAGCACCGCCTGGAGAAGGAGCGCGTGGCCGCCGGGCAGCCAGACTCACTCAAGGCGCAACTCAGGTGTGTTGCGCTCGCGCGCGCCCTTGCGTCGCCGCCCTCCCCACCTCCTGCCACCCTGCGGGGGTTTTCCAGGCCAGACCTGCCCAGGACGACACCAAACGTTGTTTTCGACACGCCCCTCTCTTCTGTGCTGACTGGTACGCTCGTCCGCAGCCTGGTGTGCCGGGGCCGGCTGCTCGAGGCGTCGCCCAGCTACGTGCGCGGCGCCGTGGCCTCGGTCCTGGCGCGCAAGGGCCTGGCGCTGCACGAGCGCCGCGAGGTGGCGCGCGTCACGCCCAACACGCTGCACCTCCGCGCCACCCGGCCGCCCGGCGCACCAGCGGCGGGGGCGGCGGCGGCGCCGGGAGCGCAGGGGGACCCAGGGACCCCGACGGAGCAGCTAGCGTTTGACGAGTGCCTGTGGTGCACCCAAGCGTCCGCCGCGGCGTGGCTAGGCAAGACTGGCCTGCCCACAGGTGTGTGCGCGGGGCAGCCGCGGAGTCAGGCGTCGAAAAGCAGCGCGGCTTGCATCGTGCAGAGAGCGCGGCTGGGCCGTTTGGCGTCTGGAGGCCGTTTGGGAACGGACCAGCTGCGGCGGTGCGGGACTTGCGCTTGGTGGCGCCGCTTGCCGGGCGCAAGGGTGGGCCGTGCGCGCCACGGGTGCTTTGAGAGGGCCTTTGCTGCGGGTCAGTTTGCTGGGGGTGGTGACTGGTCCCCACGCGGTGCGGCGCCTCTCTGTGCAGACGCGGCGGGCTTCCTGTCCATCAACGAGTTCCTGCAGAGCGACGGTGGCCCTCCAGAAGTGAGAAGGAGGAAGCGCCTGGCG
>VFQP010003320.1_pt1 | contig 16491 bp, 16 predicted proteins | sample 3512351 | NCBI WGS metagenome assembly VFQP01 (sample SAMN10412372, study PRJNA504923) | tailings metagenome | isolation source: Relicate 1 Philex TSF1 revegetated site | place: Philippines: Tuba, Benguet | collected 2017-08-29
CATCCACGTGCTGCAATAGGCATTCACGAATTGCGCCGCTATCAACGTGGGTGTCCTGCCTGGTAACGACGAACGCCATGGGTCGTTCTCCCCACTTCTCGTCGCGCACACCGATCACAGCACACTCCTGGACACCGGGTACCTCGGCGATCAGCCCCTCCACTTCGATCGAGGAAACCCATTCGCCGCCGGTCTTGATCACGTCCTTGATGCGATCAACGATCTGGACAAAACCGTCTGGCGTCACGACAGCGATGTCCTGCGTATGCAGGTAGCCGCCGGCCCAGAGTTCCTCCGAGGCTTCCGGCTTGTTGAAATACCCCTTGGTCAAATAGGGGGCACGTAGCACGATCTCGCCCTGCGATTTCCCGTCGCGCGGGACGTCGCGCATCTCGCTGTCCACGACACGGAAATCGACCGTCGTCACCGGACGACCGGTCGAGCAGCGCATCCTGACAGACCTTGGGTCTTTGGAGTCGACTCCCGGCGGAAGTTGGGCCAGCGAAACGATCGGGCCGGTTTCCGACATGCCATAGCCGGTAAACACGTCGATGCCCTTTGCCAGCGCCGCTTCACACAGTGCCTGCGAAAGCGCCGAACCGCCGATGATGAGCTTCCAGTCGCTCAGGTCCTGCCCGTCGTTCTGCGCCGCTTGCAACAGCATCTGGAGGATGGTCGGGACGCAATGGGAGAACGTGACCTTCTCTTCGTTGCGCAACCTGAGCAGCATCTCCGGCACGTAGCGGCCCGGAAGCACGGTCTTCAGCCCCAGCATGACGGCGATGTACGGCATGCCCCACGCCAGCACGTGGAACATCGGCGTGATGGGCATGTAGACGTCTTCGCGATGCAGTCGCTGGCCCTCGCGCGGCGCGCACAGGTTCATGGCCGTGGACATCGTATGCAGGACGATATCGCGGTGGCTGTAGCTCACGCCCTTGGGATCGCCGGTCGTTCCTGTCGTATAGAACGTGGCGGCCTTCGTGTTTTCGTCGAACTCGGGGAAGCTGAAGTCCGGGCATGCACCGTCCAGCAGCGCCTCATACTCTCCGGCCATCGGCAGGCTGGACGGCGCCACGTCCTGACCGTCTGCCAGGATCACCACATAGCGAAGGAATTTCAGTTGCCCCTGAATCTCCTCCAGGACCGGAACGAAATCGGCATGCACCAGAATGACTTCGGCGCCGGAATCGTTCAGCGTATAGAGGATCTGCTGCGGCGACAGGCGTACGTTCACCGTGAACAGCGTCGCGCCCATCATCGGGATGGCGAAGTAGCTTTCCAGGTAGCGGTGACTGTCCCAGTCCATCACGGCCACCATTGTGCTGGAGCGGACGCCGATGGTGTCCAGGGCGGATGCCAGCCGGCCGACGCGCTGACGGAAGTCGCGGAAGCGGTAACGCATTTCGCCTCGATAGGTGATCTCTTGCTCGCCGTAGAGACTCAGCGCGTTGACCAGCAACTGCTTCACGAGAAGAGGATAGGCGTAGGCCGAGGGCGTCGGCATGATGAGGTTGTCTTGCATGCTGCGTGTATCGGTAGTGGGCACAGGTAGTACGTGTTCGATGGAATTCGTCAGGAGCCTCCGCTCCTGCGACGTTGGACTGCCTCCAGGGTGCTTGACTTCTGCTCGTCGCTCATGCGGCTCCACAGGCCGATCTCGCGTACCGTGCGCCAGCAACCCTGGCAATACTGGCGCGAGGCATCCATCCGGCAAAGATTGAGGCACGGGTCCGCGACGGCGCCCCCTTGGGCAGTGGCGTGTCCACAGGTCATATCACCAAACCTCCGTTGGGACTGATGACCTGGCCGACCAGGTAATGGTCGCCCGCCAGGTAGCTCACCAGCGAGGCGTATTCCCGCATGGTGCCGAGGCGCCCGGCCGGGACCACCTGCCAGAGTTGGTTGCGCTTCTCCTCGCCGATTTGGGCAAGGTAGCTGTCGAAGTCCGGCGTCTGCACACCACCCGGCGCCACCGCGTTGACGAAGATATTCGCGCCGCCTACTTCCGCCGCCACCGACTTGGTGAAGGCGATGACCGCGCCCTTGGTCGCGCTGTAGTGCGGGCTGTGCGCGCTCATTGGCGACAGGCCCGCGATGGACGCAATGTTGACGATCCGGCCGTATCGCTGCGGCTCCATGAGCCTGAGTGCCTCGCGCGTGCAATAGAACAAGCCGTGCACGTTGACATCCCAGTAGCGCAACCACTCTTCGTCAGTGATTTGACTGGTGAAGCCCAGAGACTGCCGGGGAACAGGCGTCGTGATATAGGAGTAGTGGCGGTTGCGGCGCTCCGCATCCGCCGGCCTGGACGGGACGAGCGCAGCGTTGTTGACCAGAATGTGCAACGTGCCGAACGCCTCGGCGATCTGCGCGTACATGGCCGCGACGTCGCGGCTCGACGACACATCGCAGCGCAGCGCCAGGCACCGCGCGCCGGTGGCCTCGACGGCACGGCAGGTCTCGTCGAGCGCAGGTTTGTCGATATCGCAGATTGCCACCGATGCGCCGGCTCGCGCGAGTGCCACGGCAATCTCGCCGCCCAGCCCCCTGCCGACGCCCGTCACGAGCGCGATGCGTCCTTCCAGGGAATTCGTGTTGTTCGTCATGATGCTTGCTTTCACTGTGTGGTCGATACGGTTGCCGCCCCGGCGGCAGGCACCTTTGTCGACGCGCGCGCCGCACAGGCAAAGAACAGGGCCGAGCTGATGGCAAGAATGTCGGTGGCAAGCAGGACGGTCGTCATCGGTGCTTCCATGCCGCGGGCGTCGAGATAGTCGACGGCCCACCCGGTGGCCAGATTGCCGATGGCAATGGCGACGACGTTGATGCTCAGCATCGTGAAGCCGGTCACCGTGGAGCGCATGTGCGCGGGCACCATGCTCATCGTTGCCGCATTGACCGAGCCATATAGCGCCAGGGGCAGGAAGAAGCCGGCGCACATGCCCACGTAGAAGATGACCGAGCCTGGAGTCGCGAAGCGATAGGCGATCATCGGCGTGGCGCACAGGACAACGAGCAGAACCATCAGCGTGGCGTGCGAGCCGGGCAGGCGACGGGCCACCCGGTCGCCCAGGACGCCACCCACGACAGAAGCCAGCGCGCCAAAAATCAGTTGCAACGCGCCGATACGGGTAGCGATACCGGCCGCGTCCATGCCGCGTTCTTTCACCAGCCAGAGCTGCGTGAAGGAGAGTCCCGCAAAGATCATGTGGATCAGCACAAAGCCGAAGATGATGAGAGGCAGCGCACGACGCTCCTTCAACACCGTCGCCACGCGAGCCAGTTGCTGCGGGAACGGCGCGCCGTGCTCTTCGGGCGAAGTCGTCTGGCTACGATCTTCCCTGAGGAAGGCTAGCAGCACTGCAATGACGATACCGATGCCGCCGAGCACATAGAACGTCGTGCGCCATCCATGGGATGCGCCAAAGGTGCCGGCAAGCAGGAAGCTGCAGCCCACGCCCAGCGGGATCCCCATGAAAAACAGACCCATCGCCGTGCTGCGGCGCTTCTCCGAGAACAGCTCGGCCAGCAGCGCTACCGCAGCAGGCACCAGCGCGGCTTCGCCGCTTGCCACAAAGAAGCGTGCCACCACCATCTGCTCGAAGCTCTGGGCGTGCCCGGAAGCCCAGGTGCAAGCGCTCCAGATCAACACCCCGGCGGCGATGATCCGCGTGCGGCTGAAGCGGTCGGCAAGCGATCCCATGAACAATGCCATGGCACCAAAGCTCAGCACCCAGACGGCACCGACCAGGAATCCATACTGTGCATTGCTGAGTTGCAGTTCGGCGATGATCTGCGGGGAAAAGCCGAGCAGCATGTTGCGGTCGACATGCGCCAGTAAATGAATCACCAGGAAGCCTGCCAACACGGCATTGGGGCTTTTTTTCCAGAACATTGTTTGTGTCTCCACATCTATCTTTTTGCGCGTGTTCGCGCATCCGAGGGGCGCGATGCATGGTCGCGCCCGTCTCTGTACCGCGCGCTCAGGCGACCTTGCGCAGGGGCACGCCCCGCTGCTCCGGCTTGCGATTTGGCACCATGCCAAGCTCTTTCAGTGTCTCTTCGGTGCTGTTGTAGAACCGGCCGGTCTGGTAGATGCGATGCGCATCGTCGCCAGAGGCAACCTCGCGATTCAGCTCGCGGGCGATCCTGACCATCTTCTCGATCTGCTGCACCGACGAGGCGCGTTCGCCCTCCGGACCGAACAGCGTGTCCTCGATCCCGACGCGCACGTGCAGGCCCAGCGCGATCGCCATGGTGTTCATGGGGAACACGTTCCGATTGAGCGTTTCGAGCGTCAGCACGGCGCCGTCTGGCGTTCGGCGCACGAACTCGATCATGTCGGCCGGATGCAGCCCGGCAGCCCCGCCGCCGATGGCGACGTAGTTCAGGATCAGCGGTCCGCGATAGACGCCCGTGCGAATCAGTCGCTCGACCGTCTCTAGTCCAGTCAGGTTGCCGAGCATGAAATGCGGCTGGATGCCGTTCGCGACCAGTCGCCTGATGTGCTCGACATGCCACGACGGGTTGGACGGCACGATCATGTCGCGGTACGCCGCCTGGACGGCCGGGTTCGTCAGGGACGTCCCAGCCACGTCGGCCTCGGTCATCAACTCCATGATGTTCATCTGGGTGGTATTGATGGCGACCGTGACCTGGTCCGGCTTCGGCTGCAATTCGGCCAGCATGTGGCGGGTATCGTCGGACAGCCACTTGGCGGCCTGGCCTTCGTCTTCTGGCGCGAACGAGATCGAGCCGCCTACCTGCAGCACCATCTTGGGTACGGCTTCACGCAGGCGGGCCAGCATCTCGTTGAACATGGACAGCCGCTTGCTGCCCTTGCCGTCGGCCTCGCGCACATGCACATGGAGCACGGTGGCGCCGGCGTTGTAGCAGTCGACCGCTTTTTGCACCTGCTCGTCCATGGTCACCGCAATGTCGTCCGAATCGCCGGGAATCCATTGCGGCCCGTACGGGGCGACCTGGATGACCAGCTTTTCCTGGTTCTCGGGCAGGAGGGAATCGTCTAGAAAATGCATGCTGTCTCTCTTTCAGGATGTGTGGGGCGCGAATTGTGTTCAGGCTGCGGCGCGCTCTGCAGGCGCCTGCTCATGCGCTCGTTGCTCCTTATGTAGTGCCGCGAGTTCTTCCAGCAGGATGGGCGCACCGAGGCTGCTCGTATGGATGCCGAGCACACTGACGGCCTGGAGCACCGCGGCGATCTCTTCCTTCGTGGCGCCCAGTTCGAGCGCCTTGCGAATGTGCCGGCGTGTGCCCGGCGCGTACATGTGGGTGCAAGAGGCATCCACGGCGATGGCGATGAACTCGATCACCTTGGGCTCGAGCACGCCGGAGAGCATCGGGTGCATCGCCATCACCATGAATTTCTCGGTCCACATTGGATCAAGTTCGGCAAACGGGTCCCAAGCGGGATTCCAATTTTCCGTTGCACGCAACTGGTCACAAAGGGGCGTGGCGCTTGCGCCGGTTTCACTGCTCATGCTGTCTCCTTTCACTGTCTGGATACGTTCTACCGCCTGGCGCACTGACCGCGCCGACGCATGGAAGTATCGGCTATTGCTCAGTATCGATTTGATGAATCACGACACACGTTTTATAATTTGCGACACTCCGGGAAAACGCCATGTCGTACCAGTTACGAAGTGCCAGCCTTACCAACTACGTTGACGTGGCCCGCTCGCTAGGCCTGGATCCGTTCATGTTCCTGCGGTCCGCCAACATCACCCTCGCCGCCCTTGTCGACCCTGACATCCGAATCTCCGCGGTAGCCGTGTCCCGCCTGCTGCAGGCGTCCGCGCAGGCGGCAGGCGTGGAGGATTTCGGGCTTCGCATGGCCGAGACGCGTGAGCTCGCCAACCTGGGCCCCCTTGCATTCGTCATGCGGGAGGAGCCGACTTTGCGCGGTGCGCTGGAAGCCATGGCCCGATACCTGCGCCTCCAGAACGAGGCCCTTGCCATGCGCATCGACGAGGTGGACGGCCAGGTCACCATCCGGCAGGAGGCGTTGGCCGGGCTTCCCGGCTCGCTGAGACAATCCTCCGAGCTGGTGGTTGGCGTGCTATACCGCGTGCTCAGGCTGTTCCTCGGTCGCCGGTGGAAGCCTCGCAATGTCTGCTTTATCCATTCCGCGCCTGCCAGTACCGCGACGCACCTGCGCGTCTTCGAGATGCCGGTACTTTTCAACCAGGAATTCGACGGCATCATCTGCGATACGTCCGACCTTGAAGCCCCGTTGCCCTCGTACGATCCGGCCATCGCCCGCCAAGTGCGGCAGTATCTTGACGCAATGCTTGCCCGATCCGAGGACAGCGTGGCGGACAAGGTGCGACGGCTGGTTATCGCCTTGCTGCCGTCGGGCGCGTGCTCGATCGACCGGGTAGCGGAACACCTCGGCATTGAGGCGCGAACGGTGCAACGCCGCCTCGCGAGCCAGGGCGAGAGCTACTCCGGGCTGCTCAACGCGATCCGGACCGAGCTCGCCGGCAGATATGTCGAGAACCGCGAACGCCCCTTGTCGGAAGTGGCCGCTCTGCTTGGCTTTGCCTCGCTGAGTGCGTTCTCGCACTGGTTTGCCGGACAGTTCGGATGCAGTGTTTCTCGTTGGCGAACCCGGGACGCGAGTGCGGAACAGGCGAAGCGGATGACCAAGTCCAGATAGGGGCGGCCATCCACGCATGAGGCTTCAGTTCGTACGATGCCGTGCACCGGTCAGACCACGCCAAAGGCCTGGCCGTCGTCGACAGCAAGCGTCGACCCAGTGATGTACTCGGCCGAGGACGAACACAGCAGGAGCAGCGCACCGTCAAGTGCATCGGGCGTGCCGACGCGCTGGCGGGGCAACGCTTTCACGATCGCGGTCCCGGCCGGCGAGCGGAGCACGGCGCGGTTGATATCAGTCTCGATGTAGCCGGGGTTGATGGCGTTGACGTTGATGCCGTGAGGCGCCCACTCGTGCGCCATGCCCCGCGTCAGGTGCTCCAGCGCGGCCTTGCTGGCGCCATAAAGGCCCAGGCCGCGTGGATGGGAGCGCGCAGCCAGCGAGCAGATATTGACGATGCTGCCGCCACGGTTCGCCTTGATGAGGCGTCTGGCGAAGGTCGTGGCCGTGAAGAGCGCCGCCTTCACATTGACGCCGAAGATCTGATCGAAGGCGTCTTCAGAGACGTCAAGCAGGGGCGCACGCCCGCTGACCCCGGCATTGTTGACCAACACCCGCAACGGTGCCATGTCGGCCTCAATGGCGTCGAGTGTGCCGGCAAGCGCTTCGCTGTCGGTAATGTCCACGGCATAGCAGCGCGCGATGCCGCCCTGGGCGGCGACAAGTTCGGCGGTTTCTCGCAACGCGCTCTCCCGCCGCCCAAGCAGCGCTACCTGTGCGCCGGCCGTGGCAAGCGTGATGGCCGCCTGACGGCCCAGGCCGGAGCCAGCGCCGGTGACAACGGCCGTTGTGCCGTCGAGTCCGAACTTGCGGGAAAGGAAATTTGCATCGGGACCGTGGTTCATAGTGGAGATGTCCTTCTCTGGGTTCATGCGATTGGCTACTTTGGGGACGCTGAACGCCTTCATGCTGCGCGTTCAGCGAGAATTGGCGCCTACCCGGCGAAGCTCGACAGGTCGCGCGGTACGATGCCATGCTTGCGGCAATGCGAAAGATAGCGGTCCATCGCGGTTCGCCAGTTCTCCATGGCGATGACCTTGCCGCTATCGTCGAGGTACAGCAGTTCTCCCACCACGATGTTGAAGGTGATGACGGCTTCATCCGACAATGCCACGGGGGTGTGCCGCGTGGACGCCGTTTCGTACACAACGCTACCGGCACTGGCCGTCCAGTCGTGTTCGAGATACTTCCATTGCCCTTGGACCGTGTAGACAATGACGGTGCCGGTGTGATGGTGCATCGACAGCTTTGACCCACCCGGGAGCTTCAGAAGGCTGACGGTTTCGCCGCGCACGGGGTCGATCTTGAAGTACTTGATCATGACCTCCTCGGAATACGGTGCATAGGGAATCCACGGGGATTCGTCCGCGTTCAGGCAGCCGGTGTCGATCGTTTCAAATTGCATGATTCATCCATTGGGAAAGCGCCGGCTTGATGACCGGCTGGAAGGTTGGCCCAGACCCCGCGCGGGGGCGCTTAGTCCAGGCTGAAGTTCGCAATGCGGGCCACGCGCCGCCACTGCTCGATGTCGCCACGGACCGTCTGCGCGAAGTCGGACGAGGACTTCAGCGGTGGCGCCGCCATGTTCCATGTGAGGAACGTGGGCGTCACCGCGGGGGAGCCCAGGACACGGTTGGTTTCGTCGTGCAGGCGCCGGACGATAGCTTGTGGCGTGCCGGCCGGTACGAACAAGCCGTACCAGCCATCCGGCCCAAGGTTGAACCCCTGCTCCTGCATGGTCGGCAAGGCGGGTAGCGATGGCGCGCGGAAAGACCCTGTGATACCGATCGGCACCAACCTGCCCGCTTTGATCAGAGGGAGCGGCGAGGCGGCGTCCACGAAGGCTATCTGCAGGATGCCGCCCTGGAGATCGGTCAGCAGTTGTCCCATCGTCTTGTATGGGATATGCGTGATCGACAGCCCTTCGGTGGATCGCAGCGCTTCCATCGAGAGGTGGCCCGTCGAGCCGGTGCCCCACGTGCCGTAAGTCAGCTTGCCAGGACGCGCCCGTATGAACTGCACCAGGCTTTGCATGTCGCGCGCGGGCACGCCCGGCGTAACAACGAGCAGCACGCCGCCTGCCCCGACCTGCGAGACCGGCACCAGATCGCGCAGCGCCTCGTAGGGCAGCCGTTGCTGGACGGCAGCGTTCACCGCGATAGCCGACGCATTGCTGAACAGGACCGTGTACCCGTCCGGCGCGGCCTTCGCCACCTGGTCGTTGCCGATAATGCCGTTCGCGCCGGGGCGATTGTCGTAGACAATTGTTTGCTTCAGTTCTTGCGCAAGACGCGCACCGATGATCCGGGCGAAGATGTCTGTCCCGCTGCCGGCCCCGCCAGGTATGACCATGCGGATCGGCCGGGCCGCGGGCCAGGTATTCTCAACTGTGGCCGCCACGGCGGGCGGGGCCTTGGTGACGAACGTGCCGGACACAAGCAACCAGCTCGCGGCCAGACGTAGAATCATTTTCATCAGGCGGTCCTCAAAGGACGGCACTCACTCTCCGCTGGTGCGGAGGTAGCGTGCCTCATGGTTCGGTTCAGCGGCATCACCGACGCGGCCCCGCGCAGGAGCGGCGTGGTTTCGCTGCCTCAGTCCGGATAAAGGTTCGCCTTCAGTTCGACGCCCGGCAATCGGATACCGTCAGGGCGGCCACTCGCCGTGCGGCCCTGAAACTCGGTGGTCATGTATTCGGGCAGCGCCGGCCCATCCTCGCAGGCCAGCCAAAGCCGCAGCAGGTGGCGACGCCGCTCCGCTTCCGGCCAGTCTTCGTAGGCGGTGCGAGAGTGCAGCGTGGCGTGATTGAGCAGGAATTGCATGTCGCCCGGACGGAACTCCATGTCGAGGCGAATGTCGTCCCGCTCCGCGAGCGTCTGCACCAGCGTCAGGGCTTCGCGCTGCGCAGCTGTGATTGGCGTCACGCCGGGCAACGCCTGGGCCTTCTCGATCGCGCCAGCAATGAACACAGCGATCATGCGTCCCTCGCATTCGTGGAAGAGCGGGATACGGAAAACTGGCTGCTGCCCGGGTCGTACCTCGCCCCATCGGGTGAAAGGGTAGGGGCGGGTCAATTCGAGCGCGAGATCGGGCCGGCACCTCACGGCCTCGTTCCACACCGTCGTGGAGCTCGCGACGCGTGACAGTCCTCCTGCGCGTGCGCCGCGTATGCACATCAACCCGACAATGTCCGCGGCGTCTGTGTGATAGCGCAGTTCCGCAGGCGTCTGGTAGCCACGCGTGGTGGGATCGGAAAAGTCGAGGCCGAGATTCGCTACATGCCCCAGTACATGGCCTTTGGCGTTTTGCGAGACCGCTTCGCCAAAATGCGCGCCGATGCCACGGAACGCGCAGGCTTGCTGCGCCAGCGTCATGGTGGACGGGTCCAACCCGCGCAGCAGCGCCAAGCCGCGACCGTGCTTGATGTCGTCGCCAATGGCAGCCAATCGAGCGCCGAACGATGGGAGTGGGAAATCCTCGGCGCGCATCGACACCAGGTCGACGCCAGAGGCGATGGCGGCATCGACGGCACGCCGGATCTCGGTTGTCTCGCTTTCGTCGAGTTGATGGATCCAGTCGGTGTGCTGGCGCATGTCGCGCCCATACCAGGCTTGGGCGGTGTCGTATTGGGCAAGCGCGAGCTCGCGGTCGGGGGTCGTCGTGGTCATTGTTATCTGTCTCCTCAGGTAGTTTCGGAACTTCAATGTGCGAGATCGGCGTGCACGGCAGACAGGTCGAAGATCGGCGGTCGGGGATGGCGCTGCCATTCGCGCATGTCTTCGTAGCGGTCCATGAACGACGGTGGCATCCGGGGGATGAGGCCGGTATCGAGCCAGAGGCGGAGGAGATGGCGTCGCCGCGCGGCATCGGGCCAGTCTTCATAGTCCCCGCGCGCGTGCAGGACGGTGTAGTTGGAGAGGAACTGCATGTCACCGCGTTGCATCATCATGGCCATCTGCAATGTCTCGTCGTTGCACATGGCGTCGATGAGGTCCAGCAACTCATGTTGCTGCGCCGTCAGGCGCGGCACACCCTGCAGCCGTTGCGCGGACTCGATATACCCGCGGTTGTAGCGGCAGAACAGGCGCCCATCCAGCCTACTGAAGAGCGGCCCGCTGTAGCAGGGCGGCTTGCCTGCGGGCGCCTCGTCCCGGCGGTCGATGTGGAAGTCGGCGTAGCCTATCGGCATCAGGTCAGGCCGGCGGCGCAGGAGTTCGTTGTGGAGGGTGGTCGAGCTGACGATGCGGGACTCGCCGCCTTGCCGCGCCGGATTCACGCAAAGCAGGCCCACCACGTCCATCGCGTCGTTGTGGAACGGCAGCGTCAGCCGCGTCTGGTAGCCGCGCGCACGCCGGTCGGTGCGGTAGTCGACGCCAAGGTCAGTCACGTGGCCGAGCAAATCGCCTTGGGCATTCTGCGCCGCGCCACGCCCCAGATGCATGCCGATGCCCCAGTAGGCGAGCGCGGCATCCTGCAGCGAGTAGGCGTCGATTTGAAAGCCACGCAGCAGCACGAAGCCCGCTCCGTTGATCAGCGTATCGCGCAGCGCAAATAGCCGTGCCGACAGGGGGCCGAGATCGAAGTCCTGCGCATGCAGGTTGGGAATGGCCAGGTCACGCGTGCGCGCGCGCCGCACGGCAGCCAGGAGGGCTGCGTTGTCCTGCTCGCTGAGTTCAACAATCCAATCTTGGCGCTCCCGCATGTCGGCGCCGATCCAGGCGCTGGGGTGGTGGTATGGCTCGAAGATATTTGAGGTGTCGGTCATCGTTCGCATGGCGTGACGTGTTGATGACTGGAAGCTTAGGGATTGGACGTAGCGTTCGATTGACATACACGGACAATCAATTAGCATTAACGGACACATCGGGTAAACGACAAAAACCCTTCGAGACCGTCATGACACCACTCGTGCGCAGTGCCAGCCTGACCAACTACGCGGCCGTGGCGCGGGCAGCCGGACTTGATCCGCGTGCGATGCTGCGGGCGGCGGGTCTGGCCCGAGCCTGTCTCGATAACCCTGATCTGAAGATCTCGGCGCTGGCTACGGGGCGGCTATTGGAGGCGTCGGCACGACAGTCCGGATGCGAGGACTTCGGCTTGCGCATGGCCGAGTCCCGACAGTTCCAGGTACTGGGGCCGCTGGCGCTGTTGGTGCGGGAGCAGGCGACGCTGAGACAGGCAATCGACGCGCTGATTCGATACATGCGCATCCATAACGAGTCGCTGCACGTCTGGCTGGAGGAGGACGTGAAGTTCGCGACTATCCATCTTGGCTACCTCGGGCGGGGGGCCGAGGTCAGGCAGTCAATGGAACTGTCAATGGGCATGCTCTATCGACTTCTTAAGCAAGCGCTGCCCGAATCCTGGGAGGCCCAAAGGGTCTGCTTCATGCACGATCCGCCCGCCGACATGCGTACGGCCCGGCGCGTCTTCACGCACCGCGTGTCCTATCGTGAACCATTCAACGGCATCGTCTGCCGAAGCGGCGATTTGGCGCTGCCTTTATCCAGCTACGCTCGGCTGGATCGATATGTGCAGCAGTACGTCGAGTCCGTCGAAGGGGACGTCTCATACTCGATGTCGGACAAGGTTCGCCACCTTGTGCTGACCCTACTACCCGCGGCCACATGCTCGCTCAAGGCCATTGCCGGGCACCTTGGCGTCGAGGAGCGCACGGTCCGTCGCCACTTGGGGAGCGAGGGAAAGACCTACCAGGATCTACTGGACGAGGTGCGTAGGGAACTTGCCATGCGCTACCTGAACGGAGCACCGCGCAAGCAAGCAGATATTGCCTTGTTGCTTGGTTTTACCGGTCCGACAACTTTCTCACGCTGGTTCCGCGCGCATTTCGGCGAGACGGCTGGTGAGTGGGTACAGTCGCATATCGTGCGAGAGTCTGGCGAGTTCGACTGAGCCTCCATCGGGGCGCGCGGGGGATCAGGACAGGAAGGGAGTCGTTCATGTAGAGATGAAGCGCACCACCGGCTGGCGCCCCGGCCCCAGTTCGGCGCTGTGGTGGGCATTCGTCACCGGTTCTGAGGATGGTCTGCAGAGCCTTCAGAGACGGACGGACTCGCCCCACTTCTCGGAAGTTCAGTCATTCATAGTCAGAATGATCTTTCCTACGTTTAGATTGGACTCCATGCGACGGTGTGCGTCTGCTGCGTGAGCAAGCGGAAACGTGCTATCGATAACGGGCACGAGGTTGCGACTTGCAAACTGCGAAAGCCAGGCGTCCGCAAACCGGCGAGTCATTGCGTGCTTGACTGCCGCCGTGCGCGATTTCATCACGGTGCCGATGATTTTCAGGTGCCGGTACAGCACCCTGTCCAGCGGCAACTCGGCGCCTTCCGTGCCGCCGAGCATTCCGACCTGAACCAGGCGGCCGCCGAAGTTGAGCGAACGGATGTTTCGCGCAAGGTAAGGTGCGCCGATGAAGTCGATGATAAGGTCGACGCCACGGCCGCCGGTGACGTGATTGACCACCGCCTCGAAATCCTCATTCTTGTAATCAATGGCGATATCGGCACCGAGGCTGATGACGGCTTCCCGCTTGCCGCCATCTGCCGTTGCCAGAACCCTTGCGCCGCTTGCGCTCGCGAGTTGCACCGCGGCCGACCCCACTCCACCAGCCGCCGCATGGATGAGAACCGTTTCTCCTTCGACCATCTGCCCAAGATGACCGAGTGCCTCCCAGGCGGTGACAAACACCTCGGGCACGGCGCCTGCATGTACGTCGCACAGCCCATCCGGGACGCGCATCGCCATCCGATAGTCAATGCGTGCCAGTTCGGCATAGCCGCCGCCGCCCACTATTCCCATGACGCGGTCGCCAACAGCGAATCCCTGCGTGTCTGCGCCCATTGCGATCACCTCACCGGCAATCTCCAGACCCATGATGTCGGAATCGCCGAAGTTCGCGCGGCCATAGCCGCCACGCCTGTGCGTCAGATCGGCCCGGTTCAGCCCGGCGGCGCGGTTGCGGACCAATAGGTCCTGAGGCCTGACCTCAGGATCCTGCACTTCTGTAAGTTGCAGAACATTGGCGTCGCCGAAGTCAGCGAAGGTAATGGCTTTCATCGTTGGTTCCTGGCAAATGAATCTAGGTGCCGGTTGGGTTCTCCGGCGGAACGTCAGCGGCAGTATAATTTTCCGGGCTGATGAAATGTTGCAGCGATATTCCGAATCACGAGTGCAAAAATGCATCACTGACGACCACTATGAATTGGGACGACACACGGGTTTTCCTTGCCGTGCAGCGCGCGCGTACGCTGCGTCAGGCTGCCAAGGTGGTTGGGTTGGACCAGGCTACCGTTGGCCGTCGTATTGCCGCACTCGAGCATGCTTTGGGGGCTACGCTGTTCTTCCGAGCCTCAGACGGTTATGCGCTGACGCCTGCTGGCGAAAGCGTTCTGAAGTCTGCGGAGAAGATGGAGCAGTCCGCTCATGAACTGGTCAGACAGGCGCATGGGGTAGACAACCGGCTGGCGGGTGAGGTGCGGGTGACAACCACCGACTCGCTGTCACTCGCGTTCGTGATTCCTGCGATTGCCGCCTTGCATGCCGAACATCCGGACGTCAGGGTGCAACTGAGCACGTCGACGCAGATGCTCAATCTGGCTCGGCGTGAGGCGGATATCGCCATTCGTACGCAGAAACCGGAAAGTCCGGATCTGGTGGCGCGACGTTTGGCGCGTTGGCCTGTGGGGCTCTATGCAACGGAGCATTATCTAAGTTGCCGCGGTGTGCCCGAGCGTGGGACGGGATTCGCTGGGCACGATCTGGTGCTCTATCAACCGTTCCTTTCAGGCAACCGGACTCCGTCGCTGGTGGGGGAGCCCATTCAAGCCGGGCGCATTGTTGCCGGCGTGCATTCGAGTCTGATGTTGCGTGCAATGATTCGTGCAGATATCGGCATGGGCGAGGTCCCAGTGCATATGGCCGATCGGGATGGCCTGGTGAGAGTCTGGCCCGAAGCTTCGAGGGCGTCAGCTTACGAGGTCTGGCTGGTAACGCATCAGGATCTGCGGCACACCGCCAGGGTTCGGGCGATGATCGACGCTATTGTGGCGCGCTTCGACGCTGAGTATTGACGCGTTCGGCGCGGCCGGCAAGAGACGGTGAAGCGCCGAATGGCCGTCCACCATATGCCGATATTCGGCCATTGAACGACCGCTTCAGACCCTCAGTTCAGCCAGAATCTGCTCGGCGAGAAAATCGCACGGCGGTCGGCCGGACTGTGCACTGCGCGCAAGCATGACTTCGAGTTCATCCAGCGGTGGCAACCCTTCGTTCTGGGATAGTTGAACAAGGTGCCCCGGCACGCTGCATCGAGCGAGGGGCGCTATCGCGAGCCCCGCTTCTACCATGCTGATAAGGCCCAACAGACTCGGGCTTTCATAGGACATCCGATATTTGATCTTGTCCCGCTGAAGCGCGTTGATGGCATGGGCACGTGCCGTACTGCCATGCGCGAAAACGGCGATGGGTAGCGGGCGCTCTTTCCACACTTTTCTTGTGGCTGACCCGGCCCACACCATCGGCTCGAACCGGATGAATTCACCCGCGATCCCTCTTGTTTTCGTGAGGCAGGCCAGGTCCAGCGTATTGTCCTTGAGCAACGGAGCGAGCGCACTGCTGGGCAGGCCGATGACCCGGATCTCGACACGCGGGTGAGCAGACGCGAATTTTCCCAGAACCTGTGGGAGCAGCGATGAAGCATAGTCGTCAGGAACGCCAATGGTGACGCGGCCTTTTATCTCCGGGCGAACTACCGACGCCCATGCTTCCTCGCGCATGGCAAGCATTCGACGGCCATAGTCCAGAATAGTCCTGCCTTCCGCGGTCATCGCTACGCTGCGGGTGCTTCGTATGAAGAGCGGCTTTCCCATCGCCATTTCAAGCGCCTTGATCTGCATGCTTACTGCTGATGGCGATCGGTGCACGGACTCCGCACCTCGGGCAAATGATCCTGAATCGGCGACCGCCACAACCATTTCAAGAACGTCCAGATCGAGCTTCTTCATTTTCGTCAGGAAATCTGAGTAATCGATTCAGTTTAATGCGTTTTACTTGTGTATGCATCGGGCCGATACTGCGAGGCATGGCTACTTGAAAGCGCTCACGAAATGCACGGTACGGTATCGATCTACGGATTTCTGGCAGTCGGCGGACTGCTTGCTGTGACACCAGGCCCGAACATGATCTACGTGATGTCGCGCTCGATTGCGCAAGGACGCACGGCCGGTCTGATATCGCTTGCAGGCGTGATGCTCGGATACCTGTTCTATATGCTTGGGGCAGCATTCGGGGTCACGGCGTTTTTCCTGAGTGTGCCTTATGCAGGCAGTGCGTTGGGTGCAGGGGGCGCCGTGTATCTGTTCTATCTCGCATGGCAGGCTATGAGGCCTGGTGGCCGTTCGCCCCTGGAGGTTCGCGATTTACCTCGCGAACGGCCTCGCCGGCTCTTCGTGATGGGCGCAACGACTAGTTTGTTGAATCCGAAGCTCGCAATGATTTTTCTGTCGCTCCTGCCGCAATTCATCAACTATCAGGATGGTAGCGTTCTGCGGCAATCGCTCGTGCTCGGTTCGTCGTTGATTGTTGCATTCGCATCGGTCAATGGGTTCGTGGCGGTCTGCTCGGGCAGCATGGCGACGTTCCTCTCCGGCCGCCCGGGACTTCTGCGTGCTCAACGCTTGACGATGGGGGTAGTTCTGCTTGCCCTCGGCGCAAACATGACTTTGGATGCAATAAAGCTGGGAGGCATCTATTGAATGTCTCGAATCGCCTGAACAAGATGCGGAGCG